>Ga0351964_1118_pt1 | contig 14673 bp, 9 predicted proteins | sample TotcelT113001N15_FD_205807 | JGI IMG/M metagenome (GOLD analysis project Ga0351964, IMG submission 205807) | Enriched cells from coal bed in the Powder River Basin, Montana, United States - Total cells T11 rep3 HSBNCT.T11.300.1.N15 ... | reverse complement strand
TACCAAAATCTAGGCTCCACTACGATAGGTGGAGGGCCGGTGTATCTTCCCGCCAAAGCTTCCTGCTGCAGCCAGATATTCCAAGCTCCTTGGACATAATTTTGCACGAAATTCGCCGTGTTAGGTTCGCTGCCGTCTGCAATGACCTGGATGGGCGCCAACAGGTCCGGTGTATACATAAATGCGGTGAAGTAGGAAGGGATCACGACGATGCCTCGAATGCTGCCTGCTGTCAATAAATCGGTCAGATCCCTTCTATGTGGAGCCATCGTGACCTGGAAATAACGCGAATTTGTCAACGATTCGGCAAACCCTCGTGCTATCGGTGAGGTATCCTCTAAGACCAATCCGATTTTCAAATGGTCCAAATCCAAGGACACCCCATAACCATATAAAAACAAAAGGATCAACGGCAAAACTGCTGCAATCAATAGATTGCTGGGATCACGCATGATCTGGAAGAATTCTTTGATCAAGAGGGCTTTCAGCCGTCTAATTTTGCCCGGATCCTTAGACATGGCCGGCCTCTTTGTCGTACTCTTCGATGAGTTGAATAAAGGCTTCTTCCAAGGTTGGTGAAGGATTCGACGGAGTAGATGCTTCCATTTTCAATGAATCAGGAGTTCCCATGCGGATCAATTTCGATCGATAGACGAGTCCGATCCGGTCGCAATATTCGGCTTCATCCATAAAATGCGTGGTGATCATGACAGTCACCCCTTTTTCCACGAGGCCATTGATATGCTTCCAAAATTCACGGCGTGTAAGCGGGTCGACCCCTGAAGTAGGTTCGTCCAGGAAAAGAACTTGAGGGGCATGCATGACTGCGCAGGATAAAGCAAGCCGTTGTTTGTATCCTAAAGGCAACAGATCGGCCTGGGTATCCAGGAAGGGCTGTAAGGAAAATGTTTCGATCATTTTATCGATCATCTGGGCCCGATGTTTTCCTTGGAGGCTATAAATACCGGAAAAAAAACTGAGATTTTGTGAAACGCTCAGATACCCATACAGAGAAAATTTTTGGGCCATGTAACCGATATGGGACCTGGCCTCGCCAGGTGCTTTTTGGAGGTTGATCCCATTGACAAAAGATTTTCCGCTAGTTGGTGTTAAAAGCCCGCATAACATTTTAAAAGTGGTGGACTTACCGGCGCCGTTCGGACCTAGCAATCCAAAGATTTCGCCGCTCTTTATCTCAAAGCTTATAGAATCGGCTGCGGTAAAGTTTCCGAAGCGTTTCGTTAAACTCTCGGCTATAATGACAGCTTCTGCTTTGGGCTGCATGACTGGGATCTGGTCTGCCAGCAGGGAATTTCCGCCGGGCACTCCACCTAGCATATCGATGAAACCATCCTCAAAACGAGGTTTTGCCGGCGCCAAGGTCGAATGGCTGCCTCCCCCTAATGAGACGGCATCTAAAGGAGGGCTGCCTTCTCTCAGCACAATCCGTATCTCATTGCCTTGAATAATGCCATCGACAACAGAAGGATTGTTCAAAGTGTCCTTCAGAACGCGTTGCTTGCGTTTTTCAAGGGAGGAAAGTGTAAATGTCCGATGCTCCACCCTTCGGCATAAAATCTCGGGAGCTCCGCTGTAGAGGAGTTTGCCTTCGCCCAAGACAAGCACTGTGCGGCATCGCTCGGCTTCGTCCAGATAGGCTGTGCTCCATACGACCGAAACGCCTTCTTGGATGAGTTGATAGACCATCTGCCAAAGTTCGCGGCGGGAAATTGGATCGACTCCAACGCTGGGTTCATCCAAAAGCAGGACCTCAGGCTTCTTTATCAATGCACAGGCCAGTCCCAGCTTTTGCTTCATGCCCCCGGAAAGAGCACCGGAGAGTCTTCCTTTAAAGGGCGCAAGGGCAGTAAAATGGAGGATCTTTTCCAATGATTTTTTTCGTTCTTCTCCCAACACACCACGAATATCGGCATACAGATCAAGGTTTTCCATGACAGTCAGATCTTCGTAGAGGCCGAATTTTTGCGGCATATAGCCGATGATCCGATGGATACTTTCCGGAGAGCTTACGGTATCATAACCGGCCACGGTAATCTGACCTTCTGAAGGAAGCATGATGGCTGCCATCAATCGCATAAGCGTAGACTTACCTGCCCCGTCGGGACCAACAATGCCGGTGATAGTCCCTTTTTCCATGACAGCATTGATTTTATCCAAGGCAGGGGGGAATCCTGTTCCGAAGGTTTTGGTCAGATTTTTTAGCTCTATGACAGGCTGCGGCACTTGTTTCCTAAGGAAGGGGTTGTAATGTGTGTTCTCGGTCTTGGGTTTCATGCAGATTGAGTTTTACAGTCACAGGCATGCCCTGTCTGAGGTTTCGGTCTGGGTTGTCGACGATAACTCGAAGCCGATACACGAGGTCTGTACGCAATTGTGTTGTTTCTACAGTTTTTGGAGTGAATTCGGCGACAGGGGAAATGAATCCGATATGCCCACGATAGGGATGGTTCCTGGTCGTGTCGGTGAATACCTCGGCCAACATTCCAGGGAAAATACGGCCAAGATTCGGTTCATTAACGTAAGCCCGCACCCATACCGGTGAGGCTATTGAGATCATATACACGGGATCACCGGCTTTGACGACAGATCCTGGCTCGCGGACACGGGTCAATACTGATCCTTGGCTAGGGCAGTATACCTGCGTGTCTCCAAGATTGGTCATTAGATAGGCAAGGGCGGCTATAGCTTCTTCCAGATTGGCTTCGGCCTGATTTTTCTGTGCCAGAGAGTCATCGAAGTCTTCTTGCGAGACGGCGCCTGAATCTTTCAAATCCAGTCGTCTTTCATATAGAAGTTTTGCATTGTTGAACAATACGCGTAATGATTCCACATGCGCTTGACCTTGAAGGACTTGCTCTTCAAATGGTTGTTTGTCGAGGATGGCCAGGAGTTCGCCTGGAGAGACTTCATCACCTTCTTCGTAGATCATTTTCTCTAATCGGCCAAAGACCCTGAAACCGACATCGACTTGCCTGACATCGATATTGCCAAACAGGATGAGCTCATTTTCATTTTTTTGGGCAAAAAAATCGCTTTTGTAAATCAGCCATCCGATGATGCACAAGAGAATGACGGCAAAGAGAAGAATAGCTGCTCGTTTCATGATAACCCTGAATACTAATGGTATGTCGCATGTAAAAACATATCTTTAGAAATTTCAGAGATCGAGTCAATGGAATAATCGATGTAATCACAGTAATTGCGCGCTCGCATGCAATTACTGTGATTACGTTCTACCACCGCTTTGCGGTTTTAAGACAAAAATTAGTTTTTTGCACAGTTTTTAGTATGCATCAAGCCAATCAGCGATGAGCTCCAGTCGATCGGGAACATCCTTCATGCAGTGCTCTGCATTCTCAATTTCCCAATAGGTAAAGTTGTTGCCGTTCTCTTCTAGCTGCCGCATAAAGTTATAACCTTCTTCCAAGGGCACTCGAATATCTTTTGTCGTCTGGATAATTAAGATAGGTAAGTCGATCTGCATATATATAGTTTAGCTTTTTTTGATGATGTTTTTTAGTTTAAATAATTCTTTTCGATCAGTGATTCCAAAATTATTGATATAATGCGATAAGGCAAAAGCATTTTTTTGGCCGACTATATTAGCAAGTTTAAGTAATTCTTGTTGATCCGTGATTCCAAAATTCCTAATATTCATGGATAGTGCAAAAATATCTTTTTGCACAACTATATTTGCTAATTTAATTAATTCTTGTTGATCGGTGATTCCGAAATTTTGAATATTCTTTGATAATGCATGAACGTCCTTTTGCACTATAGTATTCGCTAGTGCGATTAACCCGTGCTCATTGATTCCAAAATTATGAATATAAGTTGATGATTTGTAAACATCTACTTCAATAGCAGCCTCGGCTAATTTAATTAATCCTTGCTGATCGGTGATTCCAAAACGGTTAATGTTCTTGAGTAATGCATCAATATTTTTTTGCAGAACAGTGTTCGCAAGCTCGATTAAACCCTTTTGATCTGTGATTTCGAAATTTTTAATATTTTTTGATAGTGCCTGAACATCTATCTGCACAACAAGATTAGCTAATGTAACCAACTCTTTCTGATCAATGATTCCAAAGTTTTTAATGTTTTTCGCCAATGCATGAACATTTTTTTTCAAAACTGTATTCGCTAAACTAATCAATTCTTCTTGATTTGTGATTCCGAAATTATGCATGCGACTCGCTGCGATAAAAACATTATTTTCAATAGCGGTATTTGCTAATTTGATTATTTCTGATTGATCAGTGATTCCAAAGTTCATGACATTATTTGAAAATATATATGTACTCATTTTCAGCACGATATTCGCTAATTTAATTAATTCTTGTTGATCAGTAATTCCAAATTTATGAATATTTTCCGATAATGCTTTAACATTTTTGTACACGACTGCATATGCTAAATTGATCAATTCTTGTTGGTCAGTGATCGATAAATTTTGAACTTCATAAATCCCTTTGTCTGTGAGTATTTTGGCTATTTCACTTAACGAGTGTTGGTCACGAATTTCATGGGTTTCTATGTATTTAACGATATCATTTTGTATGTTCTGTGAATTGCAATCTTTTGCAAAATTTACCATGTTTCCATATGCAAGGATAAACTCTGCTTTTGAGGATACATCATTGCGATGAGCTTTCCACAATAAGGGATCCTCACTTATGCGAGAAAATAATCTAGAAACCTCACCAATTTTACTTAATTCCCTGGTATTCAAATACTTAAAAATGTTGAGGATAAGCTCCTCAGGCAGTGTTTCAATAGAAATATATGATGAACCCGAAGTATCTTTTTTTAAAATTCTATTAACACAATAGCTTAATGCTTCTGAGATTTTATTTACAAATGAACTATTACTTGAATGTATTGAAGGATCCATCAAACTAACCTCAGTTAAATTATTATAATTAATTATATATATAAGTATATTAATTTACAATTAATAAAATTGAACAACCTTGATGTAAATTGGGGTGTGACAAACTTGTAACTAACGCACTAATGACGTTGATAAAAATTGCAGCCAATTTCTGTTGTAGCATACGTACATATGGTTCTGGAGACATACTAGCTGAAATTGAGGCTATTAGTTTAATTTCGTCCAATGCCCCTACGGGGTTAATCTGTATTTGTGCCTCTACGGGTAGAGTTGATTAATCTCACAAAACCCCGGCGGCGGGGTTCTTCTTTTTATTCATTATCCAACCCACTCACTGGACAAAATTAAACCAATAGCAGAAATTGGCTGGAATTTGGCCTTGACTGCATGTCCTTAAAAAGGTATGGCTGCAGACATAAGGTAGCAAGGCCGTCCCGGCCTTGACTATTAACAACCAAATAGTCCCGATCTGGATTCAAGGCCGGGACGGCCTTGTTACCTTATGTTTGCCGCCATAACTTTTTGAGGACGTACAGATCATCCTTGGAGGAAAATAAACCACTGGTCACAAAAATAAAACCTCATTTACTTTTAGACCCGCCATTATTCGCTCCTTGAGAAAATCTTTTCTTTCTACTAGAAAAATTCAAGGAAATTCGTGTATCCTCTTGCCCATCACCCTATCCCAATGAACTGGAGCTCTACCTATGACAAACATTATGAAAATCTGGATATGCATTCTGCTTGCAGCAGCCATTTTCTCAACACAATTCACACATCTTTCAGCATATGATACTCAAGGCGACATCTCTTGCGAGAACGATTTTTCTCTTTGTGATTCTTCAGCAGAGCCTGCCTCTTGTGCTTCATGCCCCAGATTTGGTGCGAGCGTCGATTTCCTTTGGTGGCAATTACGCAGGCCTCAAAGCTACACAAGCAAAGGGTTCTCCACATCTTCTGACGTAACAAGTTTCAGCAGGACAGAGCCGGAGTATGTTTCCTTTGATTATGATCCAGGATTCCGAGTGGGGTTGTTTGCTTACGATACATGCCATTGTTTCGATGTTGGTGTAATTTGGACGCATTTTGAAACACATGCCAAAGCCGACAAAAGAGTCCAGCTTCCGGAAGAACTTTTTGTGGAACTCGATGTAACCCGCGCGGATGCGTCCATTAAAGTTCGTTTAAATTACGTTGACCTGGATTTCTCGAAAAAACTATGCCTGATGCCTTGCTTCGTTGTCACGCCTCATATTGGCGTTCGCGGTTTGTGGCTTGACTATCATCAAAGAGTCAGGGGTGTTGGGTTTATCGAGGATTTCGATACCAATCGCGTAGCTTTGAGAAAACAAAAATTCAAGGACGTTGGATATGGCATTGAAGGAGGGTTTTGGATGCAATGGAATATGAACTGCGGACTTTCTTTGGTAGGTCATTTGGGCGGTTCAGTGCTTTCCATTGAAGATAAATACCACAGTGGAAGACGCGTTATACAAGTCGATGACACGAATGTAGTAACCGATGATGAAATCGATCTCTATAAATCCGCCTTTAAGAGTGGTACGACAACTTTCGATTATTATATTGGTCTGCAATATAATTACACTGTATGCGGTTATGATATTCTATTTAAGGCAGGTTGGGAGAGCTTTTTTGTTGACTTTGATTCATTTCACTTCCAAGGTTTGACAACAGGCCTCTCAGTCAATTTTTAATTGCTGCAATGGGTACAGGCTTCTCATAAGTTTTTTATGTAAGCCTGAACTTCCTAAGTTTTGATTCGGAGTCCCAAATGACAATGCGTTCGATTTTTCTTCTCTTTTTACTCTCCCTATTTTGCAGGTTTGGTCTTCCAGCCCAAGAAGGAGAATTCCGCATTAAAAAGCTTCTTCCCAATCTTTGCCCCCTCCCCTGTATAGATCCAGCAGTGCCCTCCGACTTTACGGTGGGCTTTCAAACCGAAAAACCCGATCCCCGCGCTGGTATGTATTGGGGAAGCCGCGAATCGATCACTTCTTTTTTTACACAGAATACTACGGGCCGCGGTCCAGTCATCCAAGTCAAGCTCAGCGCCAATGTGACCCAAAAAGGGGCAAACAGTTTTCATGGGGAAGAAACCATTTTCCGGGACATGATGGAAAGCGGCTACAAGAATGTAAAAACCATCAAGCACACATGGGGATCTTATCCGCTACTATGCTTTGAAGGAGAAGCTCCGAGCGGAGATATGCAGTATATGGTTTGGATGGGCCTGAACAGTCCTGATGGCTCTACCCTGCGCTTTTACCTCATGCTTGAGCCAGGACAAAGAAAACTCAATCCCCTGCATGTGGAAGCATGGAAAACATTTTTAACTAAAACCACCGAGCTAGACCCCTCTCGTCCGGTGGCTCAATCCGCACCTCCAGTTTCGGGGGAAATCCCGGCGGATTCCACAAAACGAACTAAAGAAGCTAACGAAGGGGTGGCAGCCTTTGCCATTGGGGAAGGACAGCTCAAAATACTAGCCGAAAGGCGTGCTTCAGACAATCGGCTGCTGGTCGTCATTGAGCCTTTAAATGAAAAAACCTTGTTTGAATTGCAGGAGCTTCGCGAAAGCGCTCACCCTCCGATTTGGTCTGCCGGCAAGTCAGTCTTGAAGGTATATGGGGAACTCAGCGTGGGAAACGGAGGATTGCCGCAGATCCAAGCGCAAATCATTCCGGTGGTCATAAAAAAAGTGGACCGTTTTTCTGTGGATTATGAAAAATTACAGCAAAATGGGCGCAATACGGTCATTTTGCGGTAAAGGCTATAATTGATGCTGAGGAAACGAAGACGTTACAAGAGACCGGAACTCAGCAGTCAGGCCATTCCTGCCAAAGCCAATGTGGTTCTCAATGTCATTCTCGTCATGCTTTTCCTCATAGTTTTGCGCATATGGCATCTTGCTGTCGTGCAGTATGATGATAAAGTGGAGGAGTCTAGAAAGCCGCAACGAAGAATTGTCATTGAGCCTGCCAGACGCGGAACGATTCGCGACCGGTTCAATATACCTCTAGCCTTGAACAAAATCCAATACAATGTGGCCATCCTCTATTCGCAATTGCGTCAAGTTCCCTCTATAGCTTGGGAGACTCCAGGAGGTGTGCGCAAAAAAGTCTTCAAAAGAAAGCAATATATTACAGCCCTTTCGATTCTACTAGGCAAAGAACTGCAAATGGATCCGGAAAGGATCGAAGACCTTATCTACTCAAAAGCTTCCTATTATTCCAATATCCCTTTCGTCATCAAAGAAGACATCTCAGAAAAAGAATATTACCGGTTAAAAATGCTGGAAAAAGATTGGTTGGGAATAGAGGTGCAACGCATTCCCCGCCGCTCTTATCCATTGGGGAAAACTGCCGGCGATATCATTGGCTATATGGGCGCGATCGACCGCAAACAATATGATGCGATCGTCAATGAAACAAAGGTTTTGGAGGGATACATTTCGGAGCGGGAGAATGGGGAAGACCCTCCTCTTCCGGAAGGCATGCAATCTCCTGAAGAAGTGCGCGCCCGCCTAAAAGATCTCGAAGAAAAATCCTATACGATCAATGATTACGTGGGCAAAGCCGGAGTCGAGGGCCGATTTGAAGAAGTCCTCCGAGGATTCCACGGGAAAAAGATCTTCTATTCTGACGCCCGGGGAAATTTTCTGCGGGAATTGCCAGGGCTTAGGGAGCCTTTGTCCGGTCAAAGGCTGGTTCTGACAATCTCCGCTGAACTCCAACAATATGCCGAGCAACTCCTTGCCCAAAATGAACGGATCCGCGAAGCCCGTGTATCCGGGATTGATGCGGCCCAACAAGCTTTATTGTCACTCAAGCAGCCCTGGATTAAAGGCGGCGCTATTCTGGCTATGGATCCGAAGAATGGGGAAATCTTGGCAATGGCCTCTTATCCACGTTTTGATCCAAATGACTTTGTGTTATCGGGAAATCCCGAGATCAGTCAAAAGAAGCGCGCGGAGATCCATCGCTGGTTTGAAACCGAAAGCTATTTAAGCGATTTGTGGGATGAAAAGCGGCCTTTGGAACGGGAACGTTATCATGATGGCAACGCGGAATTTTATGAAGAAAAACAAATCTTGTCGTGGAAGTTCTGGATAGACCAAATTCTTCCCGTCCATTCCCCTATAAAGGAAAGTCTGATACGTCTCAACAAGGTCGCCAAAACCGTCCAGATGTTAGAGACCGTGAATGAATTGATCGCATTGACGGGCCAAGCGAATATCTACTGGTTGTTGAATCTCCTCTACAAAGATCCCCCGCATAAGGCTTATGGAGCTAAACCCCCGCAGGCTATAGCCGACGGCCTGCTGGAAATTTGGAAGAAGGATGGGGAGGCTATTGCCTCAGCCAAAAGGCGGCTGAATCGCTACCTCGAATCGATCCCTAACAATTACGATAAAGCCCTTTTTATTGATCTGGCCCGCATCTCTATCGACGAAACCCGTTTTTCAAAAAACCTGCTTGAAAAAATGGGACATTTGTCCCTCGATGAATATAAGCGGACTTGCGGAGCCTATGCCTATCTTAACGATGTTCTCTATGGAATGACTAAAGAATTGTATCACACCTTGCATTTCAAACCATGGCGCAAAAATAATGAAAAAATGTGGCTCAAGAACATCAGGGCGCAGGAAAAAGCCAAAAAACAATACCCAAAACCGTATATTGATTATTTTGATCAGCTCGAAAGCCAGATGTTCAAGGAATTTTGGGAACAGCACCGGTGGCGTCTCATGCAGGCCTTTCTCAAAGGCCTAGACAATGAGGAGGTGTCAGAAGAGTTGCATCCTTATATCGATCATCTTCTAGGCTGGTATCAAGAAATCGCCAATGGCGCCCATCAGGAGATTGAATGGCGTACAGCTTATGGTATTTTGAAAAAAACGATAGCGGATCTCGATCCATCGAATTCGGTTGAATTTCTGCGTTCCTTGCGTGGATACAGAGAGTTGAGTCGTCCGTTACTAGGGAAGTACCGTCAAATTCGGCGCTCAACTGAAGGAATTCAGCAAGAAAAACACTTGGCTGCCGCATTTTATCCCTTGCATGGATTCGGTTACGGCAGATCGCAGGCTTATCGTCAATCAGCTACGCAGGGCTCGTTATTCAAATTGGTCACGGCTTATACTGCCTTGATCCAACGCTATCGAGAATTAGGGGTGAATGAGCCTAGCGCGATGCAGTTGAATCCCTTGGTCATTGTCGACAGGATTTTCCGCAATGGCAAGGAGCTGTGCGTCGCCTGTACGGAAGAGGGAAAACCAATCCCCCGCTACTATAAGGGAGGTCGATTACCAAAAAGTACGCATTCGATCGGTAAAATCGACCTCATCCATGCCATAGAGACATCCAGCAATCCCTATTTTTCCCTGCTTGCAGGTGATTATTTGAACGATCCGGAAGATCTGTCGAAGAATGCGGCCCTTTTCTCTTACGGTGCCAAAACAGGCATAGATCTGCCTGCCGAAATCCCTGGAAAGATGCCGAGCGATTTAAAATCGAATCGCACCGGTCTTTATTCAATGGCCATTGGACAGCACTCTTTAGTTGTTACTCCTCTTCAAACGGCGGTAATGCTGTCCAGTATTGCCAATGGAGGAAAAGTCGTGGTGCCCAAGATTGTCAGTTTGACGGCGGGCAGGCATCCGAGCCGTGAGGAAATTGCTTTTCACCACACACAGGAATTTTCTTATAAAAATACCCTTAGTCTTGTTGGCATAGATTTCCCCCTTTTTTCAGCCGCCCATCAAAAAGAGAAACGCAATCTGATCAACCGCAACCCCACAAAAATTAAAAGGGAATTATTTATGCCGGCGGTTGTGCGTAAAATCTTATTGGATTCGATGCATAAGGTCGTCATCCGCACCCAAGACGAAAGCCTGGCCAGCCTCTCAAAATTTTATAAGGATTATCCGGAGGCTATCAGCGACTACATTGATTTAAAGAATGATTTTACTGGAAAAACAAGCACAGCCGAATCGAAGGAGACCATCGACCTTGATCTGGAGCATGGCACGAATACGTATACACATGTTTGGTTCGGCGGGATTTCATTCTCTTCAAAAAAAGGGCCTGATAACCGTACAACGTTTGTCTTTAGAGATCGTTTCGGAAAGCCTGAACTTGTCGTAGTGGTCTATTTTCGTTTTGGCGTCTATGGCAAGGAAGCAGCGCCTCCTGCTGCGCAAATGGTGCGCAAATGGCGTGAAATCAAAGAAGCCAGAATGTATAAATAAACTATTTTATAGAGGACCACTTCCCCATGAAGCAACATACGGGCATTCTTCTCGTCAATTTGGGAACTCCTGATTCCCCGCAACCTAAAGATGTGTATAAATATCTCAACGAATTCCTTACCGATGGACGGGTTATCGACATCCCTTGGTTATGGCGTCAGATGCTTGTTCGCTTTCTTATCGTGCCCTTCCGCTATAAACAGTCGGCAGCAGCTTATCAAAAAATATGGAGTGCAAATGGTTCACCCTTAATGGTTTATGGAAAGAAGGTGTCGGAGCTTTTGCAGGCAGAGCTGGGGGAGTCGTTTCATGTGGAACTGGCCATGCGTTATCAATCGCCTTCGATCCGCGCGGCTTTGGGCAAGTTATTAAAAAATGGGATTTCTCGTTTGCTAGTGCTTCCGCTTTTTCCCCAATATGCTTCGGCGACAACCGGATCTGTCCATCAAAAGGTCATGCAGGAACTATCTTCTTATCCTGTCATCCCCGAGGTTGTCTTTGTCAACAACTATGCGGTTCATCCGGCCTTGATCGATGCTTTTTGCGCAGCCTCTTCGCGTATGGACCTCAAGCAGTATGACCATATTCTATTCAGCTTTCATGGATTACCTGAACGGCAGTTGCGAAAGGCTGACCAAAGGGGCTGGTGCCTGCAATCAAAAGCATGCTGTCAACACTATTGCGAGGAGAATTCTGCTTGCTATTCGGCACAATGCCATGCCACAGCCATGGCGATTGGACGGCAATTGGAAATTCCCTTGGACAAAATGTCGATTTCCTTTCAATCCCGTCTTGGTAAAGAACCCTGGTTGCAGCCTTACACAAGCGCGGTCATTCCGGAACTGGCGCGGTTAGGCAAAAAAAACGTGGCGGTCTACTGCCCCTCCTTCGTATGCGATTGTTTGGAAACACTATATGAAATTGGCATTGAGTACGCCCACGATTTCCGCAAAGCAGGGGGAGAGCGGTTGGATCTGGTTCCCGGTTTGAACGATGATCCTGTATGGATCTCTTCCCTGAAAGCGATTATTGGATCGTATCTTGGGACGATTTAAGTTCTTAACAAAAAACTCATCTCTATCTATAATACGTTTTCCTTAACATCAGAAGTTCCAATGGCTAGAATACTAATTCTCATCGTAGACCGTCTCTTTCTCGTGTATATGATCATGCTTTTCGTTCGTATTTTAGCCTCTTGGATCCCCGAATGGCGCAATCATCGCATCATGCAATTTCTCTCCTTCTACACTGATCCTTACCTAGCCTTCTTCCGCCGCTTCATCCCCCCTCTCGGTATGATGGATTTAAGTCCCATTGCCGCCTTCTATTCCCTGATGCTCTTGGAATGGATCATCAAAGAAACTGCAAATCGATTGAATGCTTTTTTTGATAAGGCAATCAATGCTTCTAATGCCTTAGACAAACAAACAATAATTAAAATAAAAACTTTAATTAATGAAATGAACGGAAATACACCAGACCAGGTTCCCCACATTTTTAGTGCCAAGGCCGAACATTTATTAAATAAATTAAACGCTGCCGAAACAGATGTAGCTGTGAAAAACGCTTTAAATGATTTAATTCGTTCGAAAGAATTTACAACTTTATCAGAAAATAACATCGCTGAAGCTAAAAAAATGACAGATGGATCCAAACTACTGACCCAACTTCGGTTGGAAGGTGCTTTATCTACGGATTATTCGGCTGTATATAATACCCTTCTTGATACTTACCGTACTTTCACATCTAAAACGAGCTACCTTAGCACAGTTGGTGAAGTCATTTCAACTGAAGCAACATACAAAACGACTATGCAGGATCTTCAAGAAACATTGAATCTTTTCATCAAAAATAAAACGAACGATAAAGAAATCATCCCACCAAAACTTCAAGAACACGCCGATTTGATCAATCAATCGACTGCAACAATGGAGAAATTCCATGCTAAAATTGATAGGGTAAAGGGATTAAGCGATAAAGACAAAATTAATGCCACCTTGGAAGCCTATGATACAGCAGAGTTTCAACAATATGTCGAAGCAATTGCACAATTGACATACAACAAAGAAACATTGGACGTAGATGCTGTAGATGCTAAAGACAAAACATTGACTCATAAAAATAAAACTTTGAACGACTATTATATCGAGACAAAAGACCAACAGGGGATTGGTGCAGCCACGATTACACCTGTTCAACGGGTACTAAGACATCGTATGTTTCTCGAAACTTTAAAAAAAATGACGACAGGAGAAACCTTCAAGAAAGCCGAAAAAGCTGAACAAACGGTTCTGCAAGCCGGATCTTATTTAAACAAAATGCAAATCGTTAGAGATCTTTCTAATGCCACAGTTGAAATGGAAACGAAAGATTTAAGTAAATCATTCAAGGAAACATTCAACACTTTGATTAATAAAGATAATCTTAATCTAGCAGAAAATCAATACAAATCCTTATTAAATAAACTCAGACTTCCCTATGCACAGCGGGATTCCACGGTTAAACAATATAAAATAGTGTTAGAGGAAGCAAAAGCTGACTTGCAACGCAAGCACGGAAATAATGCCGAAAAAAGCGAACTGCTGAATTCGGTTAAAAAGCAGCTAGATGAAGAAATACGATTACTGGGTGCACAATCGGAATCCACACTCTTGGCTAAAGTTCCTCCATTAGGGTCCAAAGTTACACAAGCTGCCACGGCAGAAAAACCATCGGCAAGTCCAAGCGGAAATCTCCAAGCCCATGTACAGCAATTTTCAGATACTCCGGTGACAATGGCAACATTTGAAAGTAGAAAGGCTCAATGGCTTGCCTTGTTAACAGAAATGGCCGCCATGAAATTGCCCGCCGATCAATACGATGCTCTCATGACAAAGCTTGTAACAGCCTTTAAAAATTTGGAACCGATCGAATATGATCAATTAGTAGAAGAACAGGTAAAGAATAACTCTGCTCTTCTTAAAGAAGCACGGGCAACAAACAATACAGCTAAAATTACAAATCTTGAATACCTTCACCAGGCCCTACTTTTACAGCTCAATAAAACACAGCCCGTAATGCAGCAACAGCCCAGCAAGCCAACCTCAACGACAGCTCCAAGTCCGCAGCCTACAGCCACAACCCCAAAAACCGGCAGAAGAGAACAGCCTGCCATACCACCTAAGAGTGGCAGTACAATCCAAAAACCCGCACCGACCACAACTTCAGCTCCAGCACCGGCACCCACAGCTACAACTCCAAAATTTGGACGTAAAGCCGCAGAAAATCCGCCTGTTTCGACAGAACCTGGACGCGGCCGTGAAGCGACTCCATCCAAATCAAGACCATTGCCGCAAGTGAAAACTCCCGAGCCAGCGAGCGGAGCACGCGCTAAGACACCTCAGCCCCAGAGGCCATTGCCGGAACCACAGCAACCCGATTCGAAACCAGAACCAGGATCTACCAGGCCACCTCCTTCTAGATTTAAACCACCATGGATGAAATAATA
>Ga0351964_1110_pt1 | contig 14724 bp, 13 predicted proteins | sample TotcelT113001N15_FD_205807 | JGI IMG/M metagenome (GOLD analysis project Ga0351964, IMG submission 205807) | Enriched cells from coal bed in the Powder River Basin, Montana, United States - Total cells T11 rep3 HSBNCT.T11.300.1.N15 ... | reverse complement strand
GGTCTCGGCCGCCACGGAAGGGGCGATCATGGGCGTGCCGTCCATGGCTGTTTCCCTTGATTCCTTCGACAGTGAAGCGGATTTTGAGGTTGCGGCAAAATTTGCCAGGAAAATAGCGGCTTTTCTGCTCGGGGGTTATCCCATGAAGCATGTTCCCTTGAACATAAACGTTCCGGCGCTGCCGGAAAGTGAAATCAAGGGGGTGGTCGTGGCCAGACAGGGGAAAGCGCGATTGATCGAAAGCTATGAAAGGCGGGTGGATCCGCGCGAGAATATCTATTACTGGCTGACCGGAGAAACCCGGCTGTCCGATCATGAAGACCCGCATTCCGATGCATGCGCTCTGCGACAGGGCATGGTCACCATTACGCCGATTTATTATGATCTGACCCGGCATGACGTTCTGTCGGAGCTCGGCGACCTCATCAAAAAGGGAAACATCTGACAAAGGCTGCGGTGCAACGCCGCATCCGGGCTTTTTATGAAGTCGTCAGCATCTAACGCGTCAACAGGACAGGGATCCTGCTCTTGCGGATGACGTCGGATGTCGTGCTGCCCAGCAGCAGTTGCCGCAGCCGATTGTGCCCGTAGGCACCCATGACCAGCAGCTCTACGGAACCTTCCTCAATGAATTTAATGAGTTCCCTGCTTTCCTTGCCCGGGATGACAATCGTTTCAGCGTCGATCTGGAAGGGTTCGAGGGCGGCCTCAATTTTTTCATGGAGGCGGTCGGCGACGGCCTGCTCAGCGGTAATGCAGATAATCGTGAGAGGCCAGGACGCCTTCTCGGAGAGCGTGATGGCGAGCTGCAGAGCGTTATGCGCCGGAAGCGAACCGTCATAGGCCAGGGCCATGCTTTCAATATCCTGATATTTCAGGGGTGTTACGAGGACCGGTTTCCCCGCGTTGCGGACAACCAGTTCGGCCGTGGACCCCAGGATCCCGCCTTTGGCGAGGTGAAAATTTTCACCGCGCTGGGCCAGGAGAATCCAGTCCGTTTTTTTCCCCTCTTCGATAATGGTTTCATCGACGACGCCGACTGCCTTGAGGGTTTCCGGATGCAGCCCGGCGGCTTCACATCGCTCCCGGAAGGCGTTCAGGATGGCTTCTGCCCGCCCATCGAGGCCCGCTTCGATCACGGGAATAAACTCCTGATAAGGCGGCAGGCCGATAGAGCCGGATATATCACTGAATACCGGTGCCCGCATGAGCCCGATATCGATGACATGCAGCCCGATGAGCTGCGCCTGGAGTTTCTTTGCGATATAGATGCCGTAATCGATGGCCGTTTTGCCATATTCAGAACCGTCCGTGGGGATGAGGATTGTTTTGATCATAAAACCTCCTTTTGGACACGACAGTCCGGTCAATCCATCTTTTTTTCAAAGTTTCCAAGACTCGTCAGCAGGTCGTCGATCTTCTTTTCCTTTTCCTCCACGCTGTCTTCCATTTCGACGGAATCTTCAACGTTTTCCTGATCTTTCACGCCGATGGGGTTGCCGGATTCATCGAAACAAAGAAAGTCGCCCTTGAGCTTGCCGTTTTCATAGGTTGCCGTTTCCCGGATTCGACCGTTTCGGTAATAGGCCACATATTCACCCTCTCGCCGGTCGTTGCTGAAAACGCCTTTTTCTTTGACTTGCGCATTTTTGAAGAAGGACAGATACTCACCGTCCAGCTTTCCGTTCCGATAGAATTCCCTGTCCTTCAGTTGCCCGTTGCGATAGTAGAGCAGGTACTCGCCGTCCAGTTTGCCGTTCCGATAGAATTCCCGTTCCCTGAGCCGGCCGTCTTCGTAGTAATTTGTATATTCCCCCTCAAATTTATTGTTTTTATAGACGGCCGTTTCCCGGGTTTGTCCGTTCTTGTAATAGGACAGGGCTTCCCCTTCGCGGAGGCCATTGACAAAATTCAACCGGGCCATGATCTGGCCGTTGCCGAAGTATGAAAAATATTCACCATGAAGCTTCCCGTTCAGGGTATGTTTCTTTTCCTTGATGTGCCCCTTTTCGTAATAGGAAACTTCTTCTTTTATGTTCGCTTCGGAAGACGGCATGAACGGCTCCCCTTTATAGATAGCGCTTGATTTTTTCATCCACTCTGTCGTATTGGGTGCGCGGCTGCAATCTAATCGAAAAATCAATCATTTGTCAAGCGAACTTAGGGTCGGCGCATGGATGGCAAAAACGAAACGCTCCCGGCGACGCCGCGCAGATTGGACGTCCATGACGGCCGCTGCCGGCTCTCCGTGGAAATCATTGTGCCGGCCGCATGTTCAAAAAATACGGCCAGACCGACGCTGGTCTTTCTTCATGAGGGGCTGGGCAGCATCGCACAATGGCGCGATTTTCCGCTTGCGGTCAGCCGGGCCGTTTGTCTGCCGGCCGTCGTTTATGAGCGCGGCGGTCATGGAAATGCCGACCCGCTGGATGAACCACGCACCATCCGGTACATTCACGAGGAAGCCCTGCAGAGTCTTCCGGAAATCCTGCGGAAGCTGCAGATCGACGACGCCATCCTGATCGGGCACAGCGACGGTGGCTCCATCGCACTGATCTTTGCCGCCGTCCAGCCGGAAAAAGTGCGGGGAATCATCACAGAGGCGGCTCACGTCTTCGTGGAGGAATCCACGCTGGCGGGAATCCGCGAGGCCGTCAGAATCTTTGCCTGCACGGATCTTCCGGACCGTTTGGCCAGATACCATGGAAGCAATACCGAGGCGGTCTTTCGGGGCTGGTCGGACACATGGCTTTGCCCGGCTTTCCGGGATTGGAACATCGAGGAATATCTGCCCGGCGTCCGCTGTCCGGTTCTGGCGATCCAGGGACGGGACGATGAATACGGGACGCCCGCACAGGTCGAGGCCATCGTGAACGGGGTATCCGGTCCGGTTGAAGCCCTGATTCTTGACGGCTGCGGACATGTACCGCACGTGCAGGCCCGGAGAAAGGTTCTGGCGCGGATGACACGGTTTATCCGTGCGCTTGCGGCCCGCGAATGAATCGGACCGGGGCAGGCATCGGCAATGCCATGTCAATGAAATTTCTAAATATTTTTCATATTTCCTTGACAGCCGGCGGTTGCCTTCCTATACTGCCTGCGATTTTCAATTCAGGGTCTGTGCGGGCCGGCGGAACGGTGAATATTTTCAAATCCCGGTATTTCCGGAGACCGGCTGCAACGATTCGGGCTTCAAAGGGAAGTCGGGATAGGGTGGAGCGGGCGTGTTTCAAGTCGCTCGCATCCTTAATGTATGCTTGATTGCGATCATTAACCGTTATGCTATCAGAACTGGATACCAGTCGCATCGCCATTATCGGTCCCGGCCGGCTCGGGACATCGTTTGCCTACAAATTCGGCCGCGATCACAAAAGGGTGACCATTTATTATCATGACGCGGCGGTCTGCCGGGAGATCAACAACGAGCACCTTAACCCTCGGCATCTGACCCAGGACCTGGCAAGAAAGCTGGGCGGGATGGATCATGTTCCGCTGCTGTCGCCCAGTGTAACGGCAACGAACAATCTGGAACGCATCGTGGAAGACAACGATCTGATTTTGCTTTGCCTGACCATGCCGCGACTTCCGGAATTTCTGAACTACCTGAAGCCTCTGCTCGAGAAAAAAATGGGGCAGACCTGCCTGATTACACCGATCAAGGGGCTCATGGCCGATGAAATCACAAAAAAACTGATCACGCCGTCTCAGTTGATCAACAGCCATTTGCACAGCATCCGGCATAAGTATCATATCGCCTGTGTGGGCGGACCGTTCTTTGACGTTGATATTGCTCTGGGAAATCCGATCTGCGTCACCGTCGCCGGAAAACAGAAGATATCCTCCCTGTTCAGAGAGGAACTGATCCGCTATAACCGGCGGGAATTGAGCGTCTATTATAATTTCGACATTGTCGGCGTGGAGGCCTGCGGCTCGCTGAAGAACATCGTTGCCAACATCAAGGGTCTCACGGATTCGTTGATGCTGGGGGATTCCATTCCCGGGACGATCTTTGCGCGATCGGGCGTCGAGATTCGCTCCCTTTCAAGATTGCTGGGCGGCAGTTTTCAGGCCTTTCACTCACAGGCGGGGGTCGGAGACATGTATGTGACCGTCTCTTCGGAGGCCAGCAAGAATTACCGGTACGGAAAACTCTTTTATGAACTGCTCACGGGCAATCCCATCGAGACCAATCTGAAGGTGCTGGAAAGAATCGACGGGACGCCGGAAGGGCCGAATACGATCCGGAATGTCCACCAGTTCCTCGAAAAAAAGAACATGTACAGCCCCCTGTTTCACTGTGCCTACAAGATTTTCAACGAGGGCAATTCCCAGAACGACATCCGCGAGATGATTATTCAGGCCTGCCAGTTTGACCGGCGAACCAAGGAATACATCGGGCCGCTCTCACGGTTTTTTTACTACCTTTTTCCGAATGCCTGGTACAGGCGCCACAAGGGGCTGCTGGCGAACATGAAAGACTAAACTTTTTTTCAGGGTCCAGAAATTTTTGTCTTGACATCCGTTTTTAGCCTGTGCTACGAGGGGCCGCAGGAAGGGTGGAGCCCGATGATGAACCGTATTGCGTATCAAAACAATCAATCCTGGTGGTGGCAGGCCAATCATGTCTGCCCGCCGGTGTTCTATTTCTGAGACAAGACGAGCCGTGGGCAGGGGAGACCCTCCCATGACTCCGGATCCATCCTTGAAGCCATGGGAAAATCCCGTGGCTTTTTTGTTTTGATGTAACGGCAAGCAATCATAAAAAGAACGAAAAAAGAGGGAGGAGATGTTATGGAACAGATGAAGGTTTTGTTAAATGACGACGAGATACCCCGGCAATGGTACAACATCCTGGCCGATATGCCGACACCGATGTTGCCCCCGCTGCACCCGGGGACCGGGAAGCCTGTCGGCCCTCAGGACCTGGCGCCCATTTTTCCGATGAACCTCATCGAGCAGGAGGTCAGCACCGAGCGCTGGATCGATATTCCCGAAGAAGTCCTGCAGAAATACCTGATCTGGCGGCCGACGCCGTTGTACCGGGCGCGGAACTTCGAAAAGCTGTTGGATGCCCCGGTCAAAATATACTGCAAAATGGAGGGAAACAGCCCGGCCGGTTCGCACAAACCGAATACGGCCATCCCGCAAGCCTATTATAACAAGGCCTTCGGGATCAAACGCATCTCGACGGAAACAGGCGCCGGTCAATGGGGAAGCGCCCTGTCGATGGCCTGCCAGATGTTCGGCCTGGAATGCCGCGTCTTCATGGTGCGCGTCAGTTATGAGCAGAAACCATACCGGCGCATGATGATGCAGACCTGGGGCGCCGAGTGCATCCCGAGTCCCAGCAACATCACGGAAGCCGGCCGCCAGGTCCTGGCGGAGCATCCTGATTCTCCCGGCAGCCTCGGCATTGCCATCAGCGAGGCCATCGAGGACGCCGTTTCCCGCGACGAATCGCGCTATTCCCTCGGGAGCGTGCTGAATCACGTCATTCTTCATCAAACCATCATCGGACTGGAGGCCCAGGCACAGCTCAAGAAAATCGGCGTCTATCCGGATGTGGTCATGGGGTGCGCCGGCGGCGGCAGCAATTTTGCCGGGATATCCATGCCCTTTGTGCGCGACAAAATTCACGGGAAAAACGTGAAGATCGTCGGCGCCGAACCGACATCCTGTCCGACCATGACCCGGGGTCCGTTTGCCTATGACTTCGGCGACCTGGCCAAGAAGACCCCGCTGCTGCCTATGTACACGCTCGGGCACGATTATGTCCCGGCGCCCATCCATGCGGGCGGCCTTCGTTACCACGGCATGGCGCCCATCGTCAGTCATCTGGTCCGCGAGAAGCTCATCGAGGCCAGGGCCTACCATCAGCTTGAAACCTTCGAAGCTGGCGTAAGGTGGGCCAGAAGCGAGGGGTTCATTCCGGCGCCGGAGACCGACCATGTCATTGCGGCCGTGGTCGACGAGGCCCGGCGCGCCAAGGCGGAAGGCAAGGAGAAGGTCATCCTGTTCAACTGGAGCGGCCACGGCCTGGTCGACATGGCCTCTTATGAGGCTTATTTCGCCGGGAAACTGACGCCCCATGCGTTGCCGGATGAGGAGATTCAACGCGCATTGAAGGCCATTGAAGGATTCCCGAAAACGTAAACAGATTTCGTTCGGACAGAACCGCCAGGGATACTCACGCTTTTTCCTTGACGGTTCTGCTGTTTTTGGACATGCTGATTTTCAAGCGCCTCTCGATCGTCTCCAGGCGGAACAAGGAGAGGAAGGAGCAGCCCCATGGATTCGTACGATCATCTTGAGATTCGGTGCCCTCGCCTGGGACATGAACTTCAATTTTCCTATTGCCGCAGGGAATCAGGGGAGCTGCCCTGTCATCGGACCGTCAGATGCTGGCAGGTGTTTTTTCCGGTGGAAGCCCATCTGAGAAAAATTCTGACGGCGGCGCAATGGGAGATTTTTTCGCGGCAGGGACCGCCGGACAAAATGACCACGCTCATCGATCTGGTTGAACAGGCCAAGGGCAGGGTGAAAAGCAAGGCCTGACGACTTCGTAAAAACCTTTTTTATCATGGATCTTTTTGACCAAAGGGAAATGAAAAACGGTGTTGATCCCCGGCCGCTGGCGGATCGGATGCGGCCGCGCACCGTCGGGGAGTATGTGGGGCAGCCTCATTTAATGGGCCAGGGAGCCCTGCTGCGCCGCGCCATTGAGGAGGATCGTCTTTTTTCCATGATTTTCTGGGGACCCCCGGGTTCCGGAAAGACCACCCTGGCCAGAGTGATCGCACGGGAAACGCAATCGTATTTTACGAGTTTTTCCGCAGTGTTGTCCGGCGTCAAGGAGATCCGTTCCGTTGTGGATGAAGCTCAGACACAATGGCGGGATCAGCGGAAAAAAACGGTCCTTTTCGTCGATGAAATCCATCGTTTCAATAAGGCCCAGCAGGATGCCTTTCTGCCCCATGTGGAAAGCGGCCTGATTACGTTGATCGGAGCCACCACCGAAAACCCCTCCTTTGAAATCATCTCTCCGCTCTTATCCCGTTCGCGTGTCATGCTTCTGAAGCCTTTTTCCGAAGACGACCTTCTGCTGATTCTGGAGAGGGCGCTCAAGGATGAAGAACGAGGCCTGGGCGCCCTGAATCTGGGAATCGAGCCGGAAGCCCTGTCCGCCATCGTCCGGTTCTCCGACGGTGATGCACGGACGGCCCTGAGCACCCTCGAAGCGTCGGCTACCCTGATTGAAACGGGGCCGGGCAACGAGGGCAGGATCACCCGGCAGGTTGTCGAGCAGGCCTTTCAGAAAAAATTCCTGCTCTATGATAAGGGCGGCGAGGAGCACTATAACCTGATTTCGGCCCTGCACAAGAGTCTTCGAGGATCTGATCCCGATGCAGCCCTTTACTGGCTGGCCCGAATGCTGAGTGCGGGCGAAGATCCCCTGTTTATCGCCCGCCGCATGGTTCGATTTGCCTCGGAGGATGTGGGAAATGCCGACCCAAGGGCGCTGACGGTCGCCGTTTCGGCGATGCAGGCATTTCAGTTTATCGGACTTCCCGAGGGGGAACTGGCCCTGGCTCAGGCTGCCGTCTATCTGGCCACAGCCTCCAAAAGCAACGCCCTGTACGCAGGCTACGGCCGCGTCAGGGAAGCCGTCCGCCGCACCGGTGCGCTGCCCGTTCCATTGCATATCCGCAATGCTCCGACAGGACTCATGAAAGATCTTGGCTACGGCAAGGACTATCTGTACGCTCATGATTTCGAGGATGCCTACGTTCCCCAGGAATATCTGCCGGATGCTTTGAAGGGACAATCCTACTATCAACCCACCGAGCGCGGCTATGAGAAAATCATTCGGGACAGAATGAGTGAATGGCGAAAACGGCGTGACAGGCAAAAACCCTGATGTGCAATGTCGGAATAACCGCTGCGCGGCGCTTTGAAATCCTTGATTCGCCCCTTGCGGACCGTTTATTTGCCGATGAAGCACAATTTTCGGCATCATGATGCGGACAGGGCTGGCGGGCAAATTTTCGAAAAAAAAAGGGGAGGTCATTGACCTCCCCTCATTCAGGAGTGTTGAAGGCTTGCCGCCTTCTGCCGTTTTGGATTCCACCGCCGGGTAAGCATGCCCGTTTGCTTAACCGGCAGGACATTTTCTGTATTATTGATTTGCACATTTTATGCCGTTGCGGCGGATGCGTTCTTAACCATGCGATATAACGTATAAATTATTTAATTATCGGTGAAGCGCCGCCACGGGATGGATATTCAAATCAGGCAACAATTGTCGGACACAAAAAACATAAATAAGTTAATATCTCAATAAATACAATAGGATAGAATGAAGAAAGGAATTGGCGTTCAAATCGACGGAATTGTCGATGACGAGCGATCAATCTCCCCGCCGGATTCGAGAGGGGAACGGATCAAGATGGCATTGACTTTTTACCATGATCACCTATGATGCTGAACTGGTTTTCAACGTCTGCCTGAGGGGTTTATGAGTCCATACAAGAAAAAGATCTGGCAATACCGTTCCCGGCCCGAAGACCGATTTTTCTTTCAGCCGATTGCCGTTACGATCGTGTGCGTCGTATTTATCGCTCTGATTATGATCATGGGGTTCATGGATCTCCAGCGCAACAACCGGATTCTGGAGGGTTTCATGCAGAACCAGGCCCTGAGTCTTGCCGGCGTTGTCCAGCGGCTGTCTCAGGACAACCTCAACAACCTGGTCCAGGCCTTCCAGCGGGATCGGGAGCGGTCCTACGTTCCTCTCAAGGACGCAGCCTTTTCACCCCAGAAAATGCTGACCGTCGCCCTTGCCGATCTCGGGCTGGAAATCGATGAAGCGTGGAAGGCAAACCGGATCAACGAAGATTACCTGAAGCGATTTGCCGGCGAAAAGGGTTTATGGATGGTGGCCGTGCTTGATGCCAAAGGCGATGTGGTATTCCAGAGCCGGTCGCTGCCGGATGGAGAGGCCGTGAGACGACCTCCTGCAAAGATCCAGGGGACGGAAAAGGAAATCGGCATCGGAATATTTACCCAGCTTTTCACACAACTGGACTTTCACCGGCAGCCGGTTCTGCCGGTTTTCGAGGCCGGAAGCGACCCGGGAACCCACCGTCAGGATCTCCCTTTGAAGCTGGTTCAGGCCTTCGAACGCCTGAATATCGGTTATGTCGGTCTGAAACGCAGGGACGGCAGCGGCACGATCCTGATGGCGCTGGATCGCGAACAGATGAAGTACTGGGGAACCAAGGTTTCTATTGATAAAGCGCTCGAGAAACTGGGAGAAGGTCAGAGTCAGGGCCTTGCCTACCTCGTCATTATCGACAGCCAGGGGGCCGTTATCGGCGCCACGGGCAGGATGCCGGAGAAATGGCGCGAAGGGGAGATGCCCCTGTCGGAAATCCTGGCGGGAAAGCGCAGGATAGAAAGCCGGAATATCGTTCATTCAGGCAGGAGCCTGCTCGATATGGCTGCGCCATTTGTCATGAATGACAAGATTGTCGGTGTTGCCCGGATCGGCCTCGAGCGGGAGAGCATGGACAGGATTCTTGAGGAAAATCGAAGGAATATATATATATTTTCCTTCCTGATCGTTTTAATTGCGCTGCTGGCCATGTGGCTTCTGTTTCATAACCAGAACAGACATTTGGCGGGGATTGTGGAGATGGAAAGAAAACTGGACAAGGCGGAGCGTCTGTCTGCGTTGGGCCAGCTCGCCGCCGGGGTGGCCCATGAAATCCGCAATCCGCTGAACGCCGTCAGCATGGCCAGCCAGCGACTGAAGCGGGAGTTTCAACCGGCGGATGAAAGCAAGGCCATCGAATTTCAATCCCTGGCAGGCGTCATTCGGGACGAAATCCGGCGTCTGAACGGAATCATCGAGGAATTCCTGACCTTTTCGAAGAGCAGGAGGCTGGAATTCCACGATTATCCGGTGGCGGAGGTGCTGCAGAAAATCGTCAACCTGATCCGGGAAGAGGCTGCCGCCAAAGGGATTTCAATCCGGACGCACTGGGGACCCGATGGGACGGTCGTGCCGATGGATATGGACAAGCTCCAGCAGGCACTCCTGAATATCATCAAAAATGCGATGGAATCCATCGAAAACGGTGGTACGATCGACATCACCGTGGAGCGGAGATCCAAAGAAAAAATCGCGATCGTTGTCGCCGACACGGGATGCGGCATGACGGCCGAGGAAGTGGAACGCATCTTCAGCCCCGAATATACGACGAAGGAAAAGGGTCTGGGGCTCGGGCTTTCGCTGGCGCATGAAATCATCCGCGGACACAGCGGCGAGATTCTTGTTTTCAGTGATCAGGGGTCCGGAACAACCTTCGAAATCATTCTGCCGGCGGAAAGAGGGTAAACGGCAAGGCCTCCCGCACGCGGCGGCTTAATAGAAAGGATCATGCATGAAAAAGCTCAATATCCTGGTCGTTGAGGACGGCCGCTCCCAGCGCGAGACGCTGCGCGACTTCCTGATCAAGGAGGGGCATGCCGTCTCCGAGGCGGAAGACGGCAGACAGGCCGTCCAGTCCGTGCTCAAGGGCCATTTCGATCTGGTGCTTCTGGATTACAAAATGCCCGGCATGGACGGGATGCAGGTTCTGCAGGAGATCAAGCGCATCAATCCCGAGATTGACGTGGTCATCATCACCGCCTACGGGACGATTGAGACGGCCGTGGATGCAATGAAAGCCGGCGCCATTGACTATATCACCAAACCCCTGGAATTCGAAGAGCTGCTTATCCTGGTCGATCGCGTGTCGGAACGGCGGACACTGATCCGGGAGAATGAAATTCTGCGCCAGGAGCTGGGCGCCCGGGGCGTTACCTCTGACCGGATCATCTTCCGCAGCCCGAAGATGGGCGCGCTGATCAATATTGCCGGCCGCGTCGCACCCAGCCGGACAACAATCCTGCTGCAGGGTGAAAGCGGCACCGGCAAAGAGTTGCTGGCCCGGCTGATCCATAACCTCAGCCCGCGATCGGCAAAACCCGTCATTGCGGTCAACTGCAGCGCCCTGCATGAAAATCTGCTCGAGAGCGAACTGTTCGGCCATGAAAAAGGGGCGTTTACGGGGGCCTCGGTCCGGCGCATCGGACGGTTTGAAGAGGCGGATGGGGGTACCCTGTTTCTCGATGAAATCGGTGATTTATCCGCCGCAGTGCAGGTCAAGCTGCTGCGTTTTCTGCAAGAGAGGGAATTTCAGCGTGTGGGCGGCAACCAGACGATCCGCTCCGACGTCCGCATTATCAGCGCCACGAACCGGGATCTCGAGGCACGGGTCAAGGAAGGCCTCTTCCGGGAAGACCTGTTCTACCGGCTCAATGTGGTCACCATGGCCATCCCCCCTTTGAGGGAGCGCAAGGAGGACATCCCTGCCCTGATCGACCATTTTCTGAAGCGCTATGCCGAGGAAAACGGTAAAGACATCGAAGGGGTCAGCAGCGAGGCCCACGATATGCTGCTGAAATACGACTACCCCGGAAATGTGCGCGAACTCGAGAACATCATCGAGCGAGCCGTGGTCATCTGCCGGGACGCCGTTGTTTCCATTGAGGATCTGCCCTTTTCGGAGGATATGTTCGATGCGGCGGACAGCCAGAAGGAAGCGGACGGGTTGCTGCGGGGGTCCGTCGAGGAGCTCGAGCGCAAATTGATCGTCGAGGCCATGGAAAAGACCGGCGACCACCAGACGAAGGCGGCCGAACGGTTGGGTATCAGCGAACGCATGCTGCGCTACAAGCTCAAAAAGTATGGCCTGAAAGGGTAATTCCAATTCTAAATCAAAGCGCTATCTTTGTTGGCATCGTCGTCGGCTTCCTCGACGTATGTACAATACGCCTCGTCGCCTCCTCCTTGCCGCCTCGATATCATCTTTGATTGAGAAATGGAATAACGGTTGATCTACCTCTTCAGCCCCAGAATGTGCCGGGCCTCTGCAGGGGTGGCGATGGGGCGACCGTAGGCTTGGATGATGCGCACCACCCTTTCCACGAGTTCGGCGTTTGTTTTTGCCATGACGCCCCTGTCCAGATAGATGTTGTCTTCCATGCCCACGCGGATGTGACCTCCCATCATCAGAGCCATCATGGCCATCGGCAGGTATCCCCGGCCGACACCGATTGTGGACCATGTGGCGTCGGACGGCAGATGCTCGTAAAGGTGGAGAAAGGATTTCGGGGTGGCCGGAGCGCCCCAAGGGGTTCCCAGAACAAACTGAAAATGCAGCGGATCGTCAAGCTTGCCCTCGTCGCGCATGCGCAGGGCCGTGATGAGCATGCCCAGGTCGAAGATTTCAATCTCGGGTTTGACGCCGGCCTGCTTCATGGTCCGGGCGGCCTCATCGAGAAAGGCCGGATCATTGATGAAGACGCCGCCGCCGAGATTGATTGAGCCCGCATCAAAGGATGCCAGTTCGGGCTTGAGCGCCACGGGTCCCAGGCGCTCCTGCACGGGCAGGTTGCGACCGGGGATGCCGCTGGTGGTCAGGCTCAGGAGCAGATCCGTTTGTGACCGCAGGGCCTCCACAACCCGGCGAAATAAATTCGGGTCCTGGCAGCCCAAGCCCGTTTCGGGGTCGCGCACATGGATATGGACAATGGCGGCGCCGGCTCGCCAGGCTTCGATGGCGGACGCAATGATTTCCTCGGGTGTGATCGGAATATAGGGGGCGGCATCCCGCATGATGCGGCTGCCCGTGATGGCGGCGGTGATGATGACTTTTTCCAATTAGGCTTTCCTCAGCCCCGATGCATCGTGAGATAATTCCTCGGAGACTTCAGCGACGGCCTCGTCAAGAATCGCGACCATCTCGTCGATCTGCGCCTCCGTGATCGTGAAAGGCGGCGCCAGCAGAGAGTGATCGCCGCGGATGCCGTCGGCTCCGCCTCCGCCGGGATAGGTGATCAGCCCCTTTTCAAAGGCCCTCTGGCCGATGCGGGCGTTCACCTTGAGCCGGACGTCGAAGGGCTCTTTGGTTTCCCTGTTCCTGACGAACTCCACTCCTGCGAAGAGCCCGAGACCGCGGACATCGCCGACGATTTCATGCCGATACAGGGTCTGGAGCTTTTCAAGCAGGTACAAACCCATTCGGGCGGACCGCGCGGTCAGCCCGTGAGCCTCCATATATTCGAGGACGGCCAGCGCCGTGGCGCAGGACAGGGGGTTCTGGCTGTAGGTATGGCCGTGGACAAAGGCGCCGTGGCCGTTCTTGATCGCGTCGTGGATCCGATCGTTTGTGACGACGCAGAACACGGGCGCGTAGCCCGAAGCCAGACCCTTGGCGCAGGCGATCATGTCCGGGACCACCTGCCAATGATCGAGCGCGAAATTCCGGCCCGTGCGGCCGATGCCTGTCATGACCTCGTCGGCGATCAGCAGGACATCGTAGCGATCGCAGATTTCCCGGATCCTCTGAAAGTAGCCGTCCTTCGGGACCACCGCTCCGGCCGTCGCGCCCACCACCGGCTCTGCGATGAATGCCGACACGGAATCCGGCCCCTCATAGAGAATCGTCTTTTCCAGATCGTCGGCGCACTCACACGCACAGTGTTTCTCATCCAGGCCGCAGGGACAACGGTAGCAGTAGCACGGGATAATATGGGGCGTATGCTGGATCAGCGGCTGGTAATATCTGCGCCGCCCCGTATGGCCGCTCAGCGCCAGCGCCCCGAGGGTGTTGCCGTGATAGCTCGTCCAGCGTGAGATGACCTTGTATTTCAATGGCTGGCCGCGATCAACCTGATACTGGCGGGCCAGCTTGATCGTGGTTTCCACGGCCTCCGAACCGCCGGATAGAAAATACACCCGGTTCAGGGGCGGAGGCGACAGGGCGACGATGCGTTCCGCAAGGTCAATGGCGGCTTTGCTGGTGAATTGTGAGCCATGCGTAAAGGCGATTTTGCCGGCCTGGTTGACGATGGCATCTCGAATCTCCGGTACGCCATGCCCGATGGATACCACCACGGCGCCGCCGGCGCCGTCGAGATAGCGTTTCCCGGATTGGTCATAAATATAAACGCCCTCGCCGCGTTCCACCGTCGGGTAAAAGGCTCTCGGATCTCTATAGAAAATATGGTCGTTGTTGGATTGTTTCATGGCCATGATCAGCACCCGTATTGCTTCTGTTTCATCGCTGACAGCATGGCCACATGCCTTCGCTCCTCCTCGATGATTTTATCGACGGCGGCATGCTCCTTGGCAGGAACGAGGCCCTTGATTTCATGATAGTACAAGATGGAGTCCATCTCGCGTTGAAGCGCGAAATCAAGCGCCGAAAGCGTATCTTTGACTTTGGTCAGTTCCTGGTCCAGGATCTCTTTTTTGAAAATAATCGCGTTATCCACATAATTATGCAGATAGGCCGCGTATTCTCCTGTGTAACTCTCGGGTGGGGCCGTCTTGTCCATCGCGGCAAAGATTTTCTCGAAGGTTTTCTTATGGAGGAGCTCGGCATCTGCCAACTGTTCGAAAAGATTCTTCGTGTCTTCATCCCGGGCGATCTGTATGGCGAACCGGTAAAAATTGGCCCCGTTCTCCTCGATTCTGATGGCGAATTCAACGATATCACTGGCAGTAAACGCACTCATGTCAAGCCTCCTTTAAAAATGGATTCCATGCTTTTTCCTGATACCGATTCCATTATCGGAATTTGTACAAATTATAAAGTAAAATAATCATCATGA
>Ga0351964_1117_pt1 | contig 14920 bp, 11 predicted proteins | sample TotcelT113001N15_FD_205807 | JGI IMG/M metagenome (GOLD analysis project Ga0351964, IMG submission 205807) | Enriched cells from coal bed in the Powder River Basin, Montana, United States - Total cells T11 rep3 HSBNCT.T11.300.1.N15 ... | reverse complement strand
AAGCTACAACAAAATGAATAACCTGAATAAATACGGTTATATTAAGCTCCATAGAACTTCACACTTATCGCTAATTGTCAGAATTAACGAGCTGCAAAGAAAATCAGCAATATCACAGTCAAGAAAGCAAACAGCGCTGAGGTTTCGACCATAGCCAGGCCCAAGAACATAGCTGTTTGAATTTTATTTGCACTTTCAGGATACTTACCTATGCTTTCACAGCCCTTAGACCCTATCATGCCCTGCCCTATCGTAGGACCTAAAGTACCTATAGCTATTGCTACTCCTGCCGCTATATAAGCAGCTATTTGTGCGTATACCTTTGCATCGGCTACAAGTTCTTGTGCCATAGTTCACCTTTGTAAGCTTTAAGCTCTTTAAATTATTGTACTTAACGTAATTTATAAAAGTTATTTATATTTAGTATGCTCAAAATAACAAAGCTATGCAAGATTGAATCTTGCTATAGGGTGGTTTATGTACTTAGAAACTGCTTTTTATAAAACTTTGGGTAGTTGGAGAATTTAATAAGCTCTGAGACGGGGCAAGATTAAAGCGCTCAAATAAGAAGTTGGCAATAGATTGCACATGCCCCTCTTGGAGCTTTATTGACTCTTCAAAGTCCTCGTTACACTCAAGAACTAGCACCGGTGTTTTTGCTATGGAAGGAGACACAAATTCTTTATGCACAAGCCACTGCTCATGTTTCTCGTGAAGTTGCTTAATATACTCAAGTCCAACCCCATTCTCCTCCAAGCGGTTACGCTTAATTAGACGCCTATAACAAACTTCAGGGTCTGTTTGTAGATAGATGAAGGCACTTGGAGATTGAGCATAGTTGTCAATAAACCAAGAAAACCATTCTTTATAGAGATTCCACTCAAGCGTACTCATAAAACCTAATTCATGAGCATTTTTAGCAAAAATATAGCGATCAGAGTAAACAGAGCGCTCTAAAACCTGTAATGGTTTCGTATTAATGCGCGCATGCTCACGCTGTTCTATAACTCTTGTTAAAAACGCATATGATTGAAATGTATAAGCCCACCGTTGAGTATCTTTATAAAAATGATCTAAAAGATTTTCTCCATTAATATTTTGCCAACGAGTATGAGGCTCATAGACCAGCTGAGCTTGTAAAAATTTTCCGATAAGGCGCAAAAAGGTAGACTTACCAGCACCTATATTCCCTTCAACAATAAGCAGCAGCTTATTGTCTTTTTGATCTAAGTTTAAAAGAGTATCCTGTAAAATCATCAAAAGTCCTCGAAAACGACAGTATGTTTCAACTAAATTATTAACGTTATAAATTATGCTCTTATTTTTATTACATGCTATTTATATATACTTATTATTAGATTAACGTGCTCTTGAAAAAAATCGATTATTATTTAATTGACTATAGAGCAATCAAATACCGATTATCATGCCTCTTAGGCACATTTTTGTCAATCAAAAAAAAAATTGTTAAGCTGAGACTAAAATAATATTGCACGAGGACCCTTTATGAGGCATTATGAAGTTTAAAAAAATGTACTTGAGAGCTTTAGCGGCACTTGCTTTCGTTGGCAGCATCAACAGTTGCTTATTATATACAACGGGAAACAATGATATTGATATGGTAGATCCAGCTGAGCTAGAGGCAATGCTTGCTCAAGAGCAAATGCTCAAGGAACAGGGCATTCAGCAAGAATCTACCGCGACCAAGGTCCCCGACTCAATACTTGTAAACATTTTAGTAAATGAGGTTGGCATAGTTCCCTTACTCCAAAAACAACTTTATTCAAGATCAAATACACCGCCTACCCGAAACTTAAACGATTTACCTACATTCAACACTGTTTGCACGGAAAATAATTGTTTTACCATAAATATATTTCCATTTTACAACCAAACCAGCCAAGTTCTCTTCACAAAAGATAGTCCATTTTTAAACTCCTATGTACATTTAGGCTCTAATAACTTTATTGAAGAATTGATTAAAATAATACAAAGATACAGACCTGAATTAGGTGAGCTTAAGCCGCAAGAAATACTACCTCTCTTTGCAGCTGCTAAGTTGCAAGAAAGAAAAACCGGGCTTTATTTCAGAACTTGTGCGACATACAATGATTTCACATTGCAAATATCGCTTCCTCTGTACTATCTAGAGCGCAACTTCTTCTTGACGCAAAAAGAGATAAACCGAATAAAACTATCGCCCTTTATTGCCCAGTTGTCGGCAGGGCCGAGTGATGATGAAGTCAAAGAACTTTTAACGCGTCACTTGGTTGGTGATAAATTTGGGCTTGGTGACATGCGCATTCATGCACTGTATACTCCCTATAGATCCGAAAATTGCCGCTTGACTGGAGGTGGTATTTTTACTTTTCCTACAGCAAACGCTTTCAAAGAGGGTCTTGTAGGAGGAGCATTTTGCAAAAAGACAGCCATCCCACAGTTCAGTCTATCTACAGCTGCGCGAACCGTGCTTGAAAATTTGGGAGTAGATGAAGAGCAAATAATAAAAGTTACTAGACAGTTTACCGATTTAAGCTTTGCCATATTAGATAGACTAACAGCTAACGTTGCTGAAATTTCTTTGGGAAATGAAAGCCATTTCGCCTTTGGGCCATTTATAGAGTCTGAATATAACTATAACGATACATATGGCATCTTAAGTCAATTTTCTGCCCAATACTTAGTTGAAGGCAAAGAACCTCGTTATTTTATCAGAAAGATTATACCGGCCGAATTTAATAGAGACTTTGATAGCACTGATGAAACAGTAGCTGCAGCAAATTTAGCATTTTTAGATAGAAAAGCACTTGAGTTGGCATTTCCAGCAGTAAAAGATGTCAATGTCAAGCCAGGAGCTATCATAGACTTCAACATAGCGGCTACCTATACTTTACCCTATCTTAAAGCTGCGTTAGGCTATGATTTCTGGTGGCAAGGCAAGGAAAAAATCGAATTTTTACACCAACCAAAAGAACAATTCTTAGTTCATAAAGCTCTTAATGATTCTGCTTATCAACATAAAATTTTTGGTAGAATAGATGCTTTTCTACCAGGATGTGAAGAAATATTTGCGATTGGGTTAAGAGGTGATGTAACCTTTGCCAGTCAGACAGTCGGTAAAGATTTTACACTAGCTCTCAATTTTCAGTGGAACTATTAAGCTAATAAATATTTAAACCGGTAAAGGAAATACCAATGAAACTCACTCGTAAAACATCTATCTTTGCAAGCATTCTGGTAGCAGTTATCGCAACAAGCACCATAGGCTATGCAGCAATTCCTTGTCAAAAAAGAATAAAAATAGTGGATCATACTCTCAAGCTTGTAGATGGCACTCCACAAATGAAAACTAGAGATATGCTCACTCTTATAAATGATATAAATGGATTAAGAACTGGAACAGGACTTATCAATTATAACGGACGCTCTTACAACGTAGAAGAATTAGCGCAAAAAGAACACAGGGAAACCCTGCAAACATTAGCCGCGGAAAACGCACTTATAGCTGCCATTAAGCACTTTCAAGCAATTTCAGCAGACTATCTAAATAAAGCTCGAGGACACAAAACCCAAATGGGGCATATTATTAAAGCTTGGGCTACTCAGCGAGGTATAACTGAGTCTATACTGCTTGAGTGGAGCAAGCAATCGGTTGGCCAAGAACATGAAGAATTTAAAAAACTCGTAAAAAACTTTAGAACACTTGATGAATTCCTTGAGCATTTAGGATGTTTCTTAATGGACATGAGCGCCTCTTGCCCTAAGTCATTTGCGATTTATAAAGCAGAGCGTAAATAGTAAAAGCAGAAAATAGAAATGAAGCACATTATGCTATATAAGGGGTGGCTATGAAACAAAAAGTAACATTTAGTAAGATATTAGCTTTAATGCTAATCGCTCTTAGTGTTATAAATTCAAGCGAAGCAGTTGAGGTTGCACGCGCCACTATTTTGCCATCACCCATGAAAATAAGCTCACCGCTTTTAGAAATACTTGATGGTCAAGTAGATGTAACAGCTATTACCCTTATAGGGGCTAAATTTTACGCCTTACAGCATGGACAGGGATTAGAAAAAAAAGGTTTAATTCCTTTCAAACAAGGCATGTATACTCTTGAAGAGATGGTAGAGATCGAGCATGACTTAGGACCGCAAAAACGATCAAACCCAACGATAAAAAGTGAATATACACATATAAAAAAAGCACTTGAAACCACAATTGCTGAGTCACTTAAAATTTCAAAAATATATAAAGAGCTTCGCTCTCCTACTCATAAAGATTACTTAGTGAGTATCATAGAACAATGGTTGAGACAAAGAAAAAAAGAATCAACTTTACTAAAAAGTTGGGCAAAGCTTGGCGAGCACCATTTTGCAACATCTATACAAAGCTTTGGGATGCTTAAAAGCTTTATAGACGATTTACAAGTTTTCCTCAGAGATATAAAGCAAAGTTGTCCAAAGTCCACAGAATTTTTTGAAACCGAACTTAAGAAAAGACAACAGGGACAAATATAATATATGGAAGAGACCCTAAAAGGCACTATCAATCGCTTTTTCTTTCAAGACCTTGAGGGCGGATACGTAGTATTTGTATTGGATCTAGCAAATAATAATACCGTAACGGTTAAAGGAACCCTTCCGCCTTTACAGGCAGGGCAAGAAGTGGAACTAATGGGCAATTGGGTATTGGATCCTAAATATGGTCGACAATTCAATGCTCAGTTCTGTAAAAGCAGTTTTCCTACATCTATTACTGGTCTTAAAAATTTTCTCGGCTCAGGCCTCATTAAAGGCATTGGAAAGGTCTATGCTGACAAACTCGTAAATAAGTTCGGTAAGCATGTATTAGCCATAATAGAAAAAGAGCCTGAAAAATTACAAGAAGTAGAAGGCATAGGCGCCAAACGTGTTCAAGTTATATCTCAAGCATGGCAAGAGCATAGAGATATTGCTGAAATCATGGTTTTTCTTCAAGAAAAGCATATTTCACCGGCTCTAGCAACGCGTATCTATAAGCAATATAAACATAACACTATACCTTATATGCTTCAAAACCCCTATAGAGTAGCAGAAGAAGTATGGGGTATTGGTTTTAAAACAGCTGACGAGATTGCTCAAAAGCTTGGATTTGATAAGGAATGTGCTCAGCGTATTACAGCTGGCATCCTCTTTGCTCTTCATACAGCAAATCAACAGGGCCATTTATACTGCACAGTAACGGATCTTAAAAAATCAGTACACACTCTTCTTGAATTATCTGAAAGCGAAGAAGTTGCACTGAGACTAAAAAGAGAATTACATACTCTTTATGATCAGGGAAAAATAAAACTTGTTTCTCATGAAAATGAACACTATTTAGCAACTGCTGCAGCATATAACGCCGAAAAAGGCATCACCCGCTGCATTAAAAATCTGCTTGAGCATCAATCCCAACTTACTATTAATATTGATGCAGTTTATAAAAAACTTTACACTCAAACAGACTCTTTATGTCTTAATGAACAACAGATTCAGGGTGTCCTTACTACTTTACAACGTAAAGTAACAGTTATTACCGGCGGTCCAGGAACAGGAAAAACTACACTTATAAAAAAATTGATTCACACTTTGGAACAAGAGAAAGTTCGTTATAAGCTAGCAGCACCTACAGGCCGAGCTGCAAAAAGAATCACCGAAGGTACGGGAAGAAATGCAGCGACCATTCATAGATTACTAGAATTTGAGCCGATTACGCGCAGCTTTAAACATAACGAACACAATGCTCTCTCTTTGGATTTTTTAATAGTAGACGAAGCTTCAATGATAGATGTGTTTCTTGCACATTCTCTTCTTAAGGCACTGCCCCGTCATGCTCATTTATTGCTTATTGGTGATATAGATCAGCTTCCTTCAGTAGGAGCAGGAAACTTTCTTAATGACTGCATAGCAAGTGAAGTAATAGCCTGCATACGCTTAACTGAGGTTTTTAGGCAAGCTCAAGATAGTCTTATTATAGTAAATGCTCACCGTGCAAACCGAGGGGAATTCCCAACGCTTTTCTTGCCTGGAGCGCGTCAAGATTTTGTGTTTATTAAAGATTCAGATCCTGCTCATTTAATAACACATCTTAAAAGTATATTTTTTAGCACACTATCCAAGCATAGAATCAAGCAAGATGACTGCGTAGTTTTAACTCCTATGAACCGAGGAACAGCAGGAACACAAACTATTAATCACCAATTACAAGCCTTACTTAACCCGCAAGCTTCTGAACAGCTCAACTTTGGCGGGACCTGTTACAAAACCGGAGATCGTGTTATGCAAATTCGTAATAATTACGATAAGTTTGTTTTTAATGGTGATGTGGGTACTGTTACAGAGATTAATACAGAAGACCGTTCTTTAAGTGTAAATTTTGGCGAGAAAACTGTTGAATATGATACAAATGAGTTAAGCGAGCTTGTGTTAGCTTACGCTATAACTATACATAAAAGTCAGGGCTCAGAATATCCAGCCGTTATTATACCGTTATATGTTCAGCATTTTACATTGCTTCAAAGAAATCTTATTTACACTGCTATTACGCGTGCACGCACTATTTGCATTATAATAGGTGAATCGAGAGCGTTGGCAATGGCACTTCACAACAATAAAAGCACACAGCGCGTTACATTCTTAAGAAATTTTCTTAAGGAAAAATAATATGCTTTTCAATCACGGCAATCATGAAAAGTTCTAACAGACTTATTATTACTTTGTTTTGCGTTATAAGCTTGTTTAGCAGCATTCTATTTTTTGCTATTCACAATAAATGGATCGAATTAAATAGGGCTGGTGATGCCAAAAATTTACATAGTTTTAAAAAAATAAATCACAGTGAAACAAATAAGCAAAAAATAGATCTGTATTATTGGCACAACCAGCAAGTCAAACATGAATTTGCTGAATGCTTACACAACTCAAAAAATCAAAAAGATCAGATAGCTCTCTGTGAGCAAACTATTAACAAATGGTTGCAGTTGCTTGATGAAGAAGATATTACCCGCGTACGCTCTACACTGCAAGCGTGCAGCATTTTGCCAGGCAACCAGGAGCTTGTTCTTTCATTCAATAGAAGTTTTTTGCCCAAGGAATGGTCCACTTACGATAAACTTATGCTTGTTGAGTCTTTATTTAAAACTTTAAAAGCAGCATGTCCTTCTTTTAACTTTATTCGTTTCATGGTACAGCATGAAATCCTACAAGATGACCATCTTGACTTTTCCCGTTCCTGGCCAATAACAAGCTTTATTAAAAAAAATAGCGACTCAAAATTAAATACACAATATGTGCACAGCTCTTGTTTTTTATTTAATAAACAGCGGCCTATTATAATTCTCGATCCAGCTGGTGATGCGCAACATATCGGAAGGGTACTTGGCGACACATTCGAAAGAGCTCAAGCTCTTCATTATGCTGAAATAGTAAAAAAAGAATTAGAAGTTATGTTGCCTAATGCTCATATTGTATTAACTAGAGTACCAGGACAAATAAAAGATCCTTTACAATCAGCAACTCTTGCAAACACTCTAGAAGCAAATCTTTATATTTCCCTAAACTTTTATCAGTCTAAAGAAAAGCAAGAATTACCCTTATATATATTTTATGCTCTCTACGATCCAGTTGAAGAACAAGCTCAACTCAATCCTAATAAAATGAAAAACGTGCCTTATAATTATGCTTACAGAGCAAATCATGTTAAATTAAGTAAAGCATTTGCTGAAAGACTTTACCAAATGCTTTCAGAATCTTCTCATGCAGTACCATTCTTAATACAGCAACCTATTGGTCTTCCTTTTAAACCTCTTATAACAGTTTCTCAATCTGCTTGTGCCTGCGAGATAGCCTTAGGCTCACCAGAGCAGTGCCGCACTCTTGCCAAGCATTTTGCGTATGCGCTAAAAGAGATACTTATTAAAGATTAAACAAGTTGCTGCTATTGCGCTTTATATTTTAAAAACCATATACTGAATTACGATGAACTCGGACTCTATCCATTTCGTAGATTATTTTAAAAAAAAGGAGACTATATGACTCACGAGACTAATTCAGCAAGAGCTTTACGTGGCGTGCTTATAATGATAGGTGGACTCGCTCTTCTTCTATATACATTAGGACTCATGCAAAAAGGGCTAACACTTGTCTTGGTCATTGGGGCAATTATAGCCATGGTATACGGATTTTATGTCTCAGGCTTATATGATATTATAAAACACGTAAGCCAAAAGAGAGACTAATACTAGCCTACTAGCAAAGTATAGCTAAAACTTATAAGAGCAAGAGATATTCTCTTGCTCTTATTTTTACAAGCATTTAACTTACGGTTTTAAAGTCGTGTTGATAATGTTACTCCCATTGTGCTCATTGTTAGATGAGTTATCATTGGGTAATACTTTAAGCACGCGCGTTGGAGAGGCAACTTCTATAGTTGCAGCACGCAGCGCTCGAACTATATCTAATCTAAGAGCTGAAGAAATCTCCCACTGCTCAAGGACTTTATCCGCAGTTACATAACCACGAATCATAAACTGAAACCCATTATCAACAAAATCATGTAACAATACAATAGGAGAAGGCGTCTTGAGTATGTTCAGATTAGAATCTAGTACTTTAAGAATAAGAGAACGCACTTTATCTGGGTCGGTAGAATAAGGTACTGTTAAGAAAATATCACTTAATGCAAAAAAAGTACGTGAATAATTCCAGTTTACAACCGGCTTAGTTATAAAATAAGAATTTGGCACAATAACAGTTACACTATTTTTACGTCGTAAAACGACAGAACGTGGCGTGAGATGTCTTACTATACCTGTTGTATGCTCATCAATTTGTATCAAATCTCCAATTTTTATGGGCCTCTGAACTAAAATAATAAAGTACGAGAAGAAGTCCAATAATGGTTCTTTAACAGCAAAACCAATACCACCTAATACTATTGCAAGTTTAGTGCCAAAAGATTCAAGACCAACAGATTTAAGACTTAAAAGTAAAAATATAAAAATTATAGTATAACGACTAAAAGTGAAGATGGTATTCTGTATACCAGAGCTTACTAACAGCGGATCAAAAATTCGCCTAAGCAAAACAGTGTTAACGACATACGCTGTAACCATGCCTGCTATAAGAAATAGGACAATATTAAAAAGCGCTACCGGTGTAACTGAAATGCGCTTACCCATCTCATCAAAACCAGGACTCCAAAGTTCATATTGCAACCACGAAAGCAGCTCCCTAAATCCAAATGGATACCCAAGTACTTTAGCTCCAAGCACTAAGCTTAAAAGTATAAAACTGCAGAACATTACTACTACAAAGAAACCATACCATGTACGAGCAGAACTAAAACGCTCTACAATAGATTCGTTTTCACCATAATAAAAGAAAAGATCTGAAGAAACACGGCGTACACGAGTATAAATATATGATAATAACGGAATAAGCAATCCAATAATTATAAGTCGAGAAAGAACATAGAGAACCTGCCTTCCATAACCAACATAAGGATTACTCATAACAATAACAGTAATTAAAATAAGCCATAATACATAGTAGTACTGGCTTACTTTATCGTAAATCCATTCCCATAAAGGTGTTGTGCGTGGTATTAAGCTTAAGATCCATTCTTTACTAATAAGACTCATAAGTGCAAGTTGAAGCACTATATAGTTAACTGCTAGCAATATAGCTGGTACAGCTGATGCATGATAGTTTCCAATTAAAAATGCTTGTCGAAAGAAAAACAAAGCTATAGAAGTATAAAGCAATGGTGGGATAATCATTAAGAAACGAGCTTTATACGATTGACTTACTATAATGGAGCCCGATTGATCATTCGCTTTCATAAGGCTTTGTATAAACTTATAAACTATATAGATCGCATAGGGAATAGAAAGTATGTAAAATACAAGTGATATATAAACATTATTTAATAAATCCCATGCAACCATACTATAAAGAATAACCCAAAGGTAAAGGCTCTTAAGGTGCTGATTTATGAAATCGAGAAGCACTACGGCTGTAAGTCTTAATGCGGAGGGAACATAACCTCTTTTTTGAGCTATATTATTTCGTATCCTAGGTAAGAAACGGCGTAGAAACAAAAAGAAAGTAAGTACCCCAATAAGCCGTATAATTAAAAGAACAAACGTCTTAGGGGTATTGTAGTAGTTAATCCAATTTTTTAATCTTTGTACGCTAAGTCCTTTAAAGTAGGCTAAAAGACCAGTTGCAGCATCTTCGGTAAAGCGTTTAATATCAGGGAAAAAATTCTTAAGCTCGCCTACGCTAATAGACAAATCTGATCGACGCCAAAAGCTTTTTGTAGTTAGCTCAAAAACAACGTTTTCTACCCTTTTGGCTGTGTCTTCTAAAGTTGCTATAGCAGTAGAGTAAACTTCAATAAGCTTAGCTGTTAAATACATACGTCTTCGCGTTTGATCTTCAGCATCATGCATGCGCTGATTACATAACTCAAATTGCGGGGCAGCATCCTTAAAATGCGCAACTTGATTTTCTTTTAAAGAAAGTGCTAGTTTTTTTATCCTATCTAGTGCAACATTAAGCTCTTGAAGACTTGCTATCGCTTGATTTCTTTTTTCAGATAAGCGTGCTAGATCTCCTTGAATTTCCGCTTTTGGAGCCTCATAAGATTTTACTTGCTGTTCTAAATCACGTGCACTAAAACCTAATCTACGATGAGTTAGAGCATGCCACGAGCGTATAATAGCTACGCTAATTTCTTCTTTTCGAATCTTTGCTTTCTCAAATTCGATTCTTGCGTCTTTGTATTCTTGTTCTAGATCTAACACGGATTGCTCTAAAGAGCCATATCCCAATGTACATAAAGCTGCCCATTCATGAGTGTTAGTAGGGGTCCTGTCCCAATCTCGTAAAGAAGAAATATCAGCAGGCGGGACGTTAAAACGCTGAGCTGCTTCAATTGCTTTTTTACGCATGTTTTCTTTCAAGCGTAAAATCGCGCTTTTTTCTCTCTGTAAACGCTCGCGCTCAGCAGAAGACTCAGTTCTTAAGCGCTCAAGCGCTTCTTCTGCTTTTTGCACATATGACGATGCAACGTTTAGAGCCCCTTTTACATGATTATACGACTTATCAAGCACTTCTAATTGAACTTGTAAGATGGTAATATGAGTATCAAGTAAAACGATACGTTGTTCTGCTTCTTCAACCTTTGCAGATGCTAAAGCTTTTTTATCATCTAGAAGCTTTTTCTGCAAATCTATTATTTCACCTTGCTCAGCTCTTGTGTTATCTTCAGCAAGCTCAACACGAGAAAAGTCTTCTTGTTGTTTTTTCTTCTCTTGATATTCTTCTTCTAAGGCAGTACGTGCTTTTTTGCGTTTGTTAAGGTCGTCGTACGCTGCAATTCTGCTTTTTTCCAGCTCGCTCAATCTGCTCTTAGTATAAAGCACCCGTCTACCAAGCTCTTCAAACTCATCAAAACTATATGATGCCTTTATTGCTATTTGCAGCTTAGTAAATTCGGGATCTTCTTTATATTCTTCTAAAAGCTTAATCCGATCTTCAACTAAAGTTCTTTGCTGTTGTTGCACTTGCTCTATTTCGCTTAAAACATGATAGTCCTGCGTAATAAGAGAGAGCTTTTTGTTTGCATTCTCAAGCTCTGGACCTGTAAGCGTACTGAGTTTAGCCTTAAGTGTTTTTTGCTCAGCAGCCCTATTAGCCAAGTCTTGCAATTGCGAAGTTGCATCCAAGTCTGCTTTTTCTTTATAGAGCGCAGCGAGCTGTTTATCAACTGCATTAAGTGCTATAGCTGCACCTTTTGAAAAAGTACTACTTAAGTTTACTATAAGTACTATTGCTAGTAACAATACAGCGTTTGTTTTAGTTTTTTTAGTGTTATTTATTTTTATAAAGCTATTCATTAGTCACGCTACCAAAAGAAAAAGTTTTTAATTGCTTATGCTCTTGTGTTAACTGAAGAGCACTCTTCAACCATTTAGTCAAATCATCATCTAACTCTAGCGTAATATATTCTGTAGGATAGTGAAGACTAAATATAGTTTCAACTGGCAAGCCAACAAGATCATTTATTTTCATCTGCGAAGAAACTACGCTTGCATCGGGATATAAGCCTAAAAGTGCGAGAAGCTTGCAGAGCAAAATTTTCTTTCTCCAATTTTCCCGTATACAAGTTTCTTGTATAATCGTCAAATCACTATAAATTAAGTTTAATATTTCAAAAAGCAGTGGCGCTGCTTGATTGAATGGACTATAAACCAAGCAAACTTCAAGCAATTGATGCATGAAAATAATATCTTGCTTAATCCATTCAGCTGGGATGGCAGCAATTTCAGTTGCATGGGCTATCCATAAGGATCGCCACTCTTCTAATTGATAACTAACGAGAAATCCTCGTACCATATTTTCTAGAGTGCTTTTAGCTGGAACTACTTCTATTTTTCCTAAAGCACTATCTAAAACTATCACGACACGTTTAACAGGAAAGCGTGTCTGAAGTACTATTCCTGTAGAACGCTTTTTTTCCATCTTTATACCACTTGTTATATTATTAATTATTTATTTTTTTAATTGAAATAAATAATTAATAATATTCTACCTCTTTATATATTATACAGCAAAACAAAAATATAGCTATATCATATACCTAATCATCGCTTTCAGGCATTCTACCCGTCGCATAGAGCCAATCATAAAGAATATCTATCTTTTCATCAGAAGATAAGCTCCATTCTAAAGAAGCTTTTTTAATGCGTGTTATCAAATCATATGCCACTATAGCAACACTAGCAGCAATATTAAAACTTTCAGTAAACCCGTACATAGGTATAGTTACGTACGCATCAGCATGTTCTTGAGCATAAGTGCTTACTCCCGCTTCTTCGTTGCCAAAAACCAGAGCTATCTTTCTATCAATAGAAAGCTCTGGCAATAAACATCCTTGCGAATGGGGTGTGGTTGCAACGATCATATAGCCTTGCTGCTTAAGGTTTTTAAAACACGATTCAATACCTGCATTAGCATTCTGTGGATCGCCTTCATAGTGTTTAATGGTTGTCCATTGTGTTGCCCCCTTAGCAATAGCATTATTAAGCTTAGCCTTAAACCTATCCTCGACCAGGTGAACATCCTGTATACCAAAACACTCTAAGGAACGAATAGCAGCATTACTATTAGGCGACCTATAAACATCTTCAAGCACTGCAGTTACATACCTAGTTCTGCCATTGAGTACCTGCTGCATACGAGCAAACCGTTGTGGGGTTATAAGCCGGGACCACTCTTCAACAAGCAAGCGTTTTTTTTCTTTGTTCATCTTTTAAGCCTGTATATTTGTTGCAAATAAAAATATATTTAGAATATTAGCTATTATCGCTTCCGTTAATACTGTCGAAAAAACAGCGTAAATCTTCATCAGAGAAGCGTAATCCAGCTCCAAAAAGCGCGCTTTTATTATCTCTACTAATGAAATCATTAGCTCCTAGCACAAAGTAGAAGTGAGGAGTTACAAATAAACGATTAATCCACTTAAGATATGGCCTATGGTCATTAAAACAACGCAGCGTCCCTCTAAAATCATAGGCTTCAAATGTACTAATCAACCTACAGCTATCAAAAAAAGATAGCGTATAATCTATACCAAATCCAAAAGTGCTTTCAAATAGACCAGCTCTAAACGTTAAAGGGCCGAAGATTTTACCAAATTGAAGATCCCATAACCATCTATCGAACCAAAGATCAGTTGAACAACCTACAGATGAAAAACCCTCCACAGACGAATTTACATGAGGAATATCAAGACCTCCTAGTTGTCGACACACCAGACCTACTAAATACATATAATGGGCTGTTGGAAATAACCGTACATCAAAATACTCTTTATAACCTTTTATGTGATTAATTGGGCTAAACGCGCATAGCGTTTCTAAGTGTGGATCGAATATTACCCTAATATTGCCAATATTGCAAAGAGTGTTTTTTACTTTTTGGACAGTCATTTTAATATCATCGTATCCTTGAGTGTCGTTAACTAATTGCCCAAGAACACCTGCCCCTTGATTTATCTTTTGAGCAACCTCGCTTATCTGATCACTCGCTGCAACAAAGCTCTCTGTAGCCTTATGCAAATTTCGGTCTATACACGTTGATACTCGCTCAACATCTTCTTCAAACTTAGGCGCAACTCGTGTATTTATAGTATCTGCTAGTGTACTTATTTTTTCTGTTAAAATGGGCATCTCTTTTTTAAGGCAACAAACAACTTCGCTCGTATCATTAAGCACTGAAATGATAGTTTTATGATGCGACTCAAGCACCTGGTTTAACGTAGAAGTAATAGTGGCCAAATGAGCAGCTGTCTCACTTAATTTTTCAACTACGTTTTGCAGAGTGTCTACGTTTTGTGAAGATGTAAAAGCTTGATTGAAAGAACGCGTAACCCCTTCAACGTGATTAACTACGCTATTAGCTTTATTTATTAAAGTATCTAGCGATAGGCTTTCGTTGTTAGTAGGCACTACTAAAAAACTATTTGTTTTTAATAGTGAAGTTCTGGGGCTGCCAGGGGCTAATTCTAAATACTTACTTCCCAAAAGCCCATCCTGACGGATAAAGCTTATAGCATCTTCATAAAGACTATAGGACTTTAAAAGCATAATCTTTACACAAGCTTGCCTTTGATCTGGTTGTAAATAAATATCATCAATCCAACCAACTTTGACACCAGCAATCTTAACATCGCCTTTTCTCTCGAGCCCAGCTACATCTTTAAAAGATATATAATACGTGCTATAGCTCTTGCCATCAACACGCCAAGCCCCTAATTGAAAAGTCATATATAAAAATACACCTAATGCAATCAGGATAAATACCCCAACTGCCGTTTCCGTTTTTCTGTTTAT
>Ga0351964_1116_pt1 | contig 14954 bp, 15 predicted proteins | sample TotcelT113001N15_FD_205807 | JGI IMG/M metagenome (GOLD analysis project Ga0351964, IMG submission 205807) | Enriched cells from coal bed in the Powder River Basin, Montana, United States - Total cells T11 rep3 HSBNCT.T11.300.1.N15 ... | reverse complement strand
ATTTTAAATAGTTTGCTGTGCCGCTTGTGCAACTTGTTTTTTAAAAGCCGTTATTTGATCACTAGTATAGGTAAGCTCTGTCGGTTGTATAATTTTAAAGAGTGCTTGGCAACCTGGTGCCATAAATCCAATGCCGTGATACCAGAATAATAACTGACTTTCTTGACTATCAAGCTCTGCAAGTGGTGAGCTGAAAAGAGTTTTTGTGCTATTATCGCTATTAACTAAATCTAGAACTGCGGTGACAGTAGATTCTTGCACTGCAAGAGTAATAATAAACGTTACCGGATCTTTGCCGACTAGGCTGGTTACGGTTGAAGGCAATGTATAGAGTGGTAAATTTGTGCCTGTAGTAATAGCATTAAGTGTTGTCGTTGGTATAGTAAGACCGCCCACGTTGGTGCTTATTGTTTGACCGCCATAGAAACCAATGCGAGGAGTTTTTCCTGATTTAGTACCATAAAGTCCCACTAGTCTATACGAATACATTCTGTCAGGGCTTCCTGAAAGCCAGCGTGCTTTGTTAAAGAGAATACCTGCAAAGAATGGATAACTACAATTTATAAGTGTTACTTGTATTTTTATCGTGTATGACGATTGGGTAGTATAATACTCGGTGAATATTTGATTGAATTCAGCAACTGCTGAGTTAACTTTGCTTTGGTCATCAAGCCACTGCTGCGACAAATTATTTATCACGGAGCTCGGTTGTGCACCCAGTGGTCCTCGTTGAGCAAATGCTTGTAAATCAGGATCGAATTCCCAATCTTGTTGAGTGGGATAACTTCGTCCAAAAATATTGTACCAGGTAGTGCCGTTGTTGGGTGTGAGCATGGTAGAGCTGCCAAACAGCACATCTAAACTCGTACGACTCGTAAAGTCCGTAAGAAATTGCTGAGAGGGGACGTTTAAATTTACCAGTCTTTGTACGTATTGTACTTCTTTAAGAAACTCTTGTTGTGCCGCGGTTGTGGTCTTTTGAATAGTATCTAATTGTGAGCTAAATTCAGATTCGATCGTTTTAAGAGTCTGCTCGGTTTGTTGCGCTAACGAGCTTTGTGTTGCTTTAAATTGTGTTTGAAGATCTTTAATTTTTTGATTAAGTTGTGCGTCTTCTTGCTGTTCCTGTTGATTGAAAAGCATCGATGCGTATTGCTGGCCCGAAGTAACGACCATATTTAACAGTAAATCTATAATAAAATTTTGTACATATACGAGAGTACTTGGATCTTCTTCTTCGCTTGCTAATCCTTCTTCTTTTTCTTTGAGCACTTCTGTTAAATCTTCATGGGCATCTAAATACGCAAACTCTTTCCAGCATGATGCATAAGCTGACCGTGCCCGTTCTTGCATATATGACCGAATAAGTGACTCTGCAAGCAGGTCTTTTTCTTTATGTTCTTTGGGTTTTTCTTCTAAATTATCAAAATTTACAGCCGGTATAGAGCTAGTGAGCGCGCTGCAGAATGTGGAGCATTGTTGAATTTGGCGATCAAGCATCAAGCGTTCGTGTACCGTTGCTGGAATTGTTTCTTTAAGTGTATCAAGCGCTTTCTTAAAACTTTTGTATTGCTTGATCATTTTCTCTACATGTTTTTTTGAAACCACTTCGACTGTTGCGGCATCTGCTGATAATGTTACTGTAGAGAGTACATAAAGAACATTTACTGTAAAAATAATAATTTTTACAGATTTTATAGATACGCAGAAGATACTACTTTGTAGTTCGCTCATGGTATTCTTTCTACTGTTATCACAGCGTTTTTGTATTGAAGCTGTTTCTAATTAAAGCTTACGTTACGTCCCCGTTCCACCACTTAAATACCCTGAGCCGGTCAAAGAACTTGCGGGATCATAAGTAGTAGTCCCTGTGGTTCCTGTGTCTCCAGTAGTAGATGGTGTAGGTGCTCCTGTTGCTGTGCTTCCTGTTGTACTACTCGTGTTTGTGGTGTCACCAGTTGTTGTAGCATTAAGATTTTGCATGTACTGCTGCTGCACTTGATTGACTAGTGTAAGTTCTTGCTGGCAATCAGCCTGGCTAGCTTGCCCTGAGCAAGAAACACCAAGAGCTTTACACAAAATTTGCTCGGTGCATGAGCTTACAATATTGAGCCCTATGAGCTGGCTATAATCTCCAAGGCAAGCGCGCAATATGTTAATAATGCCCGCAGCAGAATTGAGCCAATCGGGTTGTTTTTTAATCTCTTGAGCGTATGGTCCATTGTCAGTAGGCAAGTTTATAAAAAGCTGTACAGCTTTAGTAGGATCTGTTGTTCTTTCCTGTTGTGCATCAAGAAAGTAGGCAACTGAGAATCCTAAGCTTTGACCTTCGCCAGCTTGTCCGCCGCCTCGTGATCGTGCTTGAGTATTCTGTTGTGCTGCAGTAACAAGCTGAGTAGGCCAGCCAATACTTGTGCTATTGGTAGGCAGCTCAGATGCAACGCGAGGAACAACTTTAAGTGCACGGAGCGTATCAGCATCGTAGTAAAAGAATGGTGGATTAATAGGCGGTGTTGCTTGGCGCAAGCTTCGTATGGCAGCTATTTTTTTAGTGGTTGCCTGTTGTGCTACGTTGGCACTTGTAACACTTGTTGAATTAGTCAGTTTGTCTGAGCCGCTAACATTTACTTGTGTTGAAGGCATAGCTTGAATTTTAGCAACGCCTACATGATAAGGATCTGTAGCGATAACATTAGCTATCTGAGTCGCTATGCTTGCAAAGGCGTTAGCGCCCGGAATCTTGCTGGTAGGATCGGGCTTAGTAAGATAATTAGTATATTGGGTGAAAAAGTTTATAGTTTGCTTGAGCGCAGTAAGATAATCGCTTTGTGTTTTGGTAAAGGTAGCATGAGCTTGTTGCTGGTTAGCGTAATTGGGGTTTCCCGGTGTTAAATCCCCTGAAAATAATGGCTGACTAAAGTCTTTAAGTAAAAAAGTTGGGTCTACCGAGGCATCTTGTTGTATTAAAAGCGCACCCCCTTTAAGTCCCAGTTGTTTGGGCATTAAAGGCTGCTGAGTAGAACAAATATAGTACATTTGTCCTTGAATTACGTTTAATAAGTGGCCTACAATAAGTGATTTTTTATTAAGTGCTTGCTGTGGTTCTTGTGCTAGATACGATGGCTCATCGTCTGCGTGGGTCATATTAAATGTGCTATAAAGCGCTGTAAGATAAATATATAAGTCATTGAGTACCATGAATTGTATCTTCCGAAAGAGTGGCACAAAATAGCTTATATCAGTGGTTGTTCCCAACGACGCGCTTTTCTGTGTGCTTTTGCCTGTTGCTTGTATAGTGGCAGCTAAAGCGTCTACAGCTGAGGCTAGATCAGGGTTAGAGGGAAAGAGTGTTCCACCTGATGGTATACGCACGTGCGCATTGCCTCGTAATGTGGGACTTACGTTACCCCGCTGCGAAGCAAGGTAGGGTGCAAAAGCAACATTGTTTTTATTAGTAGCGTTCCGTTTGATAAGCTTTTGTCCGTCAGGTGTCACTTCTGAAGTAGCATATTGGACACAAGTAAGTTGATCTACTCTGCTTAATACTGGTCCGTTAGAAGTTGTATCGCTCGTTGTATCGGTGCCTGAAGGAGTTGGTGAAGGAGTAGACGAACCTGATAATAGACCAATGGGGCAACTACCTGAAGAAGAGGTAGCAGTTGGAGTTGTGCTTGTTGCAGTATCCTGAGTGGATATAAAAAAAACGTGAGTGAGAGCGGCTAATACTGCACATAGTAGCAATATACTAGGCTGATGAGTTGTTTGCGTTAAAGGTGCCTTCACGCGACTGCTCCTTTGGTACCTATAAGAAATATTTTTATAAATATTCTTGAGAAATTTTGTGTATTCTTAGCATTGTAAAGCTACTCTAGCGCGAGACTTCTTAGTAAATCAATATTTTTGCCAATTTCTTGGTCAAATTGTTTTAGAGAAATTTGCCTGAGGCATAAAAAGCGTTATGCTTAAAAAGTATTCAAGAAAAATTTATAAAATTATGTTTTAGAAAAATAGGACGATTGAGTATGATTACGCCTTTTCGTTTGATTGCTCTACCGGTAGTTTGTATTATTGGTGGTTTAGGGTTTTATTATGCCCGTTCAGCTTTTGATAGCGAGATTCCTTTGGTGCATGTAAAGGGTATAGAGCATAATTGTTGGTACGGAAACGAAGCCCAATGCAGTGTAGCGGTAACAGATAATTATAAGATTGGTAGTGTATTTGTACTACTTGATGATAAGACATTAGTTGATGAACCGCGTGTGCAAAAGTGCCAATATGAGCGAAAAGTAGATCTTGATACGTCTAAACTAACTCCTGGAAGGCACACTCTAAAAATTATAGCGCGTGACGCATCGCGTAATAGTAATAAAACAGAAGAGGAGCGGGTGTTTTTTGTAGATACGTCTCCTTTGCAAGCGCTTTTGCTTAATGCAGAAAGTGAATTTAGGGTATCTCAAGGAAAAACACTTCATATGCAGGTTCATTCAAGTAAAGAGCTTGATACTATAGAAGCAGAATTTTTATTAAAGAAATACCCTTGTGTACGCGAGTCAGCTTACTCTAATACCTATGAATGCTTTATTCCAATTGATTGTGATGAGCGGCCGCAAGAGCAGCTCGTTAAAATTATATTAACTGATAAAGTAGGCAATCAGGTAACACTTGAAAACCGCTGTGTTATTAGCGCATCTGAGTTTAAGAAACAAACACTTGCAGTAGATGATGCAAAAGTTAAAGAAGAGGCGGAACTAGGCAAGCCGCAGGCTGCTTTAGAGCAAGAGCTTGCTGAATTTTATAAAACAGCTTCACCAGCTAAATTATGGCAAGGGAGTTTCTGCTTGCCTATGGATGTTCGCGGCGTGTCTACAGAGTTTGGCACTTTGCGTACTACGCAGCAAAGAGGGCGCTATCGCCATAATGGTATAGACTATGTGGGAGTGCCTAATTCCGTTATTTGGGCGCCACAGTCTGGCGTAGTTATTATAAAGGATCGTTATGCTATTAGCGGTAATACTGTGGGCATTTATCACGGCTTGGGTGTTATCTCTCTTTTCTTTCATTTGAAAGATTTTAGCGCTATTAACGTGGGTGATACTATCAAACAAGGTAACCCCGTTGGCTGGATGGGTAAAACCGGATTTGCAAAAGGTGACCATTTACATGAAGAAAGACGTGTATATAATGTTCAAGTAGAACCGGGGCAATGGACTGAACCAAATTTTTAAAAAAGCTTAATGGGGAAAAAGTAAGAGAGTAATGAAGCACCTCTATTTTATACCTAAGGGCCACCCGCGTATTATCTATACAGCACTGAAGTGGTCGCCATTGCGACGTTATGGCACGACAACTGCTCTTGTCTGTGTGCTGATAGTACTTTGGTGGTTCCTGCATTTACGTCCTTTAAATAGGCGGTTTGTGCTCAAGCAGCAAGCTTTGGACTTAGTTTATAAAGAGCAGCAAGAAATTAATAAGCTGCAAGAAGAAATAAGAGATCTAGAAAACAAACTTAAAGAATTAGAGCAAGAGCTTACGAATAAGTCTCCAGCAAGTTTCGTTGCTGAATGGGGTGCTTGTGCACAAAAAGCAAGGCTCTTTTTGATAAGCGCCCGCACACATGAGCCATCTACGTCTCAGGGGCATCATGCGAAAGGTATTTCTTTTGATGTTGCGAGTGAAGTAAGTAGTGGTGAAAGCACTCAACAAGAAAGTATTTATAAAAAATATGTACTTGTTGAATTTTCTGTTCAGGGCAATTTCGATGCTTTAAGAAATTTAATGCAACAGCTCAATTCTCTCTTATATTATGCTTGTTTAGAAAGTTTTACTTTAGATCGCTATCACGAAGACAGTCTCCTCTGTACTTTTATTTATAAATTTTATCTTTAAACGAAATTAGGCTAGAACATACTATGAAACGTATTAAAAAAACAAAAAGGATGCTTTTTACACGAGTTTTTTTCTGCACTTCATCACTTATCTGTTTATCAAATAGTACGGGTAATACTAATGATAGTTTTGAAACCTCTCCTGAGGTTGAAAAAACGCGTAACCCTTTTGCTTTTAGAAATAATAGCTCGAGAAAATATTTAGGCCAAGGGTTTATAGACATAGAGGGATCGCCGCGTAAAAATATAATTATTTACGAGCAGCCTGATACAAGCATTGAGCACGTAGAATTCGTTAAGTAATTATAGCAGCATCTTCTTTTGGAAACTGAGCATTTGAATAAGGCATAGCGGTCTTGAGCTCTTTTGTGGCGAGTGCTAATAACTCTTGAGCATACTCAGCTTTTTCTTTGGTCAAATTGTTATTTTTAAGGTAATCAAAAACACGTCTTATATATTTATCTATAGCTTTACTTAGATTTTTTTCAGTTTTTAGCACTTTTCCTGCCAACTGATGCTTTGTGTAGGAAGCGGCAGCTAAAATACCAGCTTCCAAGCTTGTGCGTGCAAGTAAATCAAAAGCATGAGCATTTTCTAAATTATTTAAATTAAACTCTTTAGAAGTAAGTTTATTAAGCAAATTATAGTTTGCTAAAGCCAGCATAAGTGTGCTTACTGCTTGCGGATTGGTTTTAGCTAGCTCTTCAGGGCTTAATTTCTGATAACTTATAAGATCCTGTGCAAGCCCAGCAAAACCCTTTTGTGTATATTCTTTAAGCGCTTGTGCTACTTGAGTACTCCAAGAACCGGTTGCTGCACTGGCCTCTTTTATATAAAATTTCATGGGCTCAAAAGCCTGCGAAAAGCTAAAACTACTTAAAAATATAAAAATAATAGAGTAATATATTCTCTGTAAACTTATATTTTTTTTCATGATGCTTGAACCCCTTGTTGTGTTTCTTGTGCTTGCTGCAATTGAGCATTTAAGTCTTGCGCTTCTTTCTCAAACGTGTTGGCTATTTGGTCGGCATGCTCTTGGGTAAGAGCATTTTGCTTAAGTAGCTTTTCTGCTTGTTTGACGAGCGAATAAATTTTTGCATATTGAGCAATAAGTGCGCCAATTGCTACTCCGGGATGAATAAACCATAAGGGAATGTTTGCTAAAGACGATAGGCTATATGCTTTAAGCTTAAAAGCGAGATTATTGTAAGATTGAGCAGTTTCTGGTGTAATGTGAGAATCAGCGGCATGCTTTTTAAGCTCTTCTTCTACATTGTTTTTAAGTTCTAAAAAATCAAAGTACGATTTACCCGTAGCGTAAGCTTTATTATAAGCTTTGCTTGGTAGACTTATAAGAGCCTGCTTGAAACTGCTTGGTTTAGCAGCTTGTATATCGTCTATGCTTAAAGTACAAGCAAAATACATAGCTACATTTAAAGTGATTACATACAAAATTTTTTTCATATACAGCCTATTAGTTTTATTATTTAATATATTTATTCTATTATAATAAAAAAACAAGGCTTAAAACAAGAGTTAGTAGCAAAAATTAAGCAGGTATAGGAATTGCCGGGTTTTTCAGGTATGAAACCAAATCTTCAAGAAGGGCGATCGTTATGCCGCCTGAAGCCCCAAGGAGCGCTGCTGAGCGTAAGGCAAGCATACATCTTTGTCTAAATTGGGGTGAGCGATATATTAAGAAAATAAAAACAGCTATAGTCGCGGGAGTTAGATACTTGTTTAAAAATTTGCAGTGATCTCCAAAAGATGTGTTAGGTGTATCTTTTGTATTATGAGAGCAGCTTAAAAGTATTTCTTCGATATGGAGTTTCGTTTCTATAACTTGTTCAAGAGCAGCGCCGGTCAAAGCTAAAATTCCTTCAAAGCTTGCTTGAGTATATCGTAAGATAATCGGTAATATAATTGTAGGCACACTCTCTAAAACTACATGCCCTATAGTTGGACCTGTCCTGTTCTGCATTTTGACTAAAGACTGCATGATAAAATGTTCAAAGTTTTCTTCCTGGGTCTGCTCCGTATAAGAAATATTCTGTGCTTGAAGACACATGCTTGTAAATAAAAATAAATATGTAGTGATCTTTACGATCTTCTGAGTAAGTTTCATTTCAAAGTACGCATAAATAAATAATAAAATGATGTAAAAAAAAGCCCTTCAACTTAAAGCAAGCTGAAGGGTTAGGGGGTGAACAATACTGTCGTACTGTTCTTTTAGGGACGTTTTTAGAAATATTTTAAGAACTTTCATGAGCGTAGCAACCAATTTTTTAATTGTCAAGCACTTGTCAAATGCGCATTCAATCTTTATTTTCATAATATTAAAAGAGCTTAATTTATCGACATTTTTTAAGTGTAGTATTTGCAAAAAATTATAATATTTTTATAGTTCTTTAAGTTCGTGGTGCTCTTGACCTTTAATAAAACTGCTCAATCGCGGGTAATTTTCTTGCTCTTTTAAGAAGGCAGTTGTGGATGTTGCCTCAATAATTTTACCTTTTTGCATAAGATATAAATCTGCATTAAGACGCTCTATAAGAGCGGTATCATGAGAAGAAACAAGTACCATATACCCTGTATGTGCTAATTCTTGGATACTATTTGCAACAAAGCTTGTAAGTACTGGATCAAGTGCTGAGGTTGGCTCGTCTAAGCAAATAACACGCGGTTGCATGGCAAGAGTGCGTGCAAGCGCTAAGCGCTGCTTTTGGCCTCCGGATAAGTTTGCGGCATACACTTGTGCTTTGTCAGCCAGCTGATAGCGTGCCAAGAGGGCTTGTGCGCGTTCCTGTGCCTCCTGTGGCGAGAGTTTGGCAGCACGTATTAATGCAAAAGTTATATTTTCTTGAACTGTCATGTGCTCAAATAAATTAAAATGCTGGAAAAGCATACCCACTAAACCATTGCGCTCATGACTTTTGATATTAAAATTTAAACCATCAAGCGATACTGTTCCATTGTCTGCTGTTTCTAAGCCTGCTACAATACGCAAAAGCGTCGATTTGCCCACGCCTGATGTGCCAAGAATAAGTGCAATACGTCCTGCTTTTACTTGCATGCTTACGCTGTCTAAGACTATTTTGTTATTAAAACATTTATCAAGTTTAGTGATTTCTAACATGACGATTTAAACGCCTTTCCAAAAGCATAACCAGGTACGATACAGTAGAGGTCAAGATAAGATATAGTCCAGCTAAGACAAAATAAACAGAAAGTGCGTCATACGTCTGGCTAATAACTGTCTGGCCTTCTTTATACAGCTCTACCACTCCAATATAAGATGCAAGACTTGAGTCTTTGATAAGTGTTACCGATTCATTACCTAGAGCAGGAAGTACAACCCGTAACGCTTGTGGTAAAATAATATAGCGTAATGTGTCGCCTTTGCTAATACCTAATGTTTGCGCTGCTTCGATTTGGCCTTTAGGCACTGAGCGTATACCTGAACGTATAATTTGACTTACATAAGCACTGCTGTTCATTCCGATAGCGATCACTGCTGACACGAAAGGTGAAAGTTGCAGTCCCGTCATTGACAATACATAGTAGATAAATACGATCTGTACAAGCATGGGGGTGCCACGAATGATCGTCACATAAGCACCAACCAACCACTCAAGAAAGTTATTCTTGCTTGAATGTGCAATTCCCAAGATAGTTCCGCCTGTAATACCTATAATAAAAGCAGCTGCTGTTATTTTAAGTGTTACCAAAACACCTTTGAGAAGCACAGGGAGCGCAAGTCGTATTAGCTCAAAGTTTATCATGAAAGATGCCACTTCTCTTTCAGTTGTTGAATAACGCCTTCTTGCGTTAGTTCATTAACAGCTTTTTCTACGCGCTTTACAAACTCAGGGTATGAAGGCGCAATAGCAAGAGCTACTTTCTCTTCGGTATCAGGAATAATAAACGTGTTGAACTCTTTCTCTCCGTGTTGCTCAAAGAAAGGGCGTATGCTGTTTTTTGCTGCTACAAAAGCGTCACCACGTCCTGAGCGCAATGCGAGCATCGCGTTAGATACATCAGGCAGGCGGGTTAGCAATGGACCTTTAAGTGCAGACATATACCGGTCGCCTGTGTAACCTTGGTTCACGATAACTGTTTTGCCATTCAGGTCTTCAATGCTTTTAATAACTGGAGTGTTTTTGCGCGTAATAACAACTAGTGGATCGTTATCTAAATACACAGGGGAAAAAGCAATACGTTGCGCACGTTCTGGGGTTGGTGTAAGCCCAGCAGCTACAAGTTGTACTGTTCCTAATTGTAATTGGGGCAACAAGAGCTCAAAAGGCATGTCTTTGATAGTAATTGGTGCACCCAGTTTTTGAGCTACAGCTTTTACTACATCGATATCAAAGCCAATAATTTCCCCGTCTTCTTTAAAACTAAAGGGTTTATAATCTGCGGAGGTGCCAACAACTAACGGTTGAGTGGCGTTAGGGTCCTTTGGAGTGTTACTTCTTTTAAAGTACCACCAAATTACCCCTACACATAAAACACCAATAGAAAGAGCTATAAGTTTATTCATGATTATTAGTTTCTCTGTTTATTTTTAAAAACTCTTCTGCTTGATGTGAGTATATCTTATGCTTTTAGCCCTATGCCATGGTTGGTATCAGCTTATGCTGATACGTAATATAACCGAGATTGTAGTAAGCTGTGTGATAATACGGATTAGCTTCTACGCCATGGTATAAAAGATCAACAGACTTGGTAACATTGTCTTTTAAGTAGAGAGCACATGCAAGATTGTTAAGTGTTGCAAAGTTCTTGGGATTAAGTGTACGTGCTTTTTCATACCATTCTATAGCGTTATCAAGGTCACCAGTTTCATAAGCCAAATAACCGAGATTGTGTAAAGCACATTCAAAATCAGGTTGACGTTGTAATGCTTTTTCAAAGCAATCACGTGCTTTTTCATGCTCATGCATCTGAAGATATACCACACCCAAGTTATTGAGTATCGCAATATTTTTAGGATCCAGCTGGCGCGCTTCTTGCAAATGCTCAACAGCGCCTTCTAAAGCGCCTTTGCCAGACAAAAGCGTACCAAGATTATAATGTGTCACTGCAAGACTGTTATTGCGTATAAGTGCTGCACGTAACTGCTCAATACCCTCAACAACCATACCTTGAGCGGCAAGTATTGTGCCTAGATTGCTCATTAAATAAGGGGAGCGTGGGTTTGCGGTAAGAGCTTTATGATACGCTTCAGTTGTTTTGTTAATATCTTGCTTTTCAAAGTGCTGATTTGCTTCTTTAAGTAACGTCTCAGCTTCTGGCGAAAGCTCAGGAATAGAAACATAGTAAACAAAAGGTGCTTTTAAAGTAGTAGTTATAAGGTGCTGTTTTGCGTTCATACGTTTTTCCTAGTATCTATATGCGTCCATATTATTACTAAAAAGAGCAAGTGTCTCTTTTTGTTTATCTAGTATACTACACTCTTGAAAAAAAGACTCTCAAAAAAGTTATAAATAAAGTTCATCGATAACTTCTTGAGAGGGGCGCCTGTTTTTTGGCGCTAAAGCTTGATAGAATTGTTCATCGTACGACCGCGTCTCGATAACAACGGGCATGGTGACAGCATGTCCCAAAACCAATACCTGCTTTTTAGTCTCAAGAGAGGCTAACACTGATCTTAATTGCGTTGCGTTATTTACTCCTGTAAGTACTGCTTGTATGTCCCTATCGTCGCTTAGTTGTGCAATGATTTTTGTCCCGAGCTGGGATACTATCTCAGGATCTATGCCAGACGGGCGCTGATCAACTACCAACAGTGATACGTAATACTTGCGCATTTCCCGTGCAATAGAGCCAAAAATAGTTTGGCGTGCTGCCTGAACATTTAAAAATTTATGCGCCTCTTCGATTGCTATAATTAATTTTTTAGGCTCGTCTTGCTTGAGGTGAGTGCCTAAAAACTTCTCTGTCTTTTGTACATATAAAGTATGTATGCGCCGCGTAATAATATTTGCAAGTAACAGATAGCAAAAGAGCGACGTGTAGTTGCCAAACTCAATAACAATAGAAACTCCGCGATCGATATATTCCATCATCGCATCAAACACATCTTCGCGGTTTTTATTATTTTCACTGCTATCGGGCACAAAAAACGGTAGGCGCTCAATAGCGCGTAGTTTTCTATAAAGCGCTGCGATAGATTCGGGATGTGCGCCCAGTTCTTGGGCAAAATCTTTAAGACGTTCTCCTTGTTGAAGTAGTACGCCTAACCAATCTTTTTTATAGCGCACAGCTATCAAGTGAGCTGCTTCGCATGCCGTAGGATGTAAATTAAGTTCTTCTTGTAGCGCTATAATATCTTCCACTGCAATAGATTGATAACTTAAGGTGATAGTTACATCCGGTTGACCACCGCGTCGTCGCGTAGAGACTGGATCAAGCGAAAATATAGCTACTTTATTACCAAAAAGTGTTTTAAGGCCTTTGACAAAAGCATGCGTGTTTGATTCTTTACGTGCTTGAAGTCCGTATTCACTATGCATGTCAAAAATAAGTGTAACTGCTTTATCATTATGAATAAGCCCTGCAAGCACTAATCTCGTCAAAAAAGTCTTACCCGTTCCCGTTTTGCCAAAAATTCCCGTACTTCGCTCGGTAAGTCTTTCAAGATTAATACACACAGCTACATCATCCATATCTAAAGGAGAGCCGATATTAAAATAGCGCTTGCTTTCTTCAGTTTCATCGCCAAAAATTGCAGCAATATCAGCTTTGCTTACTTCAACCACAGGGGCAAAGTGGCTCGGAATGCTTTTTACAGGCAGCGGTCTTCTTTCCGCGCCGAGCATAATAAGAGGTCGCAGTAGTGCTGTTGCATAGATATCTTTATCCTGCAAAAATCTTTTAAGTAAGTGCTCATGACTTTGCGGAGGAAATAACAAAATATCATGATTGCTTACTTCAAGTTTTAAATCAGTAAGCAGTGAAAAAAAAGTACCCTGAGCTGTTTCTATTGCGACGAATTTTCCTGCTTTAAGCTCATTCAAGATTTCTGATGAGCGTATACGCATGACTAACCCATCACTGAGCGAACCCCCTGTTATATGTCCTACTATTTTTTTCATTTCTCTAAATTCTATAGATTATGAGCACATTTTTATGTTTTTCTCTAGGCTAAGTATAAACATTAACATTCATAGTAGTAATTGGCAAGGGGACACCCTGTTTTAGACATTTTTTAAGTCTTAACGATGCCTGCTTGTTGTGTATTCCAGCACTAATTGTCTTAATTGTACAGAATGCTGTGCTAGCAAAGTAAGCTGCTGTTCATTGAGCCTATTTAAAATCGAATGTCTATGCGTTGTTGGAATCAAGTCTTCGTTAAGCAAATCTTCAGGATTTTGCCTAATTAGGCCTAGATAATAATTAACCACCATCAAGCTAAGTCCCCTTAAAGATCTAAAGGGATTAAAATTCATTTGCTGGGGAGGTCTTACTGGTAAAATTACTTGATCAAATTCAAAAGATTCGTCGGCATAAACGCAGTGTTCAATTAGAGAGCAATTTATAGTTATTAAAATAAATAGAGTATATTTGTAAAATTGAGTTAACATAAATATCTTAGCTTGAGTTTCTTATTTATAAAAAATTATTACTATTTAGTTGGTAAAGTATTTGTTATAAGCGTTAAGCTATCCCGTTGTACTTCAAGAATAGCCTGATTGACCGATAGGCTTCCCTCGGATTTAGTGTTATTAGTTGTAGTAACCCACTGCACACTACTACCCTCTTTTAAAACTATATACGCAGGCTCATGGCCAGGCAGAATAGTAAGCTGTCCCTTGAGCGATTCTATATCAAGTTGATTTATAACCAGTGTTTGCGAAGATGTCGGTGTAACAATACTTAATGGTATGGTTGCGCTCATTAACGATATTCTTTCTCAAGGTCTTCTGCTTTTTGATATACTTCATCGAGTGAGCCGACCATATAAAAAGCTGCTTCTGGCAACTTGTCACACGCCCCTTCAATTATCTGCTCAAAGCCTCTTATGGTCTCTTCTAGCGTTACATAACGACCGGGGATGCCGGTGGCAAATTCAGCAGTATAGACTGGTTGTGTGAGAAATTTTTGTATTTTCTTAGCACGTGAGATAATCACTTTGTCTTCTTCAGAGAGTTCTTCTATGCCCAAGATAGCAATAATATCTTGTAGCTCTTTATAGCGCTGCAGGATATTTTGAACAGTACGTGCTACTTTATAATGACGCTCGCCTACTATCTGTGGTGATAATGCTTTAGAAGAAGATTCAAGCGGGTCAATAGCTGGGTAGAGCCCAAGCTCTACTAATTTTCTTGAAAGTACTGTGCTTGCGTCTAAGTGCATAAATGTTGTCGCCGGAGCAGGGTCGGTGATATCATCTGCCGGTACATACACGGCTTGAATAGACGTGATAGCCCCATCAACCGTATTAGTAATACGTTCTTGAAATGCACCCATTTCTGAAGCAAGTGTTGGTTGATATCCTACTGCTGATGGCAAACGACCTAAAAGAGCAGATACTTCCGCTCCAGCCTGAACAAGCCTAAATATATTATCTACAAATAAGAGCACGTCTTTTTTCTCGTGGTCCCTAAAATACTCCGCCATAGTAAGTCCTGCAAGGCCTACACGTAAACGAGCTCCTGGAATTTCCCCCATTTGGCCAAATACGAGTGCAGCTTTATCAAGTACATTAAAGCGTTTCATATCAAGCCAGAGTTCGTTGCCTTCACGGGTACGCTCGCCAACACCGGTAAATACAGAGACACCTTGATGTTCGATAGCAATATTTCTAATAAGCTCGGTGACCAAAATAGTTTTACCCACGCCAGCACCACCAAAGAGCCCAATCTTAGAGCCCTTTAAGTAGGGGCACATAAGATCAATTACTTTAATGCCTGTCTCTTGAATTTCATTAGTAATCTTTTGCTGAGTAAGGGGCGGTGCTTGTCGATGAATGGGCAAGCGAGGTGTGTTTTCGGGGAGGGCTTCTTGTCCATCTATAGGGCGGCCAAGCACATCAAAAACGCGGCCTAGTGTCTGCGGTCCTAC
>Ga0351964_1114_pt1 | contig 15147 bp, 13 predicted proteins | sample TotcelT113001N15_FD_205807 | JGI IMG/M metagenome (GOLD analysis project Ga0351964, IMG submission 205807) | Enriched cells from coal bed in the Powder River Basin, Montana, United States - Total cells T11 rep3 HSBNCT.T11.300.1.N15 ... | reverse complement strand
ACGGAGGCGCCGCGGAGATTCCGGTGATAGCCCACAGCGAATCGGTGAGCCTCGTCACGTACGGCCTCAAGAATCATCAGTCCCGGAGAATACTCTTCCAGGTCGACAGGAGCGGCCCGTCCTTCTACGTACACCTGCTCGTGTTCCTTCGCCAGGCTGATAATCGGAATACGGCAGTCCTGAAACGCCGCACGCGCAGTCAGCGCGGCTCCCAGCTGCCCACGCCCACCGTCGACAAGCATCAGCGATGGCTGGGAAGACCACGCACTGGATCGTCGGGAGTCGGACTTTCCGGTGGTGCAGAGTCGCGCGAATCGTCTACGCAACACCTCGGCAAGCATCGCGTAGTCGTCCTGGCCTGCCACCTCTCGAATCTTGAACCGTCGATAGTCCGAGGGCGTCGCCACACCGTCGACGAAGACCACCATGCTCCCCACAGATGCGGCCCCTTGAATCGTGGAGATGTCGAATCCCTCAATCCGGTGCGGCAGAGTCGGGAGTCCGAGGACATCTTTCAGCTCTCTCAGGCCAGCTTCCCTCGGTGGCGCACCCTGTGCTCCCAGCGCGCGAAGGCCGGCGAGTTGTCGCGCAACCCCGTCAGCCGCATTGTCCAGCAGTTGCTTTCGCGCGCCGCGCCGGGGCACAACCATGCGGACCGGACCACCACGTCTTTCAGACAGCCATCCCGCAATAAGGCGCGCGTCCGCAACAGGGTGTTGCAGCATCAACACCGGTGGCACGTTGGTCGCAGTCGAGTAGTACGCGAGAACGAAAGCGCGGAGCACCTCGGAAGGAAGCAGTCCGGCGCTCCCTTCCACCGGGAACGTTTGTCTCCCGAGCGCCCTGCCATCACGCACGGAGAAGATATCGACGAGTGCGTCCTCCTCGTCCTGGGCAACTGCCAGGATGTCTTGGTCCCCCCTTAACGCGGTCACACCACCGTATTGGCTGGTCACCAGTTCAACTGCCTTCATCTTGTCGCGCAGCAGCGCCGCCTGCTCGAAGTCGAGCCGCGCGGCCGCCTGCTTCATCTCCTGCGTCAGTGAGTCAAGCACATCTCGATGCCGTCCCTGCAGGAACAGGATGACCCGGTCGACGGTTCGCCGATATTCCTCGCGACTGATGGCGCCGACACACGGCCCGGGACACAGTCCGATGTGCATGTTCAGGCACGCCCTTTCCCTGTTCATCGGCATGGGGCCGGTACACACACGCAACCGGAATGTCTTTCTGATGAGTCGGAGAGTCTGGCGCATCGAACGCGCGCTGGCGAACGGACCGAAGTAGACAGAGCCATTATCCTGCCTGCGACGGGTAACCGACACAGTCGGCCACTCGCTGTCGGTGTCCACCTCGAGAAAGGGGAAACTCTTGTCGTCCTTCAGCCTGGCGTTGTACTGCGGCCGGTAACGCTTGATGAGATCCGCCTCAAGCACCAGCGCTTCCTGCTCGGTTCCCGCCAGGATGTACTCGATGTCAGCGGCGACCTCAACAAGTCGCAGGACTTTCGTACTGAGACCCGATTTCCCTCCGAAGTAGCTCCGCACTCTGTTCCGCAGGTCGGACGCTTTCCCGACGTAGATAACGTCGCCCGACTGACCTCTGAACAGATACACTCCGGGCGACTTGGGCGCCAGCGCCAGCCGGCTCCGAATTATGTCGGATTTCATCGATTCCGATTCTAGCAAGGGCCGCTGACAGCAGCAAAAGCGGATGGCCTGTGTTACAATGAAAACCCCATGAAGCAGGAGATTGCTGCTTTTCTCGACTACCTTGCCAGAACCCGAGGGTCTTCCCAGAACACTGTCGCGGCGTACCACAATGACCTGACCCAACTCGCCGACTTCGTGACCTCTGAGCAGGCAAAAGGGATACTGGCATCACGGGAGCAACTGCTCCTGGCGTATCTTGCCCACCTGAAGGGGAAGGGGTACTCTCCCGCTACGTCAGCACGCAAGGTTGCCTCGGCCCGCTCGTTCTTCAACTACCTTGTGGAAACCGGACAGCTGAAAGAGAACCCCATCCGCAACCTGGTCAGTCCGCCTGTCAACAAGAAGGCGCCCCGCGTACTGACCCAGGCCGAGTATCTCCAGCTGCTCGCCGTACCTCAGTCTCTCTCCACTCCCGAGGCACGCCGTGATGTCGTCATGCTGGAAGTCCTCTACGCAACCGGTCTCCGAGCCAGCGAGGTAGTCTCCCTGCAGTTAGCCGATGTGGACCTGGACCATGCCATCCTGTACTGTCGCCAGGGCAAGGCCCACCGGCAGATTCCTCTTACGTCCGAGGTGACCCAGCTGATTCGTGACTACATCGCCAACGGCCGCCTTGATCTGCTCTACTACGAGAAGGAAACGGCGCTCTTCCTGAACCGCCGGGGACATCAACTCACGCGCCAGGGCTTCTGGCAGATAGTCAAGAACTATGCAATCAAGGCAGGACTCGGAGATCAGGTGACACCACACACCCTACGGCATAGTTTCGCGGTCCGGAAGATGCAGGGGGGCGCAGACTTGCGCTCTGTGCAGCAGGCTCTTGGTCATGCCTACATCTCCAGTACACGCGTCTACAGACAGCCACTATCAACGGTGAAATAGGACCTATGGGAAAGAAACAGCGCCGAAAGCAGCAGTCATTCAAGACAGGAGCGCAGGCTCCCGCGCCCGTTACCTCTGCGCCCACCCCGCAATCCCCAGTCTCCACGGAGGCACGGCGCGCGAGTGCTACGTCGGCCGTGGCATCGAGGGCCAAGCCCGGCGCTACGTGGCTCGAGTTTCGTGAGCAGTATCGCCACGTCAACGCCGAACTGAAGCAGATCGGCATCATTGCCGGATCTTTTCTCGTGGTCCTCCTCGTGCTGACCGCCATTCTTAACTAGTCGTCGGACTACTGGATTCCGAGTGGATCTCGAGGCAGCGAAGGCTCAGCTATTCAAGCATCTCGCGTGGGAGATTCGCGATGCGCGCGTCGTGGACGCTATGCGACAAGTGCCACGTGAGTGGTTCGTGCCGCCCGCACAACGTGATGCCGCCTACGATGATCGCCCTTTGAGCATCGGTTACGGCCAGACCATCTCCCAGCCCTTCATCGTGGCAATGATGGTCGAGGCACTCGGTCTCAAGGACACAGACAAGGTTCTAGAGGTCGGTTGTGGCAGCGGCTACGTCGCGGCTATTCTGGGACAGCTTGCGGCAACCGTGGTGGGTGTTGAAATAGTGCCCGAGCTCGCCGATTTCGCGGCGGCAGCCCTTGCGGAACTGGGCTACAACAACGTGGCCGTCCATCTGGTTTCGAAGTCCAGTCTTGGCTATATGCCGGAAGCGCCGTACGACGCCATCATCGTCTCCGCCGGCGCGCCCTCCGTGCCCCCTCTACTTCTCGCCCAGCTCAAGTGGCACGGGCGGCTCGTTATCCCTGTCGGGTCGCGCTGGCAACAGAACCTCATTAAGGTGACGCGCGAGCCTGAAGGCGACATCGTAGAGGATCTCGGCGCATGCTACTTCGTGCCTCTCCTCGGAGAGGGTGCGTGGAATGGCTGACGCTTGAAGAGGGAAGTGCCCCCAAGGGGATTCGAACCCCTGATCTCCAGCTTGAAAGGCTGGCGTCCTAGGCCTCTAGACGATGAGGGCTTGCTGCACAACTAGGGAAAGACCGGCAAAGCCTCCAGACCGCACGTCTCATCGAACCCGAGCATCAGGTTCATGTTCTGAACCGCCTCGCCCGCTCCTCCCCTGACAAGGTTATCAATAGCGCTGATAACGAGCAAACGCCCGGTGCGTTCATCGAACGTAGGATACACGTGGCAGTAGTTGCTGCCCCACACATGTTTGGTCGCCGGCGGCAGGTCCACCACCCGGACGAACGGAGAGTCCTTGTAGAATTCCCGATACATATCCAGCAGGGCTGCGCGCGGGCGGCTGCAGCCTCCCAACCATGAAGCGGACGCCTTCGCATAGCACGAGCTGAGTATGCCCCGGCTCATCGGAATGAGGTGCGGCAGGAACAGCAGCTCTGTAACCTTGTCGCTGAGCAGCCTGCACTCCTGCCGTATCTCCGGCATGTGGCGATGGCCCTCCACCGCGTATGCCGACACGCTCTCGTTGCATTCAGCGAAGTGGGTATTGAGCGTCAGACTCCGTCCCGCTCCAGAAACACCAGACTTGCTATCGATGATTATGTCGCCTTCCACCGCGCCGGCCGCCAGGGCGGGAGCGAGCGCAAGCAAAGCTCCCGTGGGGTAGCACCCCGGATTGGCTACCAGTCTCGCGTTCCGGATGTCGTTTCGGTGAATCTCAGGCAAACCATACACGGCGGAGGCCAGCAGGTGAGGGCACGGGTGTTGCACCCCGTACCAGGATTCGTACTCGTCGCGACTCTTCAGCCGGAAGTCCGCACTCACGTCGATAACCCTGAGCCCCTCTGCCACCAGTGGTTCACACGCTTCGGCGCTCGCCTTATGCGGCATCGCGGAGAACACGACGTCGACAGGGACGTCCAACTCCGGACTGATAACCATGTCAGCGGCGTTCAAGTGAGGGAATACCCCCGCAAGCCTGCTGCCTGCGGCGCTGCGGCCTGTCACACAGGCCACTTCGACCTGCGGGTGCCGAAACAGTATCCGGGCGAGGTCCACACCGATGTAGCCGGTGACGTTGATGATGCCGACGCGAGTACGTGTCATAGCTGAGAGGTGCAATTATACACCACCACAGGTCGTATCTCTCGGCGTGTCCGGCGTGCCGGGACAGGTGCGCTCCGCACTTTGACGCGCACCTGCCTTTCCTGTACATTAGCTTCTTCACTTTCGCAACGGAGGACTGCCGCAATGCCCAAGATCTACTTCATTGATGTCACCAATCGTGATGGAGTCCAGACCGCTCGACTGGGGCTTTCCAAGCTTCAGAAGACTATGGTGAACAGATACCTCAACAAGATGGGTGTCTTCCAGTCCGAGTTCGGTTTCCCTACCACCAAGCATGAGACCAACTACCTGCAGGCGAACCTGGATCACCAGGATAACGGTCACATGCGTCCGATTCGCCTCTCGGGGTGGCTTCGCGCCACCGCCGATGACGTACATCTGGCCTACAAGATGGTGCCGAAGCTGAAGCACATCGCCCTGTCGATATCGACCAGCGATCAGATGATCCAGGGCAAATGGGCCGGTAAGGTCACCGAGGATGATGTCATCAGTGGCATGATCCAGGCCCTTGAGGCCGCGAGGTCCTACGGAGCGGAGTCCGTCGGAGTGAACGCGGAGGACGCCTCCCGCACCAATCTCGACTTCCTGATCCGGTTTGCGCGCGCGGCGAAGGAACATGGCGCGGACAGGATCCGGTATTGCGATACCCTGGGCTATGACAACCCCTTCACTATCTACGACACGATGAAGACGCTGGCCGAGACCGTCCAGTTGCCGCTCGAAGTTCACTGCCACGGCGACCTTGGGATGGCGGTGGGCAATTCTCTCGCAGGCGCGAAGGGCGTTCTCGACGGCGGCCAGGACGTGTACATCAACACCACCATCAATGGCATCGGTGAGCGCGCCGGCAACGCGGACCTCGTCGCCACTGTGCTGGCCGTCACCAAGTCCAAGGGGTTCGGTAGCAAGTACGAGCTTGGCCGGCCCATCGACCTCAAGCGAGCATGGCGCACGGCCCAGTACGCGAGCTACGCGTTCGGGGTGCCGATACCCATCAACCAGCCCGGCGTGGGCACGAATGCGTTTGCGCACGCATCCGGCATTCACGCCGACGGCGTGCTCAAGGACCCCGAGAACTACGAGCTCTACAGCTACGAAGATCTGGGCCGGGGAGAACCTGAGATGGTTGAGACCGGCAGGGAGATCTGCTCGGGAGAGTACGGGGGCGTGTCAGGCTTCCGTCACCTCATGGGCCGCATGGCGGTCGCGTTCGATGATGCCGAGGATGCCCGCCGCAAGGTGGAACTCGTACGCTATGCCAATGTTCTGGCACAGAAGCCGCTGGTTGCAGATGAACTCAAGTTCATTTGCCGGTATCCGGACATCTCGCGCAAGCTGATGACCCTGATTCCCGAGTAGCCGGCGCCCTCTTGACACGCGTGCGGATGGGCAAGGATAATTGAATCGTACCTGAGCGGGTGTAACTCAGTGGTAGAGTTCCTGCTTCCCAAGCAGGTTGTCGCGGGTTCGAATCCCGTCGCCCGCTCCATTTGTCTGTCTGGCTTTCCGTTCTTTCTGCCTGGGTCGGCTGCTCGTGCAACTCTTCGATGGCGCTTGGACCCTGCGCAGTTGCAGCCGTGCGTAGGCGGTCCTCCTTGCGGCGTTCGTCGGAGGTGACTGGCGATGAACTACGGCGAATTACGGCGATTGCTCCTCGTTCTATTGCCCGTGATGCTGCTGGTGACATCTGCCACGTCTTGCGGCTCCGTCGATGTCGACGACATCCTGGACAAGGCAGGCGAGGTCGCGGAAGACGCCGGCAAGATTGTCAGAGATGCCATCGGCGGTACAGATGGAGACGCGGCGGATGAACAGCCGGGCGGGGGCCGGACGGTGTCTCGTCCCCCGAGGCCCACGGGGACCATTCAAGTGGGTCCGGCACTCGTTGTCGCATCACAGGTAGTCGCCTCCTCCGGCGGCAGCGTAAAGGTGCAGAAGCCAGGCGACCCGATTGATGGACTCGAGATCAAGGTACCGGCCGGAGCTTACGCTGGCGACAGGCAATTCAACGTCTCTACGGCGCCCATCACCCGGCACGATTTCGGGGCGCACTTGAATCCCGCCACGCCGCTCATCACTATCGAGAACGGTGGCGACTATTCCGAGGACTTCATGACCGTCCGAATACCTGTGGACCTCCCACCCGACCATTTCGCTATGGCGTTCTACTACGACGCTGAGGCAGGGACACTGGAGGGCATCCCATTCAGCAACGTGAGTGAAGATTCCATTACGGTGGTTACGCGGCATTTCTGCACCCTCCTGGTGAGCATCATCAAGAACAGCGTGCTTGACGACCTGCTGAAGAGCGATATCGATTCGCATTTCAGGCCGGGCATCGACGATTGGCAGTTCACCAACTACGGCTCCTACATCGCCGCAGGGGGACACTGCGCAGGCCAGTGCCTGAGCGCGCTCTGGTATTTCTGCGAGCAGCCCGATGGCGTGGATCTGACCCTGAACGGACGATATGACAAGAATGGCGTCAAGCCCGCATCGCCGGACCTCTGGCAAGACGACTCTCGCGGTTACCGCCTTGCCTCGACGATTCAGAAGGACATCAATTGGAGCAGCTTCGAGAACCTACTTATGGAGAACCTTGCAGGGCAGGATGACGATCTGGCCTTCAAGGCGTTTGGCTATTCCATTCAGTTGACCGGAGAGCCGCAGGAGATCGGCATCTTCTCAAGCGCTGGCGGTGGTCACGACATGATCTGCTACCGCGTCCACAAGGGCAGCCTTTACATCGCCGACCCGAACTACCCCGGCAACGTCGATCGCAGAATCGAGTTCGTCAACGGGAAGTTCGTGCCGTACAACTCCGGTGCAAACGCCGACGAGATTGCTGCCGGTAACGGCAAGGCCTACGAGACGATTCAGTATTGCGCCAAGACCGCCACGGTGGATTGGAAGAAGATCGGCGCTCGATGGACTGAGTTCAAAACAGGCACAATCGGCAACGACGTGTTTCCCGAATATGAAATTGTCGTTGTGGATGATGAGGGAAAGGAAACGCCTCTCGCTGATGGCTTCGAAAGCCCAACTAAGAACATGACCATCCGCGTCAACAGCGCGGCAACGATTGGCACCAGGGTCTACATCAACGACCTAAGAGTTCAGCCGGATGCCCAAGGCAGATACGCGCTTGAAGACGGCAGCAACCTGGTCGGCATAGATATCTGGGGCGACGTCAGAAATGACCCGGCAAACAGGGCATACGAATACATCGATTTCCGGTACGTCGACGTTACGTATGGGCAGCCGGACTGCTACGGGTGGCTGCTGGAGTCAGGCGTACCGACGATTACGAAGTACGACGGCGACCCACAGTTCACCGAGGGGTTCACGCTGGAGGTCACCGACGGTTCGTACACGAGCGAGGGACGGATGATTATCCCGATGCTGGAGGACGACTCCGTTGCTCACTTCAGGCATACGGGCAACTGGTCGCCGCTCCCCGGGTGCATCAAGCCAGACGAGACGGTGACGCTTACGATTTCGGCGACCTCCGCCCTGGAGATCATCCCGCCGGTAGACTGGGGTACGGTCTACAACGACCTGCTCGTGGATCTGGACGTAGCTGGACCGGAGGTGGGGCGCATCAACCTTGCATCCCGCTATGGGGCGGTCGCGCCCATGTCGACCAAGCGCCGGCGCGGCGCGAACCCGCAGTTGAGAGAGTCGAGCGACGCCGGGCAACTCGACCGTCCGTTCCGAGCGACGAATACGCGGTGGACGCGGGAGAATATGCCCCTCCGCGCGGCGATGGATTGCCGCGCACAGCGCGGCGCGAACCCGCGGTTGAGAGAGTCGAGCGACGCCGCGCAACTCGACCGTCCGTTGTGAGCGATGAATACGGGGTGGACGCGGGAGAATATGCCCCTCCGGGCGGCGATGGATTCCCGCGCACAGCACGACGCGAGCCTGCGGCGCCAGAAAGTCGTCCAGCACGTTATCGCCCGGTGTACGCCGACTACAACGAGGAGCAAGTCTCCAGGTCTCCAATCGAGGCGGAATCCACAGACTACCTCGACGACGTCGAGGTAGAGGAATCTTCGACACCAGAGAGACGTCTCACGCGTGGAGGCCCGCCGCGCGACTTGCCGCGGGAGCGCCTCGAGTTGGCAATCCGGGAGTACGAAGCCGCACTGACGCCGACGCAAAAGGAGAGGCTCCGCGAGATGCGGAGCCTCGTGGAATCCGTCAAACAGTACGCGTAGCACCCGCGCAGTTCAGACGGTATCGTACCCCTCAGCTACTCAGTTGCGCGAGCGAGGTCGGCCAGCGTCTGCTCCAGCGCCGCCAACTCGGTGCCGTATCCCGCCCAGTCGCCCTGCCTCAAGTACTCCTGCGCCCGGTCGAAATGCCCCTGCGCCTTCTCTATCAATCCGCGAACATCTCCTGGCACTTCCGTGTCCGGAGGAGGAGTGACCGGCGGCGTGACACCACCGCCAGTCCCGAAGATGGCGGTGAGCGCCTCGTCGAGCGTTTCGCGCATCGCGATTTCGTCACCCGCGGCAACGATGACACGCTTTAGCTCAGGCAGTCCACCCGCGTCGGCCTGGAGGAAGACACCCTCGACGTACAACGTGGAGTCGGCAACCGGAATCACCAGCAGATTGCCACGTATCACCTGCGAGCCGCCACGGCTCCAGAGTGCAAGTTGTTCTGTGATCGTCGTGTCCTGCTGGATGCGGTTCTCTATCTGACTCGGCCCGTAGATGAGGCGGTCCTTCGGGAAGCGGTACACCAGCAAGCTTCCATAGTTGTCGCCGTCACAGCGGGCGGCCAGCCAGCCAATCGCATTGTTCCTGTTATTGGGAGTGAATGGGAGCATGAGGAGGAATTCCTCCTTCGTCTCGTCAGGAAGCCGCATGATGATGTAGTAAGGCTGGATAGGCTGCTCGCGGTCCGCGTAGAACTCCAGCGGCACAGCCCACAAGTCTTCTTTGTTGTAGAAGACACGGGCATTCTGCATGTGGTAGGTGCGGTAGACCGAGGCCTGGATATCGAACATGTCGACTGGATAGCGGAGATGCGCCCTGAGTCCCTCTGGCATGGCGTCCATGGGCTGGAACATGTCAGGGAAGATGGCGGCATACGTCTGCAGAATCGGGTCGTCCGGCTCGGTCACATAGAAGTCAACCGTCCCATTGTACGCGTCGATGACAGCCTTCACGCTGTTGCGGATGTAGTTGACGCCATTGTTGTATGGCTCGGAGTACGGGTAGCGGGTGCTCGTTGTGTAGCAGTCGACGATCCACAGCAACCGGCCGTCGAGAATGGCCACGTACGGGTCGGTGTCGAGGCTGAGGAAAGGCGCAATGCGATTCACGCGTTCCTTCACCTGGCGGTGGTACAGGATCCTGCTGTCGGCCGTCATCTGAGTGCTGATAAGAATGTTGAAGTCGGAGAACTCCCACGCGTAGAGCGCCCTGCGGAAGAAGTTACCGATGGGGACTCCTCCGGTACCCTGATACTTGGTCCACGCGTTGGCATTGCCCACAGGATAGTCGAACTCCTCGGTGTTGGTGCCGGTGATGACGTAGTCGCGGGTCTTCTCTCCGTAGTAGATCTCGGGCCTCGTCAGTGGTATCTTGCCAATGGTCGGGATGTCCTGCAGCCAGAGGTTCGGCAGACCGCCTTCACGGCTCACCTCGTTGACCGGACTCATGGCGATGCCATAGCCGTGGGTGTACTGGAGCGTCTTGTTCAACCAGGTTTGCGCGGCGCTCGGCAGCTTCTCCTTGGACAGCTCGCGGGCGGCGAGCATCACCTGCCGATACTCTCCGTCGATGGTGTATCGGTCGATATCGATGTCGAGGAAGTCGTAGTAGGTACGAATGGTCTGAATCTGGTTGTACGTGTCCAGCAATGGTCTGTGGTCCCAGAGGCGGATGTTCTTGATTGTGAGCTGGGAGTTGGCGATGTCCGCAGCGGACGGCATCGGCTGTGCTGGATAGTCCTGTTCGACGATACGAGTGAGACCGAATGCCTCCCGGGTGGCGGCGATGTTGTACTCGATGTAGGGGGTCTCGAGCTCGAGTTCATTTGGTTCAACCTGCAGCCTCTGCACCAATCCCGGAACAATCTGGCCAACCACGATGCCGAGCACCACCCATAGCCCCACGCCGTACGCGGCCCATCGGACCCGGCGTCTCACAAGCGCAACGAGGACCAGAACGCCGAGCAGAAGCGTGGCGAAGAGAAGTATCCACTGAGCCGGCACCTGCGTCGTCATGTCTGTGTAGCCTGCGCCGACGACGGCGCCTCTCGGAGAGAAGACCAGCTCCCAGATGCCCATCCAGTAGCTCATGGCTGCGAGAGCCGCTATGGCAATGATGAGCGACCCGATGTGAATGAGCACCGGGCGAGCGTTGTCGAATGCCTTGCGTTGAGTACTGTAGCTGACGACGTAGACGACCACCGTCGCAATCAAGGAGAAAATGATGGCCGTGAGAAGCCAGCTGCGAACGAAGCTCAGAAAGGGAAGGGTGAAAACGTAGAAGCCGACGTCCCGAAAGAACACGGGGTCTGTGCTGCCGAAAGGCTGGCCGTTGGTGAAACGGAGTACCGTCTCCCAGCTGACCTGGGCGGCCAACCCGAACATGAGAGAGAAGAACGTGGTGACCGCGATGACGGCGGCCTTCGAGACGCGCTTCAGGAATGGCAGGAGAGGCTGCGCGGCATCAGACGCCTTGCCTCGCGGAGACAGGCGTGCCGCAAGGATGATGTTGCCTGCAAAGAGTGCGGCGAAGACGAGGAACGCGACAACAAAGAGCAAGACGCGTGTCCCCAGTATCTTCGTGTAGACGCTCTGAAAGCCGAGTGTCCCGAACCACAACCACTCCGTATATATGCCTTTGCCTACAGAGGCTATGGCGATGAGAGCGAGCACCACTGCCACAACCACGAGCCATTTCCCGCTTCCACGCCTGGGCCGACTGCCTGACCCGCGGCCGCTGCCGCCGAACCACCGCTCAAAGTCGCTCTGCAACTGACTCATTCCACTCCGCCTTTCGAAACGTGCCCGGCCCGCGCCACATCTGCCTCGCCGCGGGCACGTCGGGTATTCCCTACGACACATTAGCACCGCCCTGTGTCACCGGTCAAAGGACAAGCGCTGCGCTACGTCTTTTCGGCGCGGAGCCCGCAGTCGTAAGTCGAATTTCGCCCCCGGGCGAGCGGGCGCTAGAATAAGTATGCCTTCGTGGTGACGGAGTTGACTTCGAGGCAGTAGGGCGAGAGGAGATACATGGCTATAGAGAGAAACAGGAGCTGGACCGTGCGGACGGTCTACCTTTACGTTGCGACGCTGGTGGGACTCGGACTGCTGATAGCGGGCGGCGTGCAGGGGTTTGAGCTTGTGCTGAAATCGACCGTGCTCAAGCAGGCCGACGCCGAAGAGGCGATGTGGGCCAAGCAGCCGCCGATGCCGTACATGCTGGATGCGGCACGGGGGCTGGTGGACGAAGACGGTCTCACAGATGCCGAGAAGGCGTCAGTCAGAAGCTGGATCGCGGACTATGAGCGGTGGGATGAACAGAGGGCAGCGTATGACGCGGTTGCCGCTCGAAGAGAGCGACAGCTTGCGACAGCCCTGGCACTGGTGTTTGTGGGCATCCCGGTGTACCTGTACCACTGGTTGACCATCCGAAAGGAACTGGGGCGCATGATGCCCCTGCCGGCTAACGAAGCCTGAGCGCAGCGTCGAATGAGTCTCGTTCAGGGTTGACTTGACGTGAGGCGTGCCGTGTTGTGGGGCACGCCTCGTTTCTTGTGTCCGTACCCCGGTTGCCAGTCCAGCGGGGGCGTGCGCACTAACGAACGACGGGGGACGCGCACTGGTCGAAGGGATTCATCCTCACGGCCAGCGAGAAGAGGTACGGGTAGTTGGTCTTCAGGTACTTCATGTAGTCGAGCCAGAACCGGGCCAGTTGGCCGTATACCCGATCGACGTCGCCGGCCAGATGCCGCAGATCCGATTCAGGCAGTTCGCCTTCCTCGGAGCGCGCCACCAGTTCCTCCTCCAGGTGGAATGTGGCCATCAGCAGGTGAGTAAACCGCTCGTGCTCCAGCAGGTTCGGATTCTCCATGAGGCGCAGAAGGAATTCGGCCTTCCCGGCAATCAACTCGCGAAGCGCTGCGACATCCATTGAGGAAGGGTTGACGAGGTAGGCATGGCCCTTCATCGACAGGGCGACGTTGTCGAACTGTTCCTCAGTCCACAGGGTCGTGACGTGAAGCTGCTCCCTCCTGGCTCCCAGCCCGGTATCCCAATCGGACAGGAGCCTGAGCAGGCTGGAACCAACCTCGCTGAAGAAGGCCCCAACCACCATATTGAGTTTCTCCATGCGTTTGCGCTTCTCCTGTCGACTGAGAAGCTCATGGAGGATGAGTGTCACCATCAGCACTTCCAGGAAGACGAATGCAATGTCACCGATGAGATACAGGAAGATGTGGTGTACGTCGCGGAATATGGCGTAGTGAATGAAATACCCCACGATGGACAACGCAACCAGCGCCACCCCAAGACGGAACTGCCACGCCTTCAGAAACGTTCGCATTCGAACCCCCTTCAGCTATCCCAGGTCATCGCACCAGGCTGACCATTCGGTGTTGTAGTGTGCGCGTGTTGAGATGGTTGCATCGGCGATACCGCGCGCCGCCCTGGTTCGCCGATTACGAACCGAGATTCTCGCCCCTGAACCTGCCGTTGTAGACGGATTCAACGTCGCTCCCGAGGATGGTGAACACCAGCTGCGCCACGCGCGCACCTTCGCCGAGGTGGAATCCGCAGGGATTGTGCACGACCAGCAGTGATTCTGCGCGACCGGAGTAGCCGGGGTCCCAGACAGCCGTGTGCAGCGTCACGCCGCAGCGCAGAAGGGACGAACGGGGATAGGCGAGGGCCATGATGTCCCGCGGCAAGTTGACTACTTCGTTGTAGACGATGTGGTAGGCACCCTGCACCAGCGAAGCGAAGTTGTCCTCCCAGGGGATAGGCGTCCGCTCCGGGAGAACGCGACCGCTATTGTCGAAGTCAATCGTCCCGGCAGTCATGAAGCGGGAAATCGTCCGTACTGTAAGGTCCACCCCGCAAGGCTGAATCTGAGAGGACTCGTCTCTGAGCCCCTCGAGCAGCGGGGGTTTAGACAGCAGTCTGGCGCGTATTTCACGGTCGGTCAAGATGGTCGTATTCATCGCGGCGCAGTCCGAAGCATGTGCGAACATTGTACCCGAGAGCGAGAACCGCCGCACGACAGGGTCGTGGTGTGGTGAGCGGCTATACCGGTGTATATAATAGACCCTTATCCTGACGCTGAACGAACAGAGTAGCTGTCGATATGGATAGCCGCATTGCTGCTATTGTGGGTATGGCCGGGGCCGGCAAGTCAGAGGTGGCCTCGTTTCTGACATCGCGTGGCATGCACTATATTCACTTCGGCGATATCACCCAGGAAGAGCTGAGGCGCAGAGGGCTTCCGGTGAACGAGGCCAACGAGCGCCTGGTTCGGGAGAAGATGCGGGCCATCCACGGGATGGCGGCGTACGCGGTCCTGAACATCGGCCGGATCGAGGAAGCACTCAAGTCAGGCAGCGTGGTTGTGGATGGGCTGTATTCATGGGAAGAGTACCTGACGCTTCAGGAGCGGTTCGGCGAGCGCTTGCAGGTCGTTGCGGTCACGGCTTCGCCGGCAACCCGCCAGCGCAGGCTCGCTTCCCGTCCGGTGCGACCTCTCAGCGCCGAGGAAGTGGCCAGCCGGGATCGCGCCGAGATCGAGAAGCTGAACAAAGGCGGCCCAATCGCGATGGCTGACATAACCTTGGTCAATGAGGGGAGTCTGGAAGAACTGCTGCAGCAGGCCGAACGTGTGGCGGAGACGATGGGGTGAGCGAACACAAACGTCCCGGCATCGACGAGTACTTCCTGAAGATCGCATGTGTCGTCGCCGAACGCTCTACCTGCCTGCGACATCACGTAGGGGCGGTGTCCGTTCGCGATAAGCACATACTGACGACCGGCTACAACGGAGCAGCTGCCGGTCTGCGGGACTGCCTCGAACTTGGCTGCCTGCGGGACGAGTTGGGCATCCCCTCCGGCACCCGCCACGAGATCTGCCGCGCGATTCATGCCGAGCAAAACGTCATCGTCCAGGCGGCGCTGCATGGTGTGAGCCTGTCGGGCGCGACCATCTACTGCACACATTCTCCCTGCGTGCTGTGCGCCAAGATGCTCATCAACGCGCGCATCGCTCGCTTCGTAACATACGGAACGTACTCTGAGGAAGCCTTCAGGGAGCTGTTTGCCGAGGCAGGCATAGCGTTCGAGATGCTGCCACCCCCTGGCCTCGACATCTCGCTGCTGCGTTAGCTTCGGCGCGTAAGGACCACTCGGGCGAGAGCTGCCAGACATCCTGCCCGTCAACGTGCCGGGGGCTACTCGT
>Ga0351964_1099_pt1 | contig 15589 bp, 14 predicted proteins | sample TotcelT113001N15_FD_205807 | JGI IMG/M metagenome (GOLD analysis project Ga0351964, IMG submission 205807) | Enriched cells from coal bed in the Powder River Basin, Montana, United States - Total cells T11 rep3 HSBNCT.T11.300.1.N15 ... | reverse complement strand
CCTTCACCTCATGTTAACTTTTATAAAAATGCTCAGATACTTTTAGATCGTGTTAAAAAATCTTGTAATTTAATTGATTATAACTCAAGAATTAAGAGATATAAGGCTGTTCGTACTCTTTTGCGTAATCATGCTCATGGCTACTGTACTAGAGTGCTACCAAAGGCTCAAGCTATCATGCTTTCTAAAGGTGACAACAAGCGGATAAAGACCGGTTCTTTATCCGCAGAAATTATAGAAAGAATTATTTCTTTTCTATAAACGCAGAAAGTTGGTACTTTGAAGAACAAAAACTAAGCAGCTTGTGTCTCTGCATGTGAAATACTATTATCAAAAGATTCTAAAATTATAGCGTGAATTGACAGAGGGGTTTTTTGACCCTGACTTAGTAAAAATATTTGTGCTGCGGGAAAATAGTGGCGTAACAATCTGTATTCTAAAAGAGTTATCGCATCAGCTGCTATATGCACTTCGGGTGCATAAGGAAAAACTACATTGAGCTCTGCTAAATCGGTTTGATTGATATGCTCACGGTCGAGTTCAGGACTCGCTTCTATCAATGGCGCTGTTTGAGTAGTGGATCTGTTATTACTTGTAATAACTCGCTTTATATAAATAGGTACCTGTCGAAAGTATTGTCGAAGCAGTATGTATTGATATCTAGAGATAGCTGGAGCTAAAACAATTAGACGCGTTATGTAAGCAGCCCTGCTGCTTAGTTCAGCAAGCCTTTCTGGGGTGATGTCTGAAGGGATCATTTCTAAATAAGACGAGCTCCTCAAGGATGATAGATCTGAAGAGCGTGTATGAACTGATTGATGCTGTATAGTAAATGGTTGTAATGTAAAACTATAACCTGGCATATCATGCGACATGCTTAAGAGCGGCAAGGGCATAATTAAGAGTAATAAAGAATGATAAGAAAATTTATATCCCATAAGAACGGTACAGTAGTGCTGAGAAGTTATTTGTTTTGTTGATAATACTATTAGTATAGTAATAAATTCCGCTAAAAAACAAGAGTTAATATAGCTATTTAAGCTTTTATTTCAATTTTAAAACATTTTAACAAAAACCATTGAATTCCTGAAATTAAATGTAGTATTATTAATAATAAATATGTAAATATTATTAAAATTAAAAGGGAAAAATAATGCGTTTAGTGAAATTTTGGCTTATAAGTACAATTTTTTTAGTTCATACTTGCATGTATTCAGGTGAGAGCTCTTCAGGGGACTTTGAGCAAAAGCTTAACAGGCTCAGTGATCAGGCTGTTGAAATAACAGTAGACGTCACGGAGATTACGCCTGCAAATGTTGCTGCTCTCGCTCACGCTCAATCGGATAGGTTGCTTAAGTTAACGCGGTTGGCAATAAAACGTGCCAATAAGCAAGATCGCATTACCCCCGAACAATTAACAATGATAGGTGAGAATCTTCCTGATCTCACGGCGCTTATTGTACAAGATACGGGTCTTAATGGTGCTAGCCTTGTTGCACTTAAGCCGCTTGTCACGGGCAAGTTTTTTACTAAGCTCAGTGAACTTGATATATCGAATAATCCGCTTGATGCCTCTGATGCTGACGCTGCAAGTCAGTTCTCGAACGTTTCGCCATCAGATATTGCTCTTCCGCCACTTGAATGGATAAATATAGCAAATCTTAATCTTCATGCGCCTGCGCCTTCTTCGATGAATTTTATAAAGCGAGGTATTATGAGCACGGTGCTTAACAAAACATTAGCGGCGCATACGTTGCCATTGGCTATCTTAGATCTCTCAGGCAATGCTATTGGAGACTTCTTTACGTATTTCTTTGCTAGCACGCCATTGGTAAATGCGCTTAAATTTCTTAACTTATCTAATACTAGTATTACCAAAGAGGGTATCCAGTCCCTTGCTCAATCTACAGGTCTTAAGGCGCTTACAGAACTTGATTTATCAAATAACGCACTTACCGATGCTGATATAGAAGTCTTAGCAAAAGCGTCCTTTGTGCCACAACTGAAGTATCTTAATGTGCAACACAATAATATCACTGACGAGACTCGCATAAAGAATTTATTTGCTCATGTTAAAGCGCTTACTCTTTAAGCAAAGAGAATACTAAAAGAGAATAATTATGCGCAAAAGTTTAAGATTTGTTGTCACTATAATACTTAGTGTGTGGTGCTTGCAGTATAGAATAAAAGTATCGGCAGAGACTTTCAAGCAAGTAACTTTATACACTAGCCAGATAAATATTAGTTATTTGGCTCGCAAAGCTTCTGAGCTTGTTCAAGCCACTGCTCTTACTGTTAAAAAATCTATTACAGATTCAAACTTAAGTACAAGCCAGCTGCAGCTTCTTGGCCGCTACTGTCCTCGTATTACTTTTCTAGATCTCAGTAATTCAGGAGCTGGTGACGCTCATATGGTGCTACTAGCAAAACAGTTTCCTGTGCTTACTACTCTTGATGTTTCATCTCTAGCTTTGACTGATACAGGCTTTAAAACATTGAGTTCTAGCTTATTTGCACCACGACTTAGTGGGCTTACGCTTAGTTATACAAAGCTAACGAGCAAGGGATTTGCTCTAGGCTTAAAGCGTTTTACGGGACTTAAGACACTTGGTGTGTTTGCCGATGGTGGTAATTTTAAAGATGCAGGCTTCGCCGCATTAGCCGCTTCACCCTGTGCTTCAAGGCTTACGGGGCTTATGCTTTACAGTACTGGTATAACCGATCAAGAGTTTATACGATCAATTTCTAAGTTTGCGAGTCTTACAAGCTTAAATCTTAAAATGAACAACTTGGGTAATAAAGCACTTGCTGCGCTTGCAAGCACGCGCTTTGCGCCACAATTAAGCGCACTTAATCTTGATAATAACGCTCTTACAGACGCCGGGCTTACGGCTACAGTTTTACGCAAATTTACGGGGCTTAAAAGCTTAAATATTGCGGGTTCTGCTCAAGTAACTCTCATGGGACCGGGACTTAAAGCGCTTGCTTTAGCACCATTTGCTGGACAACTTACGAGCTTGGGATTAAGCGCAACTGGTATAAAATCACAAGATTTTGCATATATACGTTATTTTAGAAGTTTGACCAGCTTAGATATAAGCAAAATACTGCTTACAGATGTAGGCTTAAAGGCGCTTTCACAAGCACCATGCGCAGAGCATCTTACTTCCCTTAAGCTTGGATTTGGTGTTTCTTCTTCTGGTTTTAGCTCTGCTATTAAAGCTTTCAAGAATCTTATGAGTCTAGACATATCTCTTAATACTATTGGGGACCGGGGTTTTAAAGCACTTGTAGATGCTCCGTGTGCAGAAAAATTAATTACCCTTGTTACCTATAAAACTGGCATAACTAGAACAAGCTTAGCGTATCTTAAAAAATTCACTCGTCTTAAAAATATTAATATTGGTGGTAATAGTTTGGGAGATGCGGGTCTTGCAATATTAGCAAATTCGGCACTTGCACCTAAGCTTATAACACTGTACGCACCCCAAATTAGTCTAACAGCTTCAGGCTTTGCTAAATCATCTCCAGTGCTTAATAAATTGAGCCAGCTGGGCAATCTTGATCTTTCTTATAATACAATTGAGTATGCAGGCTTCGAGGTTATAGCTAAGACGGTATTTGCACCGAAACTTCAAAGCCTAACGCTTAGAAATATTGGTAGCAAACAACCATTAGCGACTTCGTCATTACTTAAAAACTTTAAACAGCTTCAAAAAGCTAGCTTTTAAAAAACAAGTTTCTTGTTGAGAAAGAATTTATAACCTGTTGAGCTAATACAGTTGGTGATTCAGTAGCAGAATATGCTATTAGATCATAGCGCCTATGGGTGTAAAGATTTTCTTTGCTGCTATAGTGTGCAATAACTTGATTTTCTGAGTTATTTGCTACAAAATATAAATTCAAAAAATCCCTAAACAAATGGGCAATTCTTTCTTGTGATATTTGAGTTGAACAAAAAGCTCTTTGTGCAAATCGATGGAGAATAAGTTCTAAAGGAGCGTACATAAGTACAAAATGAAACTCATGCGGGGAAAGTTGATCATATAACTCTTTCCATAAAAAAGCATCAACTATAATAATAGTGTCTTTAGTTGTTGACTTGGCAAGAAATTGTGCACACTCTATCGCGAGAAGTACCCCTTTTGACCAGGGTGGGGTGTTAGGGTTTAAAGACAGAGCAATCTCATCGCTTTCGATTAAAATTGTATTAATGTCTTGGGCTTGTAGCTGGTTTTTTATTTCGCATGCTAAGGTGGATTTGCCAGAAGCAGGAGTGCCATCCAAGAAAATTATTTTTGCTTGCGTATTAACTAAATTAAACACCGATAGTGCGATAAATAGTATTAGTAGCTTTGCTATATGCATTTTAGATTTTTAACTTTATAGGGTGCTTTCTTTAAGTATAAAATAATTTCCTATGTTCGTAAAATAAGCTTTCAGAAGCTTCTACCATTTTTGAGAACACTCGCGACTACCGCCATCCCACTTACCCGTTTTGCATATGAGGCCGCACCTAGCAGCTGTCATTTCTCCTTGATAAGCGATGCTGGTCATGCCTGTGTTCATTCTTAGTGGGTCAGGAATAAAGCAATAACATTTACCGATTTGAGGACATGCTTCTGGTGATCCACTTTCCATTTGCGTATAAGACAGGTGTGGCAAAGCTAAAATACTGAATGTTATTAAAGCATAGTGTAATAATTTGGACATAGTAGCCTTTTTTTATTTAAATTAATTACTTACTTATAGTTTTAAAGTACTATTTTTAGAATTTAAATAGCAATAGTTATAGATATAATTATTGCTATTTAAAAGAGTGCTTGTGTAAAATAATAACAAAAAGAAATTAATATTAATTATGTATTATAAATAGGAGTTTTATGAGATTTAAAAAACTGGCGCATGTTTTTTTAATAAAGAGTTTAATGAGTTTTGCTCTGTTCTGTTTTGGTGTTATAGTAACACAAACATATAATTCTATTACTCTTGATATAAATGATATAGCGCTATCAACACTAGAGCGGTTGGTAGGACAAAGATCATTAATAGACGGGGTAATTATTGTACGCTCTACTTATACTAAGCATATAACACCGGAAAAAATACAGCTTTTAGCTCAAGCTTTTCCCCATATTACTTATTTAAATTTAAGTAACACGGGGCTTGATGGTGAAGGTATAGCAGCTTTGCAATTCTTACTAAGTGGTGCTGTATTTGCTCGGTTAGAACATCTTGATATTTCTCAAAATCCATTAAGTGAGCTAGATATCTATATACTTAAGAATGTTGAAATGCCCTTAAATTTAAAATTACCGCCATTACAATCGCTTAATATTTCCGGGCTTGATATTCCTATGATACTTTCTCCTGCAACATTTGAGGGTATAAAAAATATGGGTTATTTTAGTCAAAAAGCGTTGCAGTTTTCTCTTGGTGTTTATTTTCGTAATGTTAATTTACGTGATTTTGATGTATCGTATAATCCACGTTTGGGAGATTTGCCTATCTATGCTCTAATCGATTCTACGCTTGCTCAATCGCTTGAAAAATTAAATCTAGCGTATACTCATCCAACCGCTGAAGGACTTGAGAGGCTGGCAAGCTCGGGCAGCTTTAAGCGACTTAGATCTCTTAATCTTGCAGGTAATTATAATTTTGGTGCTACTCAACTTTATAAGCTTGCAGCTGGACTTGGATCGCAATTAGAAGAACTTATTTTAACGGGAACTCAAATAAATACTCGATCAGAAGCACTTGTTCGCAAACTTTTTCCAAAGCTAAAAAAGCTAATCTTGTAATGCTTGTTATTTAGAACAGCTTATTTAAAAGTTTGACGCCTGATGTATTGAAGCAGCAAGAGTTGGTTTATGCTGCGAGTAGCGTAGTTAGAATTTAAGGCGTGCTGTTTAAAAGTGCTTTCTGTGATCAAAGAAAGATGAGAGGATAAGGTTGCTATTTGTATTGTCTTGTGCTATTAAGGAAAGACCTTAAAACTAATTGTCCTTGGAGAGTGTCCAGGTTCGCTGTTGGAAGCAGGCGCGCTATACAATGTACCAAATTACACAAGTTTTCAGGGAAAACGTTGTTTAAAGCCCCTGCCTAGAAATAAATCCGGTCTTGATTTTTACTTCTAATTTCCGAAATTGCTTTACGCATTACAGAATTAGAAAAATACCTAAAAACTGTGCGATTTCATCGCTCATTCCATAACTACAGAATGGTATACCCAGCAATAAAATTATAAATTTTGAAATCTTGTTCATATTGTCTATTTTCTAAAAATTGCATTAAGATCTGATGATTAACCTATTCTGAACTCGTTTGTCATAAATCCTAATCTTCTAAATTTAGAGGGTCAAACTGCTTGGAATATAGCAGCTCAAATCGGAAATGATAATATTTTAGCTTTAAGGCCTAGAGCTGCTCAAACGTTTTCTTTGACGAGTTCAGTACGTTCGTTATTTGCTGGAGTATTTGCAGTTGGCTCACAAGATTTTATGGGTTAAGTTGAGAGAAACACACTCAATTAGTCTAGAAAATCATTGCCGCAAGACCAATCTTCTTTAGGTTCGAATCATTGACAAGAAATTATGGAAAATCTGCTCTAGATGCATACGCCCAGATAATTCGAGCTATACCCGATTTAAATAATTTTTCAAGTTCTTTGGAGTCTAGATCGGCTCCCGATAAGCCAAGAAATTCTAATTTTCCGGCAAAAGCAACATGGCAAATCTTAAAACTTTTTTCATATTATTCTAACTTTAAGATATTAAATTATGGTCTAAATAATATAAATAGAGTATCATTTTTATTGCAAAAATGGCAATTATATTATTGTCGGGTGTGGCTAGTCTTTAAACATAGCGATTTTATAACTTCTGAATACGGTAGGCTTATTTCTGAACGTGATAATTAGCAATACCCTAAATCTCTTCTTGTCTAATTAATACCGTATTATTATAATAAATAATAATATAGCAGGAGTAATAGTAGTAATTGATAAAAAAACAATTGGCGAAAATAAATTAACTTGCCTTCGGCACTTTTTAAGCTATTCAGAAATAAGCTAATCTCATTTCTCTATTCAGTGTGCAGTAATATATAATTTTTTAGATTGTCGCATGCAAGAAAATATTTAAAATTATAAGGAAAATATTATTATGAAGAAACTACTAATCTTGGGTATAAGTCTAGTAGTCTTTTGTTCCATTCAAGCAGATGTTGATGCTCAAGATGATCATGACTGGACACCACTTCATGAAGCAGTATTGATTGGAGAAAGCCTGGATGTAATAAGAGGGCTTATCGATAAAGGTGCCGATGTTAATGCTAAAGGCGTTTTGGACCGAACACCACTTCATTGGGCTGCATCTAGTGGAAAAAAGCTGGATATAGTAAGAGAACTTATCGATAGAGGTGCAAATACTAATGTTATAGATTATGAAGGTCTAACGCCTTTAGATCTCGCAAGAAAGCACAGGGCAATCAATGATATAATAGCTTACTTACAGCCGCCATATTCGACACCACTTCATGATGCAGTATTGAATGGAGAAAGCCTGGATGTAATAAGAGGGCTTATCGATAAAGGTGTCGATGTTAACGCTAGAAATAGATGGGGCGCGACGCCACTTCATGAAGTAGTAAAAATTGGAAGTTTAGATTTCGTGAAAGAGCTTATCAATAGAGGCGCATATGTCAAGGCTAAAGACTTTGAGGGTATGACGCCACTTCATGAAGCAGTATTTTATGAAAAAGATCCTGATATAGTAAAAGAGCTTATCGATAAAGGCGCAGATGCTACTGCTAAAAATAATGAGGGTATGACACCTTTAGATCTCGCAAAAAAGTACAGAGTAACCAATGATATAATAGCTTACTTAAAGCTGCCTTCAGACTCGACACTGCTCCATTGGGCTATAAATGAAATCGCACTTGAAGGAAGTTTAGATTTTGTAAAAAAACTCATAGCTGAGGGCGCAGACGTTAACGCTAAAGATGAATTCGGAAATACTCCACTTCATTGGGCTGTAAGGGGTAGGAGTCTAGATTTATTAAAAGAGCTTATCGATAAAGGCGTAGATATTCACGCTAAAGATAATGATGGCAGTACATCACTTCATAATGCAGCGATGTTTAAAAGTTTAGATTCAGTGAAAGAGCTTATTGATAGAGGCGCAGATGTTAATGCTAAAGATAATAAAGGCAGTACACCACTTCATGATGCAGCAGACCGGGAAAATAACTTGGAGTTAGTGAAAGAGCTTATTGATAGAGGTGCAGACGTTAATGCTAAAGATGATTATGGCATGACACCACTTCATTTAGTTTCAATCAACGCTCGAATATTCCCAACAAACTTGGATATGGCAAAAGAACTTATAGCTCGTGGTGCAAATGTTACTGCTAAAGATAATAAAGGTAGAACGCCTTTAGATTTTGCAATAGAGCGCAAAGCAACTAGAATGATAGCTTACTTAGAGCAACTTTTACGTGTGACTATTCCTATAGAAGACATCACAGAAGAAAAGCTAAAAGATATAATAGAAACATCGATAAATATTGCACGCGCGATTAGGAATAAATGCTGCTAATTTGAAGATAAAAGGTGAAGGTATAACAGCAAAGCATATCGAGCTACTTTCACACGTATTCCCAAAGCTTGAAGTACTTGATTTAAGCAGAACATATAACAAAAGAGGGAATAGAAGCATTAACAGCTCTTAAAAAACTTAATTTAGGAGAAAATCATATAAGAAACGCGGGAATAGCAGCTCTTGCACAACCCCCTTTGCTAGTCAGCTTGAATCACTTGACCTAGAAAACACATGGCTAGGAATAGCAGGAATAGAAGCATTAGCAAATTCACAAATATTTAAATCTCTTAAAGCACTTAATCTTGCGAAAAACAAAAACGCTCTAAGACATGAAGATAATGCTATAGCTTTCTTGGCAACAGGACCATTTGCAGCGACTCTCGAATCGCTTGATTTAACAGATAACAATTTAGAAGCAGTAAGTATTATAAAAAATTTGTTACAATTACAAAAATTTGAATCTCTTAAAGTGCTTAAGCTAGCCAATAACCCTATAGAAGATATAGGAATATACTTTCTTGCACAAGCTTCTTTTGTTAGCCAGCTTGAGTCACTTGATTTAAGCTTTACACGTATTGGAAGCAAGGAGTTACATACATTACTAGTTAAATGTAAATCTCTTAAGGCGCTTAATCTAAGTTGGAATAATGGTATAGACGATGAAGCAATGGATGTTCTTATGAATGCACCTTTCGTTGGTAAGATTAAATCACTTGATTTATATCACACAGGCATAACAGAAACAGAAAGGCCATGGTTATTAGAGTCAGTTATAGCTAAAAAAACTATTAGAGTTTGATCACTGTGTTTTAAGCGCTTTTTGCTATTTTCTGAAGCTTTACGCATTGCAGAAATAAAAAAATAAACTATCCATTTGAGAAACGCTATACCAAAAGTTACTATCAAAACATTCTTGAAGCAATTAAATCACTTACTCTTGCTTTTAGGCTACAAGAAGCATCTAGAGAAGGGATCATAAGCGAACAGTGCTTTATTGAAAAAGTTGAAATTTACATAGAAGCTAACTTGTGCTTTGCTGCTCAAAAATCAGAAAGCGAAGCACTCGAAAATCAGTTTCATAATTTGGTTTTATCAGCACTAACTAGCCTAGCTATTACAGTAGATAGCGCTTTCGATGAAATTTTCGGCAGAAGATGTGTATTAGGGATAGAGAGCATCGACTCTCTTCATAACTTCTTTTATCTATTACGTTGTGCTGTTGCTCACGATACTATCGATTCTAGATGGAAACATTATAAGCATTTAGATAGTTATACTATTACTATCCCTAAAGAAGTAACCCGTAAATTATCACAAGATCAAAGTGCAACTGAAAAAACTATTACAGTAAATTTTAAAAAATTAGATAACAAAACGGGTCTTGCGCTATGATGTAGTTTGCAGCATTGACGCTATAACTAAATAGGCTGCTAAAAGAGTGCACGTGTTTATAAGAGCAGGGATTGATAAAGTTAATACATTAAAGAAATTAGCTACGCTCTGCACAGGTTTCTTAAGTAATAGTTAGTAACCCCAGGAACAATACCAAATTATTTTAGTGAACGGCAATAGTTTTTAAGGACTGCTTTGTGTTTAAAAAACAAACTATTGATTTACTATATTTAAATATTATAAGATAATTATTAAATATAATTTATATAATAGAATGGAATTTGAATATGCTTAAGCATCTCTATTTAGCTTTTTGCCTAATTTTAAGCTTTTTTTTGGTAAATCCAATCACCACTCTATGCTCAGAGTTAAACGAGTATAACTTGGTTTTGTACTATTTGAAGTTTTTAGATGAGAATAAAGCTGCAGGTGAGGCTCATTATTCAGGTATTAAGGGTTTGCTAAACTCTTATAATTTTTTGAGAAATCAAGAAGGATTACCTTTAGCTGGCAGTGAAAAGGATATAGACCCTATATGGCTTGTAAGCCTTGGGCAAAAGTTATGGGAGAATGATGCGAGTAAAAAAGCAATTTTGAGTTGGGGAGATACTGTTGAGGGAATGCTTGTACTTTTAAACTATATCCAGGGTGGTCTGCATAATCCTGCCAGTTTTTTTTATGCTTTTAATGCCTATAATTTTTTAAGGCAGAAGATTGGCAAACCACCAGCGTTCTCCATGGTTGATATTAAACCGGTCTATTTGGATGCCTTAGCAAAATCATTTAAAAATATTGTGCATAGCTCCAAGATAAAAGCACGCGGTTATGATCAACCAACTGAATCCCAACAAAAACAAATAGAAGAAGAAGCGATTAAAGTATTTGGTCCAGATTTAGGGAAAAAAGTTGTTGCTGCGTCAATAGATCAAGCTGAGTATATGCATCAGGCATATGCTACTACCGAAAGCTATTTGGGTCAAACGGTGCCCTTAGTTGCTTTATGTAAAACTTTTGACTACTACCAGCGCTTAGCCACCCTATATCATGAACTTGGGCATGTAGCTCAGCATGCTAAAATACTTGATCCGGCAAGTTTAGAAACAGATGCGCAACGGTTTGAAGAGTATGTAAAGGTAGGTGTATCAGCATTAGATAGCAGCACTGATATTGGTAAATGGATCAACTTTCTTTTGCAACAAAATGGGGGATTTATTTATAAATATGTTATATTGCCTCTGCGATCAGGAGAAAAAGCTCTAATTGATCTGTGGTCAAAGATTTTTGGTGATAATGCTCTTTCTTATATAAACAAACAGCTTGTTTCTCGCAAAAATGAAATGCAAGCAGATATTTTTGCAATGGATAAACTTTATGAGCAAAATAGACTTGAGCCGCTATTAGCTGGATTAGTAGCATTTGCAACAGCTGACGAGTTATTTGTAGATTATAGCAATTTTGTTGCTCTTCAAGCGCATATTCTAGGAAGAGCATGGCAAGATTTTAGTAAAGAGTTAAGCACGCATCCAACCGACTTGGAAAGAGCATTAGCTATTGCTGGATTTTTAAAAAGCAAGGGGCTTGATGTTAATGCTATGTTAAAAAAATGGGAAAACGAAGGAACCTGTCTTCCTGCTGAAAAGGAATTAGCTAGTTTAGGAAAAAAGCGGTTTGCGCCTGCCAATACTAGTAAAAGCTATGTTATGCCGAAAATAGCAGCCGCTCGAGAGGCTGTCAAAGATGCCGAGAAACTACTTATAGACTAGCAAGCGATGCTTAATTCTTAGAAATTTGTTTTAAATTTACCTTCTTATGATGCAATGCGAAGTTCTTGTCAGTATGAGGGCTTTTACAAATATGAGAAACTTATATTATTGTTAACTATTTTTCTGAAAAAAATTATTTAAATATAAAAAATGTCACTTTTATTTTTTATATAATATATTATAATTTATAGTAAAACATGCATGGTTTTTAAGCCGTAGCTTCTAGCAGACGCAAGAGCATTAGGCCATGGTGAAACAGCACCCCGAGAACCTCCACAGCTCGCTTCGCTTACACAAGACGTTATTAATCCCCGGTCTTAAAAGCACCGCGGTTTTCTGGCACTTTAAAATAAAATTTTTAGGAATGTATATATGCCGTCAAACAAATTAGTAAAGCTCCTACTATTTCTCGTTTTAACGAGTACTATAGCGTCATACGGTATGTCGGGAGATAGAGAGAGCACTGGACCGGGTATACCTGGCAGGCCTCATGTGCCCGATCTGCCACCTATAACAGGGGCAGCTCATTTTGATCAAGAGACTATTCAAGTCTTAAATAAAATTGCTCAGGAGTGTCAACAAAAGCAAGAAAACGAAGAAAAAGGGCGTGAAGAGAGTGAAGCAAATTTCGAATGTCCTGCAAAAAGAAGAAAAACTGGAAAAGAAGAAGCTGGTGAGCAACCACAAACCAGTCAAGCTCAGCCTTTGTCTACTACGTCTACTCAATTAAGAGCAGAATCGAAAGCGAATGATCTAACAGAGTCTAAGTTGAAATATGATGAAGAATGGTTCAGCGGATTCTTGACTCAGATTGAAGATAAGCTGCTTGGTAGAGGGCCTAATCTAGTAAATATGATAGCAGAGCATTTTTTGGAGCGTGAGATTACAGTTGATGAGCTGAACGCGGGTATCATTACGCGTTCGCCCTACACTGTTCGCTTGTGGGTGGTAGCCGAAGATGATCAGCAAATAACGGGACAGCACATTAAGATTATTGGCCGAATGTTTCCTAACTTAAGAGAGCTTGATCTTGGAAATACGCGCTTAAACAATCACGGTTTAAGGGTTCTTGCAAATCAATCATTTGCTTGTAATCTTACTAAACTCGATATAAGTAAAAACGCTGTAACGGAAGCGGGGCTTGAAGTTATAAGTAATTTTACAAATCTCAAAAGTCTCACTATTATAGGTGTTTACGCAAGATGTGACGGTAAGCACAGGAGCCTAAATGATGTGGGTCTTGCAGTGATAGCTAGAGCACCATGTGCTGCTAATCTTACCCAGCTTAATATCAGCCAAAATAATATAACTGATGCGGGTCTGGAAGCGAGCATAGCAGCCTTTATAAGTCTTGAAGATTTCAATATTGAACAGAACTATATAGACGATGCGGGGCTTGTGGCGATAGCAGGAGCGCCATGTGCGGCTAAGCTTACCCAGCTTAATATCAGCCGAAATAGCATAACTGATGCGGGTCTGGAAGCGAGCATAGCAGCCTTTATAAATCTTAAAGGTCTTAATATTGGAAAGTACGGTGATATAGGTGATGTAGGGCTTGCGGCGATAGCAAAAGCGCCATGTGCTAGCAATTTGACTTATCTCAATCTTTTAAGCAACCAAATAACAGAAAAAGGAATTGTTGCTAGTATAGGAGCATTTACAAGTCTTACAGACCTTAATATTGGGCTTAACGAGCATATAGGTGATGCGGGGTTTGCGGCACTAGCACAAGCACCATGTGCAGTTAAATTGATCCGGCTTGGTATTAGACAAATCGGTATATCAGGGGTAGGAGTACAAAATAACATAGGCTCATTTACTAGTTTAAGAAGTCTTGATATAAGAGGCAATAACGACCTAGGTGATGCGGGGTTTGTGGCACTAGCACAAGCACCATGTGCGGGCGATCTTACTGAGCTTATGGTTAACTGGGATATGGCCAATATTGCTATTCTGAGTAATATGCAAGCATTTACCAATCTTACAAGCCTCAATATTTCACATAACGGTCTAAGTGATGAGGCGTTTGAGATCATAGCCCAAGCGCCCTGTGCTGCCAATCTTATCCAGCTTAATGTTAAAGATAATGGTATCACTGATGCGGGTCTGGAAGCGAGCATAGGAGCCTTTATAAATCTCAGAGGCTTGAATCTGCAACAAAACGATATAAGCAATGAGGGGGTTGGAGCAATAGCTCGAGCACCTTGTGCTGCTCATCTTATCTGGCTTGACCTTCGAGGGACTCCTATAGAAGAATTAGAAGTAGGCTCTTTTACAAATCTTAGAAGATTATTACTTTAGCTATTTGCTCTCATATTGGCGTATATAAAAAATTATTAAAATTTTTTAGACGTTATAGAAGCAGATCTCGATATTCTATACCGCAAAGATCTGCCAGAAGAATTTCGCTCCGATGCCTGGTGGAAGAAGCGCGGCTTATAATAAACAGAATTAAAATACCGTTGCCCTCGAGTGTAAAAGCTTGGGGGTGATTTTTTTATATTTTCTTAATGCAATTTATTGACATCTGTGCTCAACTTATCTTTTTAGAAGCAAATCGCTTTAACCGAAAAATTGCTATTTTTTTAGTTTAACCATTGATTTTTGTTTAACCCTAGTATATGCGGATAAGAAGCAATATCTTTTTATATTCCGACACGACCATGTCCTAAACCCGTACAACTCTGCTCTAGACATACCGGCTGGAATCACTACTTGGAAACGAGAATTTATCTCGGAAAGCAATGTCTTTACGTTGATGAAGAAGTAAAAGAGCAAGCAGGAAGCAAAATTCAGGGAGTTATAATTGTACCGGCGAATAAAAAAAAGCACTGTTAAATGCTCAAGTACTGCTCTTGATTTTACTTTTTTTAAGTTGTCTATAAGCTCTATGAGTATATAAATTTAGAGCATGGTATAATCAAGAAAGTATTTATGAAAAGATGGATGCTACTTTTGCTGGCTTTTTTTTATCTGAGTACACCAACCGCCTTACATGCAGTGTCTCAATGGGAGATTTTTAGCCTCACATTCGCGATAGGGAATGCACCGTTAGTAGGACAGGCTATGGGCATATATTTTCTTAGACTCTTTTCTAAATCTAAACACCCAGGACTTCAAGCGCTGGTAAAGCCAGGAACTGTAGGCTTAGTAACAGGCACACTTTTCTATATTGGATTCGCAGAATACCTGAAAAGTTTGCCATTCGATTTAGAAAAAGATGAAGCATATCTCTATGCAATAACACCAGGCCTGTTGATTCTAATAGCCTTATGGTTAAAGGAAAAGTGCCATGTAACACCAGTTGAGAAGAATGCAACACATCTGGTATAAAATTACTAAAAACACGCTATGCGCTAATGATCTTGTGCAAAATTTTTTGGTAGATACTAGAAACTATTATGAAAAAAATACTCTTATTTTTAGTTCTTGGTTTTTACTGCCCAAATATGCGTCAATGATGAAAAGCTCTTCATGTCTTTTGGACAAGAACCAAACATTCAAATAGCCAACTCAGTTCAACTGAATGCTACAAACTCAAACCACAATTTAGATGATCATGGGCTAAGTTTACAACTATCGTAGTCTTACACACCCCGCTCTTGCTGCGACATACTTCTAGTGCTGCGCTTCCACCAAAAGAATGTCCCATGATACCTATACGATCAAAATCTATTTTGTCTCTAAAACTATTAAGCTGCTTAAACTAATCAAGCACAAACTGGATGTCTTTTACCCAAGTATGCAATTATTGTTTTTTTTGTTTAGCAAGCTCTTGTTTGTTGGTTGCTTTTGAAAAAGTCTTAGCCTGGTTTATTATTCTACCATCAGGAA
>Ga0351964_1109_pt1 | contig 15767 bp, 13 predicted proteins | sample TotcelT113001N15_FD_205807 | JGI IMG/M metagenome (GOLD analysis project Ga0351964, IMG submission 205807) | Enriched cells from coal bed in the Powder River Basin, Montana, United States - Total cells T11 rep3 HSBNCT.T11.300.1.N15 ... | reverse complement strand
TTCTTTTTTGAAAGCACACATTAAGCATTTATTTCTCTGTGATAATTGCATGTTTTATTTTCTTGATGCAAGTCTGCTGCAATTTCCTCTAATTCAAGAGGCCATAAATAACCATTATGTATAAGAGGGTTTTTCTCAACCTCATTTCTATGACGAGCAAATGCTGCTGATTCTTCTACACATTTGTAACATGCAGTCCCATAATGACCTTCTAGGTCTGCGCGGCGCTCTCTATAATAACTAAACTTACTGCTTACTAAAGAAGATGCAATAACGCCTAAGACAAAAGCACCACCTTTATGCACCATGCCTGACAAGCAAAACTTATTAAAGGGGCTTACGCTTTTAATTAATTTATGCGAAATGATAGATGCGCTAATAAGTGATCCCCATTCTAATATGCTATCAAAAGCAAGGTCATGATATTTTTCGTGAACTGCTTCATGAAATAACGCACAACGTCGTGCACCATAAGAGCGTAGCGCTAGTCTTTCTTCATTTACGTAAATAGCGTCCGCTTCTGCAAGAGCCCCTACAAATGAGGCTACGGTACTTGCTGGATTTATTTTTTTTATAGGAACATGCCAATTTTCAAGTATTCCAGCGGACTGTTGTGCCTCTTTGCCTAATTTTTGATATTCTTCGGAGGCCTGCTCATCCCCCAAAAGTAGTATTTCTTTATAAAGTTTACTTATATACATTTGAACATGTTCATTATATATATGCACTAGAGGCGATTTTCCTAGGGAGCCTAGGAGGCTATCGATTAAGTTTTGAGATCTTAAGTCTTCTGCTGCACCAAGGGTAAATGCATGTATAAAACAGGCTATGCTTATTACTTTATATTTGAAATTCATTTAAAATACCTACTAGTTATAAATTGTTGCTTAATTATTATAGCAGTATTGCCAAATAAAGCATTAAATGATTATAATGTTTTAAGGCATAATTAAGCTAATTCTTGTTTCTTTTTTGGGAATTCCTATACTCAAGAAGTAATAGTATATGAGCTAATTGAGTGGAGAGCTATGCAAAAAAGTTATTTGGCCGAAGTTTTAGAAGATATACATAGTCTACAAATTAAATTTGGTGAAGTTGCTGGTGCAGCGTTCGCTGTCGAGTTAAAAATGCGTCTTATTGCTCAATTAAGCAAGCCGGTTCAGAGCAAACTCAAAGAATTAAAGCTCAAACAAGAGTATTGGGAATGTGATCTTCAGCATCTTGATAGTATTATAGAAACTCTATTCTTTCATGTGCTCACAGCGGAAGAGCGACGTGCTCTGAAAGCGTTCCGAATACCAAGAGACAAACTAATTCACTCAGACTTTGCCGCTGTTATGGATGTATTAATCGACTCTGATAGCGGTAGAAATGCGCTCAATAAAGGCAATATGCTCGAAGCTTTAGGCAATCTCCAAAAAAGCCAAGCATTAGAAAAACTGCACTGCCAAGCTAATTTAGCGAGCACCGTTCTTGATAAAATTATTTGTAATTTTGGCACAGACTAAAAGCTGCTAAGACTACTAAGCGCTGGCTTATTGCACTTACACTCTTGAAATTACTATAGTGCGTATCAAGAAGATTTTAAACGTTTATACGTTGGGTAGGTAATGCTATGCGCTTATTATTCATGCTTTTCTGTTTGTTTACTGTATATCACAAACTAGTTTGTCCACCTGCTGAAGCAGTAAGACCTATAGCAGAACAGGGTTTTGAGACAGAGCCTGAAAAGCAGGATACCGGTCAAAAAGCACCGTCCGAGCAAATTCCACCTACTGGTATGACACCTCCTGGTGAAACAACCATACCAGGTGGGGAACCGACTTCTACAATACCGGTAAGTTCATTGCCCAGCCAATCTACGGTAACGTTACAACCATCTACAACTACTCAAGCGCCTTCTCAAGAAACGGGAACGATTGCTGTCAAAACTACGCCAACAGAATCAACAGCTCCTGAGACTATACCGACTAAAGAGCAAACTCTATCTGATTGGCAAAATCAATGGAAGAGTTTATCTGGTGGTTGGTTCTCTAAAGGTGAGCTTGCTAAAACCTCCCCTGAACAGCGCGCACAAAAAATTTTAGATTTTATACAGGCTGTGCCAACAGCATTTTTTGATAATCCTGAAACCGCTATTCAGTCACTGTCAAGTGTCTTGAGCGCAGCAAAAAGCACGCTTAAGGGCGCACCGCAAGAGCAAGCCGATCTCCCCCTATCATTTTAAAACCTGCTTTAAATATAATTAGTTTGCTTAACTGATACCAAGAAGTGACAGATATAAAAATGCAGTTTCCTTGATTGCCTATAGATAGCACCAAAAGCTCTTTTGCTTTAAATGTGTTTAAAGAGTAAAATTATTTATTATTCTTAAATACAATAAACTTGAAATAAATGATAGAGTTTGAAAAACAAACATCATTACCAGTTCTTAATTTAAAAAAAAGCCCAAACCAAGAATATAAGCACAATTAATATGATTGAAAAAACTGCTAATAAATCAACTGAAAGCTACACACAAGTCAACTTAATTGACCAAGGATGCTTGGTTCCTGTCTTTTCTGGTGGGCCCGGAGGCGGAAAGAGCTCGCTGGCAAATAGAATAGCTGCATTGTTTAATGTACCCGTTGTATCAGCAGGCACCATATTACGAGAAAAACATAAAGTGTTATATCCGGATGGGGCTGTTTCTTTTGAAGATTGGTATGGTACTCAAAATGGCAAGAGTGTAAAGACACTCAATGATGAAATAAAAACTATCTTTGAATCGGGAAAAGTAGTTGGAGAGTCTCGTTTTGTAGGCCATTTCGATGCACCTAAATGCTTATTTGTATATGTAGACGCTGCTATTGCAATAAAAGCAGAACGTCTCTCTAAAGACAAAAATAGAAGCGACTACTACGGAAAAAGCGTAGAGGAAGTATCTCAAATTCTTAAACGCAGAACCTTGGATGAAACAAAAGTTGCAGAAGAGCTAGCTCAACTCTACGGCATAGGCAGCACATACGATTATAAAGATCCAAAACACTACCATCTGTACCTTAACTCAGGCATATTATCCTTAGAAGAAGAAGTAGAAAAAGTACTAGCTATGATGGAAAAGTAGAGCTGTTTTTTGTAAGCACAAAGTAAGCATTGAAGAACAGCAAAAGAATACTTCTTTGAAAAATACTTAAAAAAATAATTATTCCCCATTAATCTTTAATGAAAAATGTAGTGAAAGCTATGAGTAATACATATTTGAAAGAAGAATTAATTATCCCTCTTGATAAATACACTCTAGAACACAGTACTCGATCTTTCATTTATCTAATAGCGCTACTGGTTTTGATGCTTTTTTATTTAAGAAGGTCACTTTGGTTTTACCCTCTAGCAGCTCTTTTAGCATTGCTGCTACTTTCGCTGGATCACATTTATGCTCAAATAAAAAGTGATAAGCCGGCAGTCTTAGTCAATCAAGATGGTATTTGGACTTATAATTACGGCTTTGTGTCCTGGACCACAGTCTCAACAATCACTATGCAAACTGTTTTTAGTACGCCCATTGAATATGTAGGTATTAAAGTAAAGAGCCGATTTAATCTCTTTAAGCAGGCTCCATTATCAGGCAAAGTTGGAATATTTTGGTCAGTGCTTTTTGGCTATGCTCCAGTTTTAATTTATGCAAAGCAGGAAGAGCTTAAAGCTATCTTAGATATTGCAGAACGCTATCATAAAGCATAAAAACACCTAATTAAAGACGAGCAATCGTGCCTTGATAATAAAAGAGCTTCCCCATTTACCAAAGCTATAACCAGCTTATAAATTATTACTCTTGATAACACCCATCGAAGAGACATTCTGCATGTGGCGAATTTTCTTGGCACTGAGCAAAGCCTTTACCCTTGGCTTCAGCTTGATTTGCGCCCTTACCAACATGCACATAACGTTCACTACCATCCACTCTTATGATATTACAAACATGTCGTTTTGCTTGCTTTTGTTCTTCAGCTTCCACACGTGCTTCAAGCTCTTCAATTTTTGCTTCTAACTGGGCCATGCGTTCTTCAAGATCAATCGAAGCATTTAGTTGTAAACAAGAAATCAAACTACCCGTAAGCAAAAAAGAAAATAATAACTGTTTCATAGTTGTTCCATAATCATAAATTAAGACAAATTAAACAGCATAACTATACACTTTTAACGCACTTATGGCTATTTTTTACCAAGAGCTTGCTTTGCTTAGGAGCTTGTTCAAGAGTTGGTTCATGACCAGCACCAAGAGGCGCTTGACCAGCAATTGGCATTGCTCTTAAATTAAAGAGTTAAGATTTTGTAATTATGATGTAGGTTCAGCAGTCCATAATGACCACCTGGCTTTAAGCTTAGAACTTAGTAATGAGAAAGACCCAGGCATAAACTAACTCCCTTGCGTATACGCCTGATATTTGTCCAAACTATTGACTTTCATTTTGTAAATAAATTAAAATAATAAATATAATTAAAGCATAATTAAAAGTATAGAGCTATGCGTTTTAGCCATCGTTATGTGTCAATAATTTAGATAATCATATTTTTGCTATCAATCTTCACAAAATCGAATATTCAGCCTAGCACAAGTTTTATACAGAATGAGGAAAAAATGAAGAATATTTTTAAACAAATTAAATTTTTAGTGATTCTAATAAATTTAATAAACTGCTCTTCTTTAATTTCTAAAGAAACTATTAGCTATGAAGAACAACCTACAAGATTAAGAGTTACTAATAATCTTGATTTTACGATATGGATACAAGCTTCTGAAAATATACCGGACAAGAGAGTAATTAAACTTGATAAAAACCAGTCTTATGATTATAACATTCCTGATAATGGTTTAGAGGCTACCAGGTTTTGGCCCAAAATTGGCTGTGATGCTTCAGGCAATAATTGTAAACTAGGCCAAAGCATGCCTCCGTGCCCTACTGGAGGATGTCAACCACCTATAGAATCGAAGTTTGAGGCAACCTGGGCTGCAAAAAATTGTCCTACTAATAATCCAGCTGCTACTTGTATGACCTGGTATAACGCCAGCCAAGTAGATGGTTATACGTTACCGTTTAAGATAATTGCTAAAGGACCCGATGTTGGAAAATTTGGTTGCGTGTCTACTGATGCATCTAAGCTGGATTTAAATAGCTGCCCTGCAAATGAAGACTTAAGTCAAGGCAAAAAAGAACTGGCAAAATATAAAAGTGTAGATCTACGTGTTTACGATGCAGAAAATAAAAAAATTATTGGTTGCATGTCCCCTTGTAAAAAATTAAATTATCCCGCTCCCTGGGGATTTGGCTTAGATGAGAAAAAAGAACCTGCATTACATACGTGCTGTCCAACTGATCCACAAAAGATAAAAGATAATAGCTGCACTTGGAATAACGGATGTGCAACTGCTCCAGCATGCAGTAATCTAAAAGATGCTAGCTCGGTTGAGCATACAAAATATGTTCAATCGATACACAACATGGCGCCTGATGTATACGCTTATGCATACGACGACGTTAAAGGCTTACACACCTGTACAGGAAGAACTAAATTTGAATTAGTATTTGGCCCACATAAGTAAGATATCATCAATTATTTATGAAACTCGCAGTTAAGAACGATAAAGCAAGAGCAAATCATTAAGAAGACTTTGTTCTTCGCTTTTTTGGGTATAAAGCTGTTCTATCTCATGCTGAAGCCTTTGCAACAACTCACTCAGTACAAGAGCAAAAAGATGTTTACTACTTATTAAAAACAAGAGGACTTGTAGAAATTCCTCTTGTTTTTTTAAAATTCTTATTATTTAATTGATTCTAATAGTATTGGGATCAGTAGTAACTTTGAGCATCTCTTCTTCATCAAGATGATGTTTCAATAAATTTATATCTCTTTCAATAATAAGTCTTTCTTTTGTATCAAAATTCTCAGAATTACTTATCAGCTCTAACTTATGTAACCAATCTTGTAAACTTAACTTTTCTTTAGCATTAAGATCAGCACCTTTTTCTTTAAGGTATTTTACAACATCTGAATTACCCATTATTATTGCTCTAAAGAGCGGTGTATTCCCATGTTCATCTTGAGCATTAATATCTGCGCCAGCTTCTTCTACAAGATATGGTAAAATATCTAGATTGTGCGCATTTACAGCCCAATGTAGGGGTGATCCATTATCAGCACGCGCTTCAACATCGGCACCTTTTACTACAAGATATTTAGCTATAGAGGGATCTTTTCTTTTTGCAGCATGATGTAAAGGGGTTCTGCCTAACTCATCTTTAGCCTTGACATCAGCACCATTATCCACAAGATACTTTACTGTATCGAGATTCCCAGTGCTGAAAGCTGCACGGTGAAGAGGTGTTTCGCCATACTGGTTAAGAGCATTAAGGCTAGCACCTTGTGCTATAAGTTCTTTTACGTCATCAAGTTCACCATCATTTGATGCCCAATGAAGTCGTGTAAAGCCATTAGTATCTTTACTGTCAATATGAGTATTTTTTTCTGCAAAACCATAACCTTGAGGTTCTAATTCTGTATTAATATCTTGCTGACCCATTAAAGCTAAATGAGCTCCAGTAAGTATTGTTACTACTGTTAGAAATTTCTTCATGGCATTCCTTTTCTAATAATAAACTTATATTTATTTATATTTTTCTTATAGCGTATTTATAATATCATTAAAGCAATTCGTTTCGCAACAATTTGCTAAAAACATGCCAGTTTTAGCAGATTTAGTACCCGTATTATAAGATTAGAAAGCATATTCTCCCCTATAGAGCAATCTCTTCAGCCATTATAACGCAAGCTACTCGGACCTCTAAAGAAGCACAGCCGCTATAGCGATCGCCCCACTTTTCTATTTGTTTACAAATTTGAATTAAATGTGTTAATATTTTTATAATTGCAAAAATATATAATTAGGAGTTGATTATGATAAAATCATTAAAGCAAATAGCTTTAATAGTGGTAGCTGTTCTAACTACTCAAGCAGTTAACGGTATGTCAGGAGGGGGAGAATGGGAGTTTATGCCATTAGGCACCCCTGAACAGATACCCTTGCCTCATTTAGAAGAACAGAGAATAGAGGGAGAAGATACATATCAAATACTACTAGCACGGGCTCAAACCGAACCTAATCCCATTGTAAGAGAAATGCTGAGGAAATTTGCTGAACAATTAAAACGTGAGTATCAACAAACAACTGCTAGCAGCTCCAGTAGCTCTTCACATACACCACTTGGTTCTAAAAGAAAACGTGAAGACGCGCTAGATAAGGGCAAAGAATCAGATGAAGAGGAATCTCAGCAGCCACCACAAGTTAAAACTCCAAAAAGAGAACGCAAAGAACTGTCACACCAAGAGAGCGAGCAGGTAGAAAGGACTCTTATAGCCCAACGTATTCAGCTAACTAGTCAACAGGTCCAAGAACTGTTAAAGAACCAAATGACTATCCCTGTAGACCGGTTTACTGAAGAAAACCTAAAGGCTCTTCAAGGTCTTGATAGAGTGGGAACTTTAATTATCTCATCACCTGTTCCTGAAACGTCCATCCCAAGCAATTTAATAGGGCTTATAGAGCAGTACTTTCCGAATATTTTGGCATTATACTTGCGTGACTTAAATCTAGGGGATGCTGGATTTACGGCACTGGCTAAAAGCGCTATCGCGTCTCAATTAATAAACCTTTATATTGCGCAGTATAATACGACTACTTATATAACTCCTCTAGGATTTACAACTGAGAATCTCAACAAGTTTAATAACTTAGAAAGGCTAATGCTATATAATAACGATCCATATGATGCTGGGTTTGAAGCATTAGCTAAAAGCACTATAGCGTCTCGGCTGAAAACACTTATTGTTTCAGGCTGTGGTATAACTCATCTAGGATTTACAACTGAGAACCTCAATAAATTTAGTAACTTAGAATATTTAGATATAAGCCATAATCACCTCGAAGATGTTGAGTTTGAGATATTAGCTAAAAGCACTATAGCAGCTCAGCTGAAGAAACTTGTTGCTTCAACGTGTAATATAACTGATCTAGGATTTACAACTGAGAACCTCAATAAATTTAGTAACTTAGAATATTTAGATATAAGCCATAATCCACTAGAAGATGTTGAGTTTGAAGCATTAACTGAAAGCACTATAGCGCCTCGACTGAAGACACTTATTCTTTTAGAGTGCGGTATAACTACTCAAGGTTTTACAACTAAGAATCTCAACAGGTTTAAGAACCTAGAGTATTTAAATATAAGCCATAATCAACTAGGAGATGCTGGGTTTGAAGCATTAGCTGAAAGCACTATAGCGCCTCGGCTAAAGACACTTGTTGCTTCAAAGTGCGGTATAACTGATCAAGGATTTACAGGTGAGAATCTCAAAAAGTTTAAGAGCTTAAAAGAGCTGAATATAACAGGCAATCAACTAAGTAAAGATGGTCTTCTGGGAGCTGTGATGCACAGTCACGTATGCGAAACAATGCCGAGAATAGTTGTAAACAGAGAGCTAGATATAACCGAGGAAATGAAAGCTTGTTCCATATTGAATGTCCGATAATTTTAGTTTTGTTGCAAAATTATAAATATGTGAAATAAGAATTAAATTTAGAGATTAACTATGATGAAGACATTAAAAACAAAAGTTTTAGCGATAATAGCAAGTTTAACTATTCAAGCCGTTAGCGGCATGTCAGAAGCAAGAGAATGGGAGTTTGTTCCCTTTGCTATCCCTGCACAAATATCACTACCACGTTTAGAAGAGCAGAGACCAGAAAGCTTTAGAGGCCGTTGGGAATTTAGCCCCTATCAAGGACATGCTTATCAAGCGCTACTGGCACAAGCTCAGGTAAATCCTGATCCGCGTATAAGAGAAATGATCAGACGCTTTGCAGAGAAATTAGAGCATGAGTATCAACAAACAACTACGAGTAGCTCGAGCAGCTCTTCACACGTACCACTCGGTTCTAAAAGAAAACGTGAAAACTCCCTAGATAAGGGCCAAGAACCAGATGAAGAGGAATCATCTCAGCAGCCACCGCAAGTTAAAGCTCCAAAAAGAGAGCGCAAAGAACTGTCACATAAAGAAAGAGGGCAAGCAGAAAGGTCTTCTACAGCTCAAAGTACTCAGTTTACTAATCAACAGATACAAGAACTTTTAAACAACCAAATGACTATTCCTTTAGCCGAATTTACTGAAGAAAAGTTAAGCGCTCTTCATGGACTTGATAGAGTGGGAGTATTAATCGTTGCACTTGGTAAGACACAGGCACCTGGTAATACACAAACTCCCAACAACCTCATAGAGCTTATAGAACAGTACTTTCCCAATGTTTTGAGCTTAGAATTGTATGGCTTAAATATAGGAAATGCAGGGTTTGAGGCGCTAGCCCAAAGCAAGATAGCAGCTCAGCTGAAGAGTCTTGATGTTGGTTACTGTGCAATAACGCCTGGAGGATTCACAACTCAAAACCTCAACCAGTTTAAGAACTTAGTCAATTTGAAAATAGACTTAAATACAAAGCTAGGAAAGACTGGGCTTAGAAGATTGTCTAAAAGCACTATAGCATCTCAGTTAAAGATGCTTACCATCGGCACTTGGAATATAGAGAAAAAAGAATTTACAACCGAAAATCTCAACAAGTTCAAGAGCTTAGAACATCTGAACATATCTTACAACTATCAACTAGGAGATATTGGTTTTAACGCATTAGCTGAAAGTAAAGTAGCAGCTCAGCTGAAGACGCTTATTGCTATAGAATGCTTCATAACATCTGGAAGTTTTACAACCAAGAATCTAAACAAGTTCAAGAGCTTAGAGTATCTGGGCATAAATCATAATAAATCTCTAGACGAAAATACCATTCTTGCTATCATTGCGCACAGCAACGTATGCCAAACCCTACAGACAGTTGCTGGTCTAACACCACAAACTTCCAAGGAATTTAAAGCTTTTTGCCCAATGAAAACCCGATAGTTTTGGTATTTTGTCTATTAATAAAAATAAAAGCTTCTACGCAAGAAAAAAACTGACAAAAGGCCCCAGTTAGCAAAACAAGCTAAAAACCAACTCCACACTTTTGCCATAAAGCTTAACTTGTACGCTCTTATCGCTAAGCACTAACATTATGATAACTATGGTTAACTAAATACCACTGCTTGTGGTGATTTAAGAAGAGCCACAAGCAGCGTTTTTAGGCAAATTTACACTCTTAACATTACAAGAAACTTCAGATCAATTACTGTTCTTCTCGTCTGCAGAAACATTGCAGGTAAAAATAAGAATATATTTAACATCTTCTTGAAAACTGAAAATAGATTTTTCCACCACTTGATGAAACAACTAAATTAAATTTTTGCCCATAAAAGGGAGAAACACCAATCTTTGTTGTTACCGTCACAATACATTCGGTAACCATGCCATGTATGACGCTGTCTAATTTTAAGTTTAATAATTTAGTTGGTGTAAACCAAGTTACTATGAGCCCATTATCGGCAGCTATATAATTAGATATGTCTGTAAAGATTCCATCTTTAGTTTTCATAGATAAAAAAGAAGCAGAGCATGTTCCTGCCCTCTTATTATGCGTATCATAAATTGGAGCTCTTCCTGCAAGATAGCTAGAACCTAATGTTAAACTGTTTGGAAATACATTAGATGTTGGTATTTCAATAAAACTTTTTGCAAAGTCCGCGATATTGAGATAATAAGTTATTGCTCTCGACTGAGTGCTATTAAAACTATATAAGACAAATAACAACAGAACTGCTACATAACTATTTTTAATAAAAAATGACATATACCACTCACTTTTTTAAAGCCATCAAAATTTTTTAACTTTTGGTAGCTTATACATAAGTTTAAAAATTAATCTAGATCCTGTTAACAAAATTCAAAAAAAGTAGGTTTTATGATAGGGTAATTTAGCTCTAACGACTCTAGTCATTTAAAATTTTTTTTAATTAGTAAATTTAACTTACATAATCAAACGCAACTCATGAAAAAACATATACTATTTGCTATATCAACTATTTCGTTTATTAACTCATTGTTAGCAATGGACGCTGGAAAATTTCTTTTTGAGGCAGTAGATTTTGAAGCTTTCTTAGAAAGTGAATTAAATGTCAACGCGGAAGATACTAATGGAATTTTGCCTTTGCACAAAGCGGTGGCCGCTAACAAAAAATCTTTATCCCTTAAACTTCTAAAAGCAAAAGCTAATCCTAACGGTATTGTTTTAAGAACCGGTCCAAAAGATGAGGCCCCTAAAGAACTCAAAGATTCAACTGCACTGCACTTAGCTTCTTTCATGGGTCGTAAAGGCATAGTAGGAATTTTGTTAAAATATGGTGCACAAATAAATAGCCGCGGTTATAAGGGTATAACCCCATTGCACATCGCAGTTCAAATGATGCATAAAGGGGTAGTGCGCACATTACTCGATCATGGTGCAGATACGACACTTCTTTCAGAGGGGCTCACTCCATTAGGCAAAACATTTGCTGTAATTAATAGTCTTGATAAAGGCAGTCAGAACGCTTTTGAAACTCGCTCTTGGGAAGCTCTATTAGCAAATGAAAAATTACGCATGATTATAAGAATGCTTATTGAACATGACTCAGAACATGCGTCAATAAATGGACAAGTATCAGAGCCTGTTTTATTTCCGGAGTTTCATTATATAGGACTTTTGTGGCATTTATCACCAAATGAACATGACAAGTGGAGAGATTCAGACATAGAAAGTCTTATTGATTGTCATTGGGGAGAATGTAAAGATTTCGCTTATATATCAGCTGAGGTCAAAATCTCTCCCTGGGCACTTAAATTTTTAATAGAAGTTGCTCAAGAGAATCAAGACCATCGTAATCAAGAGCTCATAGAGTACTCTATCGCTGAAAAGGAGGACATTCCGCCTCTCGAGAGAGCAAACCTGTAGCCAAAAAAATTATGCTTGCCAAGTAACTATTCTAACTAAAGTCAAGCAGCTTTCTAGAACTACTACCTATTTATAGTTTTTACGTGCATCTTTATTGATAAGGATACATTTGCTAGGAACTTTAAGAACACGAGCTCGTTCATTCATAAACAATGTTTCAGCGCGAGAATTAAGAAGAGGAAATTTGTCAGAATTCAGAATAGCATTTATACCCTTTGGGGTAAAATAGGTTGATTCTAAATTTAAGTATTCAAGCTGCTGTGAGAACAGCGCATCTTGTAATAACAATACATTAGAATCATCTATCTCATTATTGCTAAGATCAAGGTATGCAAGACCTAAAAGCTTATTCGTCTCAACAAGTAACTTTATCCCACTCCAAGTTATCCTCGCATTTCTTAGATGCAACTCTTTAATAGATAAGGCAAACGGTGCTTTTGTAAGACAAGCTATCCCAGTTTTACCTATTTTATTGTCGCTTAGATCAAGTTTTTGGAGATTCATAAACCTGCCTTGTTCAGCAAACACCTCCATCGCCTCTGGCGTTAACCTAGTACCAGATAAATCGAGTGCACTCACTAAAGGAAAAGCCTCTGAAAGCAACCTAATCTGCTCAGGCATTATAGCTTTTCCACCAAGTGACCTTCTCACAACTAGAGCTCTTATATTTTTGCGTAATTTCTTTATACCCTTTAAGCCTTCTTGTGTAATATCACCCGTAAACAAAAGCAATTCGTTTGTTTCACTATCATCTAGTGACATCGTGTTTAAATACGGTAGCGTGACAAAAGAACTATTAGTATTAGACCTAACTTCAGCATTAGCCATCCTAAGGAAATTAACTATTTTAGCGAGATCAGCAAATTCAATAATTAAATCATCAGCATCATTAAGTCCTTGTTGCCCGGCCGACATAGCAGTAAGCTGGATTACTTTTAGCAACATAAAAACAATAATTACTACTTTTCTCATAACCACTTTCTAATATTTTGTAACTTTATTCTTTGCCAACTACCATCAAGAAGGATAAGCCTAAGTAATTATACCAATAACCAAGCAAAGAAGCTTCACCTAATTTCTTACAAAAAAATTAATGTCCCCAAGATAAAACACCAAAAGCAGCATTTACCGCAGACACTTCATAAGTCAAGTAAAATAAAAAACTTATCACCCCAACCCACACGATTGATCTTATTACAGCTTCACGGTTATCGCAAAAATCTTCTCTTAAGACTGATATTTAATACACATATGGGGCTCGCACCCTTTGCGGATTGGCTATAACGCCGAAGAAGCATAAAAAAGAAACACACTTATTAATCTTGCTATCGAGCTTAAAATTCGCTTTGATTTTACGTTACAGCATATCCAGACCATATTTTCTTCATTTGGCATAAAATGTAAATTTTGCAGCGGTGTTTAATATATTTTTCTTGTTAAAAAAAGGCATGCTATTAAAAGCTAAAGATCTAATAGCATGCCGAAGATCTCTTATGAATTATTAGCATAGTTGAGACTATTTAGATGTTAGCTTTAAGTCTAATTTGCTCGCGCTATATAAGTCCTCAAACACTGCCCTGTTAACGAATCTTTATTTGCAGCAAGTTGTTCTGGTGTACCCGTTGCAATAATTACACCACCCGCAAGCCCACCACCTGGACCAAAATCGATAAGCGTATCCGCTTTACAAATGACATCTGAATTATGCTCAATTACCACTACCGTGTTTCCTTTGGAAACTAGCTTTTTTAGGATGTCAACTAATCTTTCAACTTCTTGAGGGTGCAACCCTGCTGTAGGCTCATCGAGCAAATACAACGTATTTCCTGTTTGAGTTTTGGCCAATTCTGAGGTTAACTTGATTCGTTGCGCTTCCCCACCTGACAGAGTTGAAGTAGATTGCCCCATCTTTAAGTATTCCAATCCAACTTGCTTTATTAAATCTAAAAGTGCAAAAATCTTCTTTTCATGCCTAAAGATGTTGAGGGCTTCGCTTATGGTCATGTCTAAAATGTTTGCTATAGTATATCCTTGAAATTGTACAGCTAGGAGTTCTTCATTAAATCGCATGCCATTACATACAGGACATTCTATTTCAACATTAGGCATAAAGGTCATATCAACCTCTATCACCCCTGCTCCATTACAGTTCTCGCATCGCATATCCGACGTGTTAAAAGAAAACTTTTCTGCGCCAAAACCGCGAGCTTTTGCCGCTGGCAAAGAAGCAAACAAATCGCGAATTAAATCAAAAAGCTTTGTATAAGTTGCTATATTGGAACGTGACGATTTAGAGCTGCCTACCGCTGTTTGGTCAACCGTTACCACCTTATTAAAATAATCTAATCCTTCAACAGCACAATGCTTTCCTGGAGTTTCGCTTGCGTTATTAATATACTTTCTCGCTACCTTATCTAAGATATTAAATAAAAAAGTTGATTTGCCTGAACCGGACACACCTGTCAGTACAACAAACTGCTTTATAGGAATACTAACGTCAATATTCTTCAAGTTATGTTCAGAGGCCCCACGTACAATGAGAGCTCGATTTTCACGTGCAGCACAATTATTAACTTTTATAGCTAATTTTTGAGCTAAGTATTTGCCCGTTATAGAGGTTGGACAGGCCATAATATCAGTAGGTACACCTTTGGCAACAATTTCACCGCCGCTGCTACCTCCGCCGGGCCCTATATCCAGTACATAATCAACTTTCTCAACAACATCCATATCATGTTCAATAATCAAAACAGTATTGCCAGCTTCTTGTAGCATCCTCAGCGTTTTTAATAATTTTGCAGTATCATGAGGATGCAGACCTGTGGTTGGCTCATCGAGAACATACAAAACCCCGGTAAGTCCACTACCAAGTAGGCCAGCCAATCTGACTCTCTGCGATTCTCCTCCTGACAACGAAGGTATTGTGCGCTCTAATGTAAGATAGTCCAGGCCAACTTCTATCAAGTTTGATACTCGTTCTTTTAATGCATATGAAAAAGCGGTAAAAACATGCAACTCATCTTCTGAAATAAGCTGGTCCAAATTAGTTAGCCATTCGAGCAATTCGTTTAAATTAAACCCAACGACATCACTAATAGTTTTTTTACCAACTATTGCTTCTCTCCCGAGTTTTCCCAGACGTGTATTTTCACATTCAGTGCAGGGTTCATGCAGGATATATTTTGGAGCTTTTTCAGGATTCTTTTTATAAAGGTCTAATAAATAGGGAATAATGCCCTCAAAATTCCCTTCGCTTACTTTCTTAGGCGGTTTGATATCTTTGTGCGCTTTTATAAAATCCGGAAAATTAACCCCGTAAAGCACGAAGTTTCTTTGTTCTTGTGTGTACTCTCGTATCTGCTTAGTTGGGTCAAAAGGAAAATTATAATGCTTACTAGCAGCAAGAATCACGCTTTCGTAATGCTTTGCCGTTGCCTCATTCCACAAATTCACACCGCCATTTCTAATAGCTTTTTCTTCATTAAGTAAACGTGATAGATCAACATTGATTATTTCGCCCATCCCTTTGCAAACTTCACATGCACCTGCTAATGCATTAAAAGAAAAATGCGCCATTTTTAGTTTTTCCAACTGGCACCCGCAATGAGGACAATCAAAATAGCTTCTTTTTATTTTCTTGGGAGAAGAATTTGTTTTCTCTTCTTCTATTTCAATGGTTGTCAATTTATGCTTGTCTTGCAAAGGTTGTTTAACGGTCTTTCCACAACCTCTACAAGGTTGATGTCCCATTGCTGCAAACATATTTCTGAGAATAGTAAGAATGCCTGTTCTTGTACCAACGGTAGAACGAGGGTTAAAA
>Ga0351964_1107_pt1 | contig 15889 bp, 12 predicted proteins | sample TotcelT113001N15_FD_205807 | JGI IMG/M metagenome (GOLD analysis project Ga0351964, IMG submission 205807) | Enriched cells from coal bed in the Powder River Basin, Montana, United States - Total cells T11 rep3 HSBNCT.T11.300.1.N15 ... | reverse complement strand
CGACACCGCCGAACTGACGATCGCCCAGGAAGGAATCCATACCATTCGTTTCCACGCCGTGGATCGGGCTTCGAACGCGGAAGTCATAAAGTCGTTGACGCTGCGCATCGACAAGACAGCCCCTGTCGCGGTTCACGATGGACCGTTCATCATAAACGAAGGTGATTCGATCTTGCTGGATGGCAGCGCCTCGTACGATGCACTGTCCGGCATTCTGACGACCGCTTGGTCGCTGGACGGTGAGGAAGTTTTCGACAGCGCGAATCCAGCCGCGTTCGAAGCCTATGACGGACCAGCGATTTTCGACGTTCAATTGCGGGTTGTTGATGTCGCTGGTAACAAGACCATCGTGGAGACCACGGTCGTGGTGCTGAACGTAGCGCCGATCGTCACGGTGGATTTCGCCAACATTGTGGTGGACGAATCCCAAACGGCACGCAATACCGGCACTGTCGCTGACCCCGGCCTGGACGATGTGCTCTTGACCGCGTCGGTAGGTTCCGTAGTGGACAACGGCGACGGTACTTGGAGCTGGTCCTTCGACACGATTGACGGGCCGGATGACAGCCAGACGGTTATGATCACGGCTACGGATAGCGACGGGGAGGCAAGTTCGGTTGAGTTTGAGTTGACGGTACACAATGTGTCTCCCTCGATCGTTGCGCTGTCGCGGTCGGTTACCAGTTGCGGCGGTCTTGTCGAAAATCAATTCGGCGAGATCTTCACCGTCCAGTTCGCCGATCCCGGAATACTCGATCACCATACGGTAGTCGTGGATTGGGGCGACGGCAGCTCGCCTCAAGAATTCACGGTACCTCTTGGCCTTCGTTCCCTGACCGCCGGTCACCGGTATGAGGATGGAGGCATCTATCAGGTGACGGTTCAAGTCATGGATGACGATGGTGCTGCTTCGCAGCAGGTTAGCACGATCGCCATAATCACAGGGATCGGCGTGCTGGACGGAGTCTTGCAAATCATCGGCACCGACCAGCACGATCAGGTCATGGTGAATCAACAGGGAAATGGTTTGTTTAAAGTACATGCAAACTTCCTGCCAAGTGGCAATTTCAAGACCTTTCCTGCGGCAGAAATCGAGTTGATTCGCATCGTCCTGTGTAACGGCGACGACCATGCTTCGATTGCTGGCAGTATCGACATCCCAGCGATCATCGATGGCGGTCCCGGTGATGACCTTTTGATCGGAGGCGGCGGAAGCAACATGATCCTGGGCGGATCGGGCGACGATCACATCGTCGGCGGTGGCGTTCGAGATATCCTGATTGGCGGCAGCGGCGCGGATCGAATTATTGCCAACGGTGGCGAGGACATCTTGATCGGCGGTCGCACTGCATACGATTCGGATTGGTCGAGTGGTCAGCCTGCCAACGATGCCGCCTTGTTGGCGCTGTTGAACAAATGGAATTCTGCAGGCGAATTTGCCGATCGAGTGGCTGCGTTGTCGTCCGAAAACGAACCGTATCGTCTGGTGCCCGGGGAAACGTTGTCTGACGACGAAGACGTAGACCTCTTGACCGGCTCAGCGGACGAAGATTGGATTCTGGGGGATATCGAAGACATCCTAGCAGGCTTCTCTAATACCACAAGGTAAGTCCGTTTCTTCCCACAATTCAAACGTAGGCGGCCGGCGCGGCGACCGGGCGACCAGCGGCGGGGTGTCACGCGGGCCACGACCAGTGGCGGGCTTTCTCCATCAAGCTCAGGGTGAGTTCGGTGCTCCAGCAACGTGAAGAACGCGAAGCGTACGTAGCGCAAGGACATTCTTCTTTTTTTCGAGGACGACCGCGGGGGCGAAGCGAGGAATCCAGGCCCAACGTGGCGGCGGTAGAGGCGGCCCACTGGTCGGATCGAAAAGGTGTTCCTCGGTTGACGCTATGACGCAGACGCTGTAGCTCGCCTTTCGTCTCCACACGGTTCACGTGCTGCAGCCACTGCCGGCGCTTGGCGACCGGTCCCAGGTGGAGCAAGCCTTCGGGACATTCGGGACACGACTCAGGCGACATGAGCAGACTCGACCACGGCCAGTCTTCCGCTCGAGGCACCAAGTCTGCCCCCAACGCATTACGTTCCACGTACCGTACGTAACACGGTCAGGTAATGCTCGTCCTGCTTCCGGAACACCTTGTTCTGGGCGTTCCCGCGATTGATCACATGGTACACGTACCCGCCCCGCGAGGCTCGCGATGTTCTTGGCATGAAACCAACGTAACACAACGCATACACCCAGAAAAGTAGAATGCCTTTTTTTCTGAATGTCTTTTTTCTGCATCGCGAGGCGGTCGTGCCACGGGTTCAATCGGCGGGGGAGATGGTGATGGCTCCGGTGGGGCAGACGTGGGCGCAGGAGCCGCAGCCGATGCAGGGGGCGGAGATGTCGAAGAAGGGGGTGGCGATGCGTTTCTTGGGGCCGCGGTAGGCGCTGCCGATGGCCTTGCGGCCGACGACTTCGGCGCAGACGCGAACGCATTGACCGCACAGGATGCACCAGGACAGATGATCGGCACCGACCTCCGCCTTGCGCCGCTCGACGCGATCGTGCAGGAACGCCAGCAACGGATCGCTGGCATCGGCCTTGAGTTCCACACCTTGCTCGCGTGCCAGTTCGACCAGCTTGGGCGGTTGGGGAGCGCGGGCCAGCAGCAGGGCGAGGATGAACCGCCGCGCCGCGATGACCCGCGGCGTGTCGGTCTTGACCTCCATGCCCTCCTCGACGGCCGACGCGCAGGCCGGCAGGAGAAAGTCACGGCGCGCGGCCGTCGTGACTTCGACATGGCACAGCCGGCAGGCGCCGGCCGGCTTGAGTTTCTCGTGGTGGCACAGGTGCGGGATGTGGATGCCGGCCCGCAAGGCGGCATCGAGCACGGTCGTGCCCGCCCGCACCGAGATCGGTGTCCCGTCTACGGTTAGCGAAATGTGTTTCATGTGATATTCACTTACTCTTTCACTTACTCTTTCACTTAATCTTCCACCTAACTCAGCCTCCGGCCGTGGACTCGATCACGTCAAACTCACCAACTGCCTCTTGGCGTCTTCGGTCTGCAGGTCGCAGCGCAGGCAGCGGCTGGCTTCGTGGACCGCTTGTTCTTCCGTCAACGTCAGTTCGACTTCGGCAAAGCCGCTGTGCCGCGCGGTCACTGGCAATAGCGGAATCGTGGCCCGATGGGTCGGGATCGTGTCCGGCAGCGCCGGGGGCAGCGGCGGCACGTATTTCGACGGACGAACTGGTTCGTAATGCCGTTCAAGGGCCTCGTGGCGCAGGTACTTGGCGATCATCTCCGCCGCGACCTTTCCGGCGGCCATTGCGGCGACCACCGTGTCGGGGCCGGTCACCACATCGCCGCCGGCGAACACTCCGGCCCGGCCGGTCGCCTGTGTTTCTTTGGCCACCACGGCCGTACCGCGGCGAGAGACCTCGATTCCGGAACCCTTGCCCAGGAACTGGACCTCGGGATCTTCGCCGATGGCCACCAACAGCGTGTCCAGCGGGATGTCGAACTCCGAACCCGGCACCGGCACGGGCTTGCGCCGGCCGCTGTCGTCCGGCTCGCCCAATTCCATCCGGATGCAGCGCAGGCCCGACAAGCGGCCGAGGTGCGTCAGCACTTCGACCGGCGCCGTCAACAGTTGCAATTCCGCGCCCTCGTCGACCAGGGCATCGATCTCTTCCGAAAACGCGGGCATTTCGGCGCGGGTGCGTCGATAGATCACCTGCACCGATTGGCTGGTGGTCAGCCGCAAGGCCACGCGAGCGGCGTCGACGGCGGCGTTGCCTCCGCCGATCACGCCGATCCGGCCGCCGACCTGCACCGGTTCATTCAAGTTGATTCGTTTGAGGAATTCGATGGCATCCAGCACGCCCGAGGCATCCTCGTTGGGAATGCCCAGCTTGCGCGACTTGTGAGCGCCGGTGGCGATGAACACGGCCTGGTATTCGTGGGTCAAATCGTCGAACGAGATATCCCGGCCGATGCGTACGCCGGTGCGGATCTCGACGCCCGCGCGGCGCACGTTCTCGATGTCGGCTTCCAACAGATCTCGCGGCAGTCGGTAGGCGGGGATGCCGACGGTCAGCGTTCCACCCGGCACGTCCAATGCCTCGAAAATCGTGGCGCGGTAGCCGCTTTGCGCCAGGTAGTACCCGGCCATCAAGCCCGCTGGCCCCGAGCCGACGATGGCCACCTTCTCGCCGGTCGGCGCCGGCTTGGGCGGCGGGGGATAGATGCCCGACTGGATCGCGTAATCGACGGCGAAACGTTTCAGTGCGCGAACCGCCAATGCCTCGCCCGACTGCCCGGCCAGGCACCGCGATTCACACGGATGGTGGCAGACGCGGGCGCAGACGTTCGGCAGCGGATTGTCTTTGGTGATCGACTCGAACGCTTCCCGGAAACGGCTTTGCGCGATCAGCGCGATGTAGGCCGGCGCTTCGGCGCTGATCGGGCACAGATGCTGGCAGGGCGACGAGACCAGTTCCCGGCAGACGACCGCCGGACAGCGTTTGCGGTGGATGTGCGCTTCGTACTCGTCGGGGAAGTGCCGCAACGTGGACAGCACGGGATTGGCGGCCGTCTTGCCCAGTCCGCAGAAGGACAGCTCGCGGATATGGTTGCCGATCTGTTGCAGCAACTCGATGTCGCCGGGTTGCCCTCGGCCTTCGGTAATCCGCTGCAGGATGAAGTGCATGTGCTGCAGGCCGTCGCGGCAGGGCGTACACTTGCCGCACGATTCCTCCATCCCGACGTGGACGAAGTATTTGGCCGTGTCGACCATGCAGGTCGTCTCGTCCATCACGATCATGCCGCCCGAGCCCATGATCGTGCCGGCCTTGGTGAGCGCTTCGTAGTCCACGGGGATGTCGAGCATCGAGGCGGGGATACAGCCTCCCGAGGGCCCGCCGGTCTGCACGGCCTTGATCGGTTTGCCGCTCTGCGACCCGCCGCCGATGCCGTGGATGATCTCGCGCAGCGTCATCCCCATCGGCACTTCGATCAGCCCGGTGTTCGCGACTTTTCCGACCAGCGAAAAGACGGCCGTTCCCCGCGAATTCTCCGGCCCGACCGAGGCGAAATACTCCGGTCCCTTGTCGACGATCATCGTCGCCGAGGCCCAGCTCTTGACGTTGTTCAGCGCGGTGGGCATCCCCCACAAGCCTTGCACCACCGGGAACGGAGGTTTAATCCTCGGCTCGCCGATGCGGTCTTCGATCGATTCGAGCAGCGCCGTCTCCTCGCCGCACACAAAGGCCCCGGCGCCGCGGACGATCCGCAGATCGAACGAGAACCCGGTGCCCAGGATGTTCTCGCCCAACAGCCCCACGGCGCGGGCCTGAGCGATCGCGGTCTGCAAGTGTTCGATCGCCAGCGGATACTCGTTGCGGGCGTAGACATAGCCTTGGCAGACGGCCGACGTTTCGCCGGAGATCGCCCAAGCGCCGATGGCCATGCCCTCGATCAGCGCGTGGGGATTGCCTTCCAGGATGCTGCGGTCCATGAACGCGCCCGGGTCGCCTTCGTCGGCGTTGCAGACCATATAGCAGTGAAATTCGCCTTCGGCGCTGTCCGACAAAGCCTCGGTGCTCGCGCGCGCCATCTCCCATTTCCGCCCGGTGGGAAACCCGCCGCCGCCCCGCCCGCGCAGTCCCGATTGCTTGATCCAGCCGATCACCTCGGCGGGCTCGCTCTCCAACGCCTTGGCCAGCGCGCGATAGCCGCCGTAGCTCAGGTAGTCGTCCAGACTCAACGGATCGATGCGGTTGTTGTTCAGCAGCAGCCGTCGCTCCTGATGCGCATAGAAGGGGATCTTGTCTTTTTCGGCGATACGCGCCCCGTTGCCACCCGGAACCTGGTACAGCAACCGTTCGAGCAGTCCGCCTTGGATCACGCTCGTCTCCAGCAGCTCGGCGGCGTCCTCCGGCTTGACCCGGCAGTACAGGAACTCCTGACCGCCGCGGCGGAGCACGACCAGCACCTCTTGGGCGCAGAAGCCGTGGCAGCCGGTCAGCTTCAGGTCCACGCGGTCGGCGAGGTCCATGCGATCGATCTCGGCGGCCAACGCCTGGTACACCTCCCGCGCCCCAGCCACAAACCCGCAGGTTCCACCCGAAACGATGACCGCCGTGCGATCCGGATCGCGCGCGGCCTCTAACCGTTCGATCCGGGCATGAATTTCCTCGGCGGAAGCGAAGAAGGGCAGCTTTTCCGGTCGGCCGTTGCCAGAACCCGCCGCGCCGGCATCGGCCGCGTGTCCGCATTCGCTCGAGTGGCAACACGCGGCCGCCTGCTGCTGGTCCGCTTGGATCTCGTCGATGTTCTGGATCAGCCGCGAGGCGGCGTCGGACGTCAAGTTGGCGTAGTAGCGGCCGTCGACGGTGACCACCGGCCCGATTGCGCACGTGCCCAGGCAGTTGACCGTGCCAAAGGTGAACTTGCCATCGGGCGTGGTTTCGCCGGGTTCGACCTGCAGTTCCTTTTGCAGCGTCTGCATCAGACGCGGGGCCCCGCGGACATAGCAGGCCGTCCCCGTACAGACGCAAACATGGTGCTTGCCCGGCGGCGACAGTTTGAACGACTGGTAGAACGTGGCCAGACTGTACAACTGGGTGAGCGGCACGTGCAGTTCGGCGCTGATCTTTTCGACCACTTCGCGGGGAACGTATTGATAGCGAGCCGAGATCTCCTGCAACAGCTCGATCAGTCCTCCGCCGCCGGCCTTGTGCTTGGCCAACAGTCCGTCAACCTCCTGCAGATTTACTTTGTCCATTGTCTCCCTCGATGTGAAAGTGCCAACGCTTGGTGGAATCGAAGGTGTGGCTGCGGACCATGCTCTCGACGACCTCTAGGAAGTCGGGAATTTTCAAATTCACGTCCTGCTTCACCTTGACCTGGCAGGCCAACCGCAGCCCGTCGGTCAGTTCCCGGCGGGACAGGAACGGCGCCTCGGTGGGCAGTACCGGCCCGCCGCCCTCGGTCACCTTGACCTTGCAGTACCCGCAGGCGCCCTTGCCGCCACAGGCCGCGGGCACCTCGATCCCGGCGTCCTGCAGCACCGCCAGCAGCGTCTGGCCGCCGGTCAAGTCGATTTCGCGCACCCGCTCGCTCTCCTGGACGCGCAACTTGCACTCGCCGTAGTTGACCAGCAAACGCTCGGCGATCAACAACAGGATGGCCAGTGCGGCCAGGATCCCGGTCGATACGAGAATCGCCCACACGTAAATCATCGTCGCCTCACTGTCCCATGCCCGCGAATCCCATGAACGCCAACGCCATGATCCCGGTCAGGATCATCGTGATGGCAACACCCCGGAACGGCTTGGGGGGATCGCTGTAGCCCATCCGTTTCCGCAGTCCGGCCAACAACACAATGGCCAGCAGCCAGCCGATCCCCGAGCCGAACCCAAAGGCCAATGTTTCCAACAGATTGTAATCGTCGATCACCATGAACAGCGCCGCGCCCAGGATCGCGCAATTGACCGTGATCAGCGGCAGGAAGATTCCCAAGGCGTGATACAGACGCGGGCTGAAGCGTTCGATGAACATCTCGACAAACTGGACGCAACCGGCGATCACCGCGATGAAGATGATCAGCATCAGATGCTGAAGCCCCAGCGGGACGAGCAGGTAGTGGTAAACCAAGTGGTTGACCATGATCGTGCCCGTCAGGACGAAGGTCACCGCGACCCCCAGTCCCCAAGCCGTGTTGATCTGCTTCGAGCAACTCAGGAACGAACACATGCCCAGGAACTTGCCCAGCAGGATGTTGTTCGTCAGCGCGGCCGTCAGGACGATCGCAAATAGAGATGGTGTTTCAGGCATCGGTCAGACCTTTCCGACGTTCTTTGCTTGCAGCCAGTTGAAAAAGGCGATCAGAAAACCCATCACGACAAATGCGCCGGGAGCCAGGACCATGACCAGGTTCTTGGTGTACCACTGCGGATCCAGGACCGTAAAACCGAGCAACGTGCCTTCGCCCAGCAGTTCCCGGAAGAAACCCACGATCGCCAGGATGCCGGCAAACCCGATCCCCGCCGCCAGCGCATCGACAACGGCCAGTTGCGGCTTGTTCTGCATGGCGAACGCCTCCGCCCGCCCCAGCACGATACAGTTGGTGATGATCAGCCCCACGTACGGGCCAAGTTGCCGGGACATCTCCCAGTAGAACGCCTTCAGGAACTGGTCGATCAGGATCACAAACGTGGCGATGATGGCGACCGAGGCGATCAGCCGGATGCGGCGGGGCGTCGTATGGCGGAGCAAGGACAGCATGAACGACGAGCCCACGCAGACGAAAATCATCGCCAGGCCCATGACCAGCGAATTTTCCAGCCGGGTGGTGACCGCCAGTGTCGGGCAGATACCCAGCGTCTGGACGGCCACCGGATTGCTCGTCCAGGAGCTTTCCTTAAAGGTGGCCAGCCCCTTGCCGTCACAGAATCCTTTTCCCCCGCAACCGCCGCAACTCTCCGCGCCGGCCGAGGGTTCTACGTTGGCGATACTCATCGTCGCTCCTCCGAAATCTGCTTGGCTAGGTTGCGCATTAAATCTGCGACCCGGTCGCAGGTGATCGTCGCCCCAGAGATCCCGTCCACTTCCAAGGGCCCCTGCGCGCTGCTGGTGACCACGCGCAACCCCGGCGTCCCGTCGTCGGCGAACAACCGTTTGCCGCGAAACTGCTCGCGGAAACTTTCGCCGGAGATCTCCGCCCCCAGTCCCGGCGTCTCCTGGTGATCGTGGAACGTCACCCCGCGGATCGTGTTCCAGTCCGGCTCCAGGGAAACAAAACCGCGGATCGGTCCCCACAACCCCGGTCCCACCACGTCCACGGCCACCAATTCGGGCTCCGCTTCCGGGTCGTCGCCCAGCAAACGATGGACGGTCAACGGTCCCAGCGTCTCCTCGCGCACCCGCTGCTCGAACACACGCGTCAATTCGTCGGCCGTCGCCCGCGGCCCGATGGGAACTTCCAACACGGCCAGGATGTTGCGCATCGCGTCCGCCCGCTGGTTCGCTTCGCGGTAGGGCGCCGTGAATTCCGCGGCGCCGGTCAGCAGTCCGGCACACAGCGCTCCGATCGCGACGGCGTAGCAAATCGTATACACGTTATTGTTCACGTTGGAGCCTCCGCATACGCAACCCGATGAAGACCTCGTCGATCAACGGACTGGCCAGGTTGCCCAGCAGGATGGCGAACATCACGCCCTCGACCCAGCCGCTGAAATTGCGGATTAGCACGACCAGCGCGCCGATCAGGATGCCATAAACCCACTTGCCGCCGTTGGTCGCCGGGCTGGTCACCGGGTCGGTCGCCATGAAGAACGCGCCCAGGAAAAGTCCGCCGGCCAGCAGATGCCACAACGGCGGTCCGAATCGCGACGGATCGGCTTGGTGCAAGATGGCCGAAAACACGAATACCGTTCCGAGAATCCCGGCCACGGTTCGGTAGTTTGCCACTCGTACCATGCAAAGGAAGACGCCGCCGATCAAAATCGCCAGAGCGGACGTCTCGCCGGCGCTCCCGCTGATACTGCCCACGAGCATCTCCATCAGATCGCCGAACTGGCCCTGCTTGCCGAGCGACAGCGGCGTGGCCCCCGAGATGGCGTCCGTATTGGCCAGCGTCGCATACTCGGTCAGCCTGCCCCAAGGCCATTGGCCCGGGATCACATATCCCGAAGCCAGCGGACGCGGATAAGCCACCGCCAGGAACGCGCGGCCGACCAGCACCGGATTGAACAGGTTCCGCCCCGTGCCGCCGAACACCTCCTTGCCCACCAGAACCCCGAACACCACGCCCACGGCCACGACCCACAGCGGAGTCGTCGGCGGGACGACCAGCGGGAAGAGGAACCCGGTGACGAAGAACCCCTCGTGAATGTCCTTCTTGCGGAGAATGGCAAAAGCCACCTCGACGATCCCCCCGGCGATGTACGAGACGGCCATCATGACGATGATCCGCAATCCGAAGAAATAGACCGACGCGAGGAACGCCGGAAACAACGCGATGATGACCATCATCATGAACCGCTTGCTGTCCAGCGGATCGCGGGCATGCGGTGCGGCGTGCGTCGTTTCGTTCGAGCCGAAGAAAAACGCCTCGGTGCCCTGCGCCAGTGGCCGCAACAGGTGCCAGCGGCCGCCTGGTTCGAACTGCGGCCGAGTGCGATCGAACAGTTTCTCTAGCAGTTTCATCCCACCACCTCCTCGGTCTCCGTTGCTTCGGCCGTGTGCAGGTCGCGCCGAATCGCTTCGTTGGCGTCCCGGATCTCGCGACGCAAATCCAGTTTTGACGGGCAGACGTAGCTGCACAGTCCGCAACCCACGCACTTGTGCGCCGCACAGCGGTCGATCTCTTCCAGCGCATCCCGGTAGGCCAACTTGTGAATCCAATGCGGCATGATCCCCGCCGGACACAACTCCTCGCAGAAACCACAGCCGATACACGGTCGATGCTCGCCCCGCAAGGCTGTCGTCAACGGCTCCGGATACTTCGGCCGGAACAGACTCATGAAACAGTTGCTGTAGGAAATTCGATCCAGTCCGGTCCGCACAAAACCCCACAGTTCGCGTCGCGTCGGTTCGAGCAACACAGTAAATCCGGTCGATTCGACGCCGACTCCCAATTGATGTTCATCCACCGTCTGGCCGTTCAACACGCCCCCGTTGATGACCCGGTGCGGTGCCTGGGTGACCCGGCCAGCCAGCAGCGATTGGATCGGGTATCCCACCGGAACTCGCAGATGAACAGGTTCGCTGACTGCGGAACCGCCCACGGCCACAACTCGGTCCAACAGAGGCTGACGGCCATTGAGCGCCTGATCGATGGCCAGCACTCCCTCCGTCTGCAGCCCCCAAACCGTCTGCTCGCGACTCGACTTCAGCCCCAACGCGAGGGCCAAGACGTTGAAGTGATCCAACGGATAACGCAGGGGAATATCGACCACTTGGATCCGCGGCATTTCGCTCAGCGACTGCCGTAACTGGACCGCCAAGGAGTTGCGGCTGCGAGGAACCGCAACGTAGGTTACCCCATCCACCAGAGACACAAGGCAATCCAACCCGCGGAGAAAAGCATTCAGCGAGTCGCTCAACAGCACGTCGCCGCGAGGTCCGGCGAAAGGCTCCAATTGGGTCGTCGCGACAATCGCCGCCGCGACCGGTCGAGCCGGATCGGGGACTCCGTCGCCGTGAGCATCATACAAATAGGACCAAGCGCCCAGATCGATCAACGCCTGCTTGTGAGTCCCAGTGGGCGCGTCTCCCGCCGAAGCTACCCGCGGTTCTCCGCGACGCAACGACTCGAGCTGAATATGGCCCCGGTGTACCCGCAGACGAACAATCCCGTCCAGCGGGGCAAGCAGCGGCAGATCAAACTGGCCGGTTGCGATGGCCAGAACTTGACCGCACCGAACGGACTGGCCGCTCTTGACCAGCAACTTGTTGAACTGCAGACGGCGACTCCGCTGCGGAAGCAGCAGGATGTCCGGCTGGTCAGGCACGGAAATCCGGCCCGCTGGCCGACCGGCAAGCCTGATGTTATAACCGCTACGCAGTTTCATGGTTGGACCTGCTTTTCACTTCTTCTGTAATAAGGAAAGGCATTCCGCAAGAGCCGACGGAAAGCCTCGCCCGGTTAGTAGTCATTCGGCAGGGACTTGAGCTGTTCGAGCGTGAATACGGGACCTTCTTTGCAGACGTAGACGGGCCGCAGCTGCTGCGGCGTGGAAAACTCCACCTGCGGTCGCGGCGAGTCAAAGACCGAAAACTGGTAGGACGGATTTTCGCCCGCTGCTTGGCCAACGGTGCTGCGTGAACTTAACCGGCTACGCCGGGACCCTAATCTTTCACTTAATCTTTCACTTAATCTCTTCCTGCATTCGGTTGCAGTCGGAGGAAGATTAGGTGAAAGATTAAGTGGGAGATTAGGTGGGAGAGGTGGACTTGACATGGAAATCGGCTACTATCCCGGTTGTGCGTTGCACGGATCGTCGAACGACTACGAGATGTCGGTCCGCGCTTGCCTGGCGGCGCTGGGGGTGCGGTTGCGCGAGCTGGACGACTGGATCTGTTGCGGCGCCACCGCGGCACATTCCCTGAACCGAAAATTGGCTGTGGCCCTCCCGGCGCGGAACCTGGGATTGGCCGAACGGGACGGCATGCACGAGGTGCTCGCCCCCTGCCCGATGTGTTCCATGCAGCTGATGAAAGCCCGCTGCCTGCTGTCCGCCGACGCCGCCCTGCAGGACGAGATCTCGGCGATTGTCGAAGTCGAAGTCCGCGGCACCACGCGGATCTGCAATCTTATCCAGATCTTCCAGCAAGTCGGTTACGAGCGGATCCGGGACGCTGCCGTCCAGCGGCTCGAAGCCTGCCGTCCCGCCTGCTACTACGGCTGCCTGCTGACGCGCCCGCCGGGGGTCGTACAGTTCGACGATTGCGAGCATCCCACGTCGATGGAGACGCTGCTGAGCGAATTGGGCGCCGCGCCGGTGGAATGGAACTACAAGACCGAATGCTGCGGCGCCGGGATGACGATGGCCAACGAGGCGACCATTCTGGAACTGGGGCATCGCATCCTGAGCAATGCCGCGGCGCACGGCGCCAACTGCCTGGTGGTGGCCTGTCCCATGTGCCACGTCAATCTGGATATGAAACAGGCCGCCGTCAACCAGCGTTTCGCGGCGGCGCATGACATGGTGGTCTACTATCTCTCGGATCTGGTGGGGCTGGCGTTGGGGTTGGCGCCTGCGGCCTTGGGCATCCCGCGGCACTTCGTGGTGAGGAAGTAGGTCTGCCATGGCTCGGATCGGCGTATTCACCTGCTGGTGTGGCGAGAACATCGCCCGCAATGTCGACGTGCAAAGCGTGGCGGAACAAGCGGCCCACTTGCCTGGCGTGCGTTGCTCGCGGGTCCACAAGTACATGTGTTCCGATCCGGGCCAGAAGCTGATCCGTGACACGATCGCCGCCGAGCAACTGGACGGCGTCGTGATCGCCTCCTGCTCGCCGCACATGCACCTGAAGACGTTCCGCAAAGCGGCGGAGCACACGGGCCTGAATCCTTACCTGGTCGAGATGGCGAACATCCGCGAGCACTGCTCGTGGGTCCATCCCGAACGGGCTCGCGCCACGGCCAAAGCGGTGGATCTGATCCGGGTCGCCGTGGCCAAAGTCCGCCACAACCGGGCCTTGGAACCGATCCAGGTCCCCGTGACCCGCAAGGCGCTGGTCATCGGCGGCGGGGTGGCCGGCATCCAGGCCGCCTTGGACATCGCCGACGCGGGAGTGCCGGTGACGCTGGTCGAACGCGAACCGTCGATCGGCGGCAAGATGGCGGGCTTGTCCGAGACGTTCCCGACCCTCGACTGCTCGCAGTGCATCCTCACGCCGCGGATGGTCGAGGTGGCCCAGCACCCGAACATCACGTTGTACACGTGCTCCGAGGTCGAGCAGGTCGCGGGCTACGTGGGCAATTTCCAGGTCACGATCCGCAAGCGGGCCCGCTACATCGACATCGACAAGTGTACGGGCTGCGGCCAGTGCTGGAACGTCTGCCCATCGAAGAAGACCCCCAGCGAATTCGATTACGGCCTGGGCACGCGCACGGCCATTTACGCGCCCTTTCCTCAAGCCGTTCCGGCCCGGCCGGTGATCGACCGCGACGCGTGTCTGCGGTTGACCAAGGGGCGCTGCGGGCTGTGCGTCAAGAAGTGCCAGGCCGGTGCGATCCGCTTCGAAGACCAGGACGAACTGGTCGGCGAAAACGTCGGGGCCATCATCGTGGCCACCGGCTACCAGCTGTACGAAATCGGCAAGCCGGGCGAGCCGGGCCGCATCGCGGGCTATGGCGAGTACGGCTACGGCCGCTACCCGGACGTGATCAGCTCGCTGCAGTTCGAGCGGCTGGTCTCGGCTTCCGGCCCCACGGGGGGGAGAGATCCGTCGGCCATCCGACGGCGCCATTCCGAAAACCGTGGTGTTCATCAGTTGCGTCGGCTCGCGCGACAACGCCAAGGGGCTGTCCTACTGTTCCAAGATCTGCTGCATGGTCAACGCCAAGCACACGATGCTGTACAAACACAAGGTCCACGATGGACAGGCCCACGTCTTCTACATGGACATCCGGGCCGGCGGCAAGAACTACGACGAGTTCGTCCGCCGGGCGATCGAGCAGGACGGGGCGCATTACCATCGCGGCCGCGTCTCGAAGATCACGCAAGAGGACGGACGCCTGATCGTCCGCGGCGTCGACACGCTGGCCGGCGAACCGCTGACGATCGCCGCCGACCTGGTCGTGCTGGCGGCCGCGATGCGTCCGGCGGCGGGCGTCGAGGAACTGGCGCAGAAGGTGAACGTCAGCTACGACGAATTCGGCTTCCTGTGCGAATCGCATCCCAAGCTGCGGCCGGTCGAGACCAACGCCGCCGGGGTCTTCGTCTGCGGCGCGTGCCAGGGTCCCAAGGACATCCCGGAATCCGTAACGCAGGCCTCGGCGGCAGCCGGCAAAGTACTGCTGATGTTCAGCCGCGACCGGTTGTACCGCGAGCCGGAGATCGCCCACGTGCAGGAGTCGGCCTGTGCCGGTTGCTTCACCTGCCGCCGCGGCTGTCCCTATCACGCCATCGATTCCGCCGAGATCCGGGATCGCCAGGGGCAACTCGTCCGCCGCGTGGCCCGCGTGAACCCGGGTCTGTGCATGGGCTGCGGCACGTGTGTAGCGTTGTGCCTGTCCAAGAGCATCGATCTGGAAGGGTCTTCCGAACAACAGGTATATGCGATGGTGGAGAGCCTGCGATGACCACTCCTGCTTCCAACCCCCCCGCTGGCGAATTCGAGCCCAAGATCGTGGCCTACGTCTGCAACTGGTGTACCTACCTGGGCGCCGACCTGGCGGGCACGAACCGCCTGGAGTACCCGGCCAACGTCCGCATCATCCGACTGCCGTGTACCGGCCGCATCGACTTTAACCTGATCGTCAAGGCGTTCGAGATCGGGGCCGACGCGGTGCTGGTCTCCGGCTGCCATCCCGGCGACTGCCACTACACGAGCGGCAACTATCACGCCCGGCGGCGCTGGATCCTGTTCCGCGAGTTGCTCGCGACGCTGGGCATCGAGACCGGGCGGGTCCATTTTGCCTGGATCTCGGCGGCCGAAGGCAAGAAGTTCCAGCAGGTGATCTCCGAGATCACTTCCCAGACGCGGGATTTGGGGCCGTACCGCGCCTATCGAGAGATCTGCGAGATCTGCGAGGTTTGACCATGCTGCAACCGCTCCGCGAAACATGCCGCCGACTCCTGCAAGACGGGACCGTCCAAGTCGTGATCGGGTACGGCCAGGCCGTGCGGGCCGTCGAGCCCTACCCGGTCTTCATCACGGCCCCGGACGACGTGGGCCAATTGGTCTGGAACGAACAGTGCCGGACGAACCTGGTGAAATACCTGCTCCGGAAAGAGATCCGGGCCCTCGGCAAGCCGGCCATTGTCGTCAAAGGCTGCGACGAGCGGGCGCTGGTCGTGTTGCAGCAGGAGTTGCAGATCGACCGGTCGCAGATCGTGGTGATTGGTGTGGCCTGCGACGGGATGGATGAACCGCGCTGCGAGGTCTGTGACGCCCATCAGCCGCGTTTCGCCGACCACATCATCGGCCACGCCACGAACGAAATGCAGCCGGCCGAGCGGCGTTATGCCCACCTGGGCGAATTTCTGGAACGGCCGCTCCCGGACCGCATGGCGTACTGGAAAGCCGAGCTGGAACGTTGCGTCAAGTGCTACGCCTGTCGGCAAGCCTGTCCGCTGTGCTACTGCGAGCGTTGCATTGTCGAGAAGAACCGCCCGGCCTGCCTGGACACCTCGGCCACGCTCAAGGGCAATTTCGCCTGG
>Ga0351964_1106_pt1 | contig 15934 bp, 18 predicted proteins | sample TotcelT113001N15_FD_205807 | JGI IMG/M metagenome (GOLD analysis project Ga0351964, IMG submission 205807) | Enriched cells from coal bed in the Powder River Basin, Montana, United States - Total cells T11 rep3 HSBNCT.T11.300.1.N15 ... | reverse complement strand
TGCGCAGTTGGTCCTGCGCCAGCGCCTTGGTGGGGAACATGAACAGCGCGGTGGCATCCGCGTCCTGAACCAGCGTATGCAGGGTAGGGACCTGGTAGCACAGGCTCTTGCCGCTGGCGCTGGGTGAATTGACCATCACGTGTTTGCCATCCAGCAGCAGGTCAACGGCGCGGACCTGGTGGCGATACAACCGCTCCACCCCGGCGGCGCGCATTCGCGCGACGAGCGCCGGGACAAGGTCGTGCGACAACGTACCATACACGGGCTCGGAGGCGGGGATACGCTCAACGTGCACCAACTCGCCTTCGTAATCCGGTGCGGTGATGAGCTGATGGATGAACGCGGATGGCAGCATGGCGCCCGCTACGGTACGGGGAATACCTCCACCTGCACGTCCAGCACCTCGATATCAGGGTAGTTCTCCACCACGAATGATACGGCGTGGTCCACTGTCTCCCGCGCATGCTCGCCGCGATTGCTGACATACGAGATGCCGATTGTGCAGACCTGCCATAGTCCCTGCCCTTCCACCTCAGCGGCGGAGACATGAAACCGGTTCTGCAGGCGGGCCGTCATGGACAGCACAATCTGCCGCTTGCCCTTGAGCGAGTGGTTCTCCGGCAAACGGAACTTGAGTGCGCAGACTGCAACGTTCATGTGCGTGTTGCCCTTATCCAGGGCGGGTATCATCAGGACTCGGCATCCACAAGATTCTCAACATTCCGGCCGAACGGGCGATTCATCGCCTCGGTGTCCTCCGACAGCAGAAGCTCCGCCGCGAAACCCGCCGCATCGGTGATGAGCTCTCGACAGCTGAGCGCATGCTCACGACATAGCCACTCGTCCTGCCACTTGCGTGTCAGGTCGCGGCACAGCGTCGAGCCGTACTTTTCCGCGATACGGTTGGGGAGCTGGTTGAACAGGCGGTAGATGCCGGGGCGACCGTAGAACTGTTCTTTCGACTTCGTCGCCACCTCGCGTCCCTCTCCTTCGGGCAGCGCTCTGCGCCCGTGCACCGCGCTCACCGCCAGAACCGCTCCTGTGAGCGCCCCGCAGGTGTCGCCGTACAAGCCAATTCCTCCCCCAAACCCTGTGGCCAGGCGCAACGCATCCGGCGGCAGACCGAGGTCGCACTCGCCCCACAGCGCCTCGAAGACCGCCTCGGAGCAGTTGTAGCCCATGGAGAAGTTCTTGCGCGCGCGCTGTCGGACCCGCTCGATGATGTCTTCGTGGGTACCCATCCGCACTCCTTTCGCCGTCCGAAGTATAATAGGCGACCGGGAGCGCCAGTTCAAACATGCCCTATTCAGTTGAGTGGATCGACGACCATGTGCGTCTGCTGGACCAGCGGCTCTTGCCGCGTGAGGAGCGGTACGCGGACCTCTCCACTAGCGACGAGGTGGCCGCAGCCATTCGAGACATGACGGTTCGCGGTGCGCCCGCCATCGGGGTCTCCGCCGCCTACGGAGTCGTCCTTGCGGCGCTGACTGCGGAGCCTGACGACCGCAATCGCCCGGTGGAAGACGCCATCGCCGTGCTCGCCGCAACCCGTCCCACCGCCGTGAACCTTTTCGCAGCACTGGACCGCATGCGCCGCGTGCTCCGCGGCAGCGAGAAAGACGACCTCGTCGCGGCACTCCTGCGCGAGGCGAGGCAGGTGCACCAGGACGAAATAGACGCGTCACTCGCCATCAGCCGCCTCGGCGCCTCGCTCATCCCTGAGGGCGCCACGGTGCTGACTCACTGTAACGCGGGCATGATAGCCACAGCCGCCGGCGGCACCGCTCTCGGAGCCATCGTCGAGGCCTACAGGCAAGGCAAGGTTGCGCGCGCCATCGCCACGGAGACCCGGCCGCTGCTGCAGGGCGCGCGACTGACCGTATGGGAACTGGTCAGGGAGGGCGTGCCGACCACGCTCATCACGGACTCCATGGTGGGCCACATGATGCGCACCACCCGCATCGACTGCGTCATGGTCGGGGCCGATCGCATCGCCGCGAACGGCGATGTAGCCAACAAGATAGGCACCTATGGCATCGCCGTGCTGGCGAAGGCCCACGGCGTGCCATTCTACGTCGCAGCCCCCACCAGCACGGTCGACCTGTCTCTGCGTAGCGGCGAGGCAATCGAGATAGAGGAGCGCAGCGCATCAGAAGTCACCTCCTTCGCCGACGTCCGGGTGGCGGCGAGTGGCCCGGAGGTCCGCAACCCGGCGTTCGACGTCACCCCCCACCGCCTGGTCACCGCCATCGTCACCGAGCGCGGTATACTATCGTCGCCTGGCACACAAGAACTCAGGCGGCTCGCCGGACCTTCCGGCAGAAGGGGGAAGTGAAGTGGCTATCTACGAATACTACTGCACGAAGTGCAGGCGGGTGTTCCCGCTACAGCGCCCAATGAGCGAGTCCAACAAGTCAGCAGACTGTCCCAGGTGCGGCACGAAATCAGAGCGCGTGCTGTCCGGCTTCGCCTCCAAGATCGACTACAACCTGCAGATACCCGGCAAGGAACCTTTCAGGAAGCTGGACTAGGAGGCGGCGTCGAACATGGACTTGTCACCAAGAGCACAGGAACGTCTTGCACGGTTGGGAACGCTATCTGAGGCGGAGCAGCGCCAGATTCAGCGAGAGAGAGACCTGGAGGTCGTACTCTCCCCGTTCTTCACCGGCACGGCCACCGCCGAGGACCTCTGGCAGAAGGTGAAAACGCTGTCGGGGTCTGCGGGTCCCGAGGTCATCCGGCAGGCGCAGGAGAAGATAGCCGCCACGTTCCGCCTGCAGATGGGCAATGAAGACCTCGAAAAGCGCAAGTCCGCGCTCCTCGCATTGGAGACGCTCAAGAAGTCAGGCAAGTACTCCGCGCTGGAGTTGCTTCTGGGCTCGATAGTCTCGCTGCGGCAGCGCTACAACGACGTGAAGCAGCAGGCTCTGGAGCAGGTGAGGCAGCAAATGGAGGGCCAGGTGGCGGCCGCGGCCGAACAGGCGCGGCGGCAGGGAGTGCTCATGGATACCGCCAGCACGCTTGAGGCGAGCCTGAAGTCCAGCCCCGAATGGCGCGACTTCATCATGCGCCACGACGCCGCGGCGCAGAAGACCCTCGACGATTACCTCTCGCGCATCCGCGCGATGCTCTAGTCTCGCCAACACGCCGGCATCGGTGTGTCTTTGCTGAGGCCCTCTTCCAGCCCGTGGCATCAGCGGTGCCTGCATTCACTTGGTGTAGTATCCTTATCCCCAGGCACGGAGAGGAGGCATAACCAGATGACCGTAGTGCATGTCCCCGGCAGGAAGGTCGGCGCCGTCATGTTGTACGCCCTCAGCACCTGCGGCTGGTGTCAGAAGACCAAGAGACTCCTGGACGACCTGGGGGTGGAACATGACTACCTGTACGTGGACCAAGCCCTCGGCGACGAACGGCGCACAGCTCTGCGAGAGTTATCAGTGTGGAATCCCGCAGCCAGCTTCCCCACAATCGTCATAGACAATCAGAGGTCTATCGTCGGCTTCAAAGAGGATGAGATCAGGGAGGCGCTCAAGAAGTGAATGAGCAGACAGTGACGGCCGCTGAGATTGACGATCTCCACTCAAAGCTGGACAGGGAGGCGGTGGCTGGAGGCTACCACCTCAATCCGGACGCGGACTTCACGAAGGCGCTGGTCAAAGGCCTTATCACGAACGAGCAACGGTACGGCTATCGGGCCTGCCCGTGCCGCCTCGCATCGGGTGACAAGCAGGATGACCTCGACATCATCTGCCCGTGCGACTACAGGGACCCGGATCTCAGCGACTTCGGTGCGTGCTACTGCGCGCTGTATGTCTCCGAGGCCGTGTTGGCCGGAGAGAAGAAGGTGGGCAGCATACCGGAACGAAGGCCCCCACCGGCGAAGAGAAAGGCCACAGCCAGCACCCGCAAGGGGAAGTTGGGGGAACTCTCACAGCCTGTGTGGCGCTGCAAGGTGTGCGGCTATCTCTGCGCCAGGGAACAGCCACCCGAGGTCTGTCCCATCTGTAAGGCGAAGAAGGACCGCTTCGAGCGATTCTTGTAGGGGCAGGACCTCCGCTTCTGACGGCCCGTCAGACAGGACCGCGCACTCGATGACTTCGGGCGATTGACTGTCCCTCTCCGCTCTCCCGGCATCTCGGGGGAGAGCGGAGAGGATTGGCCCCCCACAACCACCTCTGTGCTGTGTAGCGTCTACTCGGCTACCGCATCACTCAGTGACACACTGAAGTAGGTCGCCCAATTGCTACCCTTACCGATAGCCTGATCACCGGTAGCCCATGCCGTCTCATAGGCATAGACAATCTCACCGGTCTCCGGGTCCACACCAGCCTCCATGACAAGCCCCGCGTGGACGGCCACATATACGATGCCATCGCCATCGATATCGGCGGCGGCGAGGTCGATAGTGTGCACGTCGGTAGCTACGCCGCCAAGCTCCTCATTCCTGGACGGGAACTTGCCTGGCGCACTCTTGGACGGTGGCTCGTCTCCAACGTACACATGTGTTTCCGCCAGTCGCCATTGCGTGGCAGCCTCGTCAATCTGGAAGACGATGGTGCCGTCGGCGTTGACCGTCAGGTCGCCAACATCCAGCGCGGTATCACGACCATCTGCTATCAGATCGGTGGTGAAAGGCAGACTCTCCTGAGCCATCACGGGTGTGACGAGCAATGCAATCACCATAGGTATCGCCAGCAAAGTCAGGAATCTCTTCATCAGTTTCTCCTTTCATGGTGTTCTTGGAAGTCGCCCGCAGTCTATTGCCCTGCTTCCTCCTCTCGCTGGCTGGCGAGCAGTGGGTTGAGGCACGCAAAGGTCTGCTCCATAGTGGTGCGTGAAGGCACGCAAAACCGGCCAGCCAGTCAGTAGAATTCTCTTGCCTTCACCGGGCGGTCTCGCACCAGACCGCTCATACACGTGTAACGCCGTCATGTATCCGGCTGAAATCCCACGAAGGTCGTCGCGCGCACAAACGAAAGTAACGGTACTCCGGCAACAATAGGGGGCTTGTGCCGGCACTTCAGCGAGTAGTGAGAACCACGTATCGCGGGTGAGCCGATGCAGAAGCGGACCTCCGGGTCCGTCAGGCCACAGCAGGCGGTGCAGTGCAGCGCTCCAGCCGGCGTGTGAAGCGCCCTCTCATCGACTCGAAACTCTGACGACCGGCGCCTCAAGCTTCACAGTCCACATGCAACGACATCAGCCGGATGGTCTTGCGTTCGCCTGTTCCGCTTGAACAGGCGAACGCAAGGTGACACAATGCCCTGGCAGCACGCTCTCACCGGGTATGCCCTCACCTGACATGACGACCCACGGGCGGAGCAGCGCCTTGATACGAAGGAGGCACCTGTGGCACTCGCAGACGAACTTCGCACCATCGTTGGCACCGACTTCGTCGTCACACAACGTGAACAGATAGGGCAATACCTGCTGGATGAGACTCCTCAGGCCGTCAAACCCGTGGCGGCCGACAACGTCATCGTCGTGAAGCCGGCCTCTGCCGCACAGATCTCGGATATCCTGAAGCTGGCAAATCGTACTCGTACACCGCTGTACCCCAGGGGAGGTGGAACCAGTACGGTAGGCGGCCCGATTCCGACAAGCGACGGTATCGTGCTCTCCCTCGAACGCCTCGACCACGTAGTGGAAATCGACATGGAGAACATGATGGTCGTCGCGGAGTCAGGAGTGACCATGGAGACCCTGCTCCGTGCAGTGGAGGGGGCAGGGTTGTTCTTTCCGCCACACCCCGGTGATGAGGGGGCACAGGTCGGAGGAGTCATCGCATGCAACGCGGGAGGCTCCCGGGCCGTCAAGTACGGTATCGTGCGGAACTACGTGAAGGGACTGGAGGTTGTGCTGCCCACGGGCGAGATTGTCACCATGGGGGGGAAGCTCCTCAAGAACAACACTGGACTGGACCTCATGCACCTGATGATCGGGAGCGAAGGCACTCTCGGCATCATCACGAAAGCCGTTTTCCGGCTCTACCCCAGAGCGGCAGTGACCGCCGTGCTGCTCGTGTCATTTGAAGAACGCCACGCAGCGGTGGCAGCTGTGCCCCGCGTACTGCAGGCCGGCATCATACCTCTCGCGATAGAGTACGTAGAGAGAGACATCATCGAAATCTCGGCCCGGCACCTTGGTCTGACCTGGCCGGCGAAGACCGGAGACGCGCACATCATCTTCACCGTGGATGGCAACAGCGAAGACGAGGTCTACGGGCAGTGCCAGCGCATCGCCGAGGTGTGCGATGCGAACGGGGCTGTTGACACGCTGTTCGCCGAGACCAGGCAGGAACAGGACAATATCCTCAAGATGCGCAACGAACTGTACGGTGTACTGATGCCGGACCTCGCGGAATCGCTGGACCTTGCCGTGCCCCCGGCGCGCGTGGCCGACTTTCTGGACGCAGTCGAGCGCATCGCCGTACAGTACGGAAGCCGCATTCCAAACTACGGGCACGCTGCAGACGGGAACCTCCATCCTCACCTGATGATGGACCTCCAGCAGCGCGGTCTATTGTGGACGGTCAAAGACGCCATCTACGAGGAAGGAGCGAAGCTAGGCGGCATCGTGACCGCGGAGCACGGAGTCGGTCGCTCTCGCCGTGTCTATTTCGATCGCTACACGGACGAGACGTCCAAGCGTCTCATGCGCGGCATCAAGCAGCTGTTCGACCCGAACAACATCCTCAACCCGGGCGCCGCCATGTGACCTTGTGTCTCTCCCCATCGGAGGCGCCGTTGCTGCACGGCATCTCAACGCCGACAGGCGCCGCCGCGACGTCAGAATCGCACAATAGATATTGACGCGACCAACCATCCACAGTTAGAGTAGACGCAATCAAACGCTGCCCGTGGCGCCTCACGTGCGCGTGTTGTCTCGTGTACTCACGTTGCACACGTCGCATCGTAGCGCCTAGCATCAGCAGCACTACACAAGGGGGATATGAATGAAGAGGGCAACCTGGCTCCTGTTCGTCGGACTGCTCCTCATCGGTCTCGCCGTTCCCGGGTGCAGTAAGGACTCAGGGAAACTCACCGTAGCGACCGATGCCACCTGGCCGCCTTTCGAGTACGTCAACACTGACACGAAGGCGATCGAAGGCTTCGACATCGACGTCATGACGGCCATCGCGCAGGAGGCCGGGCTGGACATCGAGTTCGTCAACGTGGCCTGGGACCCATTGCTGACCGGCGTGGCGCAGGGTACCTATGACATGGCCATCTCGTCCATCACGATAACCGAGGACCGCAAGAAGGACATGCTCTTCTCTGACCCGTATTTCGCCGCGGGCCAGATCGTGGTGGTGGGCATCAATGAATCGACCATCACCGGCCCCGGCAATCTCGCGGGTGTCGTTGGCGCACAGATAGGCACCACCGGCGCGTTCGAGATCGAGAAGATCGCGGGTACCACGCTCAAGACCTATGACGACATCGGCTTCGCCTTCCAGGACCTGATGAACGGCCAGATCGTTGCCGTTGTCTGCGACAACCCGGTTGCTCTCGGATATGTAGGCGAGAACCCCACCAAGTTGAAGATCGTCGGCGACGTCTTCACCGACGAGTACTACGGCATCGCCCTAGCGAAGCGTAACGCGGACCTTATCGATGATCTCAATAAGGCGATTGCGGCGCTCGAAGCCAAAGGCACGTTCGACCAGCTTTCGGACAAATGGCTGAAGTAGGTAGACGTTGTCCCCGATGAGCCAGACAAGGAGGCCGGGCGGTTCGACCGCCCGGCCTCCCACGCCGGACGATGAAGCAGCCCGTACGCGGGCTCAGTTGAGTCATGTTGATGGGGCGGCACTGGGTTATCGTCTCGATCCTTGGTGGTGGCTGGTGGCCGCAGTTGCCGGCCTGATCATCTTCCTCATCGTCTGGCGAGCCGACCCGTATCTCGACATACTTGTCTTTGTCCGGGACGGTGTGGTCGTCACCATCGTCCTGACGCTTGCCTCCTTCGTGTTGATCATCGTCCTGGGATTGCTGGGCGGACTGGGCCGCATCTCCAAGAATCGCATCATCTACTTCATCAGTTCGCTCTACGTCGAGATTGTCCGCGGCATACCGCTGCTGGTCCAACTGATGTGGTGGTACTTCGCCGCGCCGGTGGTCATCCAGGCCATCGGCGTCGCCACTGGCGTCGCCTCCCTCGCCCAGTATCGGGCGAATGCCATTGTCCTGGCAATCATCGGGCTGGTCATCTGCTACGGGGCCTACATGACCGAGATATTCCGTGCCGGCATCCAGAGCATCCATCGAGGCCAGATGGAGGCAGCGCGGAGCCTGGGAATGACATATCTCCAGGCCATGCGTCATGTGGTTCTGCCCCAGGCGATGCGTGTGGTGCTGCCACCGGTGAGCAACGAGTTCATCATGCTCATGAAGGACACTTCCCTCGTCAGTGTGGTCGCCGTAGCCGACCTCACACGGCGCGGACGGGAGTTCATGGCCGTGCACTTCAACCCTATCGAAGTGTGGACAATGGTGGCCCTGCTGTACCTCGTAATGACTCTCTTCTCGGCCAGACTGCTCGCGTGGTTGGAGAAGAGGCGGACGCCGGGGAGTACAACGTGACCGAGCCCATCATACGAATCAAGGACGTCCACAAGTCGTTCGGCCATGTCCACGCGCTCAGAGGGGTGAGCCTTGACGTTCAAGCCGGCGAGGTGGTGGTGATACTGGGCCCATCGGGCTCCGGCAAGTCCACCCTGCTGCGCTGCATAAATCAGCTTGAGGTGAACGATTCGGGCTCCATCGTCGTCGATGGCATACAACTCAAGGACGCCGGCGATATCAACGCGGTGCGCCGCGAGGTGGGCATGGTGTTTCAATCCTTCAACCTCTTCGGGCACCTGACTGTCATGGAGAATCTGACGCTGGCCCAGCGGGTGGTGCGGAAACGAGCCACCGCCGAATCGAGGGAGACGGCTTTGGCGCTCCTCGCGAAGGTGGGCATCACCGAGAAGGCGGACTGCTTTCCGCACGAGTTATCAGGTGGCCAGCAGCAGCGCGTGGCAATCGCCCGGGCACTCGCGATGAACCCGAAGATAATGCTGTTTGACGAGCCGACGAGCGCGCTCGACCCGGAGATGATCAAGGAAGTCCTTGATGTCATGCTGGGTCTGGCGCGCGAAGGCATGACTATGGTGGTGGTATCTCACGAGATGGGCTTCGCCCGCGCCACAGCCGACCGCTGTATCTTCATGGACGAAGGGCAGATCATCGAAGAAGGACCGCCAGACTTCATGTTCTCGTGCCCCACGAAGGAACGCACGAAACTCTTTCTCTCCAAGGTACTGCAGGTCTAGACGACCCTTCACACTCTCACGGAACACCGGCATCCCATCGCACGGCCCTACTGTCACGCCTGCTGCGCGCTGTCCACAAAGCAATCCATCGATCGGGTGACTCAGAAACCGGCTTCTGATAGAATGCCGCAGCCACAAAGCGGCCTGCTACAGCGATGACGCCCTCCCGTAGGCCCCGCATCTTCTACGGCTACTGGCTTGTCGCCGTTGCCTTCGTCTTCATGCTGCTCTCGTACGGCTGCGGCTCGTTCGTCTTTAGCCTCTTCGTCAACCCCCTGCAATCAACCTTCGGCTGGAGTCGCGGCCAGGTCATGGTCGGATTCACGCTCTTCTTCTCCGTCCAGGGCTTCGTCTCGCCGTTGGTAGGGCGGCTGGTCGACCGCTTTGGACCGCGCATCGTCATTCCCGCGGGCGCGGTGGCCATGGGCCTCGGCTTCCTCCTGGCCAGTCGCGCCACCGATATCTACATGTTCTACGCGGGTTATGTCATTATCGGCGCGGGCTCATCGGGCATGGGCATCGTTCCATGCAGCGCGTTCATCTCAAACTGGTTCAGGCGCAGGCGCGGCATCGCACTGGGCGTGATGGCCGCCGGCATGGGGACAGGTGGCCTCGTCATGGCTCCCGTTGTGGCCCACCTGCTTCAGGGCTTCGGCTGGCGTCCCACGTACCTCACCATGGCCATCATCATCTGCGTGGTGACCATACCACTGTCACTCTTGTTCGTGCGGACCCGACCATCCGACCGCGGCTTGTATCCGGACGGCGACTCCGAACCTGCTGAGGTCAACGAACCTGCCGCAGCACGCAATGCCGACCTGGAGGGACTCACTTTACGCCAGGCTTCAAAGCACATCGCCATCTGGCTGCTCGGGCTCTCGTTCTTTGTGAGTGGCTTCAGCAACACGGGCGCGCTCCACGCCCCTGTTCCGTTCCTGGAGGACATCGGATTCCCGACCGCCACGGCCGCAACCGCACTAGGCACGCTCGGATTCGGCAGCGCCATGGGGAAGATCTTCTTCGGCTGGCTGTGCGACCGCGTGTCGCCCAAGAGGGCGACCGCACTCGGACTGGGACTCCAGCTCGGCGGGGTGCTCGTCCTGCTCTCGATCCGCGCCGATTCGCCCCTTGTGCTCATCTGGATCTATGCGCTCCTGCTCGGCTTCGGCATCGGAAGCTGGTTGCCAACGATGTCCGTGCTCGTCAGCTCGAACTTCGGCCTCGCCTACTACGGTTCGGTCTTCGGTGTCATCGCTTTCCTCGAGAGCGCCGGAACCTCGCTCGGCCCGCTCTTCGCCGGATTGACGTTCGACGCCACCGGCACGTACTACTACGCATTCGTGACCTTCGCCGTGCTCTACTGCATCGCCATCCCCGCAGTCCTCCTTATCAAGCGTCCCACCCATGTGGCGGCGGACGCCTGATGCAAGGAGAACTCCCCGGCGCCTCACCTGCCATGCGTACCCTACTCTCCCGTCCTCAGCCGTGATAGACAAACTCCGGCACCGGGAGTAATCTCATGCCACAGGCTGCGAATTGTCGCACCAGCGGAGAACGCGCTCACGTGTACAGTTGGTTGCCACCACCATGGCCGGCAACCCGAGTGTCCCAGGTTCGCGAACGCCGGGAAGCCGTGGGGCTACCTCTCAATCAGGAGTCCGGCGCCGCGCGAGGCCACGAGCATGTTGCTCAGTGTCTTCCGATGCAGTGCGTGGAGGGAATTAAGAATGGGCTCTCCGCAAGACCAGGAATACCAGGGACAGCAGGACTCCACGGAACTCCAGGACTCCGCGGCTCCTCACAATTCGCTGGAGTCGCCGCCCTCCAAAGCTGCCAGAAGCCCTGTGGAGAACAAGAGACTGAAGAAGCTCGCCAGGGTGGTCGTAGTGGTGGCGGGAGTAGGACTCGGACTGGGCATAGCGGCAGCCTACTCAGGCATCCAGCCGTTCGCAACGTACAAAGACGTAGTGCAGGAGAGGCTCGCAATATTCGATGACATCCCACTGTCGGCGCCGACAGATTCATACCCTCGAACACGGCGCTTTTCAGGGACGTACAGCACCACTGTACCGGTGCTCGGTTCCGAGCAGACCCTCACATTCAAGGGCGACACGCTCACGGTGGTTGACGACTTCGCAGGCACGTTCGTCTACCGCTACACGGTGACGATGCAGTCGGAATCTGAGGGAATGATGGATCTGGAGGATACTGACAGTGCGCAGGTGACCCACGTGCCCGTGCACTACATACGCGATGCCGATTGCCTTGTGCTGTATGCCCAGGGAAGGGACAAGGAAGGGGCGACGTACTGCAGGTAGTCCCCGACTGTGGGGACACACAGGTCGACGCCGCGGCACTCAATCCACTATACCGCTACATACGGCAAGACTGTCGCACCTCACCACATTGCGAATACGGAGCGGGTTGCGTGTGCGGCCCCGAGAAAGCGAAAAACAGAGCGAGGGATCGCGGCGACCCCTCGTTCTACTCACGTGTCAACACAAACTACAGCACAGATACCCTGTCTCCGGCATGGTGTACGCCACACAGCCGGGCAGAGCCAGCTCAGCCAAGGCGTCAGAGCTCGGGTGGCAACCGGGTTGGCCCCATGGTTCGGACACCTCGCCGCACCGTCTGGCCGTACGGAACAGCGGTGCTGCTGCTCCGTGTCCCCATCGCCGACTCCATCTCCCGCACGTGGCGCTGGTGCATCTCTTCGCGTTCTCGCGCGTGGCGTCCGTGCATCGCTTCGCGCTCCTGCCCTTGTCGGCGGAACAATCCCTCCCAGCCACCCACCATCACCTCCTCGCCTGGGGCCGAAGACTGGTTCACATTTGAACCAACTTGCGAAGCTGCGGGCGCGCTCGGCTTTTCCCGTTCTTTCGTACCGGGCAGGGACTGGTTCAGAAATCCCTTGATGGTCTCCAGCATGGAATTCTCATCCACCTGGGGTTGGGGCCGAACTGCTCCGGTCCCGGGTGCCGGCTTGTTCAGCGAGCCCAGCAACTGCTTCATCAGGTCGCCCGCCAACCTGTCGGTATCCCTCTCGTTTGCCACTTTGTCCTCCTAACGCTTGATGACCTTGCCCAGCACCCACAGCAGCAGCAGAGCGCCGACCAGCGCGGCCAGAAGCGAAACAAAGATGCCGGTGCTGCCGGTTGCGCCCAGCAAACCAAGCAGGTAGCCACCAATGATTGCTCCCACAATGCCGACGACGATATCACCTGCCAGGCCGAATGGGCCACTCTTGCCGAGGATGCGTCGGGCCAGGAACCCTATCACCGCGCCAATCACAAGCCACAACAGTAACGCATATACGGGCATCTTCAAGCTCCTTTCAAACCATTCCACGTTCTCACCGTCACTCGACGGCCATTCCACATGTTACTAATGGTCTCATAATAGGCTAGTCCTTTCCCGTCTCAGAAAGATGCAGAAACCGCCTTCTCTCGTACGCTCTTTCTTTGCTATGCCAGAGACAGCACATGCTGCGATTCAGTGAGACCGGCCTATTATGAGACCATTAGTAACTGAGCCTAGACTTGTGTCCTGCAAGGTCAACGCGCCCCGCACCGTACGCCTCCTGCTCCAACACCTGTCTAAGCCTTGCCCCGTCCACGGGGCTCCGACGGTAATCCCCTCCCGTGAAGTCAGTAGGTTCGCCTGGGAATCAGTTCCGAGCCCTTGCGCACGACGCCGCTACCGCCAACGCGATAGCCCCACTCACGGTTCGCTAGAACCTCGTATTCAGCGTCCTCCGGTATGAGCCCGAGCTTGATTGCCTGCTCGAACTCCGCCCTCAGGCTCTCCCGCATTCCGGGCACGCCGAAAGAGCTCATCAAGCGCTGTTTCTCCTCGTCCGTGTATGTGTGAATGCTGGCCAGACGCGCCGAAGTAGGGACAAGGCCGTAACGGCGCGCCTCCCGAAATGCCTGTTCCTCGCTGACCGCGATGAATGTCTTGGGACCGTTGTCCGTCTCGACCGACCACTCCCCAATGGTCTTGCCTGGGACGATCCCCGCTTTCCGAGAGGATGCCACGGGCCTCTGTGCCGCCTGTTCGTAGGCAGGTTTGACGTACGGCGTGGCGCTGTCACTTGTGCGTCTGACACCCGCCAGCGCCTCCATCTCCTGCTCCTGGCGTTTGTGCATCGCCTCGCGTTCCTGGGTCTGGCGCGCGTACATCGCTTCCCGTTCCCGCTCCTGGCGGCGGTACATTACCGTCCAGCGGACCTCTCCTGTCCCGGGAACGTCGGTTGAAGGCTGGGACCCAACTGAACCGGCCTGCGCTGCCGCCGGGGCGCTCGGTTTTTCTCTCTCCTTCGTGCCGGGCAGCGACTGGTTCAGGAACCCTTTGATGGTCTCGAGCATCGAGTTCTCATCCACCTGTGCCTGCGGCCGGGCTGACCCGATTCCGGGGGCCGGCTTGTTCAGTGAGCCAAGCAACTGCTTCATCAAATCGCCGGCCAACCTGTCGGTATCTCTCTCGTTTGCCATCCAATCCTCCTCGCGATCCACCGCTCCTTACTACACTGCGGCACAGACAGATATCGCCCATGCGATGAAGAATCGCCCTGTCATCGAAGTATGTTCGATTCTAGCCCCACAGGACCGGGATAGCAAGCTGAAGCCCGGCTGCTGCTCCGACAGCCAATCCAATCGACACCGAATGGGCAATGGGACCCGAGACAGCCCGCATCACATGGAGGCTGTCGTCGACAGGCCAATCCGGTCACCACCCGGCACACGACCAGTGAGGCCCAGCGTGACAGCGGCACTCGCCATCCGCAAGACGAGCCTCACCAAAATGTCCTGTCAGCGGGCGTGGCCCGGAACCTATCCGTGCATCAGACACGCCAAACAACCCCATCGGCAGACGCGTTGCGCACCAGGCGGTGAATCACGAGTCATTCCCCAGGAGAAGCCAAGCCCTATTGACATACATAACCGTTATGATTAGCATGACCATAATGGTCATTATGGTCGGACAGACCATTTGAGTCGTGTCGTCCATAGTGGACACACTGCCTGCGGACGAGGAGGAACGGGATGCTGAAGAAGATCTCGGCGCAGAAGGCCCGGCAGAACTTCGGTGAACTGATGGACGAAGTGAGGCTGCGGGGCGACAGGTACATCGTCAACCGCGGAGACAAGCCACTGGTGGCAGTCATCCCGGTTGAGGAGTACCTCGCCTGGGAACAGGCACGCGAGCGATTGTACAGCCGGATAGTCCTGATGCGTGAACGTACGCGCAGGGCGGAGGCAGAGGTGCTGGAGGGAGAGATCCGGCAAGCTATCGCGGCCGTGGGCTGAGGCCCTGAGACCCCGCGCCTGAATGTGGAGAGTGGTACTCGATCACGCGGTATTCACGAGTGCCCTGCTCAATCCGCACGGCTCGCCTGCGCGGCTCCTTGATCTCGCGCTGCAGGGCCGGTTGCGGCTCTTCGCCACGCCTCGAATGTTGGCGGCAGAGGGAAGGGCACTGCGCAGCCATGCCCTCAAGCGTCGTCATGGCATGACTGACCGTGAGTTGTCGCGCTTCATGGCGGACCTGCCGGTACTCCTCTGTCTTGTCCCCGACGGCCCCAGGCCACGGGGCGGCGAGAGCCTCGAGTCGGAACTGCTGACCTGTGCGGCACAGAGCCACGCGGACTTCCTGGTGACTTCGCAGTCCATTGACACCGCCGCGGTGGAGCAGGGTGGCACACAAATAGTAACGGCCGACCAGCTAGTGAGCCTGGTCGGCCGCGATGTCTAGAAGTTGTCCGGCGGCCTAGCGACTGATGCGCGTGCCGCCGCCCTTCAGCAGCGTCTCCACTTCCTGCAGCGTGCACCAGTTGATGTCTCCCGGGATCGAGTGCAGCAGCGCCGCGTAGGCGTTTCCGTAGCGCAGGCCCTTTTCGATGTCGCCGGTGGTGTACCCGTACAGGAAGCCTGATGAGAACGAGTCGCCTGCACCAACGCGGTCGATAATCTCCACGTCGTACGTCTTGTCCTCGTACACCTTCCCGTTTGCATACACAATGGCCGTCCACTGGTTGTGCAGCACAGTCAAGTCGGTTCGGATAGTGATACAGACCGCCTCGAACTTGTAGTGCTCGGCGAGCTTCCTCGCCACGTCCTGGTAGTTGTCACCCTTGATCTTGAGCACCTTGGCGGTGTCTTCCTCGGTGGAGATGAGGACGTCCACGTACTCCATCAGCGGGTCCATGCACTTGTGCGCCTCGTCCTCTGTCCACAGCCGCACGCGGTAGTTGAGATCGCACGCCACCTTGCAGCCCATCTGTTTGGCGGCCTTGAGCGCCTCCAGGGTGGCGTCCGCCGCGGACTTGCTCAGCGCCGGCGTGATGCCCGTGGTGTAGAACCACTTGACGTCCTTCAGGATAGTCGACCATTCGAACTCGCCCGGCTTCACCTTGCTCATGGCCGAGTGGGCGCGGTCGTAGATGACTCTGCTGGGGCGGGGGTTGGCGCCGAACTCCACGAAGTAGATACCCACGCGGTCATCCTTGGTCCACTGGACGAACGAAGTATCGACGCCCTGCTCGCGCGCCTTATTCCTGATGAAGTGGCCCATGGAGTTGTCGGTCAGCCGGGACACCCACGCGGTCTT
>Ga0351964_1104_pt1 | contig 16238 bp, 12 predicted proteins | sample TotcelT113001N15_FD_205807 | JGI IMG/M metagenome (GOLD analysis project Ga0351964, IMG submission 205807) | Enriched cells from coal bed in the Powder River Basin, Montana, United States - Total cells T11 rep3 HSBNCT.T11.300.1.N15 ... | reverse complement strand
GCTTTCTGCGCATTTGAAAACGATTTTTAAGGAGCAATGCGGGAATCCTCGGACGCGAAGAAAAGTGTCACCTATGTACCTGGAATAAAGTGTTACCCATGTACCCGGACCATACCCAAATAGGCACATAACAGGACCATCCAGCCGATCGTGGTGCTCGGGTTGATGTCTGCGGTGGCTGTGCAGGCCTAAATCTGAAAGAAAGGAGACATGAGATGAATAAAGACAGCAAGTGCCCGGTAACGGGCAAAACGGACAAACTTACTGTCAGCAGTGGCAGGTCGAACCGGGACTGGTGGCCGAACCAGTTGAACCTCAAGACGCTTCATCAGCACTCTGATCTGAGCAATCCGATGGGCGAAGCATTCAACTACACTGAGGAATTCAAGAAACTCGACCTGGAGGCCCTGAAGAAGGACCTCTATGCCCTGATGACCGACTCGCAGGACTGGTGGCCGGCGGATTACGGCCACTACGGGGGGCTCTTCATCCGGATGGCGTGGCACAGCGCAGGCACCTACCGCATGGGTGACGGTCGCGGGGGCGCGGGGTCCGGCACCCAGCGTTTCGCCCCCCTGAACAGCTGGCCCGACAACGTGAACCTCGACAAGGCGCGCCGTCTGCTCTGGCCGATCAAGCAGAAATACGGCAGGAAAATCTCCTGGGCCGATCTGATGATCCTCGCCGGCAACTGCGCGTTGGAATCGATGGGATTCAAGACCTTCGGCTTCGCCGGCGGGCGTGAGGACGTTTGGGAGCCGGAAGAGGACATTTACTGGGGATCCGAGAGTGAGTGGCTCGGCGACAAGCGCTACTCCGGCGACCGCGATCTCGAGAATCCTCTCGCCGCCGTGCAGATGGGCCTGATCTACGTGAACCCCGAAGGGCCGAACGGCAACCCCGACCCGGTCGCCTCCGGCCGTGACGTTCGAGAGACCTTCGCACGTATGGCCATGAACGATGAGGAGACCGTCGCGCTCGTCGCCGGCGGTCACACCTTCGGCAAAGCCCACGGCGCCGGCGATCCGGCGCACGTTGGTCCTGTACCGGAGGCCGCCGGCATCGAAGAACAGGGACTCGGCTGGAAGAGCAGTTTCGGCAGCGGCAAAGGCGGCGATACGATCAGCAGCGGCATCGAGGGGGCCTGGAAGCCGAACCCGATCCAGTGGGACATGGGCTATTTGAGGGTGCTGTTCAAATACGAGTGGGAGCTGGTCAAGAGCCCGGCCGGCGCGCATCAGTGGCTGGCCAAGGGCGTGGCCGAAGAGGACCTGGTGGTTGACGCGCACGACCCGGCGAAGAAGCGCCGGCCGATGATGACCACGGCGGACCTCTCCCTTCGCTTCGACCCGATCTACGAACCGATCGCGCGGCGTTACCTGGCAAACCCCAGGCAGTTCGCCGACGCCTTCGCCCGGGCGTGGTTCAAGCTGACCCACCGCGACATGGGCCCGCGCTCGCGCTATCTTGGCGCGGAGGTCCCGAAAGAGGAACTTATCTGGCAGGACCCCATCCCTGCTGTCAATTTCAAACTCATCAATAAGCAGGACATCGCCTCCCTCAAGGGCAAGATCCTGGATTCCGGTCTGTCTGTGTCGGAGCTGGTTTCGACCGCCTGGGCGTCGGCGTCCACGTTTCGCGGCTCCGACATGCGAGGCGGAGCCAACGGCGCGCGCATTCGCCTGGCGCCTCAGAAGGATTGGGAAGTCAACCAGCCTGCCCGGCTGGCGAAAGTGCTTAAGACCCTGGAGCGTATTCAGAAAACGTTCAACAAATCCCAGACCGGCGGCAAGAAGGTTTCACTGGCTGATCTGATCGTTCTGGCCGGTTGCGCGGGCGTCGAACAGGCGGCGAAGAACGCAGGCTACAAAGTTTCGGTTCCCTTCACGCCGGGACGCATGGACGCCTCGCAGAAGCAGACCGATACGGCCTCTTTCGCCGTGCTCGAACCGAAAGCGGACGGTTTCCGCAACTACCAGAAGGCCGCCTATGCCGTATCGGCCGAGGAGTTGCTGGTTGACAAGGCTCAATTGCTGACGCTCACCGCACCCGAAATGACGGTGCTCGTTGGCGGCATGCGCGTTTTGAATGCCAACTTCGGACAGTCCCCGCACGGCGTTTTCACCAAGCGGCCGGAGGCGCTCACCACTGACTTCTTCGTGAACCTGCTCGACATGGGCACGACTTGGAAGGCGGCGTCGAAAGCCGGAGACGTGTTTGAAGGGCGCGATCGCGCAACAGGCGAACTGAAGTGGACCGGCACCCGTGTCGACCTCATCTTCGGTTCGAACTCGCAGCTCCGGGCCTTGGCGGAAGTTTACGGATGTAAGGACTCCCGGGAGAAGTTCCTGCACGACTTTGTCGCGGCGTGGAACAAAGTCATGAACCTGGACCGTTTCGATCTCGCCTGATCGCGGCATAAAATGCTGCGATGGTTTCTGACAGGGCAGCGGAAAAAACAGTCACCCAACGTTCCGGTTCCAGCGGACGGTATGTCGCCGCCGCTGGACCGGAGGGTTCCGCCGGTCAGGCCTTTGCAAGGGCGAAGCGGCTGAACTTTTTCTACAGACCCATGAACCGGGCGCAGATCATCTTCATGATTTCATTGGTGCCGGCAAAGATGCGCGTCACGCGGATGTCCCGCCAAGCCCTCGCAATGGGGTATTCTTCACAATAGCCGTAGCCGCCGTGGAGTTGAACGCAGCGGTCCGCGACGCGACAGGCCATGTCGGTGATCCAGTACTTGGACATGGAAACATCCACGACGATTTCCTTGCCCTCCATGTGATCCACGATCAGCTTGTCCAGAAAGGTCCGTCCAAGCCGGATATCCGTGGCCATTTCGACCAGCTCGAACTGCGTATGCTGGAATTTGGAAATGGGCTTCCCGAAAGCCACGCGCTCCTTGCAGTACTGGATGGTCAGCTCCAGCATCAGTTCGGCGCCGGCCTGGGCGCCGATCGCGCACATCAGCCGTTCCTGCTGCAATTTGAGCATGAGCTTTAAAAAACCGGACCCTTTCTCGCCGAGGCGATTGGCGGCGGGCACCCGACACTCCGTAAAGTAAAGTTCGGCCGTATCCTGGGAGTGCCAACCGACTTTCTTGATCTGCTTCCCCTTCTCGAAACCCGGCGTTTCCGCTTCGACCAGGAAAAGATCCACGGCCTGATGCGGATTGGCCACCGCTGGATCCTTAGCGGCCAGAATCAGCAGATCGCAATTAATACCGTTGCTGATGAACGTCTTCTGTCCGTTGAATACAATCTCATCGCCCTGCTCGACGGCAGTCGTCCGGATGGCCGCCAGGTCGCTGCCCGTGTTGGGTTCCGTCATGGCGATGGCCGTGATGATGTCGCCGGACACGCACCCGGGCAGATATTTTTTTTTCTGCGCTTCCGAGCCGAATGAAACGATATAGGGAACGATAATGTCGCTATGCAGTGAAGCGATCAGTCCGTTGAAATTGGTTCGGGCCATTTCTTCCGATACGATGACCGAATAAAGAAAATCTCCCCCGGCGCCGCCGTATTCTTCGGGCACGGCCGTGCAGAGAAATCCCTGTTCCCCCATTTTTTTCCAGGCTTCGCGCGGGACAATCCCGGCCTCCTCCCATTCCTCTGCATGGGGCGTGACTTCCTTTTCGAGATACTTTCTCAAGGTTTGCCGAAAGATTCTGTGCTCATCGGCGTACTGAATGATGTCCATATTCCCCTCCTCATGCGTTTTGATGCTTGCCGACAATCGAAATGGCGCACACATTCTGGTGTGGAAAACCACCCAGGTTATGCGTCAGACCATAACGGGGATCCCGGAGCTGGCGTTGGCCGGCCCGTCCGAGCAATTGCAGGTACATCTCGTAGAGCATGCGCAGCCCGGAAGCGCCGATTGGATGGCCGAAACACTTGAGACCGCCGTCCACCTGGGCCGGAACCTTGCCGTCCCGGTCGTAAAACCCCTCCAGGGCGTCCTTCCATGCCATGCCGCGTTCGGAAATATGCAGGTCTTCATAGGTCACCAGCTCCGTGATGGAAAAACAGTCGTGCAGTTCCATCATGCTGATCTCCTCGCGCGGATTCGTGATCCCGGCTTCCCGGTAGGCCTCGGTGCTGCATTTGCTGGCCGTGACGAAATGCTCGCCCGCCCATTCGTTGAAGCCCCCTTCATAACCGCTGCTGACGGCGACCTGAAGCGCCTTGACGCCGACGAGATCCTTTTTCCCGAGTTCCCGGGCCATCCGGGGCGTCGTCACAATCGCACAAGCGGCGCCGTCGCTCACGCCGCAACAGTCGAACAACCCCAACGGATGAGAGATGATCGGCGCCGACAGCACCTGGTCCATGGTCACGGCCTTGCGCAGGTGGGCCTTGGGATTGAGCGCCCCATTTGCATGGCTCTTCACCGAGACATGGGCGATGGCCCGCTTGATGTCTTTGTCGGTGATCCGGTATTTGGCCCCGTACGCCGAGGCAAGCTGCGCGAAGAGTCCCGGCGCCGTTGCATTGGCCATCCACTGCCAGAAGAGCGTCCCAAAGCCGGATCCGGGATTGGGAAGCCCCCCGTAACCGCTGTCTTTGAGCTTCTCCACGCCGAGGGCCAGACAGATATCATAGGCCCCGGATGCAACGGCATACACAGCCCCGCGAAAGGCTTCCGTGCCTGTGGCGCAGTAATTCTCCACGCGGGTGATGCCGATATGGGGCAGACGCAGGGCCACGCCCATCGGTGTGGCGCTCTTTCCCATGTTGATCTCATCGATGCAGGTGCCCAGCCAGGCCGCCTGAATCGCCTTTTTTTCGATTCCCGCATCGGCAAGACATTCCATAAAGGCTTCGACCATGAGCTCCTCGCCCCCCATATCCCAGCGTTCACCGAAACGTGTGCAGCCCATCCCGAGAATGACGACCTTGTCCTTGATTCCTGAAGCCATGGTTACCACCTCCTACGGTTTGAAATTGAAGAGCCTTCCGATGAGCTGGGCCTTCATGACGTCGCCGGACACCTTGAGTTTGCCTGCGCTGAATGCCTGCATGCCGTCCAGCTTGCCCTGAATGAGCGCCATGAAGTCCTCCTCGGTCATCTTGATCGTCGTCGTCGGTTTGTCCGCCAGCCCCGCTTCGACGCGGCAGGCGCCGTCCTTGACCGTGACGACCCAGTCGCCGCCGCCGGAGCCTGAGATATTGAACTGGAAGGTGACATCCTTCCCGGCCGCCTTTTCCGCGTTGAAGGCATCGGGCATCTTTTCAAAAATCATCCTGACGCTCGTTGCCGGACCTTCGCCCTTCGCTTCCTGTTTTTCCGCAGCCGGGGGCGGCGTCATGAAGGACATGACGGCCGTGGTCGCATCCTGAAACATCTGTGCGCCGTCCAGATTGTTGATTTGCTTCCAGTGGTCCCGGATCTCTTCCGGGGTCGGCGGGTTCTTTCCTTCTCCGAGTGTGATGCCGGGGCCCGTCAACACGGCCGCCCGGCTGTGGTAACCGGCCGCGACGTTGAATACAGCCCCCGTTTCACGGCAGTTTTCCGAGCACAGATAGGCCACGATCCCGGCAACATAATCGGGCTTGAGCTTTTCGAACAGGTCGGGCGGCATGACATCCTCGGTCAGCCTCGAGGCCGCCACGGGTGCGATGGTATTGACCTTGATATTGTGCTTCTGCCCCTCCAGCCTCAGTGTGTTCATGAATCCCACGAGCGCCAGCTTCGCCGAACTGTAGTTGGTCTGGCCGAAATTGCCGTACAGGCCAGCGGCGGAGGTTGTCATGACGATGCGGCCGTAGCCGTTCTCCTTCATGGTCTGGAAGGCGGGACGTGTGACATGATAGGCCCCGTTGAGGTGCACATCGAGAACGGCCTGCCAGGCTTCAGGATCCATTTTGAGAAAGCCTCGGTCGCGCAGGATGCCGGCGTTGTTGATCAGGATATCCAGGCGGCCGAAGGCCTCCATTGCGGTCCGGACGATATTCTCGCCGCCTTCGGGCGTCGCCACGCTATCGTAGCTGGCCACGGCCTGGCCGCCCAAATTCTTGATTTCATTGACGACTTGATCCGCCGGGCTGTTCGTTCCCTGCCCTGCGCCGTCGCGGGCGCCGCCGAAATCATTGACGACCACCCTGGCGCCCCGCCGGGCCAGTTCGAGGGCATAGGTGCGTCCCAGGCCGGCGCCGGCGCCCGTGATGATGGCCACGCGGCCGTCAAAACGCATTTCGCCATCTTTGACAGCTATGTCGGGTTGGGGCTGGGGAACAGCCTTCCAGAAATAGGCCGTAAACCCGCGTTCCGTATCCGTCAGGCGTTTGCGGAAAGACATCTTCACGGGCATTCCCACCTTGACATCGCCGAGTTCGCAATCGGTGAAGTCCGCCATGAAGCGGCCGCCGCCGTCAAACTGGATCATGCCGTAGATGGCGGGCGGATCGACGGACACGGCGAGCAGGTCTCCCGTGAAGGTCATGACCTTCGCCGGTCTGTCGGCAAACTCATAGTCGTCCTGGCTGGTTGAATGCTCGCAGGCCGGATTCACGCAGATGTCCATCTTCGGATACTGGGGCGTGCCGCAGTCACGGCAGACGCCGCCGACGAGGCCCGTGAGCATCTTGCGTTTCCGCCAGAGCGTGGTCATGGCGGTCTGGGTCGGGGCCTCGGCCCGGATGCCCATTTCGGGATCGATGAGGTTTCTGAATTTGAGAAATTTCATGTAGTTGTCGATCGTTTTCTTGTGCTCGAGCGAACCCTTGACCCCCGTGCGCGGCGGCAGTTTCGCGATATTTTCCGTCACCCGGAAGTACAGGGCGTCACACCCCTGGCCGAAGCCCGCCACGAGGATGCCTTCGCCGGGCTTCGCCTGTTCGAGGGCGGATACGAGCATGACCAGCGGATGGGCGGCGCCCGTCTCACCGCAGACTTCATGCATATTGTCGATGACCTTTCCGGGCGCAGCCCCGAGCTTTTTAGCCAGCGCCCGGTGCTCGGCCTTGAAGAAACACGGGAAGACGAGCCGGTCCACATCCTGGATCGATATCTTGAGCTTCTTGAACAGGCCGTCCACAGCCTCCGGAATAAATTTGGCGTAGCCCTCTTCCCGTAGCCAGCGCTCCTCCCACATGTAATCGAACCGGCGGTCCGCCGCGCGGTAGTGATCCACGAAATCATAGGAAACCGAATGGGACCCGAGAAATTCGGCGATGACGTCCTTCTCGCCGACCATCAGCGATGCGGCCCCGTCGCCGAACCACATTTCATAGAAGTAGGCGGGCCGGGTTTCGCGCTTGTCCGTGGCCGCCACCAGGACATTTTTCCTGCTGCCCGCTCTGACGCCGTCAAGGGCGGCCAGCAGGCCCGTGGTCCCGGCCTTGAGGGTCGAGGTGAAATCGGCCGTCGCCATATCCGAACGCAGATTCAGCGCGGTGGCCAGGATGCCGGCATTGAGCCGGTCGGAGAAGGGAAGCGTGGTGGAACACAGGTAGGCCGCGTCGATGGCCTGTTTGTCCATTCCGGTCAGGCAGTCGCGGGCCGCTGCGACGGCCATCGTGAGGCTGTCTTCGTCGTGGTTGCATATGGACCGCTCACCCTGGGCGACCATGATGATGGCCGGGGCGAACCAGCCCATCGCCTGGAAGATGGCCATGCGGTCCAGCCGAAGCCGGGGGATATAGGCGCCGTAAGCAGTGATTCCGATCATCGTCATTCCTCCCTTATATTTTAAACAGTTTCTCGATGAGCTGGGATTTCATGAGATCGCCTTCGATCTTGATCTTACCCGATGTGTAGGCCTTCATGGCCGTCATGGCGCCGCTCATCATCGCGAGAAAATCCGCACCGGCCATTTTGATCGTGGTGTTGGGCTTCTGGTGGACGCCCGCTTCGATGTTACAGGTCGAGTCCCTGACGGTGACCACCCAGTCCCCGCCGCCGTCACCGCTTAGAGAGAACTGAAAGACCACATCCACGCCTTTGGCGGCATCGGGTCTGAAAGCCCCGGGCATGCCCTTGAAGACCGCCGCAACACTTGCCGGAGCGCCGCCGGCCGCGGCCTCCGTGGCGGGTGCATCCGGCTTCGGCGAAAGCGCCGCCATCATGTCCCCAAGAACCAGATCGTTGAGATTGTCGTGCTCCCTGGCGCCCTCGAGGCTCAGGATCTTCTCCCATCCGGCGGCCACGTCTTCCAGCGTGGGCACCGTTTTGCCGTCGCCGATCACGATGCCGGGACTCGTCATGACAGCGGCCCGGTTATAGCAACCCATCCCGGCATTGTAGATCCTGCCGCTGACGGGGCACTGCTCGGAACACAGGTAGAGCACCAGGGGCGACACGAACTCCGGTTTCATCTTTTCCAGCAGATCCGGCGGCAGGATGTCCGCCGTCAGCCGCGAGGCCGCAATGGGTGCGACGGTATTGACCTTGATATTGTATTTGCCGCCTTCGAGCTTGAGCGTGTTCATCAGGCCCACGAGGCCCATCTTGGCGGCGCTGTAGTTGGTCTGGCCGAAATTGCCGTAAAGGCCGGCGGCCGAGGTCGTCATGATGATGCGCCCGTAGCCGTTTTCGCGCATGGCCCGGAAGGCGGGACGCGTGACATGGTAGGCCCCGTTCAAGTGAACATCCAGGACGATCTTCCAGCTTTCCGGGTCCATCTTGCCGATCCCCTTGTCGCGCAGGACGCCGGCATTGTTGATCAGAATATCCACGCGGCCGAAGCGGTCGAGCGCCGTCCCGATGATATTTTCGCCGCCTTCCGGTGTGGCAACACTGTCGTAATTGGCTATGGCCTCACCACCTAACTTCTTGATTTCATTGACGACATTATCAGCAGGCGATGCGGAGCCCGCGCCATCGCCGTCCCGGGCGCCGCCGAAATCATTGACGACCACACGGGCGCCGCGCCGGGCCAGTTCGAGGGCATAGACCCTGCCGAGCCCCCCTCCGGCGCCCGTGATCACGGCCACGCGGCCGTCAAAGCGGATTTCATCTTTCGGCGCCGGACCGTATTCGAAGATCCCGTTGTCGATCACCATCTCGCCGCTTGCGGCATTGACGACACGCCAGAGGGCCGTGCCGTCGGACATCTTCCAGATCAGGGTTTTGATGGGTTCGCCGGGATACAATGTCCGCGAAAAACGGCAGGCCAGACGCCGCACCTTCTCGGGCTCGCCCGGGACAAAATGGGCCATCAGGGCCCGGCAGGCATAACCGTAGGTGCAAAGGCCGTGCATGATGGGCTTTTCAAATCCCACCATGCGGGCAAATTCGGGATCGGCGTGGAGTTGAAAAATATCGCCCGACAGCCGGTAGATCAAAGGCTGGTCCGGCGATGGCGATGCCGCTACGACCATGTCGGGATCGCGTTGCGGGAAAATCACCTCTTTTTTAGGAGCGTCCTCACCGCCGAAATTGCCGTCAAGCCGGGCAAAAACCGTAATGATGTTCGTAAAAAGGCGCTTGCCGTCGGCGTCGCAGGTTTCACTTTCACCGATCACGAGCGCACCCTTGGGACCTTTGTCATAGTAATGGCTGACCTTGCCCGTGGTCACAAAGCTGCCCGATGCAGGGATGGGCCGGTGAAAAATCAGTTCCTGCTCGCCATGCAGAACCCCGGCAAGATTGATGTTCGAAGCGGCGGCAACCTGCCCGAGAAAGTCGAAAATCATCGCGATCGAAAACGTGGGAATCACCTTGAGATTCTTCTCGTAGGCATAATCCAGATCATCAAAGCCGGCCCCGACGCCGAGGGCGTATAACACAACATCCTTCCAGTCGTAATGCCGTGTGATCGGACCAATCGGCTTGCCGAGCGCATCCATGTTCAGTGCCATTGGCTGTCCTCCTTTACGTTAACCGATAGAATAAAACAGATCCCCGGAAACAAACCTGTTTTCCGTCTCTTGCCGGCAGGAGATTAAAAAGAGGGTGTGGTGAAAAGCAAACCCTTCATGGTGATTCACCCCCATCCGGACCCTCCCCCATCAGATCAGAGGCGATCTGCGACTTGTCCCGTGTCGGCCGACCTTCAGACTGCACCTGAATTCCGCTGCACAAACGCCGGGATCAGCAGAAATTTAAGGGTCTCTTTCGCCGCAAAAATATAATCGTCCCGCTGCAAGCCGGTCATGGGCCGGAAGAAGTTCTCACCGGAGACAAAATGATGAAGGGCGTTCATCACGGTCAGCACCTCCATGACGGCACGGGGAGAAACGTTTTTCGGATCCCTTGTCAATTCCATGGAACGAGCTATATCACCAGTAAATTCGGGTACTTTAAAGTCAAGGCTGGATTCGTGGCGGGTTTTGCCGAAATAGCGCAACAGGATCAGATTGGACACTTCGGGGTGTGCAAAGAGATAGTCCGTCATCACGTCAATGGCAATGGCCATGCGCTCGGCCAGCGGCCTGCCGTGAATCATCCGTTCAACATCGATCAGACTCTTTTGCAGATCTTTGTTGATGTCAAGGATCACATCCTCGTAGAGAGCCTTCTTCTCACCCCAGTGATAGTGAAGCGTGGAAATGTCAATCCCCACGTCCTGGGCGATCATACGCATGGTGGTCCCATGGAAACCGTAATCGCCGAAGATTCGCCGCGCCGCGCCGAGAATTCTGGCTTTCATCGATTCCGGATCTTTACGGGCCTTATCGAGGCGGGTTTCCATGGTTTAATCCATCCGATGATTCCATCATGTGATGGAGCCGATCCTGGCTGATAAACGTCTCCCTGTCAAGCATTTATTTCGGCATGTTTTCAGCTTTGCGCTTGACAGGATGAGACTGCTTTTTTATAGTTTGACCTGGAAAGCGCGTCCGTCAATAGCGCCCCGGCATGTCCTGCACGTAGAGGGTGCCGGATTGTTTTCGCCCGCCGGCACAACATTTGAAAGTTCTTGCTTGGACTTCAGGAGATGATCATGAAATTGCTGATTGAAGCGAAGAATGCCCCCCCGGCGATCGGCCCCTACTCCCAGGCCATTCGGGCCGGCAGCACAATTTATCTGTCCGGGCAGATCGGATTGGACCCCGAAACCATGCAGATGGCCGAAGGGATCGACGCCCAGGTCCGCCGTATTTTTTTAAACCTCCAGGCCGTCGCCGTCGCAGCCGGAGGAGATCTTAATGATATCGTAAAGTTAACTGTTTACATGACTGATTTGTCGGACTTTCCCCGTCTCAACGACATCATGACGGACTTTTTCAAACACCCTTATCCGGCCCGAGCCACGATCGGCGTGGCCGCCCTGCCCCGCAACGCCCTCGTGGAAATGGACGCCGTGCTCGTGGTCTTCTGACAGAAAGGATTTAAGCGGATCCGGCATTCCGGGCAAGAACATACAGGATGAGGTCGGCTTTGATTCGGGAAAATGGCGCTTAATGAGGTAAGTCTGCAAACGATAAGTTTGATTGTCAGGGACTGATGTTGTTGACGAAGTCATTCAAATCCGCTTTTTTTAAGACTCCCATCCACTTGAACTTCACGCCCCGACGTCTGACGGGAAACGATTCATCCTTGCATCCGGTGGCCGGTTCATCGGAGACCGTTTCGAAATTCACATTCTCGAGATCCGCATTGCCGGCGAATATTTTGAGGACGCCTGCCGTATCGAGGTCTTCCTTGGATCCCTGGTAAATGAAGGCCATGCCGCCCTGGCTGATGTCTATGGCTTGAACCTTCCATTCCTTATCCGTACCGGGCGATATGATGACAAAGGTGCCTTTCGGGACCGCGACACGCCGGTGTTGGCGAGCATCGCTTGGCTTCGGAACCTGACTCGAGATCTTGGACATGCCTCTGTCTCCTTTCTCGCTAGTGCGGGATATAGCACAAGAAAATCCAACATGAAAGCGTTATTTCAATCGGAATGGTTTCCTTCAGAAAAAAAATGAGAGGAGCATCGAGAGAATTCTGAAATCACCGTGTGAAAACGGAAGACAGGTTCAGGAAGGCAACGGGGGAAAAGTGCAACCGATTGAGATTGCACTGCATATCGCCGACATGATGCTGAAGCCGGAAATTGCACCCGGACAGATATTCACGCAGGAATACTGCTGATCAATGGTAGATTTGACCTACAAATACCTTTACACTCAATCAGTGTTGCTTTCCGTTCAGTCCATCAATAGAATTGCATCGTGGTGCTTTACCCAGCCTGACCCGGTTGAAACACAAAAACTTGAAAGATTGAAGGAGGAGAGAAAATGGCAACGCGTGATTGTGTAAAAGGACTGATCATCGGCGGTTTGATCGGCGCAGCAGTGGGCATTCTTTATGCTCCCAAAAGCGGCAAGGAGACAAGAGAGGATATCTGCAATTCTGCGGAGGAATTACTGGAGAAAGCAAAAAAACAATATGAGGGGACCTGTGAAATGATCGAGAAAGTGACAGGCCGTGAGAAGGAATTATATGCCGAGAGCAAAGCAAGACTCAAGAAAGCCATAGAGGCCGGCGTGAAAGCCTTCAAGCAGGAGAAAGCAGAGTCTCCCGAAGCATGACGCTTGCCATTTTGAGCCGATGGCTCTCCGAGATGAATTCCTGAAGAAAGGGGTCAAAAATGAAAATGAGCTGCCTTGCCATCCGTTTTCTTGTTGTCCTTGCGATGATCGCTGCTTTTGCAGCCTGTGCAGCGACGCCGGAAAGGACAAGCACGGGAGAATATATTGACGATTCCGTTCTCACGACCAAAATAAAAGCGAAGCTCGCAGCGGATGACTTCCTCAAGTCATTTCAGATCAGCGTAGAGTCCCACAAAGGCATCGTTCAGTTGAGCGGCTTCGTTGATTCTCAAAACACCATCGATAAGGCGGGCAAGATCGCAAGAGAAGTCAAGGGCGTCATATCCGTCAAGAATGATCTCCTCGTGAAATAAACGACCGTTATTTATATTCCAAACGGACGCATTCCCAGGCAACAGGGCATGAAAAACCCTGTTGCTCGACATTCAGAGAGCGCCTCAGCGGCAGTCGCGATGAAAGCGCGCCCCTGATCAACCGCCTGAAGGGACACGGTGACCCGGACAGATCGTCGACAAAAAATATCCTGATGGTCATTGCGACGGTTGTCGTCCTGGTCAGAATCATCCGGGAAAGACGGTCCCTTCAGCTGTGATTCAGGTCTTCCGAAGGGGGGATCATCACAGATCCGCACGTGTCAATCCGTTATCCTTGATCCGGACCGACGACCCGGCCGCTCGTTTCGGTGGTCGCTTATCCGGAAGTCGCCGGCATGGAATAAGACCGTTCAAGGAAGAGATCCGCACTCTGGAAAAAAATAAGAAAGCGCAATCGGTTGAGATTGCGCTGCATATCGTAAATATGGTGCCGAAGCCGGGATTTGAACCCGGACAGGCATTCACCCACTAGACCCTGAACCTAGCGCGTCTACCAAATTCCGCCACTTCGGCACACTCAGGCTGTTACACCGATCCTCCCGGCCTTGTCAAGCAAAAATGACGGCATGTTCACGCCAAGCCATGGTTTTGACGATGCCGTCGAAACCGGCCGGCTGTCCGGTTTTTTGCGAGGTCATCAAAAAGGAGCTTGAAATAAAAGACAATAATGCTATGTTAGCGCCCGCAATTTGGGATATGAAAGGGATAATGCTGGAATAATCATGAATGTTTTCAACGGTATTGACGAAATAACCGATGATTTCCGGGGAGCCGTTGCCACGATCGGAAACTTTGACGGCGTGCACCTGGGACATCAACATATCTTTGAAAAAGTGCTTCGGGAGGCTCGTCGGAGGAAGTGCCGGGCAATGGTGATCACCTTTGAGCCCCATCCCAAAATGGTGCTTCACCCCGAACGGAAGCCCTTTTATCTGATTACCTCCCTTGAAGAAAAGATCGCCCGGATTGCAGAAACAGGGATTGACGGCCTGCTGCTGATCCCCTTTACCATGGAATTTTCGCACATCTCGGCGCGGGATTTTGTCCATTCGATCCTCTGGGACAACCTTCGCATCAAAAAGATCTTTATCGGGCACGACTATACCTTTGGCCGGAACCGGGAAGGCAACGAAACCCTTTTAGCCTCCTTCGGGAAACAGCTGGGTTTTGACGTCGAGATCATCAGCGCCCTGAAAATCGGCGATCGCGTCATCAGCAGTACGCTCACGCGCCATGCAATCCTTGATGGCAGGGTCAAGGAAGCCGCCGCTTACCTAGGCAGGCCATATAATCTGAGCGGCGTCATCATTGCCGGTCACCGGCGGGGAAAGGAACTTGGCTTTCCCACCGCCAATCTCAAGCCGGACAAGGCGCTTTTGCCCGCCCGCGGAATTTATGCCGTGCGGCTGCTTCTGGAGGGCAAGTTCCATGAGGGTGTTTTAAATATCGGGTTCAATCCGACGTTTGCCGACAACGCCCTGTCTGTCGAGGTATACATCTTTGATTTTGATGAGGATATTTACGAAAAAAGACTTAATCTCCTGTTCGTGGACCGGATCCGGGACGAGATGAAATTTGACGGTCCGGACCGGCTTGTTGAGCAGATCCGACGGGATGTGGAAGCGGCCCGGGCGATCCTCCGTCAGACGCCTGCGGTCCCGTCTTATCCTGAACCGGATGTTCCCTAACGTCCAAAGATGACTTCGCCCGTGTCTGTAATAAGCTTCGCCGGCAACTGGAAGATGTTTTTGAAGATGTCGAAAACCCCTCTGGCGATGGCTTTCACCGGGATGGCCTCAACGACGGGATCGTCCAGCGCCCCCGTCACCTCAAAATAAACGGTCATGATGCTCCGGTTCTCATCGGTCAGAATCCACCCGATCACGGGAATCAGACTGACCACTTTATCCACCGTCTGCAGCGGTTGCACGCCCACCACCGTTTCGACGAATTGCCCCCGGGGCATGTCGATGGTGCCCACCGCCGAAATGTTCATGGCATCGCTGCTGATGGCAAGGTCCCGGGTGGATATGATCCCATCCTCAAAGGAAAATGTGGCGACGATCCTGCCGTAGGGCATGCCGCCGTGCACCATGTCCGGCAGTTGAAACTTCAGCAACTGGGAAACATTGAGAATCGAGAAAATCTTCGACAGCACGGCGAATCTCGTCAGCATGCCTTCTTCGATTTGAATCCGGACATTGCCCAGCAGTGTTTTTTTCAGATCCACACCGCCGCCTCCCTTTGCCGTTAGATCTCCCTTCGCTGAAAAAGCACCCGTGATGACTCTGTCTCTCACATCCATGAACTGAAGGCATTGTTCAGCAGACAACTTTTCCAGATCGAAATTGAAGTGATAGCGCGGCGCCTTCGCATCGGCCAGGTCAATGCGGCCGTGTCCGGTCATTGTTCCCCCCAGGGCATTGAAAGCGAGTCCGTTCAGATAAAGGATATTTTTATCCAGGCTCAGATTCGTCTGTAATTTCTCGAAGGCCAGCCGGCCCATACGGCCGGCATCGACCTGGAAGGAAGCATCCAGAGGCATCCTGACTGGAGGCTCTTCGGCCCGGTCCGACCTTCTCAGATCGCTGAGGATCCGGAGGTCCTGCACGTCCAGGTAAGGCGAAGCCACGCCGAGTCGGACTTCAGGATGCTCCTGCACGTTTTTCACGGCGCCCCTGATGTTCATCCTGGATTCATTGATCCGGAAGGTCAGGGCATCAATCTGCAGATCGCGGTTCTTAAAAACAACCGAGCCGCTGACATTCTCCAGCTGCACCGGCCGCTCCGGATGGTGAAGGCCGAGGTCGGCCACATTGACCCGTTCAGAACCAAATGTTACGGCAAAGGAGGGGTCCTTCAGACTGGCGACCATTGCGCGTGCGGAGATCACGGAGTTTCCGAGACGTATGGTCATTTGCGAAGTGTCCAGGGCATCCCCCCGCAGGCGGATTTTTCCGGTCACATGGCTTATGGACTCGATGAAACCCGCGGGTTTGAAGGAAACATCCGTCAGGACCATTTCCCCACGCCAGCGCAGATCGGACAGGCCCTTCGGACCGCTGCGCGCCCTGGCACTCAGCTGCAGTTGTCCCCGGGGCTCGAATTTTTCGATTTTTGGCAGCAGGGGCGCAAGGTCCTCTATCTGCACTGAATTGGTGTGAATGGTCAGAGACAATGCGTTCTGCTCGGCGGGGCGGTACGTCGCCGAGGCGGTCAGTGCAAGCGGAGACAGATGATACTCGATGGAAGAGAAAACAGTCTCCTCTTTTTTAATGTTGGCTTTTAAGCTCAGGTGATTGGCCTTCCCCGACGGTTTATCCAGCCATTCCGGATATTGATAGGTGGCTTCATTCAGATCCCAGTCGCC
>Ga0351964_1097_pt1 | contig 16857 bp, 18 predicted proteins | sample TotcelT113001N15_FD_205807 | JGI IMG/M metagenome (GOLD analysis project Ga0351964, IMG submission 205807) | Enriched cells from coal bed in the Powder River Basin, Montana, United States - Total cells T11 rep3 HSBNCT.T11.300.1.N15 ... | reverse complement strand
ATCTTTCATTAGCACAATTAGCATATGCTACAGGAACGATCAGCGGTTCGCAGGAGGGCTCATCATGTTCTTACGATTAATCATCATACCGATCTTGTCCATGATTCTATGCGCCTGCTCGAATCAACCCCTATCAAAGGAATCGAAAGCGATCCCGGTTTCAGCTACCTCTGTCACGCAAAAAGATGTTCCTGTTTTTTTAGAGTCATTGGGAATTGTTCAATCCTCTCATACTGTAGAAATCAGGCCCCAGATCAGCGGCGTCCTGCTCGAAGTTCTATTTCAAGAAGGTCAAACAGTAAAGGCGGGAGATATCTTGTTTGTCATTGATCCATTACCGGCCATGATCAAGCTGCAAGAAGCCGAAGCCTCTATAGCCATGAGCAGAACAAGCCTTTTGGCTGCTCAGAAAAAACTGCAGCGCTACAAAGGATTGACGAACCCAAATTTGATCGCCCCAGTAGACTGGGATGAGCTCGAAGCACAAATAGCTAAATTCCAAGCGGCTTTGCAGGGGGACCAAGCTAAAGAATCTGCAGCCAAGCTTGAATTGGAACGCTGCAGCATAAAATCTCCTGTTTCGGGAAAAACCGGAAAGCTTACTGTGCATAAAGGCAATTTGGTATCCGCCTCTCAAACAACCCCTCTGATCTCGGTATCCTGTCTTGATCCTTTATATGTGGATTTTTCCTTGACGGAGAAAGAACTAGCAGAGATTACGGATGAACAGATGCCCATTGAAATCTCACCATTATGCGATCCTGGAGTTACTGTTCAAGGCAAGCTCGTCTTTTTAGACAATGGGATCGATACACATTCCGGCATGTTGCATGCACGAGGTGTGATGGACAATGCCCATAATAAATTTTGGCCGGGACAATCCGTGAGGGTCCGTCTTCGTGTCGCGGTGATAGCCAATGCACAAATGGTGCCTCTCAAAGCAGTGCGCACAAATGAAAAAGGCCCCTATGTATACGCTGTAGGCCCAGACAGGACAGCAATTGTCCGGTCTGTTACTCTGGGAGCACAAGAAGGTAATAAAGTGATTATTGAAACCGGATTGGATTTGGGAGATCTCGTGATCACGGAAGGACATCTGCGTCTTACGCCAGGGATCAAAGTTGACGTAGTGCAAGAAGAGCCACAAGGAGAAAAATGAACCTTTCCGCTCCATTTATTAGACGTCCAGTGATGACCAGCTTGATCATGTTTGCGCTATTCATGGCCGGTTTTTTCTCGTTTCGTCATCTACCTGTGAGCGATCTGCCCAATATTGATTATCCGATTATTCGTGTGTCCGGCTACTATTCGGGAGCCAATCCGGAGACCATGGCCAATCAAGTGACAATCCCTCTGGAAAACGAGCTGATGAATATCAGCGGTCTAAAGAGAGTTTCTTCCTATAGCGGCCGCGGCTACTCCACCATAACCTTGTTATTTGATTTGAACAAAAACATCGATGAAGCCGCCCAGGAAGTGCAAGCCGCTTTGTCGCGGGCTGAAGGGAACCTCCCGCATGAGATGACATCACGTCCGACTTATCGAAAAGTCGATGGACAGCAAGATAACATCATGTACTTGGTCCTGACCTCCCCGACGTTAACAATTGCCGAGTTGTATGATTATGCCCACCAAGAAGTTGAACAGCAGCTTGCGCGGATCGAAGGGATCTCAAAAGCTGAAGTGTATGGATCGCCTTTTGCCATACACCTCCAATTAAATCCCGAGCTCTTGGCTGCCCGCAGCATTGGCTTTGACGAAGTCCTGTCGGCTATACGCAGCTATAATACAAATCTTCCGCTAGGAATCCTAAACACAGATGAACGCAAATTCACCATAGAATTAGATGGCAGCCTTCTCAATGGGGGAGACTTCGGGAATATCATTTTATCCAGGCAAAACCCCTTGCAAGCTCCGGTACGGCTAAAAGATGTCAGTGCTATCGTTGAAGGGCTGGAATCAGATGAAGCCTACCATTTTGTGACCGCCAAAACATCGGAATCTGCCATCATTTTGGGCATCCAAAAGCAAAATGGGGCAAACACGGTATCCATTTCTAAACTGATCAGAGAAAAAATACCAAGCATCAAGAAGGAGCTGCCTCCTTCTATAGATCTCAAGTTGTGGTTTGATAAAGCAGAATGGATCCAAGAAGCTGTTTCTGATGTGGAATGGTCTTTATTGACTGCCTTTGTTTTAGTCATTGTCGTGATTTTTTTTAGTATCGGACGAATTGCCGAAGCACTGATACCAAGCCTTTCGCTTCCATTCTCTCTGATTGGCACTTTCATTGTCATGGCCTTGCTTAACTTCAGCTTTGATATCCTATCCCTCTTAGCCTTAACACTTTCTGTTGGTTTCGTCGTCGATGATGCTATTGTTGTATTGGAAAATATTGTCCGCTACAATGAAAAAGGCATCCCCCGTCTGAGGGCAGCTTTGATCGGTTCGAAACAAATAGGATTCACCATATTGTCTATGACCTTTTCTCTCGTGGCTGTTTTCATACCGCTATTATTTATGAGAGATATTTATGGGAGGCTTTTTCGAGAGTTCAGCTTGACTTTGGCGTCGGCGATCCTCGTGTCGGGATTCATTTCATTATCCTTGACCCCGATGCTTTGCAGCCGATTCCTTTCTTCTCATGAAAATCCGACAGTCTTGCAGAGTTTTGTTACAGGCATGAACAAAAAGCTGCTCGTGTGGTATGGAAGAACCCTCGAAAAGTGCCTCCAATGGCGGAAAATCGTCTTATCTTCCGCTATCGTGAGTTTTCTTCTCATGATTCCGCTCATCAAATTGCTGCCTGTAGATCTCTTTCCCCAAGAAGATCGGGGGTATATACGCAGCTATGCTAAGATGCCGCGAGGCATTTCTTCGCAGCAAGCGACCCTATACCAAGATAAAATTAAATCGGTTTTACAAGCCTGTTCCTCCATCGATAGTTTTATCACTCTATCTTCGCCCGATTATAGGATGTTCCTCATCAAGCTAATCCCCATAGACCAACGGCCCACCCAATCAAAAATCATTGAGGACCTGCAAAAGGAGATCAATGCAGTACCCGGGATACAGGCTTCCATGCGTGGATTGCAGTTGATAGACCTTAATCTGTTAGGATCTTCAGGCAATGCCTACCAATATGTGCTGACAGGTCCAGATCTCCCTCAATTGCATCAGACTGCTGAGACATTTAAGAAAGCATTGATGGAGCATCCTGAATTTTCACAGATTAGTTTGAATTTAGAGATAAACGATCCTAAGCTTAAAGTATCAGTTTTTGAAGAGCATGCGGAAAAGTACGGGTTCTCCAAACAGAAAATCCAAACCATGATACAACATGCTTACGTCGGGACCAGTGTAGGCACTATCAAAAAGAACAACACGCAATACAAAGTATTCCTTGAGCTCAGCCCTGAATATCAGCGGAATGTAAATGCATTGGGCAAATTATATTTGAAATCAAATTCAGGAGCTATCGTACCTTTAAAAGCCGTAGCCACCTGGAAGGAAACAGTAGGGCTTCCAGCCATTCGACACTTGGACCACATGCCTGCCATCACTCTGTCTTTTGACATTGCCGGCAACGTGCCTTTAAATAAAGCTTTGGATACTTTGCAAGATATAGCCAAAAAAACATTCCCTCCCACCGTGTCGGGAAAACTCGAAGGCGGAGCTGAGAAAATAGCCTCAACAGTCTACGATACCGCAATCCTGGCAGGGTATGCTGTCGTGGTTATGTACATTGTTTTAGGAATATTGTATGAAAGCTTTATCCACCCCCTTACCATATTATCTTCACTTCCATTTGCAGGCCTTGGAGGGATCCTCACTCTTCTTTTGTTTCGAGAGCCCATTTCCCTATATAGCATGGTAGGATTCATTCTTTTGATCGGCCTCGTGAAAAAAAATGGGATCATGATGATCGACTATGCCATTGAAGCGCGAAAAGATCGCAGCATTTCAGCTGAGAAAGCTATTTTTGATGGATGCATGGTCCGATTCAGACCGATCATGATGACAACAGTTGCAGCGATCATGGGAGCTCTTCCCATTGCTTTTGGACTAGGAGCAGGAGCGGAGACCCGCCGAGGTTTAGGGTTGGTCATTGCAGGCGGATTGCTTTTTGCTCAAATCCTGACACTGTATGTCACCCCTGTGATCTATTTGACGACCGAATCTTTATGGATGAAAATCATTCAATTCTTTGCACATAGACGAAAAGTAAAGGTTGCCGAGAACTCGCTTGAGGTATAGCTAAACCTAAGGTTGTTTGATTTTACGAATAGCCCGTTCGATACGCCACATAAAAACCAATAGCAAGAACAGAGGGAGCAGAAACAAAACAAAAAGCAAGGATACCCCTAGTCCAATGGCGGGAGTGTTGCTGGTCAGATTATCCACTAGCGAGGTGGCATTTTCTATTTGCTCGCCATTTTTTTTGATCACCTGCGTAGAGAGTTCTATGTATTTTGTATTTTCTCTTATTGCCGCACTTGCTCCGCCTACCGTATCGATATTTTCTCTAACAACCTGATTTGCCTGAGCTAAATAGCCTACATTCTCTTTCAATGAACCGCTTGCAAGATTTACTGTATCGATATTTTCTTTAATAGAGTGATTGGTCAATCGAATATTGCTAATATTTTCTTTCAGCGAATGATTGGCATCCTCCATATTTTGTATATTCGTTGTGATTGCTGTATTGACCTGGTCCATCAAAACAATATTTGATCTGATCGCTTCGGTACTTTCTTGCACGGCGATGAGATTTTCTTGAATGGCATCCGTTGTTTCTTGAACCATTTTAAGAACATTGCAACCGCACAGGACCAATGTTAATGGAGCAAGCAGCAGTACCTTGTAAGAAAGCATGATGACCCTCAATATTGCATTTCAATAGCAATACGTCATCATTAACAGCATCAAAGCGTTTGTCAATGTATTATTTTATCTTATTTTAACCTGTTTAGATTTAAAACCTGCCTGGTTAGTCAATGGTTGTCTTGCTTTCTGTAATGCCATTTCATAGGGTTCAATAATAGGATAAGATAATGCTTGGGTAGAAGGATCAGCGTAATAAAAGAATAAATGACCCTCAACGAAGCGGGCATCAGCCACGTAAGGGAACGTAGGACGCTCCATTTCTTTATCCCAAAAAGTCAATTTAATCCCAAGATGGTCATAAATCAAGCTCGTACTCTGGCCAAACTGCCTGCGAGCCAAGGTCTTGAGGCAACTTTCGAACAGCGGATCGTCCTCCATCATCCGTTCTATCGTTTGAATCATAGCAATAAATAAAGGGCGAACATGGTCTATCGTCAATAATCGATCATCAGCCAAGCTCAAGCTATAAGCCACTCGTTTAGAGTCAACTAGAGCCCCGGTACCCACTTTTAATAAGGCACAGCGAAACTTATTGGCGAGCCACCCTCCAAACTCTTCAAATTTTCTTTGGCTCTGCATTTCAACGGGGCTCATGGTTGGTTTTGCAGCCGATATGAATAGAAACAAAACGGCAGGCAATAACATTCTTGCTAATGATTTCATCTTTAACCACATTTTTTAGGTTTTGGAGGTATACCTCGCGGGGTATAACAGGAACAGATTATCGGAAACTCCATTTCTATACAACAAACTACCCATATATCATAAGGTAGCAAGGCCGTCTCGGCCTTGAATAGTTTAAAAGCCAGATCGGGACGATCAGCTTATCTTTTTTGCTTTGACTTTTTTTAAGGACGTACCTGACACCTTTTTATTGACAATTTTCATGTTGTGTATCTATATGAAATTACATCCATTTTAAAAATGTGATTTGATAAATAAAGGAATTGAAATGCACAGTATTTCAACACATAAATCTGATACGCACGCAATAGAAGTTCATGATTCTGAAGCAAAAGAGCGATCAGGTCAACTCTCGCTTGACGGTCGCGAAATCACGCCGGAATTTGTTTGTGAAATAGCAGAAAAGATAGAAAACGCTATTTATAATATTTGCATTTTTCTTGGAAAAGACTGTGAAGAACAAGCGTTTGTGAAATTCGCAAACTCATTTTCGGAAAGAATTGTAAATCATCACACGGAGACTGGTCTTGAAAGAATCATCGAAGTCTATTCTTCTACAGTTTCAAACGTCGTATTGCCAGGTATGTCGGGTCTAGTAGGAAACACTCTTAATGAACATTTGATCAACAATCCTATTACTGCTGAAATTTCCGAAGTATCTTCCCCATTTTTAAAAACGGTTTCAGGAATTTTGTCCATCGCACTCAGAACGGTTTTCCGTCCTCTCGTAAGGCATATGGGACAAATTTCAGCAGAAATCTATGCCGACAAAATGATTGCAGGTAAGCTTTCGAGGCTTATCAGAGAAAAACTACTCCATCTGTCCAATAAAAAGACTCCGGAAATTCATAAAAAGCCAGTCTTGTCTAACGAAGTACGAAGAGTCGCCAGCATATGTCATTTACCCTCGCTTTTACAATCCCTGAATGAGATCGCCGAGAGTAGATTTCAGCTCAAAAATATCTCCGAAAAAAAACATAGAAGCATCACCCTAGGTGTCATCTATGGAATAGAGTCGGGTATTATAAAAACCGTTGTAAAGATCGATCAATTAGCCTTGTGGATCCCCGGTGAGGACAAAAACGTTCTAGACTACATACACGCCGAGGATGACTTATTTGATCTGCGTCCTGTGTGTTAATCCCTCTATTATGCTCTGTGAATAGTTACAAATGGTTTTGAAAAGCCTATTCGTAGACTTTCTCTTGAAAAATCAGCCGGGTCTGGCTTTCAATATATTCAAGGCCGGGACGGCCTTGCTACTTTATGTCCCCTGCCATTACTTCTTGAAGACGCACTTGCTGTAAACAACTTTTCATTCTTCCAATAAATGCATTCTTCTTTTACAATGTTACTTTGTACTATCTAATAGTATGACGTAAAACTCAATTTATTCTTCAATCATAATATCTGCACTTAGGATAGATATGATAAAGCATAACCGAAAAGAGTTCCTGTACCAGGATAAAAAAAGAGGTGGTTCACCATGAAAAAAATCCTATTCAGTACCGTTTCATTTGCAACATTATTGTGTAGCTTAGGGTTCAGCCCGGAAGTTGAAGCCAGAAGTCATCGTCCGCAAGGCTATCTTGAAGCTGGAATCGAACAAAGGGTTCCAACTCCTGTGGTCGTTGAACAACGACAGCCCGTATTTATCGAACAACGGCAGCCTGTGGTCGTCGAACGGAGAGTGCCTGTTGTGGTAGAGCAACAACGCGTTGCTGTGCCGGTACGTCGTGTACCTGTACCCGTCAGAGCATATCGGGAACCCGTTATTGTGTATGAGGAGCCTGTACGTGAAATTGTGGTTGTACAACCGCCGCCACCACCCCGTCCTTATTTCTCATTCGGGTGGCTTTTTAGGCTATAAGTCGATTTCTTTCGTAACAATTCAGATACCCGAAAAGGTAGTCAGGCCGTCTCGGCCTGATTCCGGTTTTTCTGCAATTCTCTTCTGATACAATTCAAAAGACTCTGTCAGCTTGATAGTATCTCTCAAAATTCCTTGAGAATCAACAACGTTAACTTCCGGCTTCTTATTTTTATCTCCCGGGACCGTTAACAGTAAGAAATGGTAAAAAGCTCGATCAAATTCTTGAAGCCTGAATGGGGCCCCTGCTCCACCGCTAATAAACTGCCAAACTCCATTGCGATAGGAGCGGTCATATAAATTTTCATGCGAGCAGAAGTAAGCCAAGACATGATTCTTTACTAGTATGTTCCAAAAAGCATCGCGAAAATGGGGATCTTTGTCTAAGCCGCGAAATTTTCCGAATGTTTCAGTAGTAGAAAACGCGGGCTCATGTCCTACGACAAATAAATAACGGCTTTGTCCAGCAGTTTTTAATTGTTCATCCATCCACATGAGGATATTTTTTTTGAGAAGTTCACTGCTTGACTTATCTTTTAAAAAAGGTTCGAAAGCGGACAGTACGACAAAAAAAGCTCTTCCTATGCTTACAGTATAAGCGAGGCCTTGCATGTTTTGCGGCTTGATCGTTGTTAATCCAAAATAAGCGCGAAAAATATCCAGGCTGTCAGCTCCCATGGATTCGTGTTCTCCGGATAAAGGAAAAAAGGGAATGCCAGATCCTAGATTCCTTCTTTGTATATCTGCAAAAGCTTGCAATTGTTTGCTATAAGATTCTGAACGATAGGCCAAACCTTGCTCTGCCCAATTCGTTTCGTTTATATCATACTCATAGAGGAAACGTTTTGTGGTAGATTTCTCTTTAGGCGCGTGTACTCTTTCTAGTCCTAAAGCGAGGTCGCCAGTAAAGAACACCATCTGAGCATGCACTCCTTTTATGATCGTGAATAGGCGTTCAAGAATCACATCGTTTATTCCTGAAGGGTCGTTCGCATCATCCCAGCTATCCCCAAGGAAAGCTACCTTTGAATCCGCGTTAGGTGCAGAATACACTTCATTGTGATTTTCGATAGAAAATGCAGCCTTGCCGATTATAGGTGTATTTTTTTGCGTTGTGGAAGCTTCAGCTGCGAAACAATGCAGCGAATGCCATATCGTCATCAAAAACAACAGTGCAATAAAAAAGAATGAAACACTGCTTTTCATCGGCATGGAAAATCTCCTATTCAATAAAATGCCCATAAAGTTTTAGACACGCATTGAACATTTTCCTTAATGCACATCTGCCTCCACAAGCTTAAAAACTGCATTTTCTTTGAACACAGCCGCAGCTTTAGCGATATGAATTCCATGATGATAAGCTACCTCAAGGGCTTCCTTGCTTATCCCTGTCTGTTCCATGTTAGGGCCGCCAGATCTTCCATAAGGCCCCCATTGTAATCCACCAGAACGATAGCCTGGAGTATTTTTGGGAAGTGGAATGATGATAAGGCCTAATTCTGCCATATTGCTCAATAAACCCAGCATGCCAGTTCGGCACCCCCGCCTGCACTGCCATAACCTCCTCCACTGACAAACACAGCACCAATTTTCCCTATCAAAGCATCTTTGAGCCAAAGTTGCTGCATACATGGTCGATGAATTTCTTTACTCTCCAATCTAGCGTTCCCATGTGTACAGGCGAACCAATAACAATCGCATCGCTTGCCAGAAGATCATCCGTGGTAACTTCCTCTGCCTGCTTTACGATCGCATGTGTTGACGGAACCGAATTGGCGCCGTGCTCAATGGATTCTGCCATAGATTTGGTGTTGCCATAATCGCTTGCATAGACAATGATCACTTGGTTCATTCAGTTGGTCCTTTTTAAGAGATGGATAAAATTTGAAGATTCGTCCGTAAAAAATCGATAAATTAAGACGTTCTTTTTTCATCATGATATAAACATTTTTGATATTCATGAAAATGGATATTATCCATACTCCATAAATGATACTGGTAGTTCAGCAATTGCCGCCGGGAAAATGGAATGAAAAAAATAAGACGCAACCACAGACTCCGCTGGAAGAAGGTTGTCTCCTTCTATATAATAAGTGATTGCAAGTTGCTAAATGTGAAATCAACAAACAGTACAAGTTAGCAATTCTATCGATTTTGAATGTATACAAAGTTTTAAGCAACACGAGATTCAACCAAAATACCGCAAGTCAGAAGCATTCTCATCGAAGGAAACGATGATTTGATTTCTAAAATAGACTGATCCATTCCCTGTATGATAGTAAAGAATCTTTTTTACTTTATGTTTATGTGATGAATCGATATCATGTCATTCGAACTTTAAATTATGGGTGTATAGTATAGATGAATAAATATTTGACTCTAACAACATTTCTATTCTTTTTTATTTTCAATGTAGTTATGGCCAACGAATCTGCAAGTAACAAGCCAAAAATAATAGCACTAGTTGGCATCTCCGGAATTGGAAAATCAACTATGTCTAAGGAGTTAGTAAAAAGATGTGATATCGATTGTGTTCTAGAACAGGAAGAGGACGTCTGGCCTGAAATAATACATGAACATAAAAAATATGATCCGTTTGATGTTTTAATGGCTTTTCGCCAGATGTGGCTCGTTTCTTACAATAAAGCAGTCGATATTCGCTCCAAGGGACGAAGCTGTATTTTGGATACAATATTTATCAAAATTTTACATTACGAGCTTGGAAAACCTGGCATACAATGGTTGTTTCCCTCAGAAAATCCTTACGCAAATGTTTTATTCTCGTTAACTAAAATAGACATCTCTTTGCTTCCAGACCCTGATTACATCATTCTTATGGATTGTTCTTTTGAGGATTGGAAGACCCTTTTGGCTTCTCGAAAAAGAGATTTTGATCAAAACGAAGATTTTTTATCCTCTTTTGAAGAATCCAAAAAATTAGTTGAGAATGCCACTTTGCAGCTAGCAGAAGAAAGAAACATTCCTCTATTACGTTTCAATGTGATTTTTGGAGATGTTGAACAACAAACATTGAGATTTAAATCTTTTCTTCAAAAAAATAATCTATTATAGGAATGACTCTTGAATATACGTCAACAGATTTTACATATTCCGTTTTGTGTTAATAATACTAAGACACATACAATGGAAGACTCCTTAATAAAATATATGGAAATGAAGGTACATGAGTTGTTTGTAGAAGCAGCTTATGATCATGTCGTTGTAATCGGTGATTACAACCGCAAGAACGCAATGATATCTAAAAAAGAAAAAAATGATAAATTATTTAATTTTCATAGACCTACAGCAAAAATAGAAGGGAATACTCTTTATCTATGTTGTTACCCAAGTCAAGAATATGTAAGACATTATGCTAGTTTGATCAAAACATATCTTAATTTGACTTGCCCTGAAAACAAAATTTCAGTTTTTTATGCAGAGCCTTCTGAGGTTGATTGCTGGAATGTTTTGTTATCCTCGAATTTAGCAGAAGCTCCTAAATCTAAGACTGCAATTTTGGGTTATGGTTTAGATTCTTTAGCACAAAGCCCTTGGGTAGGTGGGGGACCATTTATATTTAGTACATGTGAAACAGCATGCGGGCAATCAACTTTAATAGGATGTCAGCATAGCATCTGGGCTGACGCTGGAGGACGTGTTGTTTATCGGCTCGGAGAACTTGGATTTGAAAGGGTGATTTATATAGGTAAGCTTGGAGGTTTAAAAAATAAATTCAAACCAAATGAAACCCTAGCAACAGGTTCTCGCTCCTATATAAATGGAGAAATCGTGGAATGGGAAAATATTTTTGCAAACATAAAACATCCATCCCTCTTGTTTGGAGATCACTATAATTGCCCTTCAGTTATTTATGAAACCAAAATGTGGTTAAAAAAATGCGCTGCTGAGTATGATTTTGTTGATCCTGAAATTGGCCACATGGCCAAGTATGCAAAATCAGGTGGTATTTGTTTCAGCTATTTACATTTGGTATCCGATAGCTTGTGTAAAAAGTTCGATGAAGATTTATCAAATGAGCGAAACTCAACCATTCTTGCGAAAAGGCATGAATTAAAAAATAAAGCAATTAAGGAAATTATATACTCAATATAATATACTTTTGGTTTTAACCATGAAAAAACAATACAAATTAAGAACATCTGTCGTGTGTGTTAAAAACGATTCCCTTTTAACTTTTGTCGGCGTAGACCCTCACACAAAAGAACGTATGATTTTTCATCCTGGTGGAAAACCAAACAAAGATGAATCATTATCAGATTGTGCTCAAAGAGAGACATTTGAAGAAACTGGCTATAAGGTTAAGGTAGAATGTGAGATTACAATTGTAAAAAAATACGATTTTATATGGAATGGTATTGTATATGCTTGCGAAACACATTTCTATCATGCTCATTTATTAGATGAGTTGCAAAGCAAAGTATTTGATTCAGAATATAATCAAGGCGTTTTTTGGTGTCCTTTAACAGAGTTATCGAAACGTTTGAATTATTGTACACCTATTTTAGAAGCCACCAGAGAAATTCTTCTCTTGTCAAACCAGAAGCTACTGAACCTTCGTTTTCATGATTAACAAATTAAGAAATTATACTAGCATTCCATCCGCTTTCAACTGGTTTGAAGTGAACGAGCCTGCAGTTATCAATATCCCAGCAATGGCTTGTGATGTTTAGTTGAACACATAATGCCCAATGAATACCTCCATGGGCAATGATAATAACTGGGCCGGGCTGCGCCAAGGCTTTATTTATGCCTTGGATGGTCTTAATAAAAAAATCAGAGACTTTTTTAGTCTGCTGTTGGTTGGCTACAAAGGTTGTCATTTCAATCCACGTTTCATAACAGCACTCTCGTAGCTCTTCAATTTCAAATTTAACCATATCATATCCTTCAAACGCTAATTCCATGGTCTCTTTAACTCGTTTCATGGGACTGTGACAAATAGTTTTAAATGACACATTATCTAATATGAATTTTACGTTTCTTGCTTGCTGTCGCCCCTTCTGATTTAGAGAAATATCGATATTCTCTGTAGGAAGAATTTTTTTTGCATTAAAATCTGTTTCACCATGTCTTAAGAAGAAAAATTCTTTCTTAAAGATCATAGAAATCTCCAATAATTTATATAATGATATAGAATACTCTCGACTTTGTACAATTTTGATGTCTTAAGCACGCGGATAATCTGAAGGTTTAGGTGGATCTTGATCGCGTGCTTAAGACATCAAAATAGCACGCAAAAATAAATAAAAAGTTGATAGGAATAGAATATTTGTCGCAGGATATGCGTTACGACACAACATTTCCAAGGACAGTATGCCATCCCTATCACCAGCTATTCTATCAATTCTTACCCCTTTTGCAGTACTTTTTTCTCGACCCGTTTGGAATAATGCCCTTAAATTACTTATGGGAACTATTTTATGTCGAGGCAAAAGGACTGTATGCTCCGCTCTCCGAATGATGGGGCTCGATAATGATACAGCTTTTGCAAAATACCATCATGTGCTCAATAGAGTCGCATGGTCACCATTACTAGGGGCTAAAATACTTCTAAAATTGATTGTAGAAGTAATTGGAAGTGGAAATCCTCTTGTCTTCTTTATCGACGAAACACTTGAAAGAAGAAAAGGACCAAAGATCAAAGCCAAAGGGTATTACCGCGATGCTGTGCGCTCTTCTAAAAATATAGTAGTCAAATCCTCAGGTTTGAAATGGCTTTCCCTGTCAGTGTCATGGCGTTTCCTTTTTCTGAGCGATTCTTTGCTTTGCCTTTTATGACAGTATTAGAACCCTCTTTAAAAAGTGATAGGGTTGCAAAAAGGAGGCACAAAACCACTTTGAAATGGACAATTCAAATGCTTATGCAAGCTGTCCGTTGGCTGAAATATACGCCAATCACTCTCGTGGGGGATGGAGGATTCGCATGTGGTGAATTAGCTTGGAGATGTTTAAAATTGAAAATTTGCCTGATTACGAGATTAAAGATGAACGCACGTCTCTATGATTTTCCATCTGAAAGTAAACCAGGTAAAAGAGGTAGAAAAAAAACAAAAGGCGCAAAGTTGTTCAGTTTTAAAGAAATGATTGAAATGCCGAATCTTGAGTGGAAAGAGATTGTTATCGAAGGATACGAGAAAAAGCGGAAAAGGTTGATATATATCTCTAATACAAGTTTATGGGGTGGAGATGGATTTCTTCCTGTACCTATAAGATGGGTATTAGTAATTAGATCCTGAAGGAGAGCTCGATCCAGTGCCGTTGATGAGTACAGATCTCACAATATTGCCAGGACGAATTATTACACTATATATCCAAAGATGGAATCTTGAAGTTACCTTCGAAGAAGTCCGCGAGCATCTTGGAGTAGAAACACAAAGACAATGGTCTGACAAGGCAATTGCTCGTACTACACCTATTTTACTGAGTCTGTATACTATTGTGTGCTTGATTGGTAATAAATTGCATGAAGAGCGTCCGATAGATGTTGCTCAAACGGCGTGGTATGAAAAAAAAGATGCAACATTCTCGGATTTGTTGAAAGCAGTCCGTAAAATACTTTGGAAAGAGAATTTAATTTTCAGGAAGCACGTTTTAGAGTCATTCCGTAAAAATAATAAAGGACTTCATGAAGTCATAAAAATGGAAAATGATGAAATACCGCCTGAAATATCATGGATTGGACTGTTGATTGAGCATTTAGCAGCATAAAGTGTAAGAATCTTAGACAGATTAGTCACTTTGTACAAGTTTGAGTGATGAGCGATGAACGAGCTCAATACTCAAACTTGTACAAAGTCGAGATACTAGCAAACTCTCAAATTCCAGACATGTTTTTTCAACCAGAAAAACATCTCTTTATACTATATCACATCTTTCATTTTCTTAAAATTTCGAACTACTAAACAGACATATTCTTTTTTTGCGACTTCGGTATGAGATGGTATAGAATTTTTAAGTTCCAACTTCTCTCCTAAAATTCGCTATTTTTGAGGTCAGAAATCCGGAATTATAAAGCAGTATAACCCGCGGTTATTAATAAAAGTTGTCCCATCCCGCTATACCCGTACGGGCTAATACTTGGAATTTGTACAGCGCGAGTTATAACCGTTTGTAATTCTTTTATATATAGGACTACTTAACAACAATCTGATCTAAAAATAGACTCAATTTTTTTTCACGGCGATGCAGGATATTTCTATGGGGCTGTTTAAAGGAAGCGCTTGAACCTGAATAGTTTGGCGAGCCGGGTATATGCAACCCTTAAACCTTTTAGCATACTCTTCGTTCATGGGTCCGAAATCTTTATGCAAGTCAGTCAAGAAAACATCAGTTCGTACAACATGGGCTAAGGAAGACCCTCCTGCTAATAAAATAGCCTCTATATTATCAAGTACCCGGTTGGTGAGAATTCGAATGTCGCCTGCTATCAGTTTACCTGTGATAGGGTCTGTGGGCAATTGACCCGACACATACACCCAACCCGCTGCATCTGTGACAGAAATTCCTTGGGAATAAGGTCCTATGGCCTTCTGGACAGAATCTGTTTCAATACGTTGGATAATCGAAGACATATGCGCTCCTAAATGTTGTTACGTGATCTATTTGGTTATATCATATTCCGCAATTTTGACACATAGACAATGTTTGACTCGAATAGTGCCGATATGCAATAAATTGAAACTAGAAGGATATTATTTTTTTTACAGTATCCATTAATTCATTATAGGGGGAATAAAATGAATGGAACAATAATGCTCAACCAAGAAATTCGAGAACAAGTAACGCAAACACTGAGACAGCTTTTATCTGACACCTATGTGATTTATTTAAAAACACAGAATTTTCATTGGAATCTCATAGACCCTCGTTTCTATTTCCTACATCTACTTTTTGAAGATGAGTACAAACAATTGGCTGAGGCTGTGGATGAGATCGCTGAAAGAATCCGGATCCTAGGCGAAAAAACCCCGGCGTCAATGAAAAAATTTTTGGAAATGACCACCTTAGAAGAGTCAGGCAGCGATGTCACTGCTGACGATATGATCAAACAGTTATATGAAGACCACGAGAAAATTGCCAGCCAAATACGAGGACAAATCGCTCCAACACAAAAAATTGGGGATGAGGGTACGGCAGATCTGTTGATCGATAGATTGCGTTATCATGAAAAAACAGCTTGGATACTCTGCAGCCATATTAATGATTATGAATAATCCCAGGAAGACGGATAGTCTTTGATACTACTAAAGGAGTAAAGATGAAAGCTGTTGCCATAGCTAGCTTCGGCGGGATCGAAAAATTGCAGATCATCGATTTACCGATCCCCACAGAAATGGATAACGAAGTGTTGATCCGCATCGCTTACACTGCTGTTAATCCGGTCGACTGGAAAATTCGAGAAGGGTACTTCAATGGAAAACTCCCCCATGAATTTCCACTCATACCAGGATGGGATGCTGCAGGCACTATTGAACGCATAGGAAAAAACGTCAAGATCTTGAAAAAAGGAGATGAAGTTTTTGCTTACTGCCGGAAACCTCTAATAAAATGGGGAACTTATGCAGACTATATAACCTTTGATGCTGATCATGTTGCCAAAAAACCGGAAAATATCACTTTCGCACAAGCAGCAGCAATTCCCCTCGCAGGATTAACCGCCTGGCAAGCCCTGTTTGACGCAGCTCGACTGCGCAATAAAGAAACTATCTTGATTCATGCCGGAGCAGGTGGTGTGGGTGGGCTAGCCATACAATTTGCAAAAATAGCAGGGGCTGAAGTCATCGCTACAGCCAGCAAAAATAACCACGCCTATGTCAAGAAATTGGGAGCTGACCATGTGATCGATTATCACGATGACCTTCAGAACAAGGTAAAAGGAATTTATCCTGAAGGCGTTGATGTGGTATTTGATACAGTCGGAGGAGAGACTCTACGCAAAAGTCTCCTTCTATTAAAACCACATGGCAGGCTGATCAGCATTGTTGAACAGTTAGATCAAGAGATCGCTGCAAAACATAACGTCATGTTTACTTGGATTTTTGTCAGTCCGAATGGATCCCAGCTGAACCAAATATCCAATCTCATCAGTCAAGGCAAAGTACTTCCGCCTAATATACTGGAGATGCCTTTGATGGATGCCGCAAAAGCCCAGGAAAAAAATCGCGAGAGGCATGTGCAAGGGAAAATCGTTCTTAGGGTTAATTGAGGAACTGTTGCTTAGTTCCTAAGGACGTACATGCGGGATTCCAGCCACATCACCTTTACGGAGATAGGGTTTCATCTCGTTGAAGCGGGGGCCGATAATCTCTTTTAGGCGCAGTTCTAGAGAGTCGGCCAAAAGTCCATGATGTTTATGCAGCCATATGCGGAATTTGTAGGTTTTATTAAAAATCTCC
>Ga0351964_1101_pt1 | contig 16874 bp, 19 predicted proteins | sample TotcelT113001N15_FD_205807 | JGI IMG/M metagenome (GOLD analysis project Ga0351964, IMG submission 205807) | Enriched cells from coal bed in the Powder River Basin, Montana, United States - Total cells T11 rep3 HSBNCT.T11.300.1.N15 ... | reverse complement strand
GGTCTGTCCGGGCGGCACTGCAGCTGCTTGGGACTCTCGGATTGCTGCGCAGGGATGGACATATCTTGAGATTGACCGACCGGGGCGCCTACTTGTTCCACCTGATCGAGAAGGAGTACACCCACTCATACCTCGAACCTCTTTGGTCCGCCTGCCGTCGCGAGGCATGGCCGGAAGCCGTGCGATTCTAGCGACTGGACCTCCCGTGCCGTTTTCCCCTCGAACACCGAGGAGAACGGTCAATCGCATCTGCACGCGTAACCGCGTGACCCGGCGTTCAACCTCCGGATTCAATCTGCTGACCGCCATGTGTATGGCAAGCTGGAGTTGCGCCTATCCGTGACCGCAATCGGCCCCAAATATCACCCGGCCCCCTTGACAAGATGTCCATCTGGTACTATAGTTCCTTAGTTAACTCAGTAACTACTTGACGCTTCTTTTCAGCGCGGCGAATCACAGAGAGAGCCTGGATGGAACTACGCATACATGGCGACAAGCCGATCTTCCTGCAACTGGCGCAGGCGTTGGAGGACTACATTCTCAAGGGAGTCTTCCCCGAGGAAACCCAAATTCCCTCCACGACAGAGTTGGCCATCTCCCTCAAGCTGAATCCCGCCACTACAAACCGCGCCGTGAACCTGCTGGCGGGTGAGGGAATCCTTTACAAGAAGCGCGGAATCGGAATGTTTGTCTCCCCCGGCGCCAGGGGAGTCATCGCGACGAAGCGACAGAGCGCCTTCTTTGACGATTATGTCGTGCCATTGATCGCGGAATCACACAGTCTCGGCATTACCAGGGAGAATCTCATTTCGATGATCGAGCGAGGATGTACCAAATGAGCACTATCGAGGTTATCAACGTTTCCAAAGACTACGGGTCGGTTCGGGCACTTGACGCGGTGTCGTTCACACTAGCGCAGGAGGGAATCTACGGTCTTTTGGGCAGGAACGGCGCAGGGAAGACGACCCTGATCAGCATCATCACCAACAGGGTATTTGCGGGGTCAGGATCCGTGTTGATCGACGGCGAGCCCGCCAACGAGAATGACAGGGTTCAGCCAAGAGTGTGTTGCATGAGCGGCAAGGTTCCGCACCCCGGCGAGATGAGAGTGGCGGATGGATTGAAATGGAGCAGAGAGTTCTATCGCGATTTCGATCTGGAATACGCCCGCGACCTCGCGCAGAAATTCGGGCTGCCCCTCGACAAGAGACTGAACGGACTCTCCACAGGCTACAGCTCCATCTTCACTCTCATCGTAACGTTGGCTTCAGGCGCACCGGTAATCATGTTCGATGAACCGGTGCTCGGCGTGGACGCCAACTACCGCGAGCTGTTCTACCGCGAGTTGCTCGCCCACTATGGCGAACACCCACAGACGATTGTCCTTTCCACACACCTCATCGATGAGGTCGCGGAATTTCTGGACAGAGTGCTGGTTCTCAAAGAGGGGAGACTCATATTGGACGAATCCGCGGATACCATGCTCCGTGAGTCGTACTCGGTTTCGGGAGCAAGAGAAGTGGTTGATAGATACTCCGCCGGAAAGAACGTCATCCGCGAGGAGTCCATCGGCAGATTGAAGGTGTCCACCATCAAACAGGAGCGCACAGGCGAAGACGACAGGTCAATAGAGGAACTCGGACTCGAGGTGAGTAAGAGAAGACTGCAGGAAATCATCGTAGGCCTGACCAACTCGAAGGAGAAATAGCGATGGGACGTTACTGGAAGATCATCAGATTCTACTGGCCAACTCTGATCAGATGGCAGACCCTCTCCGTAACGGGCGTGATGGCATTCAACGTGTTGTTGTCAGTCCTGATTCCGATGCTGACTTCCGCAGGTGAAGCCGGAGCCACGATTGGTACGAGCGACATCATCGCGCTCGCGTGGGCGCTGAGCATCGGTGTCGCGCTGGGTCCCTACGGTTTCCGGTTCCTCTTGTGTCACGGCGTGTCACGGAGGACGCAGTTCATTGCGGGAAGTCTCACACTGGCGGTTCTGTCGGCGATGTGGGCGGCAATCGTCACACTGCTTGTCTCCGCCAACCTCTGGTTCGCGCGGACGTCCGTATTATTCCAGATGCTGTATCAGCGCCACGACATCCTGAGCACGCTGACATGGGAGTGCGCAGCACTGTTGCTGTTTGCTTTCCTCGGCTGGTTCATCTACCTGGTGCACCATGTAACCGACCGCAAGGGGAAGCTGTGGATCGCCGCGGCTCCCTTTGTCCTGGGGCCGATACTCGTGCTTATCAACTCGGTCACACACGGTGCGTTTCTGGCAGACGTCAGCCACGCCGTGAAGGTGGCGATGGGCTTCGGCTCCGGGGTACCCAATCCTTATGTCGGCGCTCTGAGCATCCTGCTGGTGTCTTTGCTATTGGCCGGCGCAGCGGTATATCCGATACTGCGCACCGTGGAGCTCAAGGAGTCGTAACTGCCCGCCGCGGAGGCGATACGCGCACAAGCAGCGAGACAGAGAATGCCCGCGTGGAACGGGATGAAATGAAGTCAGCAAGGGGCCGGTCATATCCGGCCCCCTTGTCACGCAGGACTCCGAGTTGAAACGGGAATCCTTGCTGAAGCGCGCATCGCCCTTGCTGGTAATCCACCTTCAAGCAGTCATCCTGACGACGGCGACCGTATACTTCCGCGCTAACCTGTGATAACACGCTCGAAAATGCGGGGACACCATACTCATTTGGTCATCCGCGTACGAACAACATCGTCACTCATCGCATTGTGTGAAATGAGTATGGTGTCCCCGCATTTCCCACACGAGACACCCCTGGTTCCACTATCGGCTCGCTCCGAGGCGCCGTCGCCGGCGATGCACCCGGCGCACAAACGGGTCTGCGACCGGCCCCACCTGCCGGAGGCTGCCCCTTCGTCGATGGATTCGGTATGATGTCATCCAAATTCCAATACGATCAGGAGCCAGCGCTGCAGATGGACTACATGGAACGTCAGGCAACTCCACCCATCACTATCTTCACGATTGGCTTCGGCCAGAAGACAGCCCGGGAGTTCTTCCGCATCCTGAAGGGTGCTGCGGTGCGCAAAGTGGTGGACGTCCGGCTCAACAACGTCTCTCAGCTTGCGGGATTCACGAAGAAGGACGACCTTGCCTTCTTCCTCGAGGGCATCGGCGGGATGGCGTATGAGCACAGGCCCGAGCTGGCGCCGACCAAGGAGATGCTGGACGGCTACCGCGGCGGCAATGTGACGTGGCCCGACCACGAGGAGCGCATCCGACAATTGCTGGCGGAGAGGGCGGTCGAGGACGTCCTGATGCCCGAGGACATGGATGGAGCGTGTCTGCTGTGCAGCGAGCCGGAGCCTGAGCGATGCCATCGCAGCATCGTGGCCGAATATCTGGCTGACCGCTGGGGCAACGTGACCGTCCGCCACCTGCCGGAGTGAGGAGTATCAATCAGCGACCGTCCTGGACCTCGATGACATGCGGGGTGCAGATTCCCACGCTTGCCAGCCATGGTCTGAACCAAGGCCGACGCAGGGGCGAGGGCGTGCCTCGCCCGTAGTTCTGTTGGCGGACTGACGCACGAAGGCGAAGACCACATGACATGCCGCCGTCGTATCGCAGAACCATTGCTTCGGTCTTGCGCCGGACTCGAAATGAGTATGGTGTCCCCGCATTTCGTGCGTAGCAGCCTGTGATACACCACCCGCTGCCGCGTATCATTATCAAAGAGAGCTACTCTCTGTGAAAGGACTGACAATGAGACTGTTTGGCCGTTCCGCAGCAGGGCTTGCGCTCCTTGCCCTGTCGATCCCACTTATGTCAACCGGATGTTCCGCGCCGGACGCGCCTGAAGGCTTCGCAATCTACCTGACGAGGGACAACGTCCCACCTTCCCAGATGGAGATGCTGAGCCACGTGGACCTCGCCGATGAGCCTATCATCGCGATGGACGACATCGTCAGCTACGACGCCTCGACGCACGAGATGACGCTCACCGAGGACACGATTCAGCGCATCGAGGCACTGCAGGTCCCGACGTCCGGCAAGTCGTTCGTGGTCTGTGTCGACCGGGGCCCCCTTTACTGGGGTGCGTTCTGGGTGCTGTACTCATCGCAGTCGTTCGATGGCGTGACCATCTGGCTGCCGCTCAGCGCGCAGGACTCCGCAATCGTAGCGATCGAACTGGGGTATCCCTCATCTTCGTTCTACCAGGGCGAAGACCCGAGAAACAATCCGCTCGTGCTGGCTTCCCTCGAACAAGCCGGCAAGCTGATAGTAAGACCCCCGGTTCTGCCGACGGGCGCGCTGCCGCAATCATTGAAGGGATACGAGTTGTACTCCTGGCAGGAAGGCGATGACTGGCACTTCACTCTCGTCACCGGCACCAACCGGAACAAGACTGCCGTGGAAATCCTCTCCCGCGAGCCACTCGTCACGAGCGATGGTTGGGTTCACATCCACGCCACCGGTGTGGATGAACTCAAGGCAACTCTCAGCAGTATCCCCGCGGGCGAGTTCGTGATGTGGTTCTCACAGTTCTACGGCGAAGGCGGTGAGACCATCACCCTGCCGCCACAGGACATCGTCGAGGACGTCGCCTCCCACGCAGCGCAGCGCGGTCTTGACTTCGTCGTCCCGCTGCACTAGGCGAGGGTTGAGGATTGCAGACCGCATTCCCCGGCATCGACCGGGGCGGGAGGACGCGGAGATCCGCGCCCTACAGGAATCCACCGCTCCCGTACGGCGGGAGGGTCTGAGACACTCCCCTACTGCAGACAGTGACTACCGGTACATCTCTTTCGGTGCGACGGCCCGGCAACGGCCGCCCACTGCTCCCGTCCGGCGGGAGTAGCTGAGAGCCGCCCCCTGCTCCTTCCGTCACGACAGAGGCAATGCCGGCCGGCAAGACAGGCTGCCCGCGAGACCATGGGCCGGACATGTCTGGTCCCTGCGTACACCTAGTGGAATGCGGGGACACCATGCGAAGCGCCGTTCTGGACACAGCCACGTCGAACGCACCGAGGATTCCTGCATCAATTCGATTTGTGATGCTGTCCCCGTATTCCATCTACGCCGCATCCAGCCGGGACAACGGATATCGGGGGAACCTGACGAGGACCGCGTCCTCCCTAGGGCGGACGCAGAGGTCCGCGCCCTACAACAACACACCACACCCATCCGGCGGGAGGGTCTGAGTCCCTCCCCTACTACAGACAGAGACTGCTGGTACATCTTTCGGTGCGACGGCCCGGCAACGGCAGCCCACCGCGCCCGTCCGGCGGGAGTAGCTGAGAGCCGCCCCTACTTCCTCCGTGACGACAGAGGCAATGCCGGCCAGCAAGGCACGCTGCCAGCGAGACTACAGACCGGACATGTCTGGCTCTTACGTACACCTCGTGGAACCCGGGGACACCATGCGCAGCGCCGTTCTGGACACAGCCACATCGAATGCACCGATGATTCCTGCATCAATCCGCCTTCTGATGGTGTCCCCGTATTCCGTCTACGCCGCATCCGGCCAAGACAACAGGTATCGGGGAGACCTGACGCGAACCACGTCTTCCCCAGGGCTGACACAGAGGTCCGCACCCGACAAGCACACACCGCACCCGTCCGGCGGGAGGGTCTGAGACCCTCTCCTACTACAGACAGTGCCCACACGCTCAAGTGGCTGGCGGAGCAGCCGCGACGCGAGTACAATCCCCCAGGGATGCCACGATGGAACGCGGCGACGACTGACCGCACGCAGGAACCGACGGAGGTGATGAGATGGAATTGGCCGACAAGGTAGCCATAGTCACTGGAGGCAGCCGGGGAATCGGTCGGGCGGTGTGCCTGGCCTTCGCGAGGGAGGGAGCAAAGGTCGTGGTGGTCGGAAGGAACGAAGAGAGCTGCCGCAAAGTCACGGCCGAGATAGAGGCTCAAGGGGGCGTGGCGATGGCAATACGGGCCGACATCTCCAGCGAGACCGATGTCGCCGCCATGGTGAGTGCGGCGAAGCAGCGATTCGACCACATCGACATCCTGGTGAACAACGCGGGCATCAACATCCCCTACAAGACGGTGGCTGAACTCTCACTCGAAGAATGGAATCGCGTGGTCGGCACCAACTTGACGGGTCCATTCCTCTGCTCCAGAGCCGTCTTACCGGTCATGATGGCGCAGCGGTACGGCAAGATTATCAACGTATCGTCCATCGGCGGACGCCAGGGGGCGGCGGGAAGGACTCCCTACCGGCCCACAAAGGCCGCGCTCATCAACTTCACCGAGTGCCTGGCTGCGGAAGTGAAGGTGTACGGCATCGACGTCAATGCCATCTGCCCCGGGCCCACGGACACGGACATGATGCACGAGATCACCGGGGGCAAGGTGCCCTCCAACATGGCTGCGCCGGATGACATCGCGGCTGTGATGGTCTTCCTCGCCTCGGACGAGAGCAGGGCGATAACCGGTACTGCAATCGACGCCCTCGGGTCGGCCAACCCTCTCTTCGGCTCATCGCTGGACGTGGCGCAGCGGGTGAAGTAGACACGCAGGCGGCGGCCGAAGCGAGGCATTCTCCGCTGCAAACCACGCAGAGCGGCGCCCGCATCGGCCGGTGTGAGCAACAGCGGCGTCTTCACCCCATCCAACGCAGGAGACGAACCGATTCGGGTGAGGCTGGACTCTGCCACCTCACACGCGTACAGTATGCGAGTCAGCGCCGCACATCTGACGTTAGCCGTCCCAGCACATGGCACGGAAACCAGCCGAACAACGCAACCGCGCCCGTGAAGTGATGAAAGACGGTAGGCCGTCCCAACGAACGAGACCCGTGTTCTACGGCTATGTTGTCGTACTGGCCGCCTTCCTGATCATGGCGGTCTCCTCAGGGGCTGTGTTCAGCTTCAGCGTGTTTTTCGCCTCCCTGCAGGGGGAATTCGGGTGGACCCGCGCCGTGACATCAGCGGCGTTCTCGCTGAACATGGTCGTTCAGGGAGTACTGGCGATAGCGGTCGGAAGGCTGAATGACCGTTTCGGTCCCCGCATCATCGTCACCGTCTGCGGCCTCCTCATGGGACTGGGATTCACCCTGGTGTCCAGGGTCGACACCGTCTGGCAACTCTATCTTCTCTACGGGCTGCTCATCGGCGCGGGGGTCAGCGGCGGGCCAGTACCCCTCATGTCAACGGTCGCCCGATGGTTTCGCTCCCGGCGAGGCATGATGACAGGTATCGTGATGGCCGGCGTCGGTTTCGGAACCATGCTGGTTCCTCCATTCGCCGACTGGCTCATTCGCACCGTCTCCTGGCGTTCGTCCTTCGTGGTGGTCGGACTGCTGCTGATGGTGGCGATTCCCGTTGCGGCGCAGTTCCTGAAGCGGGACCCTGCCCAGATGGGATTGCCGCCCGTGGGCAGCAACGAGGTCATCAAGGAAGCTCAAACGCCGGCGGCGGCGACACAGGGGCTTCCCTTCTCCGATGCAATTCGCACACGACAGCTCTGGCTGCTGATCGTCGCTTTCGCAGGATTCGGATTCACAGCTCACTCGGTCATGGTGCACGTGGTCGTCCATGCGACGGGACTCGGCCTGTCCGCCACCACCGCAGCCGGACTCATGACCGCAATCGGCGCCACGGGCGTCGTGGGGAGGGTGGGTATCGGCAGCCTTGCCGACCGGCACGGTGCGAAGCGGCTCATGTCGACGCAGTTTGTCCTCCTGTCACTGAGCCTCTTCTGGCTCGCGATTGCCGGCGACACGTGGAGCATCTTCGCGTGTGCGCTCGCATTTGGATTCGCGTTCGGAGGGATTGTTCCGTTGAACTCCCACATCATCGCCGAGATGTTCGGACTCCGCGCCCATGGCGCGGTCCTCGGAGCTACCGGGCTCAGCATCGGCATCGGCAGCGCCATCGGTCCCGTGTTCACCGGCTACTGCTTCGATGTGTTAGGCAGCTACACAGTGCCTTTCCTGACCTGCGGCGCCGTGTCGGCAGCGGCTGCACTGCTGGTGTGCCTCGTGAGACCGCTGACAAGCGAATCCCCAGGGCGTTCCCGATGACGCTCCCGGGAACATTCTCAACTCCCGTGGAGAAAGGTGACCCGACCGGGGAGCCACCACCTCGCCGCCTCTTGCCTCAACAAGGCTGCCTATGTACTCTGAAATGCGGCAGGCGTGTCTTGAGCGCGCTTTCACACTCTTCATCACAGGGAGAGAGACGATGAGGACTCGAGTCAAGGCCATATCGGTACTCCTGGCCATCGTGATGGCGACAGTGCCCTCACTTGGGTGCGGGGAAAAGGGAACCGACTTCACCGTCTCGCCGTCGCAGGGCGCCTCCGTCACATATGAATCGCTCACTATCGACATCCCGCGAAATGCCGTGTCCGGCGAGGCGAAGAGCAGCGTCTCCATTGTCAGCAAGCCGCCTGCGCTATCAGCGGACCTGAGCAAGGAAGAAGCGGCGGCCCTGTCATCGACCTACAACCTCGTGGGCAACGTGTACGACGTGCAAGTCGGTGCGGCCCTGGAGAAGCCGGCCACGGTCACGCTTGAGTACTCCGCGCAGGACATACCGGCGGGCTTCACCGAGGACAACCTGTTCATCGTTCAGTACGTGGATGGGGAATGGCGCCTTGTGGAGAGCAAGGTTGACCCGGCCACCCGCACGCTGTCGGCCCAGGTGCCACATTTCAGCCTCGTCGGAGTCTGCGCTGCATTCGGCGTTGTCGTACTCGCAGGCATCGGCGCAATGGTGTACAGCCTGCTGACACAACCGGCGTTCATCGGCACCGCCCACAGGTATCTGACGCCCACCGCGTCCAGCATCACAAGTGCGGTGTCGAGCGGCAAGTTCGTGGTGGACGTCGCCGGCAAGAGACTGGTGCTGACAGGCGTTCCTCTGAAAGGGGTGAACCGCGACCGCCTGGCAAGGCCCAGGACCGGGGCGGAGATGATGGCCGATGCCACAGGCATGTGTGAGGATTTCTCAAATCTGTTCGGTAGCCTGCTGATCGCAGCCGGGTATCCGGTCAGAGCCGTTGGTGGGAATGCAACGTACCTCCTTGCGGGCAACCGCCAGGTCTCAGGAGGGCACGCCTGGATAGAGGTGTTGATAGACAAGAACGTCTACTACGTTGACACGTTCGACACGAAGCAGATTGCCCTCATCCCCATCGAGGAAGCGAGGCGATCCTTGAACCTCAAACCGGGCAGGATGTGGGGCAAGACCACCGACGGAAAAGTCATCAACTCGCAGCCATATGACGAGCTGTGGCCGCTGGTGGGTGAATGGAAGCTGACGAGGACGAAGCTCAGCCTGGACCACGACATTCCCGATGAGGTGCTCAACACAGTCATACCCCGGAGTCCGACATGGAAACTGGAGCGGGAGGCAGACGGGAAGCTGAAATGGAACTACGACGGCGGCAGCTTCTGGTTCAAGACACTCGGACAGTCCGTGACCCCAGGTCCGACAATTGTCGAGGAAGGGGATGATGCCATTTCCTGCACGATGTCCGGAAGCGGCAGTGTCTTCATGGACACACTGCCATTGGGCCTCAATCTCCTCCTCCGCTTTCTGAGCAGCGAGACGAAGAAGGTGGAGAATATCACCGTCAGGTACGAGGACGAAGTGGCAGTGACAATGGTGACTGAGAAGACGGCCATCATCACCGTCACCGCAGACATCACCGGGACCTACACGTCTGTACGGGAGAACGACGTTAAAAGGCAGGACAGCTTCGGGGACACCGTGCTACTCACCTACACGGCGGAGAAGCAGGAATAGAACCGGCTTCCCCGCGTCCCGTCGAGCCGCCACTCGCGCCAACCCTCCACCGGGTCAGCGGGACGCGGAATCATCGCGTATCGCAGCCGTTCCGCGGGGAACGCGACTCGACGCCACACAGGCGCTACCGGGCGGCCATAGCCGTCACAACAGCCGTTCGCCTACACCACCGGGGGAAGCTCACCACGTCGGGGCTGAGGGAGCTTCTGGAAGCACTCTACAGCTTCACCGTCAACATGGAGTTCGCCCTTCGCCACGGCGGCGGCAAGCCCACAGTACACGTAGCGGAAGCTCAGAATGTACTTCTTGGCGTGGTCTTCATTCCTGAGCCGGGTGTGGGAGCTGCTCAGAAGGTCGGTTACTGCATCTACGAGTCGAATCTGAACGCTGGGGTCGAGTTGCGACATGGCGCCCTCCTTGCTGCAGGTCGATACCGTCGTCGGTGCGGTGAGTGTAGCGCAGCCGACCGTCCACGCAAAGCGCCATCACGAAAGAAAGGGGCTTCCCGCGATTCTCAACGCGAGCGCCACCTTCCGGATTCGCGCAGACTCTCACCATGCCCGGTCGCCCAGCAGACCCTCCCAGTGCGAAAGTTGCGGCGGACGCAGCGGTCAAGGCTGTTCTCGCCTGTCAACGTACCGGCCGCGACACGTGCAGGATGACCGCCCGTATCGGACGCGACGCTGCTAGAAGGACTCTGTCTCCCCTCGTCCAGGCGCACCACGACACGGTGCACCCACAATCCGGGGTACGGCGTGCTGTGACTTCCTCAATTGCCTTCCTCAATATACAACCCCGTGGTACCATATATGTGAACCCGCGAGGACTCCGCTGGAGGCGAACAACCGATGAGAGAAGCAACACGGAAAGCCACGTTCAATCTGTCGTCAACGGTCCTGACCGCCCTGGATGAAGCCATGGCGGCGAAAGCCGCGCCAAGCAAGAACGCCCTGGTGCAACGCGCACTCGTTCGCGAACTGAATGAATTGCGTCGCCAGTCGAGACAGGCCCGGTGGGAGGAAGGCGCCCACGACAGCCTGCTGCTGAGGGACATCAACGACGTCGAGGTCGCGTTCCAAGCCGCCGATGCCGAGACGGCCGGGAGCGTGGACTGATGCCCCCTCTCCGCTGGACCGTGGTGGAGGCAAACCTGGAACCGACCACGGGAGCCGAACAGAGAGGAAGACGACCAGTCATCATAGTCAGCAACGATGAGTTCAACCAATCGATGCCAAACGTCACCGTCCTGCCGCTCTCCTCAACCAGGCGCCGCCTCTACCCGTCCGAGGTCTTTCTGCCCGCCGGAACGGCAGGGCAGCCGCGGGACTCCATCGTCATGGCGCATCAGGTGCGGACGATTTCGAAGCAGAGGCTAAGCACAACGCTTGGCCGTCTGGACGACCCCGAACTGCAACGGCAGGTGCGCCAGGCCATCACCGAGCATTTCGACCTCCAGGAAGAATGAGACGGCCCTTTCGGCATGGGCATGAGGCCGCTCAGGTTGCGACAGCGACCGCAAGGGCCTACGCTATCCGTAGAAGCCACGATAGCGAGGTGCAGCAATGACGGGAAACAGGTACGCATTACCGGTGCTCAACACGGTGGGACTGATTCTCATGCTCATCCTCAACGGACTGGCCAACGCCCTGCCCATCAACGGGGTGACTACGGGAGCCGTCTCGGACCAGTACAACAACCTGTTCACGCCCGCCGGCCTGACGTTCGCAATCTGGGGCGTCATCTACTTGCTGCTGACCGCTTTCGTGGCCTACCAGTGGATGGCCGCAAGGAAAGGCACGGATGACTTCACGAGCAGCGTCAGCATCTGGTTCTTCGTCTCCTGCCTTGCCAATGCAGCGTGGATACTGGCGTGGCACTACGAATTGCTGCCGCTGTCCCTCGTGCTCATGCTGGTGCTGCTCGGCAGCCTGCTGGCGGTCTATCTGCGGCTGGGCATCGGCATGAGGCAGGTGGCCCGCGGAGAGCGGATGCTGGTTCACCTTCCCTTCAGCGTGTACCTGGGATGGATAACCGTGGCCACCATCGCAAACGTGGCGGTGCTGCTGACCTCGATCGAATGGGGAGCCTGGGGGCTCAGCGCCCAGTTCTGGACGGTGACGGTCATCGCGGTAGCGACGGCAATCTCCCTCGCCATGGCATTCAGGCGAGGAGACGTCTACTTCTGCCTTGTGGTCGTCTGGGCGCTGGTGGGAATACTGCTGAAGCGTCTGGGCGACTCCGCTGTTCCGGACCAGGCCATCGTGGTTGCTGCAATCGCGGCGCTGGCGCTGGTGAGCGCGGCGGTCGTTGTGCAGGCGGTGCGCCGACGAGTCTACGCAGGAGCCGTAGCATAGTCGGCCAGCCACGCGGAATCACCACATCAGACTGTTGGGTGGACGCAGAGGTGCGCCTCTCCATTGCCGGCGCGGCAACTCCATACGCCTGCGGGCGGGTCTGAGACCCGCCCCTACGAGTCCAACACACCGCCAGAACAGATGGGCATGCAGCAGCATGCCCCTACCGGGGCACACCGGGCCCGGGTGGCGACAACTCTGCGCGAGCAATTTCAACCCGTGCCCCACCGGCGCAACGGGAAGGGAGCGCGTTGCGGTAAGATATGCAGCCAATGAAGAAGATGTCTCCGTCCACAATCGTGTTCTTCGGACTCGTCCTGCTGACCGCCGCTCTTGCGGCAATTGCCACGTTCATGCCCCAGGGATTGGACGAGATGATGCCGGAGGACTCGGCGCCATTGTGGCAGTTCGCGCTCATCGCAGCCGGCTCGGTGCTGTTCTTGTACGGTGGTCTGGGCTACGTCGGGCTGCGCCTGACACGCAAACTCGGCTACCCGGACCTGCTGGATACGCGGGTGACCACGCGCCAGCGCTTCGTCATACCATGCATCGTGGGGCTGTGGCTGGGGCTCATCTTCATCGTGGCCGACAACATCTTCAGTCGATTCCATCAGTATGGACCACTGCCGCACCCTCCTTTTCCAACCTCGATACTGGCCTCATTCAGCGCCGGCATCGGGGAGGAGATGGTGTTCCGCCTCTTCTTCATCCCATTCCTTGTGTGGCTCATATCCCGAGTGGTGCTGAAGGGCGCCCAGGAGCAACTGACCTTCTGGAACGCAGCCATCTTCTCGGCGATATTCTTCGCAGCCGGCCACATCCCCTCGGTGATGTATCTGCTGGACGTGACCACGCTCTCCGCGATACCGCCCGCCATGATGGCCGAGATATTCCTTCTGAATGGCGCGCTGTCTCTGGTGGCAGCCTACTTTCTTCGCAGGAGCGGATACCTCGCCGCCGCCACGGTACACACGTCAGCCGACATCGTGTGGCACGTCATCTGGGGACTGTTGCGGTAGCCCTGCGAAACGCGCCGGTTCCGCGGATGGGTCTCGATGGTTGCGCGAGGTGATGCCGCCGCATCAGAACCGGTCCTTCATACGCCGGAGTTGCGCGAAGACCTCGACATCTGTGGCATTCTCCATGCCGACGGCCCGTTTCATCGCCGGCTGGGCCGCACGCAGGAACGGATTGGTGTTGCGCTCCACAGCTATTGTTGACGGCACCGTGGGCATGCAGGTTTCGGCGAGCTTCCGCATCTCATCGAGCCGCGCCTGCACCAGCCGGTTGTCCGGCTCCACCGTGACCGCGAACTCGTAGTTCTCCAGCGTGTAGTCATGGCCGCAGAAGACACGGGTATCTGGGGGCAAGGCAGCGAGCAATTGGAGAGAGGCCCACATCATCTCGGGCGATCGGGTGAGCAGGCGGCCACAGCCGCCAACAAACAGCGTGTCGCCGGTGAAGACATCCCCCGGCTGTCCATTCACAGGAGGCAGGTAGAGGCACACGGAGTCGGCGGAGTGACCCGGCGTTCTGAGCACAGTGAAGTGAAACGGGCCGACGGTCAGTTCAAGACCACCGTCAGTCGCTTCGGCATCAGGCAGCAGCACCGGGCAGCCCGTCCGCCGCGCCAGTTCGTCATTCCCGCCCGTGTGGTCGAAGTGGTTGTGCGTACACAGCACCGCGAGCAGTCGTGAACCCGAGCGCTCCAGCACCCGAAGCACCGGCGATGCCTCGCCGGGGTCGATCGCCACGGCGTCGCCGTCCCTCTCAATGACATACGTGTAGTTGTCGGCCAACGTGCCAAGCGTCGTCACTGTGTGCATGTACGCTTCGTCTCCTTCTGGCTCGACGACCACACACCATCAGGCCACCGAGCGGGCGATGTTGAGATACAACCCGGCCGCCGTGACGACATCCGCGAACGAAATGCCCTCGTCCTGGCTGTGTGCGAGTTCGAGGCGTCCCGGACCGAGCACGATGGGGTCGATACCGGCCGCCCACAGCACGTTGCCGTCGTAGGTGTCCTCGAAACGCAGGTACAGGTCCAGCGACGACAGGCCAACAGCGTCCGGCGCGACGATATTCTCGAGTTCGGCCTTGAGGGAATCCATGCGCATGTCCGGCGGAAGATGGAAGTCCAGCCACGCCTCGCACAGGTCAGGCACCACGAAGCCCGACGGGAAACCTGACAACTCGCGGATGTTGTAGACCAGGCGCGACCCCTCGGAAGCGGCGAAATCCGTCACGTGAAGCAGCAGTCGCAGCATCGCTTCGATGGCGTTCTGGCCTACCTCGGGCAGTGCCGAGTGCGCGCGCTTGCCCCTCGCGCGCAGGAATACTTCCAGGTAGCCGAAGTGGCCGAGGCACGGAGCAAGGTCGGTCGGTTCACCCACGATGGCCCACGGGAAATGGTACTCATCGACAAGCGCACGTGCGCCCGCACTGTCCTCCTCCTCATCCACCACGAGCGCCAGCGCTACGGGCGGAGTACGGCCACCCTCGCCGCACAGCACGGTGAACGCCTCCACCATGGCGGCGCAGCCTGATTTCATGTCTACCGTCCCGAGACCACGCACCTGGTCACCGTCCATCTCGAAGCCATAGTCATCGAGGTCGTACGCGGCCACGGTATCGACATGCCCCACCAGGCACAATTCGATCTGGTCCAGCCCCTCGGGGGTGGCAACGAGGTTGCTGCGTTGCTCATCCACCTGCTGAAGCTGCACATTGACGCCGTGCGCCTTCAGGTGCTCCGCGACGAAAGTGATGACCTCCTCCTCTTTGCCGGAGGGGCTGTAGATATTGACCATATGTTCCAGCAGGGTGCGTAGTCGCTCGGGATTCACGCCCTCTTCATGGTTCGTCATTGACCTGCTCCTCGCCCGCCGGCAACGTCACAGTTGCGCCTTGCGCCACGCGCAGCTCGCGCCGGGTGCTTCTCCGGTTCGTGGCCTTTGGCGCCACGGCTTCCGGTTTCTCCTCACGACTGTCCTCGCGACGGAGCGTCTTCGCCAGCCAGACATGCCTGCCGGTTGCCGTGAAGCCAAGGCGATGGAAGAACCCGATAGCCTTCTCATTCTCAATCACGGTGTCCGCGATTATCATCCTTACGCCTTCCTCGCGAAAGCGTTCCTCCAGCCGGCGATACAGCCGCAGGCCAAGGCGTGCGTGCTGGAATCCCTCCGCCACCCCTATCCACTCCAGGTAGCCATAGCGCTTCCAGGCTGTTCCTTCCTTGACCACGGTTGTGGCGAGAACGAAGCCGACCACTTTGTCCTCAACCTCCGCCACCAGGCAGAACTCCGGATCGGAGGTGAACAAACCAGTCACCTCATACGGGTCCCATGTGCGATACAGAATCGGGTATTCCTCGCTGGTGAACAGGCTCTCGCCGAGCCTGTAGGCGACGCTGAGGTCGTCTATCTCCATCTGCCGCACGGTGACATCGATACGTCTGCGCCGACCGATCATGAATCAGGCACCTCACATCAGCGCCGGTCGTGGCCGGAACACTGCACGTGCGAGTATACAATATGGGCAGCCGCAGCGTCCGGCATAGCATGTCAGCGACGCCGTGGTGGACCGTTCCACGTCTTTGACCGAGAGAATCGTCGGGGCTATACTCAGTGATTGTTGGGAAACACGGGCGGCTGAAGCGTGCCATTGCAGAGTTGTGGTCCTGCTTCATGTCACACGGCTTTCACCAATACGATGAGAAGGGGAGGGGAAGACAGATGTACCAGAAGATACTCGTACCGCTTGATGAGTCCAAGGAATCCGAGTGCGTAATCGACCACGTGCGAGTCATAGCCAAAGGGTGCAGCGTACCGAAGGTGGTGCTGCTCAGAGTGGTGGAACCGTTCCCGCCGGCGGCCGCCAACTACCTCGGCGATGACAAGGTAGTCGCCGCACAGAAAGCAGCGATACGCGCCGCCGAAGAATACCTCTCATACGTGTCCGCTGGTCTCCGGAACAGCTGCGGCGGCATAGAGCAGGTAGTCATTGAGGGCAATCCCGCCGATGAGATTCTCGACTACGCCAAGACGCACGACATCGACCTGATTGCCATGACCACACACGGCAGGTCAGGAATCGCCCGATGGTCGCTGGGCAGCGTTGCGGAACGCGTCATGCGCCACGCCACGGCCCCGGTATTGACAGTCTCTCCGGCCAGCTGCCAACCGTGACAGCGTCGCGTAGCCTGTTCATCGTCTGCGCCTCGGTGCACCACGGCAATACCCGCAAGGTCGCCGATGCAATTGCATCGGCGACCTCTGGTGTCGTGCTGGAACCCGGCGCCGCTGCGCACGAGGTGGTCCGGGACGGCGCACTGCTGGGGCTTGGCTCGGGCATATTCTTCGGCTCTCACCACGACAGCCTGCTCTCGTTCGCCCGATCGTTGCCCAAGAAGGTGTCGGCCGCTGCATTCCTGTTCTCCACAAGTGGCACCGGCTACGAGATGCCCCGAAGACTGGGCCGTGACTATCACAGGAAGCTGCGCGCCATCCTCGAGAGCAAAGGCTACAAGATGGTCGGCGAGTTCGCCTGCAAGGGATTCGATACCTACGGTCCCTGGGGCAAACTTGGCGGCGTCGCCAGGGGGCATCCCGATGCCACCGACGTCGAGAGAGCGCGCCTGTTTGCAGCGGGCCTTATGCAGCGTGTGTGAGCACCACCGTCCGGAGGCTGTACGTCCGACCCGAGCGCGATAGCCTAACGGCTCTTCCCGAGCTGCGACACAAACGTAGAGATAGCGCCGGCACAG
>Ga0351964_1100_pt1 | contig 16952 bp, 11 predicted proteins | sample TotcelT113001N15_FD_205807 | JGI IMG/M metagenome (GOLD analysis project Ga0351964, IMG submission 205807) | Enriched cells from coal bed in the Powder River Basin, Montana, United States - Total cells T11 rep3 HSBNCT.T11.300.1.N15 ... | reverse complement strand
GCTCCACAACGCATGTCAGACCGCAGACCTTCTGGTGTTAAACGGAGACATTTTCGACTTCCGCTGGACAACGCTGGACACGGTTCACGACACCATGATGGCTGCCTTGAGCTGGCTGGAGCACCTCACAGAGCAGTTCGAGCACTGCCGGATTGCCTTTGTGCTTGGGAACCACGACTGCAACCGGGAGTTCACCCGCTGGTTGAGTGTTCTGGCAAGCGAGGCCCCCAATTTTTCCTGGCACCCTGATTACCTCATCCTTCATTCAGCGGCATTTTTGCACGGCGATTGCGTTCACCGCTCTGCATCCCAATGGGGGTTGGACGCCTACCGCAAGCCCTGGAAGGATGTGCGCAAAAAAAGCGAAGCCGCCAACGCCATCTACCAGGCGGTCTATCAGGCGGGGATAACCCGCACGGTTCCGCGCCTGTATTTTAGGCGCAAGGCAATGGCAAACCGGGTGCTTGCCTACTTAAACCGCATGGAGCCGGAACTGATGGAAGGCGTGGAAAGCATCTTTGTGGGCCACACCCATGTGCCTTTCACAGATTTTGTCCACAGAGGAAAGCGCTTCCACAACACGGGAACCGCAATCCACCGCCGCCAGTTCAATCTTCTCTCATTCACGATGAAAACAGATGGGTCTGATGAGCCAGCCGTCCCGCAATCTACGCCTTTTGTCTTCAGACAATCCAACTGACAATATATTCCGTGCGGGGCAAAAGCTTGTCCACGCCGTGGGAAATCACCTTCCATCCTCCGGGCAGGCCAGCCTCGCGGGCTGAAAGCTCGAAGTGGCACATGGCTATTCCCATGTCTATGCGCTGCATGTCCGCAGCCTTGGTAATTTTGTCGTATCCGGGAAATCGCTGAAGAAAAAAATGAAAGCCCGCGCCCTTTTTCACAATGCGCCAGGGCTGACGGTTGGTGGCTGAAGGCCCCAGCCGCACCATTTCCAGGGGAACGGCCCATTGCCCGGCGCTTTGTTCCAAAAAAGGCGTGTCAAAGCCGTCTTCAAAAAAAAGCTGGGGCCAGGGCTTGCGGCCGGTAGCACCCACACTCATCCTGGCAACCGTATCCGTGAGGCTGCGCCGCCTTGACCGGTATCCCAGGGGGCTGACAGCAGGGATTGTTTCATCGGGTTTCAGGTTGAGCTTTTCAGCAAAAGGCCCCCTGTTTATGGTGGCCCCCATCCAGCAGGTGTCAAGGCCCATCTCCGTGCAGCGAAGGATTATGCATTCAAAAAGCCAGCCGAAATCCTCCATGGCCATTGGGCTGTTTGCAGCGGCCCCTGCCAGGAACCACCTTGCCCCCTTAATCATGCCGTAAGTGCCCGGAATACGGCCCGGCCCATTGTGGCCCATGTCGCACAGGGAAAAACGCACGGGTGTGTTGAATGGCTGTCCGTCAAGCCCCTTCATGAAACCATCAAGCGCGGCAAGCTTGCTCTCCTCAACAGGAGTCTGCTCGTAGCTTCTATAAGAGTGCCTTTGGCGGACAAGCTCTGTAACCGGGGTGTCAAAAAAGATGTGTTGCATTGACAATGGCAACTCCTTGGCGTTGGCATGGCCTTTATGAATAAAGGTCTGCCCGTCAAAAGGCAAGGGCCATAGGCCCAAAAACAACCTGCAAACAGATCAGTCTCCGGCAACCACCCCTTTCAAAAAAGAGGCGTTGAGGAGGCCTGATTTTTAAAGCTTTTTTGCTACTTGTCATCGTAGCCCGGAACAAGGACTTCGCGGGGTTTCACGCCGTCAGATGGGCCCACCACGCCTTCGCGCTCCATTATTTCGATGATGCGGGCTGCCCGGTTGTAGCCGATGCGCAGCCTGCGCTGAATCATGGAGATGCTTGCCTGGCGCGTCTGGGTGACTATTGCAACAGCCTCGTCATATTTTTCGTCGTATTCCCCGTCATCCTGGGCCGAGCCGTTTTCGCCATCCGAGGCAGGCGCATCGGTTATGGATGTGTCGTACTGGGGGCGGCTCTGCTGGCGGATAAAGGCCAGGACCTTGGCAAGCTCCTCATCGGATATGTATGCGCCGTGGAGGCGCTGGAGCTTTGCTGCGCCCGGAGGCATGAAGAGCATGTCGCCCCTGCCGAGGAGGTCTTCCGCGCCGTTTGAGTCCAGAATTGTGCGGGAATCCGTGCGGGAGGACACCTGAAAGGCCACCCTTGCAGGGAAATTGGCTTTTATGGTGCCTGTGAGCACATCCACGCTGGGCCTCTGGGTGGCAAGAATGAGATGAAGACCGGCAGCCCGCGCCATTTGGGCAAGTCGGGCAAGGGCAACTTCCACATCCCGCGAGGCCACCATCATGAGATCGGCAAGCTCGTCAATTATTATCACCACAAAGGGCAAGGGCTCCGGGGGCGGCGCATCCTTGGCAGGCAAGGGGGAAACAGGCGCCTTTGCCGGTGCAGCAGCATCATCCTGCTGGGAGTCGTCAGAGTCATCGGAGTCTTCCGGCTCCGGTTCCGGCGGCATGGAAGGAGGATTTTTGGCCTTTTCCGCTATCTTCTGGTTGTAGCCGGATATGTTCCTGGCCCCCACAAGGGCCATTGCCTCGTAGCGGGATTCCATTTCCCGCACAGCCCAGAAAAGCGCATTGGTGGCTTTTTTGGCATCGCACACAACAGGGCATATCAGATGCGGGATGCCGTCATAGGTGGAAAGCTCGATGCGCTTTGGATCTATCATCACAAACTTCACCTGATCCGGGCTGTACTTGAACAGGATGCTTGCTATCATGGTGTTCAGGGCAACGGACTTGCCCGAACCCGTGGCCCCGGCAATGAGCAGGTGGGGCATTTTGGAAAGGTCCGCCACCGTAGGCAGGCCTATTATGTCCTTGCCCAGGCACAGGGTGAGCTTTGAGCGCTGGCTGGAAAACTCCGGGCAGGACACTATTTCCTTGAAGCAGACAAGCTCCCTTTCTGCGTTGGGCACCTCAATGCCCACAGCAGCCTTGCCGGGGATTGGGCCCACAATGCGCACGGACATTGCCCGCAGGGCCATTGTGAGGTCCTGGGCCAGATTTGTGATGCGGTTGATTTTTATGCCGGGCGCAGGCTCGTATTCAAAGGTGGTTATGACAGGCCCCGGGCTCACCTCCACAACCTTGCCGTGAACCCCGAAGTCTTCGAGCTTTTTTTCAAGAAGCCTTGCCTGCATCTGAAGATTTTTCTGGTCTGCACCCGCAGGCCTTGGCGGAGGGTCTTCCAGCAGGCTTATGGGTGGCAGGGTGTAGCCCTTTTCCTCGCTGGGGAAATTAAGGCTCTCCTGCCTGGCCGGGGGGGCAATGGGTTTTTGGGCGGATTTTTTTATTTTCGGCGGCGGCTTGGGCTTTTCTGCAATCAGGACCTTTGTCTGCTCCCTCTTTTTTGCCTTCTGCCGCTTTCCCTTCCAGAGCATATAGCGGCTTTGCACCCACAAAAATGCCGTGCGCAGGCCTTTTTGCGTCTGCCGCAATGTGCCCATCACCGAAATGCCCGTGGCGGTTGTAAGGGCGATTATCCACAGGGTGAAAAGCACAAAGCCCGCACCCGTGTTGTTGAGATACGTTGTGAAGGCCAGCTTCAGCCAAAACCCTGCCAGACCGCCGGATGAATAGGACGCGCCCAGCAGGCTTATGTCCCTGGAGTTTGTAAAGACAAGGGAGAGCAGCGCACCGGAAAAGATGACAAGAAAAAACCCTCCCACAGTCCGCTCGACCCAGCGGTGGGGAGGCTCGCGGCGTATATAGTGCAGGCCTGCCAGAAGAAGCAGCACAGGTATCCAGAAGGAGCCAAGACCGAAAAGAAACACAAGAAGGCCTGAAAGCCCTGCGCCCACAGGTCCGAAGATGTTGCGTGTCACCTCGGCCTGCCCGGAGCTTGTAAGCGAGCTTTCCGCAGGGCTGTAGGAAAGAAGGCTGCCCGTGACAAAGAGAATCACAAAAAGCAGCATTATGCCCACAATTTCCCTGGCAACAGGGTTATTCGGATTTTTTGGGCTTTGGGTCGCCATTTGTTCCGGTTCTTTTTGTCGGGCCTCTGTCAGGTCGGCACGGACTGCAATTCCCGTCCGCGCCGCAATCCGGCCATGTTTATTAAAAATTGGCCAGCCAGCTTATTTTCCCATTAAATAATTTCTTACCACAATATAAAGAAGGAATCAATGGTTCAAAACCACAGTATATGGTGGTTTTGAACTTTTTCTTAAAACAGCGGCCAAAGGGAGCTGAAAGGCGGGCGGCAATCATTTTTTCCAGCGGCACAGCCCCAGCTCGGCTCCGGCAGGCACCCAAAGAACATCTGCAAAAAGCGCAACCACAAGACAGGCGGGAATCATAGTACCCATTATGTGCACGGAAAAATAATGGGAAAGGGCAAAGGGCAGAAAACCCACAATGAGTATAACCGAGGTCATGAATATCGCCCGGCCCGCATAGGAAAGGGTCTGGCGGACCGCCTCAAACCTGTCATCGGTTTTTTGGGCTTCATGGCCGAAGCGCACCAGAAAGTGGATTGTGTCGTCAACACCTATGCCGATTGCTATCATTAGCACCGGCAAGGTGTCTGTGTCCACCACATCCCAGAAAAAGCCGCCCCAGGCCAGCAGCGCCAGAAAGGGAAGCACATTGGGAAACATGGATAAAAGGCCTATTTTCACCGACCGGGTGGCAATGACCATGAAAATGGCGATGGTCACAAGGGCAAAGGCGAGGCCGTTTCTCTGGCCTGCAAGAACCTCATCCACCCAGTCGCCCAGCAGGTATTTCAGGCCTGTTATCTCTATTCCCGCGTCCGGGCCGAGCATCTGCCGCGCAAGGCCGGAAATCTGCCTGCCCACCGCTGTTGTTTCAATCACCCCCAGGTCCTCAATCCTCACCACTATGCGCATGCTTTTGCGGTCCGGGCTGATGAGCCTGTCCAGGTTTTCCCCGCCCGAAGACTCGAAAAGCAAAAGAAGCTGGGCAAGGCCCTGCCGGGTCTGGGGGATTGTGGAGAAATCGGCCAGCTCCGGGTTGATGGCGCGGGTCATGGTGGCGAAAAGGTCGGCGATGGAGGCCACATGAACCACTGTCGGCAGGGCTTTCACCTCCTGTTGAAGCAGAAGTATCCGGGAGAACAGAGCCGGATCCAGCAGGTCATCTTCCTTTGCGTCAATGTAAAGATAAAGGCTGGTTGTGCCGGGAAAATTGTTCTCGAACCAGTTTGCGCCTATGCTGATGGGATGCTTTGAGTCGAAGCGCTCGGAAAAGCGGGTTTCAAACCTTGCCATAAAAGCACCGGCAAGGCAGAACGCAAACAGGATGCAAAAGAAGGCCATCACGCTTTTGGGCCGGTCAAAGGTAAGTTTTGCTATGTCGTAAAGCCGTCTGTCCACCCAGGCCTGCACCTTGGATGCGCTTCCCCTGCGCCAGGGCTTGGGCTTTGGAATGAAGCTCAGGAAAACCGGTACAAGTGTCATTGCCATGAAAAGGGCCACCGCCACGCCAAAGCCCAACAGCAGCCCGCCTTGCCTGAACAGGGGCACAGGCACAAGCGTCATGGCCACAAAGCCGCAAAATGTGGTTATGGAGGTGAAGGCGCAGGCAACGCCCACCTCCTGGCCCATGCGCTCTATGGCCTCTTTTTTTGACACGCCCCTGCCGCATTCAATGAGATATGCGCTGCAAAGGTGTATAACATCGCCAAAGCAGATTATGAGTATGATGCCCGGTACGGACGAGGTGAATATGTTGAGCCTGTCAAAAAGCATAACCGCAAGGCCCATTGTCCAGATAACGGCCATGCCCGTTATTATCATGGTTATAATAACGGGCCAGAACCTGCGGAACATGAGGAAAACCATTGCAAAAAGCAAAACCGCGGTGATGGGCAAAATTGATTTTAGGCTGAAAAGAGCCTCCTTGGAGCTTGCCGCCATGATTGCGCTCAAGCCTCCCTGGTAAAGCTCTTCAGCCCTGAAACCCTCCTGCACAAAGGCTCCCAGGATTTCCTCTATGACCTTGTGGCTTTCCTCCCAGGCGTCCCTGGACGAGCCTGTTTCCACCAGCACCACCGCAGAATTTCCGCTTCTGGAAAGCAGCCAGTCGCTTGTCATGGCATCGGCGTTTATTGCCTCAAGGTAACGGGATTTTTCGGAAGGCTTATTGAGGAAGAGATTTTCATAGCTTTCGATGAGAAGAAACTCGTCATCCCCTGCAATGTTCTGCGCTGTCAGAAAGCTTTGCACCTGGTCTATGCGGGGATTTTTTTCAAGCCTTCTCTGGGCTGCGGAGAGGCGGGCGATATTTTCCGGGGCCGTCAAATCCGGGCGCGAAACGCCCACCAGAACAACAAAGTCGCTGGAAAAAAGATCATTGTAATCCAGATACCGTTCGTAGTCCGGATTGTTGGCAAAGAAAAGCTCGCCGATGGAGGTGGAAAGGGACGCCCTGGCAAAGAACACCCCGAAAAAAACGGTTGCTGCGGCAAAAGCGGCAATAACCAGCAGCCGGTAGCGGATGACAAAGCGGATATAGTAAATCATGGCCGCAAAAGCCTATGATATGCAAAGTGGTTTGGGAATACTGCCTTACAAAGCTCTCACACTTCAACAATGACAGGCAAAATTATAGGGCGGCGCTGTATGACGAAACTGAAATACTGCCTCAAGGCCTGGCTCACATCCTTTTTGAGCTTGGCCATGCGGCCGGGGTCATTGGGGTTCATCTCCTCCACCAGGTCAAGAATAACACACTGGGCATCCTGGAGCAGATGGCCTTTTTCGATTTCAAACACAAAGCCCTTGCTGGTAAGCTCCGGGCCGTGCATAACAACGCCGGTGTCCGCATCTATTATCATGGTCACTATCACCATGCCGTGCTCGGAAAGGGCCCGGCGCTCCCGCAGCACGGAGCGGCCCACATCCCCCACGCCTTTTCCGTCCACCAGGGTTCTGCCCGTGTCCATGCTGTCCAAAATAGCCCCGCCGTCCGGCGAAAAGCATACCACATCGCCGTTTTCTGCAAGCAGCACCTGCTCTTTGCTCATGCCCATGCTCCTGGCAAGGCGGGCGTGGTGCATCAGATGCCGGTATTCACCGTGTATGGGGATGAAGTAGCGGGGCCGCACAAGCTGCATCATGAGCTTCAACTCCTCGCGGAAGGCATGACCCGAAACATGAATCTGGGAGATTTTTTCGTAAATGACCTCCGCGCCCAGGCGATAGAGCCTGTTGATGATGCTGGCAATGGCCTTTTCGTTTCCGGGTATGAACTTGCTGGAGAGAATGACGGTGTCATCCTTCTGGATTTTCAACTGCTTGTGGGTGCGCGTGGCAATGCGGGCCAGAGCGCTCATGGGCTCACCCTGGCTTCCGGTGGTCACTATGACGATCTGGTTGTCAGGATAATCGTCCAGTTCCGCAAGAGGGACCTCCAGGCCTTCGGGCAGGTTCAGCAGCCCCATTTCCGTTGCGATTCTGACGCTTATTTCAATGCTGCGGCCATTGAAAATTATTTTCCTGCCTGTTTTTTTGGCTATTGATATTATCTGGGCGATTCGCGGTATGTTGCTTGCAAAAACAGCAACAAGAATACGGCCGGGGCTGTTGGCAGCTATGTCGGCCAGGGTTCTGCCTATCTCCTGCTCGCTTACGGTGTATCCCTCTTTTTCCGCATTGGTGGAATCCGAAAGCAGGGCAAGCACGCCCTGGGCCCCCCAACTGGGCGAAGCGGGCCGTATCCGTTGCCGCAAAAGGCTCGGCCCCGTGGCTGATCTTAAAATCGCCTGTGTGAACGATAAGCCCGGCGGGAGTTTTTATGGCAAGGCCCACGCCGTCTGCAACCGAGTGGCAGACCTGGATGAACTCCACATCAAATGGGCCTATGTTCACGGACTGGCCCGCCTTCACCTCCACAAGCTTTGATTTGGCGAGAAGCTCGCGCTCTTCGAGTTTGTGGCGCACAAGGCCAAGGGTAAACGGCGTGGCGTAGATGGGCACATTGACCTCTTTTAAAAGGTATGGCACCGCACCTATGTGGTCCTCGTGGCTGTGGGTGAGGATAATGGCTTTAACCTTTTCATGGTGGGCCTTTATGTATTCAAAGTCCGGAATGACAATGTCAACGCCAAGCATGTAGTCTTCGGGGAACATGAGGCCGCAATCCACAATCATTATGGTGTCCCGGGTTTCAAAGACCATCATGTTAAGCCCTATTTCGCCAAGGCCCCCAAGAGGGATGACCCTTACCGGGCATCTTTTTTCATCTGGTGTTTCGGCAATTATGGACATGGCTTCAAATAATCCTTACGCAGCGGGTGAAGACGGCTTTTTAAGCGATTATGCCAAGCTTTATGAGCAGATGATCCAGAAATCTTACAATGTAAATCGCTTGGGCATCGTTGGCGTACTCCATGCACTGGCATCGCATTCTTTTGAGCGAGCGCACCAGAAGCTCGCAGGAAACCTTTTCAGGCTCCAGATCAAGGGCAAAGACAAAGGGGCCGCACTCTTCGTGGGCCTTCTGGGTCTGGGTCAGCAAATCTTCCGGCAGGGGTATCCAGTAAAGGCCATCCACGGCGCAGGGGCCGTAATGGGCGTCCATGTGCTCCCTTAACCTTTTGGCATCAGCCGGATGCAGGGCATCCACAACAAATTGTTTCATAAAAACCTTTGAGTCTTTAAAGCCGGTTGTTTTTTAAAAGGCCCGGACCTCTCCGCAGGCAAGGGCCATGCTGCAACACAAGGGGCAATCATGTTTGCAAGGGAAAAACAACGGAATTCAGATTGACGCCCGGAGGAGCCTCACTTGTTGACGGGTTACAAAAATCCGCCAACAGGCCGGGGCGCAACTCCACCCGGCCCGGATTATCCATCATAATTCTTTAACACAGCAGACCCCCTACATCAAGCAGAGAACCCATGCGGATATACAGAGCCTTGGTCAGGGCCCCAAAACCCGCAAGCCGGGGCTTCCGGATCAGGCAAGGGAATTTATAGGGTGTTCGCTTTTTTCATTTCCTTCGGCCACAGGCGCACAGGGCGGCTCCAGGGAGCCGTGGGCAAGGCGCACGAGTTCTGAAGCGAGGGAGTGAACAGTTGGTACATGACTTAAACTTCAGAACGAAGTTCAACGCCGCCGCCCTTTTTCCCCAACCCCCCACATACAGGGCGGGTCCAGGGAAACGAGGGCAAGGCTTGCGGGGCGAGCCGGGACGAAGGTGTACTCATAAGTACATCGAGACCCGGCGATGCCCCGCGTAACGCAGCCCTCGTTTTCCTGGACCCGCCCCTCTATTAGCTAGAGTGGTGGGTCCTCATATACCACGCCACCTGACGCAGAATGGTATCCAGGTCGTTTTTGGGGGCAAACCCTATTGCTGCATGGATTTTGGAGATGTCTGGAACCCTGCGCTGCATGTCCTCAAAGCCCTGGGGAAAGGCCTGTTCATAGCTTATGAAATGAATTTCCGATTTTGAATCTGTTATGCGGATGATTCTTTTTGCCAGATCCGCCATGCTTATTTCCTCAATGCCGCCCACATTGTAAAGCTCGCCGTTTGTGTTGGGGCTTGCCATGAGGCCCATGAGGGCTTCCACAACATCAGCAACATGGGTGAAGGTGCGGGTCTGTGCGCCATCGCCGTAAACCGTGAGGGGTTTGCCGGAGAGGGCCTGGGCCGTGAGGCGGGGGATTACCATGCCGTAGGCCCCTGTCTGGCGGGGGCCTACTGTGTTGAAAAGGCGGGCGATGATGACATCAAGGCTGGAAACGCGGTGGTAGGCAAGGGCCGTGAATTCATCCATGAGCTTGCTGGCCGCATAGCTCCACCTAAACTTTGAGGACGGGCCGTAAATGATGTTGTCGGTTTCCGTGAGAGGTGCGTGGAGGTGCTTGCCGTAAACTTCGGACGAGGAGGCGATGAGCACCCTTTTTTTGAACTTGGCGCAAAGCTCCAGAACCATTTCCGTGCCCTGGATGTTTATGCGGATGCTGTGCAGGGGGTTGTCCAGAATGTACTGCACGCCAACGGCCGCGGCCAGATGATAGACCGCATCGCAGGTGCCCACAAGCTCCATCATGATTTCCCGGTTCAAAATGGTGTCCCGGTGGAAAAAGAAGCGTTGCGACAGGGCGGGGTCATCCTGCAAGTGGAGAATGTTTTTTGTGGACCCGGTGGAGAGGTCGTCTATGACATAGACCTCGTGGCCTGCTGCAAGGCAGGCTTCGGCCAGATGTGAGCCGATAAAGCCCGCGCCACCGGTTACAAGTATCCGCATGAGAAGCTTCCTTTTATAAAGCTGCCAGGGGATTTGCCGGAAGCAAAAAGGCAATTGTGGTCGGGATGACTGGATTTGAACCAGCGACCTCACGGTCCCGAACCGTGCGCTCTACCAGGCTGAGCCACATCCCGACACAATTCGCCCCTGCGCCTGTTTGGCAAAAGCGCAGCAAACAAGATTGGCACAATAAAGTCATCCGCCCTGCCTGTCAACGCCTTTTTGGCAAAAAGCAGCCTTGCATCATCTGCCTTATGGCAGGTATGATTACAAAAAGCGGGGGAAGTGGCAAGCTTGAATATGAATGGCAAAACCTTATGCTGTGCCGACTTGGCGGCAGCGTGAATGTCGCCCGAAATAAAATCTGATGCCGCACTCTGCGGCGATAAGGGGTATCCCATGAGCCTTTGTGCTGCGCACCATGCTTTGGCAGACAAGTTTCTTTTCCGGGGGAGCTATCCCCAGGTTCCGGTGAGTGAGGCCCTGCTTGCGCTCATGGAGTTTGCCTTTTCCGAGGAGGAGGCCCGCATTTTGACGGCCCTTTCCTTCACGCCGCTTCCGGCCCGCGTCATTGCCCGCAGGCTGAAGATGCCTGTCGGACTTGTGCGGCCCATTCTGGATTCTTTGGCAGACAGGCTTTTTATCGCCCGCATGAAGGTTGGGAAGATAAGCCTTTACAATTTTATGCTGCTCATTCCCGGCATTTTCGAGCTTCAGATGCTGCGCAGCAAAAACCCAGGGGCGGATATGGCCTGGTTCACGCGATTTGCAGAGCTTTTCAGCCGCGCCTACGAGAATTTTGTGGCCTGGGGCGAGCCAAAGACCCGCGGCAAGGACATGCGCTTCGGGCGAATCATTCCTGTGGAAAAGTCGCTGGAGAGCGTTTCAGGAATAATGCCGCTGGCAACAGACCGTTTTTCGGAATTTGTGGATCGCAGCAAGAGCTTTTGCCTTGCCAATGTGTGCGCCTGCCGCCAGGAAAAGACCCTGCTGGGCGAGGGCTGCGGCAGGGGCATGGAGGTGTGCGGCGGCATGGGCCTGCTGGCGGATTTTGCAGTGGCAAAGGGCCTTGCCCGCCGGGTGGACAGGCAGGAGTTTATGGAAGCCAAGCAGCGTGCAGCAGAGTTGGGCCTTGTCAACATGGTGGACAACCTGCTTGACCCCCTGCAAGTCTGCTCCTGTTGCACCTGCTGCTGCGCGGGCCTGCGGGTCATCAAGCAGTACAATATTCCAACGCTCATTGCCCGAAGCCACTTTCTGCCGGAAATTGACGAATCTTTGTGCATAGGCTGCGGCAAATGCGCCAAGGTCTGCCCCATGGAGGCATTGAGCCTTGGGCCGGACAAAAAAATGCAGATTGACCACACAAGGTGCTTTGGCTGCGGGCTTTGCGTTTTAAAGTGCGAAAAGCAAAAGGCCATAAACCTTGTGGAGCGCGATGGCCACAAGGGGCCTGCGCCGGATGTGACCACCTATTTTTCGGAAAGGGTGCGGGAAATGCAGGAAAAGGAGCACTCCCCATTGACAGGCCTGGGCCTGGACGCCGCCCGCTTTCTCATAAACAAGGCGGGGCTAGGCATAAGCGGCCCCAACCAAAGGGATTTGACACGGTTTTTTGAAGATTGAGCCTGAAAAGGATGCCCCTGAAAAAGGATGACAGGACAGGGGAAAAGCCAGTCCCGGCAGGGGAAAAGCTATCCCCCGACAAGGCGGCCTTGCGAAAGCCGCCCTGCCGGGGTTGGTATGTTTGAGAATTTAAGTTTTTTGGCTTCAAGCGGGTTTATTTCTTAGCCACTATGACAAAAAGTTCATCATCAACATCCTTTAGATAATCAAGATGACCACCCAGGTCGGTGCCATCAAGAACAGCCTGCTTGGCGTTAAAAATTGCCACATCGTAACCCTTGATAATAAGTTTTTGTTGCAAAACATTTGCGTCATCCGAATTGTTTTTTATTGTAACCCTAATTGTTTCAGGCATTGTCTTTTCCTCCCTTTGGCTGTTTATTGCTGCGTGTCTTGTTTCACTTTTTGGAAAGCTCTAAATATGCTTCATGCAAAGGTGTTATGGCCGGATCCAGTGGGTCATTAAGAACGGTTGATAGGCTATCGGATGTTTTCTGATCCGATAGCTGTTTTTTGACAGTATCTGTGATTTTGGTCGGCGCAATTGTTGCGGCCTTATCAAGAAGTTTCTTGAGAGTTTCCGGGTTTATTGAGCCAGATCCATCCGAGACATAGGCCACGATTTGGCCAATGTAATCCTGTTCCTTTTTGATTTCATCTTTTGCCAAAGAGATATACTTTGCAGTTGAAGCATCAATCTCGCCCTCATTATTTTTGGCAAACAACATTGTTGCCCCATCTTGAACAACAGCCAAGTCACCAACAGCCAGCCGCTGATAAACACCTGATTTGGAAAAACCGGTATAATTCAGCTCCATTAAAACATTTGCCGAATCTTTTGCCCCGCCCCTATATGCAGGGGTGCCATCTGTCTGCGTAACAATTTCCTTGGTATCGTTTGAAGGAGTTTTAGTTGTTGTGGTTGATCCTTTGGCAGTAGCTGCATTGGTTGGCACATAAGCCAATTCCGCCCTTTTATACCCAAGAACGGCGTTTGGATTTTGCGTCATGGTATCTTGAGACAGTTCCACACCGATGGTGGTTCCGGTTGCCGCGATTATGTAACCGCTTTTTGCTGTGCAGCCGCAAAACAAAAAGCATATACCTAATCCAATAAGGACAACTGCCCTGGCCGCAAACCTTAACCTGCTGGAAGATTGACTGTTAGTCTTCATGCTTCCCTCCACTCATGAATGGATTTGTCTGTAGTATAAGCGGGCCAAACGGCCGCTGGAAAATTTCCACCAAAACATTGTCTGCGGTTTCCGGTATGGCTGTGACATAAGAACTGGCATAACCCAACGCAAACTTAAGCCCCGGCTGATTTGATATTTGCAGCCCTAATGAGTTGGATTTTGTGGCAAGAATTCCGTTTTCTGTTCTGGTATCAGGGCAGGTTACAATGCCAATTCCAACTATCAGATGATGTATAGAGCCTTTCCCATCACTTATTTTGATGCCTGAACACCCGCAAAACAAAAGTGCAAGATAAATAAACAGCATTATAATTATACCTTTTTTGGGCATAATCAGCTCGCTTTCAGTATGTTTTAAAGAATGAAAAAAATCTGCTATTTAATTTTATATGATTTTAAATTTAAATATCTATGCTTATTATATTGTGATAAAAATACATTTGGAATTGAATTGCTGATGCTCAAAGCAATTCGACAAACTTAACTGTCTTAAATCAATACGCATGATCTCCCTTAAAAACAAAAAACCCCTATGCCAGCCCAACAACCTTAACCGATGTGCCTGCAAGACAAGCAACGGCAAAAAAGCCAACCTTTTCGCGGGTGCCACTGACAACCCGGGTGGTGAAGGGTAGGTGGCCGGGGTGGCCCGGGGAAATTGTTACCCGGGCGCGGAGCGCAATAGGTTCTGGAAACATTCCCAGGTTTGCTGCGGATAGCTTATTGAATTTTATGTGAAAACCTATTGTCCTTCGGACCCCGGCAACGAGTTGCCGGGGCCACCCATGCTTGAGCTGCCTGTGGCACCCGGGAACAATAACACTACTGCTACGCCTCCCGATAAAGTTGCCAGAAAAGCTGTAGGCCTGACGGGGTTAAAATTCTTTTTATTTTTTATCTTATGGTTCACAGATATCAGAAAAAAAAGGGGTTGTCAAGTACCATGTCAACGCCTTGGACAAGGGGTTGTGCATGAATGGTTATTTGCGTAATATCAAAAAGATATGCCTTTTAAAAAACGCAGGCCAAACAAGCAGCGAAAAATAATTTACACGGGCAGGGGCTAGGGTGGACAGATGGGCCTGGATTTCCCGACAACCCAACAAAAGCCGAAAACAAAAATTTTGACTACGAAAAACACGAACCACACGAAAAAAACAAAAACAGCAAAAAACAACCAGAACCCGTCATTCCGGCCTATTGAAGTTGTCGAAGGCTTTGCCGCTGTTCTGCCGGAATCCATGCGCAGTCTTGTTTAAGGCAAGGGCCTGTTGCAGTAGAGGCACGGCCCTATTTCAATAATGTTAACAACCCAATTTTATGCTGGATTCCCGCATACGCGGGAATGATGGCCCGGGGGCCTGGCTTCCACTTTGCTACGGGAATGAGGGCCGGGGTTTTCCGACAGCCCAAAAAAAGTCGAAAACAACAATTTTGACCACGAAAAGCACGAACCATACGAAAAAAACCAAGGCAGCCCCAAAGAAACTCGGCTCCGTCATTGAAGGCAGCAGGGCGCTATGGAAATCCATGCCAATGTCAGCCGGAATCCGTGAGCGGGGCGACTATCTATAATGGGCCCATTCTCGGCCGCCGTCCGCTATCCCGAATAATTCATGAAAAATTTTGCCTATAAGAAAATATAAAATATTTACAGATAGATAAGTGCATTTTTGAAGCTTGGTCGAAAATACAGTCTGCTTTGATGCAAAAGTTGTTTAAATGGTAAAATTTTTCACCCTGCGGGCGAGAAAAGATTTGCGCACTGGCTGCGTTATCGGGGACTCGACATACTTTCAGTATGTCGAAAGCCCCTCTATCCTTGCCAGTACATAAATCAAGCTCGTGAATTATCCGGGCTAACAGGCCTCAACCATCCGCCGTGGCCTTATTGCAGAACTTGACGCACACAACTTTTCTTGCTTTGATATAAAAAAGCTTTACAATATAAAAAGGTAAAATTTTCAGGAAGGCGCAGGAGGTGTGTGTCCTATGCTCACCGGTTAGCGTAGAAATGCTTTTTTGGCTCAACTGCATTTCCTGATGCCCTATCATTCGGGTTCGGAGGTGTTTTTGCCATGAACATGGATTTTATTCTTCTGGAGCTTGCCGTACCCCTCTACCAGATAGGCCTTCTGCTGTTTGCCTCCACCCTGGCGCTTCTTTTCGGCCGCATCCGCTTGGCGCTTATTGTCAACTACCTGTTCACGCTTTACTGGGGCTATGTCCTGAACCGCGAGATTTTCGTGGGCCAGGGCCTTGAGGGCCTGAACCTCTTTGCCGTGGCATATTTTGGCTTTGGCATAGTCATTGTCCTTATGGCGGTATTGGGATTTTTTGCCTCATCACACCATTAGCCCTTATAATTCACGAGCTTGATTTATGTACTGGCAAGGATAGAGGGGCTTTAGGCATGCTGAAAGTATGTCGAGGCCTAAAATAGCGCAGCCGGTGCGCAAATCTTTTCTCGCCCGCAGGGTGAAAAAAATGCCTGGCAGCTTCAGCACAATAAAACGAATGGGCAATATCTTTTTCAAAGGGCGGCTGGTCAGGGCTTTTCCGTTTTGGCAGGCGGCATATTTTCAGTACCGTCACGGCATTATCCGGCTGAATCGCCACCTGTAGCGGATTATTCTTTAAGGCCTTACTGCTTTATCTCCTGGGGCAGAACCCTGGGCAGCCTTATGGAGAAGCGCGAGCCCCTTCCGGGATGGGAATCCACACTTATTGAGCCGCCGTGCTGCTCCACAATTTTTTTTGAGATGAAAAGGCCAAAACCTGTCCCTTTTTTGCCCTTTGTGGAAAAAAAGAGCGTGAAAAGCCGGGCCATTGTGTCCATGTCCATGCCTGTGCCGTTGTCGGAGACAACAAACACGATAAAGCCCTTTTCCTCCTTGACCGCAAGGCTTACCCTGGGCTCCTTTTTGGTGTCCTTGAGGCAGGCGTCAATTGCGTTGTCTATTATGTTTATCAGTGCGGAATGGAGAAGGCCAGGATCCATCTCCGCTCTACCCACGACCGGGTCCATGTTCCATTCAAAACGGATGCCGGTATCCTTTATCTTCCTTTCAACAACGCTTGCCAGATCCTTCACAAAGCCTGCAACATCAACGGCCTCCAATTCCAGGCTCCTTTTTTTGGCATAGAGCAGAATGTCCAGAACCAGCCTGCGGATTTTGTCCGCCACTCCCTTTATCACATCCAAATTCTGGTCCACCTCACCGGCATTGCCTTCCTTGATGGCGCATTCCAGCATGTAAAGGCCGCCGTCAAGGCCCGTCAAAAGCCCTTTTATGCTGTGGGATATGGAGCCTATCATCATGCCAAGCTGTGAGAGATGATCCTGCAATTCAAGCTTTTCCTGCAAAAGCCTTTCCAGGTTCTGGGTGTATTCTTTAAGCATCTGCCGGGTGAGTATGCGCTCCCTGGCGCGGTTTAAGGCCACTTCCAGGGCTTCAATGCGTATGGGTTTGGTGATGAAGTCTGTGGCCTGGCTTTTTAAGCTCTTTATGGCAAGATCCATGTCCCCGTGGCCGGTTATCATTATGACTTCCGCCTCCGGGTTCATGCGCTTTATGCGGTTTAAAAGCTCAATGCCGTCCATTGCAGGCATCTTGATATCCGCAATGGTTATGGGGGTTGGAATGCGGCTGTAAATCTCAAGGGCCTTTTCGCCGTTTTCTGCGGTCAGGACTTCATGGCCGGCATCCAGGAGAAAAATCTCCAGGGTTTCACGGATGTCCGCCTCGTCATCCACTATTAAAATGGGGCCTTCTTTCATGGATATTCCTTCCGGGGTATCCGGATTGTGAAAACCGCCCCTTTTCCGGGCCTGGATTGCACCGAGATATCCCCCTTGCAGTCTTTGATTATGC
>Ga0351964_1089_pt1 | contig 18349 bp, 18 predicted proteins | sample TotcelT113001N15_FD_205807 | JGI IMG/M metagenome (GOLD analysis project Ga0351964, IMG submission 205807) | Enriched cells from coal bed in the Powder River Basin, Montana, United States - Total cells T11 rep3 HSBNCT.T11.300.1.N15 ... | reverse complement strand
CATAGTCAGAAAGCACGATAACATCATAGCCAGCACCGCCCGAGGCCCGTAGTTTAACAAAAAGCTCTTCGTTGGTAGTACAGTAATTCAGACAGACCGTGATGCCAGTCTCCCGCTCAAATTGTTGCACCCACGCACGATCAAACGTATCAGACCAGGCCAAAACGGAAATTGAACGTCCCGCATCCCACGCAATAAACCGGGGACCTATCAAACAGAGAGCAAGTACGGCGCACCAAAAAGCCACCATCAAAACACGAATTAAAAAATGTGTCATGCGCCCATTTTTCATCACCAGATCCCCGACGAATGCTTGGTCTTAAACGATGAATAAATCAAAATCAACAAGCTCGAAAAAAGTAACAAGATAGTTGAAATAGCGTTAACCACCGGCGAAACGCCCGTACGCAACATCGACAAAACATAGAGAGGAAACGTCTGGAATTCGCCACCAGAACAGAAATAGGCAAAAATGAAATCGTCAAACGATATAATAAAAACGAGTATGCCCGCAGCATATATGGTTGATTTTATAAGCGGCAAAATCACGGTACAAAACGTCTGCCACGGCGACGCACCAAGATCCCGCGCAGCCTCGACCAAGCGATAATCAAGTTCATGATAACGCCCAAAAACGAGCGGAACCGCATAACCAAGCCCCAGGACGGTATGCGCAATAATAAGCGTTCCTGATCCCAGACCAACCCCCAAAAAGACAAAGAGGCTCAGCAGCCCAACGGCCAATACAATTTCGGGAAAAACTAAATTTGCATAAAATTGCACCAAAAGGCGCTCTACTCGCTCGCTTTGAGTAACAAAAAAAATCAGGAGCGTTCCCAAGCAAAGGCTCAGGATAACCGCCGAAAACGACACGAAGAGCGAGTGGTAGATAGCTATCCACGCACTATTTTCTGTGAAAAGCTGACGGTACCACTTCAGCGTAAATCCCGCCCACGGCGAGGGAAACGATGCATCATTAAATGAAAAAATAAAAAAAACCAGAATAGGGAGATACAAAAACGTAAAGACCAACCCAACCCAAAGGGCTCCCATTGGGAATGATTTTCGTACGGTATTCGTCGTGCGTGTCATCATAGCCGCCCACTCTTTTTATTCATGTTTTATTCATGGGATGTATGGGATGGCGCATTCATGCGGCCAAACAATAGATACAACCCAGCCAATATGATTACCAAGATAACTGACGAAAAAAGCGTAAAACCAGCACCCAGAGCAGCCGTTTTGGCCTGTAGCACCAAGTGGGCAATAACACTGCCAACATACATCACCTTATCACCGCCGACCAACTCAGGAATCACAAACTCGCCAAACGCCGGGACAAATACCAGAAAGAAACCGGTGCGAATTCCAGGCATGCTCATGGGAACCACGACGCACCACAGCGTCTGCCACCAGGTCGCTCCAAGGTCGAATGACGCCTCCTGCAAACCAATATCAAATTTTTCAAGAGCTGAATAGAGCGGTAAAATCATAAAAGGCATGTAACAATAGACCATTAAAATAAGCGTCGCAAAAACTGAGTTTAAAATGTGAAGTGGCTCATTAATAAGCCCAAGCCACTGCAGCACGACATTAACCACCCCCTGGCGATCAAGCAAGAACATCCAGGCATAGACATGGAGCAAAAAATTTGTCCAGAAAGGAATAAAGAGCATGAACAAAAGGATCCCACGTAAGCGCCCTTGGTGCATGGCAAGCCAATAGGCAACGGGATACGCGACCACCAAACAGATAAGAGCCGTACTCAGCGCTAACGCAAATGATCTAAAAAGCACACAGGCATACAGCCATGACACAAACGGCGCAATAAAGGCCATTGAGAAAGGGCCAAACCCAACAACACAAATAATTAAAATGGGAACATAGAGAAAAAAGACCTGCCAGACCAACGCTGGAACACCCAAAAAGAACGGGATATTTTCAGAGATTAGCCTTCGTAGTTTCATCGCTCAAGCACCACCGCATTTTTTTCGTGCCAATAGAGACAGACCTCATCATCATAACCAATCACCTCAGCCTGGACATGCTGCTCATTTTTATCAAACACCCGTATCACGCACTCGGGACTCACGCGTACATGATAAAGCGTTGAATGGCCGTAATACACCATCGTTTCAACTTTGCCATGCAGATGAGGAATAGCCCCGCCATGAGCCCCCTTGCGAATTTCTATTTTCTCGGGACGAATGCTCAACAGCACGGTATTTCCAGACACCAACCAAGGCGCTTGAATTTCACGCTGGCGCGAAACATCAATAGCAAATCGTCCCAAATTAGGAACAACCAAATACGCGTCATCACCCGCAAGCATAAGCTGGCCCGACAAAATATTGGTCGCGCCAACAAACTCGGCAACAAACGATGACACGGGAAATTCGTATATTTCTTGAGGCGTGCCGATCTGCTCGATGGCACCATCAACATTCATAATCGCCATCTGATCAGCAACCGTAAGCGCTTCAAAGGGATCATGGGTCACGTAGACAAACGTTGTTTTCAGGAGGTCCTGCAGGTCGATGAGCTCAACCAACATACGCTCACGCGTTCTCATATCAAGCGCCGCAAGGGGCTCGTCCAAAAGCAACACTGACGGTTCATTAATTACGGCGCGGGCTACTGCCACCCGTTGCTGCTGCCCACCAGAAAGCTGGTTAATATTCTTAAATATATGTTTTTCAATACCGAAAGCCGCGACCAATTTGGTAACGCGCTGCCGAATGGTCTCATCGTCAACATGGCGTACTCGCAAGCTATAGGCGATATTGTCAAAAACATTCAGGTGAGGGAAAAGTGCGTAATTTTGGAAAACCGTGTTAACGCTGCGCTGGTTACTCGGCAAGTTGGTCACTACACGATCGCCGATCAGAATATCCCCGGCATCGGCCTTCTCAAATCCGCCAATCAGCCGCAAAATGGTAGTTTTGCCGCACCCACTGGGACCTAAAAGGGCAAAAAACTTCCCCGACGGGATTTTTAAATCCAGGTTTTCTAAGAGTATTTCGCCGTCATAGCTCTTTTTTATTCCGCGCAACTCGACGCTTCTCATGGATTATCCTACCCTAAATGCTACTTTCCACCCCTCATCCGCGCGACGTACAGAGGTACCACCACATCAGACAATGTACATGGAATAACAACGGCAATAAATAAAAGAACGAATAAAATTCCCGGCACCTCATACCATCGATCAAACCCATGGGCGACCGCATAAAAAACGGCTGCCATAGAGCTCGCCAAGATATGCATAAAGTGTGACGCCAGCGAAAAGACATATAAAGAAGACCTATTTTGCAACAGAGCCAATCCACACAATAAACCAATCAGCATAAAGGCGATCAGGTTAGCGCCATCGTGCCATTCGCAAAAACAGATATGCATCTCCATGGATATACCCAAAAGCCTTACGGCAACGGATGGCAAAACAATATCAGACAAGATACAAAAAACCGTAGGCACCAGGAGCGCTACCAGAATACCACTAACCCACTTGCGTGAAAACCGGAAAAACATCACCACAGCACCCGTCACGGCCACCACAATGTGTAGATAGTGGAAAGTATGGAACAATACCCCATATCCCTCACGAACCTGGTCAGCATTGGGGATACAACGCCCCATAAATTGCACAACACTCAGCAACACAAATGCCAAAGCCAACGCAAAGCCAGTATAGGGCACATGACAAATCAGTTCCTCGACAATGGAATGTTCTTCATGCTGGCACAAATCGCACTCATGATCACGAGCCATCTAAAACCCCCCAAACCAACAGTTTATTCCCCCGAACGCATGGATAGCAGGCTTGCAATCATACACGACAGGTTTAATTTGTGAACAAAAAAAATCAACCCCCCCAACTATGGGGAGGTGACTTGCTTAAGCGTACAGGATCACACAGGAGTGTCAATAAGAATGCCTTTTTTTTACATATCATGGTAAACCAAAAAACCTGCCGGCTTGATTTTTTTAGAAAAATCAAGCATATTTATAATATAATTTTATAAAAATATTAAAATAAAAAAACATCGCCATGCCGTTATCGAATCGAATTTTGCTCCTTCTGGGAATCATTTTTTGCGCATCGCTTGGTGCCATGCACCTGACAGAAAAGCAAGAACAAAAGTGGCGTAAGTGGCTAGAAGAGTCTTGGGCCTACCACCAGGAAAATATTAAAAAAAGCAAAAAAGAAGAGACATATCTCAAATCTTTTGTTATTGACCAGCACGGAACCTCTATTGAAAATAACTTCAACGAAGTATACAAACTGGTTGGCGGGAAAGGTACCATCGATTTTCATGCAGCGTGTGCAGTAGGGGGGCACAAGGATGGCTCAGCCGTTGGAGAGTTTGAAATTGCCGGAACACGTCACCGGATAATCTATTATGGCTATGAAGCCATCGGCCCAGAGATGGACGAGCGCGCATTAGATTCTCGCGCAAGAAAGGCTTTGGCAACCGCCATTATTCTTCATGAAATGGGACATATCTTCAGAGAACATAGCCACAAAAGGAAACTCCGTCGGTTTAGCGCTGACAAATTCTATGGCTGGTTACGTAATCCACAACATCGCATTGAGGAGTATGAAGCCGATCTCTTTTCGCTTTTTATAATTGCGTCATCGTCAGAGGTCAGGCAATTACTACACCTGTCATTCGAAGACGTAGCAGAGGCACTTACTCTAGCTTTTGGCAATAAAAAGCATCCCTGCACGCCTTCTGATTCGGAAATACGTGAAAACTTAGAGATCAACATCTACGAACGTAATGCCATATTACAAAAGAATGGGCAACCAGTTGCACAAGACCTGCCACTTCCCATAGGTTATGACTTCGACCTTGTGGACGGAAAGTGGACTATAAGAAAATTACCCACCAACAACCGGCTCATGCTCTTCCTAGAAGGAGAGACCCAGTCCTTCTGGAATACCAGCGCCCACTGCAACCTTGATGTAGTATTTCAAGATGAACAGATGCGCGCCAATCTCAGACGATTACGTAATAACGAGGTAAAGGATCACCCCACTGCCCAGGAGCGCATCCAGGCCATTGAGTGGTTCAAAAAAGAATTTGCTAACGAACTCGAAAACGAAAATTTGTGGGAAAAGATTACGTTTAATGACGTCTGCACGCGCTTTAGAAAGCATCTCAAGCAAGAACAGCGCAATGAAATCATTCGCCGCAGAATCGTGCAGCTCAAGGACCAAAGGCCGTTGGTGTACATCAAGGCAAGCGCCGCTGCCAGAGTACTTGCAACCGACAAACTGGGTTTAGAGTAAAATACTTTACCTTTTTTCTTTATGCTATAATTCTCAAGAATCACGCGACCTACACACAGCGTTGCAGCACAAACTTTTATTGTTTTGTTATCAAAGGATTTATATATGTTGAATAAATACTCACGCATCGCGCTACTTTTACCAATCCTTTTATTCGCATGGCCAAGTTTTGGCATGAACATAAACAACATAAGCAACCTGAACGACGACATAACGCGCAAAAACATTCAGACCTATTATTCCACAAAAGAGTATGTCAGCACCGAAAGCCACCACGCCACCCAAGGAGAGGTTGATGTACTCAAATTGATGGTTGATGAAGGGCTCCCTGAAAACCTAAAGATACAGGAATCTCTTTGGCTTGAGGGGTTCAAAAAGCAAAACAATCTTTAACAAAATAATCTTTAAATTGTCAATAGGTTTTCTATCGCGCAATTTGATGTCGGGACGGGTGGTACTTCAAGAAGATGTTTGCCCGATTACCACGGGCCTGATAATCGCGGGACTCTATCCTTTCAAACTCGCTGCTGTTCTGGCAAATTGCAGCACAAACGACAGACCAAGCATCTAAAAAAAGTCCCCCCTTTTTACAGGGGGTAACTTATTTGGGCGTACTGCACAAAAACAGCGTCAATAGTCACGCCTGTTTTTTTTCTACATTACATCCTTCCTTATATACTGTCTCATGCTTCCCAACCGAAACCAGCCCGCCAAGAGAATCAACAAACGTTTCATCATCGTAAGATGATCTGTTTTCTTGAGTTTTAGAACGAGCCCAAGGCTTTTTTATAGACTTCTTTGGGTACTTAGGCTGATTCGAATCACCAGAAAACCCTATGCTTACATCCGCCCCACGCTCTCCCTTCAGATTGAGCAATGCAAAAAGATTATTTTGGGTCCTGCCTAGAGCGCGCAGAGGAGCCAAACAAACAGTATCCTTCTTATCGTGAGTCTCGGTGTAAGCGCAGCAACCTGCAATTTTCTGCAGCAGCAAGCGCTGAGCATCACTCTTAGCCGTTATTTCGAGAAGATATTCTGCCATGCCAGGACGTACCAATAAAGCCGAAAACACTTTGGGGTTCCCTGCCATGATCTCAAGATGTTGCTTAACGTCTTGCACCTTAAATACACCTCGACCATTTTTCAGATTGTCCCAGTATTCAGCCTCTGCAAGCAAAGCAGCAACATCGTCATGTCCCTGTTCTTTTGCCAAGTCTCGCGGAGTTTTACCATCAGTATCACGTACGTCGATACAAGCACCCTTACTCAGCAAGAACTGAAGATTAGCAAGCTTGCCAGTATACGCCACCATATGTGCAGGGGTCCAGTCTGTGTTGTCTTTTGCCTCAATATTTGCCCTGCGGTTTACCAAGCCCTGCACATAGTCAAACCAGCAGGATTGGCAGGCTCTATGCAGCGCAGTATGTTTCCACCCCGCCTTCGTAGTATAGGGTGTCGTTGCTTCCAGATCCGCCCCATTTTTTAGCAAGCGCTCAAAGAAAAAGCGGCCATCAATAGGAGGAACCTGCGAACAAAGGTAAAGTAAGGGCGTATAACCTTCTTTATTGCGCTTATTGATCAAATTTGGAGAGTTTTTAATAAGCAAATCAAAAAGCTCGAGAGCAAACTCAACCGCTTCTTCCCTACCGCATTCGCACAACACATGCAAGGGATTCTGACCATTTTCCCCTACCATCAGACTAAAATTGGCGCCATGCTTGATAAAGGTTTTGATTGTTTCAAGACATACACTATACCGCCAATTTATACTAACAAGAGCGAGCTCAAAGGGAGTTACCCCTTGTTTGTCGCGACAATTGATCGCCTCTGGCCACTTTTCAAAAATCTTCAAAGCAACTTCGGATTTCGATTCCTGAAGGGTGGTCTCATGATTGCATATACGGTGTAAAGGAGCCTGCCCCTTATCGTCTAGCACCCGGACGTTAGCGCCATGATCAAGGAAAAGCTTGATCACGTCATAGCCTCCATTCGAACAGGCAATATGCAGCGGTGTTTCCCCTGTATCATTAGGAATATTGATAGCCTCTGGCCATTTGTCAATAAGTAGCCGAGCAACCGTCAATGATAGCCCGTTACAGACAACATTCGAATCATTGTTGTTGCATATATAGTGCAAAGAAGTCTGCTTCTTCTTATCTTGCAGATCAACACGGGCACCATTTGCAAGTAAAAATGCAACCACGTCCTCATAGGAGTAACAATGTCCAGAGCAAAGAATCATTAGTGGCGTTTTCCCATCGTTATCAGGAATATTGATGCCCTGCGGCCATTTTTTAGCAAGAAACTTTAGGTCGTCAAAACTCCCGTGTTCGCACGTCAGGGACCAAAGAGTCCGTCCCTTATCATTCCTCACATCTGGATTGGCGCCATATTCAAGTAAAAGCGCAGCAACCTTCTCAGGATTGACCGGCAGACTACCATTAAGCACCTGCCGAAGGACTTCGTTTTTTTCCTCAGATGATACTTCCCCGCTTCTCAGTCTCTTTTCAGCAGACTCAATGGAGCCGCCTTTAAGGTCAGTAAGAAACGATGGCTCTTCCTTAGTTTCTTCACGCTCAACAACAAACTCGGGTTCAAACTCGTCCGTCGTTTTCTCCACTGGCGCTTTCTTAAAAACCTGCGAACCAACCTTAGATGATATTTCTTTTGCTCCAGCATTGACCAACGCATCAGCCGCCTCCTCGGCTTTACGCTCCCCTTTTTTTGTCGCCTCCCTTGCCAACTGGAGTACCGTTTTCCCTCATATTTGCAGTAGGCTGCCATAAGCAGGAGCGTCCAGTTCGTGTTGTCTTTCGCCTCAAGCATGGCTTGAAGGTTCCCGCCGCTCTTTCGGCAATATTCTACCAAAAGCTTAAGCAGCTTCAAGTGTCCATAGTTGCAGAGTATATGCCCCGCAGTATGGTTCCATCCACCCAACCTACTCTGTTTTGTTTTCACCTCAGGATCAGCCCCATGATGGAATAAGAACTTGAAATATGCCTCACATCCTCTCCTACAAGCACCATGAAAGGGCGTTTCGTGACCACGAAAAGTATTAACCCATCCCGGAGACATTTTTTCAACAAGCATACCCGCCATATCCAATCTATCCATCTCGCACGCAACTTCCAACGCAGTTTGCCCATTATGATTGGGCAAAAGCGGATCAGCGCCCAGGTCACGCACGACCCCAGCTACCTGATGGTCCCCTCTAGCGCACACGACATGAAGAAGAGTATTACCTCCACTCCCGGGGTTGTTTATTCGCGCTTTGATCATCTCTTTATTTTCGTCCATATCCAGAAAAGCACTAACCTGGTCCTTTTTGCCGGAGCAACATACTTCCCAGAAAGGCATCAGCTCTTCATCTCCATCGGAATACCTCGTGACGACTTGCTGCTGCTTGCGATTCATTGCTGCAACGTACTTTTCAGTCACTACCATCCCCAGGAAGACCAGCGCTAAAAAAGCTATTCTTTTATTTTTAAAATCCATATTTTCCCCTTCATCAAAAATAACCCTGTCTTACCCCGGAAACATGCGTGAACCACAGGACTTTCACTTACTTGTTAAAAAACAGAAACCGCATATCAACGCGCTCTTTCAATGCCAGCGTTCTCGACAAACCATTTTTTCCACCCTCTTTATGGCCCTTCCAGGGATTTTGCTGCGACGCATACGCCTCTTCAACAAGCTTTTGTACCGCCATATCATTTTTTGAACTGCCAAGCTGATGTTGTATATCGCGGAGCAAGTTTCCATCAATCCTCATCCCATTGCGCAGCAGCAGCGCAACAATGTCAATGTGGCCGTTCCTGCCTGCCCTACGTAGAGCTTCTGGCACCAAGACAGCACCCTGCCGAATAAAACGACGAGCAATCTTCAAATAACCAAATTCACACGCGATACAAAGCCCCTGAAACGATGGGCTTCTAATCTCCCACACATCAGTACTATTGTTCAGGGTGCAAATACGCGTTTGATCTTCGATCTTATCTTTTATAACATGCGCGTAATAGCTCAATACCACTTTAAAAACGTCCTTAGGGTCAACCATTCCCAGGGTAGATTGTACGGTACAAAACCCCGCACACACGACAAATACCAATAACAATAAACTCCGTCTTTTTCCCATCGGGCTATCCATTCTCCCATCCTTTCTTCTGCACGGGTACATGCGTACACGTATTTCATTAGTTATTTTTATAATATTCTTAATAATATTTTTATAATTACATTTGGATAAAAATTTTAAAAAATCGCCCACCGCGAAACCATTTCACACGGGCATCTCTGTATAAGAATATACCAATTGAAATATTCTGTCTATTTTTATACATTTCACCAAGTAAACCTCCTATGGAGCTCGTACTTTAAAAGCAACTAACCCTGGGGCCTTGTATTTGTGAAAATATAGGCGGGGAGTTTGTGGGGCCGCAGGCCCCACGCCCAATTTCTATGCCCGCAGGGGGCCGAAGGCAGCTCCGAGCGATTGGTTGTTTTTTAGATAACAGCTCTATAGCACTTTCGATTTTTTATTTTTATGCTATAATTGTTGAAGTAAGTGAAATATAATAAATAAAAAATTCGCATTTTGCACTGTGTTGTTGCAATATAAGCTTTTATTTTTATTAAAGGATTTATGTATGTTGAATAAATACTCGCGCCTTACGCTCTTTTTACCCGCCCTTCTGGCCGTGTGGGCAAGCTTTGGCATGAATGACTTTGGCCACAAGGTAGCAGATCTTAAACGCGAAAATTCACTCCAAGATACACAGGTAAATAACCAGATAAAACAAACTAAGCTCCTCGTTAAGAACTCTACCATTGAGAACTATAACTCGAAGAAAAGTCTTATTCTGGTTGGGATATTCGACCAAAAAACTTTCGAAAACGCGATCAAGCGACTGCCGGAAGAGCTACAAATAAAAGAAACAACGTGGCTCAAGGCCTTTGTTCCAAAGTATGAAAAACACCTGATACTGGCCAAGAAAGAGACCACTGTCACGCAAAAGCTGGTGAGTGTTCCTCTGTGCCTAAGCATTTTGACAGGCCTTTTCTGGTTCGGCACTTCATTTCCCAAAAAAATCTCTAACATTTTGGGTATTACATCGCTCGTTAGCCTTGCGGGAGGCATTTTGGGAATAAAGATATACAGTTCAAGGCTTGATGCCCTTGACAAGCAGCTTGAACAACTCGTTTATCCCCCCGAAAATGTGCAAAAGTTTTAAGCTTCTCAGGAGACCCTCTTATGTTCAATAAATACTCGCGCCTCGCGCTCTTTTTACCAGCCCTTCTGGCCGTGTGGTCAGGCTTTGGCATGAATTTCAGTGAAATCAAGGAAAAAGCGAAAAAATTAAACGCAATCACGGAGCAGGCAGAGAATGATAGTATCAAGTACTATAACAAACTGAAAGCAGATATCGTTGACGGGGCTTTCGAGAGACCAACTTTCAAAGAATCATTCAAACTGTTCCTCGATATATTGCCTGACACAATGAAGCCCAAAGAACTGGCGTGGTACAACGACTTTCTTCCAAAGTATGAAGAACATCAAAGTTGGGTCACGAAAGAGACTGCCGTCACGGAGCACCTGATAATCTTTCAATTTTTCTTCGGTATCACTGCCGGCATTCTCTCGTTCACCATACAACCCTCAGGCAGAATATCCCGCGTCCTGGGTATCACAACACTCGTGAGCTTCCTGGGATTCCTTGCGGGAACCAAGATTTACAGCAGCAGGCTTGCGACTTTTAAAGAACGGTTAAAAAGGCTCGTTTACCCCGGCGAACAAGCAAACTCCTGATTCGGACGCGGCAAGCGCAGCGCTTGCCAAAATCACTTAAGCAGGGCTTCCATCTTGCCCAACACCATACGGATCTGCTCATTTTTGACCCGTTTTTGCGCATCACGCACGCACCTTAAAGACGTTCGCATCTGATCATCAACCACAAAATCGTACTTGTCGCGCTTATGCACGTGCGCAAGCAGCTCATCAAGTACATGACACTGCATGTCCTCTGGCAATTTCGTGGTACCCCAAGCGTCATCAAGCTTGAGCAATAAGCTTACAATTCCATGGGATACATCTCCCTGTTTTGCGGCTTTTGCCAGCAGATTTTTAGCAAAAAAATAACCGGGCGTTTTTTGGATTAATAACTCCCGAATCTTGATATCGGGCATGTAGGCACTTGCTGGTAATAGCGCTACCACAAACGCATCACTATAAAAGCTGCCGTCGTGACTCTTGTTCACCCGCTCCCACTTTTCCACGGCAGACACAACCTTATCCATCAGAGCATAGTTGGACTGCCGAAAGCAGAAAAGCCCCGGTATGGTAATAAGCTGGAGCGGCAGCTGCCCAACTTCAGCATCAGCACCTGAGGTTAGCATGCCAAGAGCAGCCTGGTACCAGCCACGCTCTATAACTTGCTTTGTATAGACACAATAATCACAAAACGCTGCCATAAGGTCAGTGGGCTGTTCCTGCTCACGAATAAGTGTCTCGTAGAGCTTACAGGTCTTATTGGCATAGTCTTGCAAAGCCTGCCCCTGCTTAACAACATCACCCTTCGACTGTTCCCAGCTGCCCTCCATTTCCTGACAAGTCAGATCAACAAGATAACGAGTCTCCTGATCGAGCCCCTGCATGCCGTACAAAAAAACCGGCAAACCAATAACACCTATCAGCCCCAAGCCCAAAACCGTACGTATCGTCATGACACTTCCTCCTACCCATGCGCCCCGCAACTAGTCTCTCACTTAAAATTATAGGCGTTTTCTAGGCCGTCAAGCAACAAACACCTATTATAGATAAAAAAATACCAGTCTAGAAAAAAATATGCCGTCACAGCTAACAAAAAAACCTATTTTTTTCTAGACTGCTGGAGCACTGACCCGTGCACCCTGAATGCACGTGCAACTATTTTTTATTACAGGAGTTTTCGTATGGCATCACAACTTCTCAAAAGCCCTATCGCCCTGATCGCCCTCGCCACCCTCGGCCTCCCAACGCACCTACTGGCAACCGAACAAGCGCCAGCCTCTCATGCCATCTGCCCCCCCACACAAGCCTGGCAAAACCGTGAATTGGTCGGCGCCCTTGACGCACCAGCTCGCGCAGGCATTGCCGATAGCACCTGTTTCCCGGCCTCGCTTATTGCGCAGCCCGACAAAGACCTGCGTACCCAGTGGAAAATAGTCGCCAACGACCTTAAAAAATATATCTCTACTGATGAATCAATCGCCGGCAGTCTGTACCATATGGGCGTCTGGAGCGAACGTATGGTTGGCCATTGGGCACTATTATGGCGCAGTCTACTCTGTTCAGAGTGGGGATCGGCAACAACACCACTCATGGCACGTTCCTGGTTTTATTATCTGGACCTTTCAGAACGCGAATACGCACTTCTTGCCCTTGCAGCATTCTTGCAGCCTATTGGCCTTGCCGGCGATCAGCAGTTTTCTTTCGATAAAAAGGAGGGGGCCTCACTTCGAGGCGCACAGTACCTGCTCGGGATCCAGCCCTATAAGCTGGCTAACGGCACACCGTTTGATCTACCCGGGCTGCTTTCAAAACTAAAACTCTCGCAAACCGAGCAGGGGCTGGTGGCATTTTTAGTCGCCGCTCGGGCCCTGTTTGGCGATAGCGTAAAAAAACTGTTCCAAGAATCGCAAAAACCTGATTACCAGCCAGCAACAGCCATCGATCAAACAGCGCGTGCGCTACTAACCCAATTAGAACAGCTCAAAACAACGTTAGGCCTCGCGCTGGCGCTTGATCAAAAAGCCCTGGTTATGATCGCAATTGTCGACGCAGCCGCAGCGCGCGGCACACAGCCAGAAGAGGGTACCACCTCGCTCTTATTTGGGCCCGCATGCCAACGGCTCCTGCCACCCCGCGCCTGCCACGATGCTAACGCATATTATCGCTTTAATTATGCCAACGACAAAAACATCGGCCTGGCGCTCAAAGATGCACTTGTACGACACGTCAGCTGATAGGCCCGGAGCCCCAAAAAGCATACCCGATTCTTGCTTGGCGTGTACGTATTGGCATACTAGAGAAGTATAGAACCACGCTGTCATGTTATAGAGCCCGGAGCAGGTATGTTCTCGCGATGTTTAACCTACACGCTACTTTGCATAGTCCCTGTAGCGCCTCTTTATGCCATGAATTTTCCCACCCCAAGCCATCTGCTCTTACTCACCAACGGGGCTTTCACCTGCAGCCTCTGCAAATATGCAACCACCCAAGAAGACAGGCTTACCCCTATGGGCTGCGCACATCCAGTACATACTCGCTGCGCGCTCAAAAATGCCCAGCAGTTTTGCACGGCACTTTTAGAAAATAAAGACCCAGAAACCGATGCTACCATTATGCTCCTGATAGCATGCTCACGGTGCAGAAGATGGGGCCCTATGACCATGCCAGGAATGTTCACCGACGTCCACGAGACTGACTGCAGAGATCTTTTTTTGGGCGGAACCCCCTGTGTCAAGTGCAAGCGATCCATCAATTTCCTTGACAACGCCTATTTTCAAGAATGTCACCATGTAATTCATATGTCATGCCTCTCAAAATATATTTTTCAAGATCTTCTTCTGCTTGTCCTAAAGAGGCCCGGCAGAATACGCCACTGTAGAATAGATTTTGTCTGCCCTTGTAAAAAGTGCTATAAACCAACACCACTTACTACCCTGCTCATAAAAAAACGCCCAAAATCGCCAAAAAAAAAGCGCCCTGCATCGCCCCAGGCTCTCGACAAGAAGACCGACTAGTCTGAATCAAAAACAAACACTTGCTTTTATCGGCACGTTATCGGCATACTAAAAGCGTCAAGGAGTGCCAATACCATGTTTACTGAGCAAAAAAATAGCCTGACGCCCCAACTCAAAACCCGGGCATCAAAGCTTCCAGCAATTCCCCGCAGCATCTGGGCTTTAGGCCTTGTGAGCCTCTTTATGGATACATCATCAGAGCTGATTCATAGCTTGTTGCCACTTTTTATGGTAACAACGCTCGGCGCCAGCATGACAGCAGTAGGCGTCGTTGAGGGCGTTGCTGAAGCGACTGCCCTGATAGTCAAACTATTTTCTGGCATTTTGAGCGATTATGTACACAAACGCAAGCTGCTAACCCTGATTGGATATGGACTTGCAGCTCTAGCAAAGCCACTATTTGCCCTCGCAAACACCATTGGAATGGTCATGGCCGCTCGTTTTACTGATCGAATTGGCAAGGGCATTCGTGATGCCCCACGCGATGCCCTCATGGGAGCACTCGCGCCCCCAGAAATACGCGGCGCCTGTTTTGGCCTGCGGCAATCCCTTGATACTATCGGCGCATTTCTGGGCCCCGTGCTCGCCATAGCGGGTATGTTCCTGTTTGCAAACGCTATTCGCCCCGTGCTCTGGCTTGCTGTTATCCCTGCACTGGTTGCTTGTATTATTCTTGCCTGGGGCGTTCAAGAACCAAAAAATAACCAAGAGACAAGTCCAAAGGCCTCGATCAAAACAGGCGATATCTGGATTATTGGCGGCGCCTATTGGCAACTGGTGGCTCTTGGCGGCCTGCTTGCCCTTGCGCGTTTTAGTGACGCATTTCTCATACTAAAAGCCCAGGCAACCGGCCTCCCCCTCGCCCTTGTCCCACTAGTGATGGTGATTACGAATATCATCTACGCACTCGCTGCATATCCTGCTGGTATACTCTCTGACCGAACAAACAAGAAAGCAATGCTTGTACTTGGGACCTGCTTCCTAATAGCCGCTGATCTGGCGCTGGGATTTACCAACAACCTCTGGATACTTGCCCTGGGAATAGCTCTCTGGGGCCTACATATGGCTTTTACACAAGGGCTGCTCGCAGCGATGGTAACGGACACCACACCACCGGCACTGCGCGGCACGGCCTACGGCGTATTTAACCTGGTCAGCGGCTTTGCCCTGCTGATTTCAAGCATCAGTGCAGGCGTTCTGTGGGACCGATTTGGCTCGCCAGCCGCCTTTTTCACCGGCGCGGCCTGCGCAACACTGGCAATCGTTGCGTTGCTTTCGATAAAGCCTAACCACGAAAAGAAAAAATCATGATCTATCTCTGGATAGCCCTCGGCAGTGCACTCGGCGGCATAGCACGTTATTGGTTTTCAGGAATTATAACTGCAAGCCTTGGGGAAACTTTCCCATGGGGAACCATCCTGGTAAATATTCTGGGATGCTTTGCTATTGGTTTTTTTGTTGCACTCACCGAACCTAACGGGCAACTGGCAGTCAACACTCAAACCAAACACTTTTTCATAACTGGGCTTTGCGGTGGCTTTACCACATTTTCTGCCTTTAGCTTTCAAACGCTTCAGCTGGCCCACCATCGAGAATCCTTGCTCTCTGGGGCAAATATTATTTTTTCTGTGGGACTATGCCTGGCATCGGTCTGGATTGGATTTGCGTTGGCAACAGCCCTAAGCCAACTCAAGGGAATATAGAGGGAGGGATTCCCGCCTTCGCCAAGGCTTCGGCGGACAGGCTCCCCCTCGATAAATTCGCCAGCCAATGCAAGAGCTATACCATTTTACCAAAAAATTACCGCCGTCCCCCGCCGCTGCTAGAACAGCTATGGAGGACAGGCGCCGCGGCGATATGCATACAAGAAAAACTTGGAGGAGAGAGAGGGATTCGAACCCTCGATTCCGTTTTACACGGAATAACGGTTTTCGAGACCGCCGCTTTCGACCACTCAGCCATCTCTCCTGACAATACATTTAGAGTAACCCGTTTTACCAGACTCAGCAAGAGCGCCAGAAACGGCTCCTACACAAAAAATAACGCCGCAACGCGGCGATAAAAATCATTTAAAGAGGATGGCCTGCCATCCGTCCTTCGACAAGCTCAGGATGAGCGGGCTCCCGCCGCGTAGGATGGTGCGCCCAGAAGGAGTCGAACCTTCAACCTTCAGATCCGTAGTCTGATGCTCTATCCAATTGAGCTATGGGCGCACATATACTTTATATTCTAGCGTATTTTTCAAATTTTCAAAGCACTAAATGCTTTTATACACCAAATCAAGATCATAAAAAATCTTTAGAAAATGGTGGAGAGAGAGGGATTCGAACCCTCGTGCCCCCGTTAAGAGACTCTTGCTTAGCAGGCAAGCGCTTTAGACCGCTCAGCCATCTCTCCAAAACATTTCAAGCAACCCTTAACCTATGCCGGAGTCACGCCCTGCTTTATGTACATGATTTTACACATGGCACGCGGGGGTTTGTCAAAAACGCACCCGGACACTATCCTAATATCTTAATGATAAGATGTTTCAGATTTTTTGCAAGGCCAGCCCCATGAAACTCCCTATTAAAGTTATTCCACGCGCTTCCCGACAGCGCTTGGTCCTGGATAAACAGGGAACGATTCGCTGCTATGTCACCAGTCCGCCTGAAGACGGCAAGGCAAATCGAGCCGTCATAGCACTTTTTGCTGAATCCTTGGGCTGCTCGCCACGGGCTATTTCGATTGACCAGGGGCTTACATCACAAAACAAAGTGCTCGATATTGATGGCTATGCATCACTGGAGACTCTCTATTTGGCCCTTGGTTTTGAGCAACAGGGCACGCTCCCCCTGGCACTCGCGCCTTCAAGCAAGCGCAAGCCTGGCAATCAGGCCTAAGCCAAGATCAGACGAAAAATATTTGACGATTCCTGCGCCCCTGATAGACTTTTAATAAGCATTTTGATGCAGGCATACCAGTGCTGATATTTGAATGTTGTTGACATGTGCCGGGGTGGCGAAATTGGTAGACGCACAGGACTCAAAATCCTGCGGTGGCGACACCATGTCGGTTCGAGTCCGACCCCCGGCACCATTTCTTATGGAGGTTGAAGTTTTGGAGGATTTTCCATGCTTGTTGATGATATTCGCGAGCAGATAAAGGCGATCAGGCCTGATCTGGATACGGTTACCCAATGTTGGGAACAGGCGCACTTCGAGGCAACCTACCAGCGACTGCATGCCCTCAGCACCCAAGAAAATTTTTGGCAAAATGCCGATCAGACCAAGATTCTTAAAGATTTACAGGCCGTTAAAACGCTTCGCGATCGGTATTTGCAGGTTACCAACACATACCATGAATTAGCAGAAATGACCGAGCTATTCCATGACGACGAGGCCCAACTACGTGGTATCAACGCCGAGATTCAGCGTTGTATTTCAGAAATCAAGCGCCTTAAGGTTAATTTATTATTAAGCGGCGAGGATGACGATGCCAATTGTTTTTTAAGCATCAACTCTGGCGCCGGTGTGAGCACCGTTCTGTCTCCTGGGACGAGCCCTCTGCCATCGGTGGTGCGGCGTGCAGGGACGTTGATAGGAATATCGCTGATGAGTGCAGTATTTGCCCCAGGGCATACGCCGCAGTATCCTTTTTTTGCGGGGCTTTCAATGTATGTTACTGCTGAGTGTCTGGCGCGTATGTACAGTACTCTGCATGCTCCTAAACTGACGTGGAGTGTGGCAAGCAAAGGGTATTCTGTTGCCAATGGCGTTTGGGCTCTTATTCAGAGGGTTTATGCGACTGTTTTTGTCAATGGGACAACCATGACAAAGGCAGGATGGCCGCATGGGCCGTCGGGCCAGCAAAAAGTATTAAATGCCCTGCTGTTGCCCTGCAGTATTGCTTTAGGAGTTCATCTGTTCGGTGCTGATGGCTTCAAGAATGTCCCAGAGGTCCTGCGGGAGCATCTTTTGCAGCTAAGAAAAAAATAAATAGTTTTGGGGGCCGGGATTACGTACTTTTTTGTTCGGCAATCAGCTGTGCTTCGATAAAAGGGATTAGATCCCCATCGAGTACCAATTCTGGCTGGGGCGATTCGACGTCAGTTCGGTGGTCTTTGACCATTTTGTACGGGTGTAGTACGTATGATCTAATCTGTGAACCCCACTCAATGCTTTTTTTCTCAATAGACTCGACTTTGGCGTGCGCCTCTTCTTTTTGCTTGCGCACGAGCTTGGTCTTGAGCATCTTCATGCCCGTTTCTTTGTTTTGTGCTTGCGAACGCTC
>Ga0351964_1042_pt3 | contig 18645 bp, 14 predicted proteins | sample TotcelT113001N15_FD_205807 | JGI IMG/M metagenome (GOLD analysis project Ga0351964, IMG submission 205807) | Enriched cells from coal bed in the Powder River Basin, Montana, United States - Total cells T11 rep3 HSBNCT.T11.300.1.N15 ... | reverse complement strand
CGAAAGCGTTCTCCGTCCGGTTCGACCGTAACCGTGGCCACGGCTCGATAATAACCGAACGGCTCCAGTGCCGTCCGGACTTTGCCGTCCGCCTGCCTTGCGAAACGTTCGAGCCAGAGCCGGTCCACCACCCCCTCGTGCACCAATCCGGAAGGAAGCGCGAGGGACGCCTGCACATTTTCCAGCGCCTCACCCTCAATGCCGGTAATGACGGTCTCGACCGGTTCAGCGGCATGAAGCGACACAACAGGGGCGATCCAGAGCATCAGGCAGGCAAGCACGGCAAAGACGGCCCCGCGGCGCGGTTCGGCACGGGGATGCGTATCGCGAAATGAAATTCGCCCCCCGAAAATCAGATAAATCAGCATCATCATTTCCCCGAACCGCTCAAGCCGTTTTCTCCAGCACCAGCACCAGCGAGCGGCTCAACAGCAGCGGTGCAGAAAACAGGTGATCGAACATTTCACGGTTGCGTGCCGGCTGACCTTCGTCTCCCTGGTGGAAAAACAACAGTCTCGACCAAAGCCAGGCGAACGGCAGCAATGCAAGATACACGGGCAGCAGCGTCTTGCGCTTCCACTTGTCCCCACGCACCGCCTTGACCTGCGCGCCATGCTGTCCGAACAAATAGCGCAGCTGGAAATACGACAGCGGGAAGACGTGTCCGCGATCTCCGGCCCCGTCGTTGGTCATGGCCGGGAGATTGGCCGGATTGAACTGGTAGGGCGCGCCGGTGAAGAGGAACTGCAGGCGGGAATAGAAGTTGATCACGTTCGGCGTCGAAATAATGATGAGACCGCCGCCGCGGGTTACGCGCGTCAGTTCGGCAATGAAGGGCACCGGGTTCAGCAGGTGCTCGATCCCCTCCAGACAGATCACAACGTCAAACGCCCCGTCTGCAAACGGCAGCGGATTGGACATATCGACATAATGGTAGTCGGGCCGCTCGCGATTGATGTCGCCGCTGACGACCTCATGGCCCATTTCGCGCAACCTGTCGGAGATCAATCCGTTGCCGGCCGGCAGATCGAGAATGCGTCCGGCCTTCCCCAGCCCCGAAAGATAATCCGCCACGACCGCCATATAGCCGGTAAAGTTTGCGACGTGACTGAATGCTTTCGTCTTCTTCATGGCCTCCGCTCCGCAGGTCTTGCCCGGCAGCCTGATGCCGAAGCCGGGCCGGCTTCGGCATTCCCTTTGTGATATTAAAACAGATTTTGCGATTGATCAAATGATAAGATACGTCCCGCCGGTGAAAAATGGTTAGCAAGCATAGTCTGGCGTGTCAAGAAAATGTTGCCGACGCCGGTATCCTGTTGCTCCGGCAAGTAAACATGTTAAAGGTGGTCATGCCGGACTTGATCCGGCATCCCGTCCTGCCTTGGATTCCCGCTTTCGCGGGAATGGCGGGATTGGTATTTATTGTTGCCGGAGTAATAACGATTGAAAGAGCGGCCGCGGCTGTGCTAAGAAAAAACAAAAAAAGGGGGTAAACCCATGACCGATTTGGGACAGATGTTTGAAGAAACCTGCCGGAAATATCCCGACAACACGGCTCTGATTTACGAAGACCAGGTCATCGACTACCGGGCGCTGGACCGGGCCGTGAGCGGGCTGGCGCATCATTTCCAGACGCTCGGCCTCGGCAGGGGCGACAAGGCGGCCCTGATGCTGCCGAACTGCCCGGAGTTTGTCATTGCCTATTTTGCCTGCCAGAGGATCGGCGCCGTGGCCGTCACGCTCAATGTGCTCTCCACCGCCTATGAGCTGAGCCATCTGCTTGCGGACAGCGACGCCAGGGTATTCATCACGCAGCCGTCCCTGGCACGGCGTTTCGAGGAAATCCGGAACGACCTGCCGCTGTGCCGGCATCTGCTGACGACGGACGACCTCAAGCGGATCGCCGCCGAGGGCCCTTTCACGATCGATATCCCGGATATCGCACCGGATGATCCGGCCGTGATGATCTATACCTCCGGCCTGACGGGCAAGCCCCTCGGCGCCGTGCTGACCCACCACAATCTGCTGACGCAAGCGACGCTCATCAAGCTGATCTGCAACGGCGACGAGCGCTTTCGGGGCCTTGCGGTCATACCCCTGTTTCACTCCTTCGGCGCGGTTGCAAATATGCTCGGCCCCATGTGGGTCGGCGCCAGCATCGTGCTCATGGAACGATTTACGCTGGACAGTATTTTCAAGACCATCGAAAATGAAAAGGTGAATTATATCGCGGCTGTACCAAGATTATTCATGGGCATGGTGTTTCACGACAAGGCCGATCAGTACAATGTGCGATCCCTGGAATTCTGCATTACGGGCGGCTCGGCCATGCCGCCCGAATTCATTCCGCTGTTCAGGGAGAAATTCGGCGTGCTGCTGGTGGAGGGTTACGGCCTCACGGAGGCGTCGCCCGTTTGCTCCGTTAGCCGGCTGGAAATGCCCGTCAAACCGGGTTCGATCGGCATTCCGATTCCGGGCACCCGCGCCAGGGTGGTGGATGAAGACGGCCGGGATATGCCGGCCGGCGAAATCGGCGAACTGCTGATCCAGGGAGAAAATGTCATGAAGGGATATTACAAGAATCCTGAAATGACGGCCCGGGTCATCCGGAACGGCTGGCTCCATACGGGCGATCTGGCGCGCATCGACGAGGATGGCTATATCTTTCTGACCGGACGCATCAAGCGCATGGTCATCACGAGCGGCTTCAACGTCTATCCCGTAGAGGTGGAGACGGTCCTGAACATGCATCCCTGCGTGCAGGCGTCCCGCATCGAGGGCAAGCCCGACCTGATCCGCGGCGAGATCGTCAAGGCCCTGATCGTGCCGAAGCCGGGCGTCTCACCCGACGAAAAGTCGATCATGAAACACTGCCGGACATATCTGTCGTCCTACAAGATCCCGCGCGAAATCGAATTCGTCGACAAAATCGAATAAAAATGGAAAATGTAAATAGGGGGACAGTATTCAATACCGTCCCCCTGTTTTTCGGAATCCGGAACAGTCCCGGTAAGAAGGGGGGCAGGATTGGATCCTGTCCCCCTTCTTTTTCGAATTAAATTAATAGGGCGCTGTCCCTATTTATTTTTTGCGTTTGGCCATTTCCTCGGCCTTGAGGACCTTGCGCAGAATCTTGCCCACGTTTGTTTTGGGCAGCTCCTTGCGGAATTCCACTTCCACGGGCAGCTTGTAGGCGGCAAGCTTCGTCTTGCCGTACTCGATCATTTCCTCCTGCGTGGCCGTTTCGCCTTCCTTGAGCACCACGAAGAGCTTTGCGCTTTCGCCGCGTTTCGCATCCGGAATGCCGATCGAACAGGCTTCCTGCACCTTGGGATGCTCGTAGTAAACCTCATCGATGTCGCGCGGATAAACGTTGTAGCCGCCGGAGATGATCATGTCCTTCTTGCGGTCCACGATGTAGAAATACCCATCCTCGTCCATCGTGGCGATGTCGCCCGTGTAGATCCAGCCGGCCCTGAGCGTATTGGCCGTCTCTTCGGGCTTGTCCTTGTAGCCCAGCATGACCTGGGGACCGCGGACGATCAGTTCGCCGCGCTCTCCCACAGGCATGTCGGTCACGCCGTCTTCGAGATCAACGATGCGGGCCTCGGTATCCGTGACCGGCACGCCGACGCTGCCCACCTTGCGGGCGCCGCCGGCAAAGGGGTTGATGTGGGTGACCGGCGATGTCTCCGTCATGCCGAAGCCCTCCACGATGACCGCTCCGGTGACCTTTTCAAACTCGTGGATGACCTCGACCGGCAGCGGCGCGCTTCCCGAGAAGGCCCCCTTGATGCAGCTCATGTCTGTCTTTTTAATGTTCGGATGCGCCAGCATGCCGATGTACATGGTCGGAACGAGCGGCGCAAACGTGGGCCGGAACTTTGCGATGGCTTCCAGCAGCGGCTCGGGCTGCGGCCGCGGCACCAGCACCTGGGCCCATCCCATATGTATGGCAAAATTCATGCTGACGGACAGCCCGAAGACATGGAAATACGGCAGGGCCCCCAGCATGATCTCCGTTCCCTTCGTGAATTTCGGAAACCAGGCCTGCGCGAGCTGAGTATGCTTGCTCAGATTGGAATGGGTCAGCATGACGCCCTTGGAGACGCCTGTGGTCCCGCCCGTGTACTGGTACATGGCCACGTCCCCGAATCCGATCTTGACGGCCGGCGGGGCGGCGCCATACTTTGCGATGCAGTCCTTCCATTTGAAGACGTCCGGCGCGGGCTTCACGTCGGCGGCGAGTTTCTTCTTTTTGCCCACCAGCGGAAACAGCAGGCTCTTGGGGAAGGGCAGATAATCGCCGATGGAGGTATAGACGATCTGCTTGATCTTGGTTTTCGGCCGCAGGTCGATCATGCGGTTTCCAAGCAGATCCAGCGTGACGAGAACCTTCGAACCGGAATCGTTGAACTGGTGCTCCAGTTCCGGATCGGAATACAGCGGGTTGTTCATGACCGCGATGCCGCCGATTTTCAGGACCGCGAAGTAGGCCGCGACGCAGGGAATCACATTGGGCAGAAGCAAGGCCACGGCGTCCCCCTGCTTGACCCCGAAAGCGGCCAGGCACGTGGCGAAACGGTCCACCATGTCTTTCAGTTCCTTGAAATTGAGCGTAAATCCCTGAAAAATGAGAGCCGTTTTGTCCGGAAACGTTTTTGCCGTCCGGTCGAGAATATCCGGCATGCAGATTTCCTCATACTTGAGGGTCTCCGGAACCCCCTTTTCGTACGATTTCAACCACGGTTTACTCTGATAGATACTTGATTGCTCCATAGACTTTTCACTCCTTTCTTGCGTCGTTGTTGCCCCCTGCTTAGGCCCCCCTCCGTCAGAGGAAAAATAGATGGATCGTGCATGCCGGCGCTCACCCCTCGCCCCCGTACGGGACGGGAAAGAAGCCGCGAGTCCTGCACGATGTGATGCTGTATAAAACAAATCCGGGGAAATTGCCATAAAAAAGCCCCGAACTCAAAGCAAGTCCGGGGCTTATTTTGACCTTTCACGGTTTCTCAGGACTGGGCCGGATTGGCAACGTCCGCGGGCGCCTCGCATACCGGCGCGGGAACATGCTCTTCCTCGAGTCCCATGGCCTTCCAGACGATCTCGGCGATGTCCAGAGAGGCCATTTTTTCTTCCATGCTGTGCGTTTTGATGCCGTCGCTCATCATGGTCAGACAGAACGGGCAGCCCACGGCGATCGTGTCCGCCCTGGCCTCGATGGCCTGTTTGGCGCGGGCGTCGTTGATCTTCTCGCCGTGCTCCTCCATCCACATGCGTGCGCCGCCGGCGCCGCAGCAGAAGCTCTTTTCGAGCTTGCGCTCCATTTCAACGAGCTTCAGCCCCGGAACGGACTTCAGAATCCTGCGCGGCTGGTCGTAAATTTGGTTGTACCGGCCCAGGAAGCAGGAGTCATGATACGTGTAAGTCCCCTCCACGGGCCTCTTGAAACTGATCTTCCCTTTGGCGATCAGATCGGCGATGATCTCCGTATGGTGATAGACCTCGAAGGCGGCGCCGAAGTTGGGATAGTCCTTCTTGAGCGCGTTGTATCCGTGCGGACAGGTGGCGATGATCTTCTTGACGCCATAGCCGTTCATCGCGTCGATGTTCATCTGCGCGAGGGTCTGATAGAGATATTCGTTGCCGCCGCGCATGGCCGAGTCGCCGCAGCAGCTCTCTTCCGTTCCGAGGATGCCGAAGCTGACGCCCGCCGTCTGCAGGATCTTGGCGAACGCCACGGAGACCTTCTTGCCGCGGTCGTCGAAGGACCCGGCACAGCCTACATAGAACAGGTATTCCACAGTGGGATCTTCCGCAAGCGTCTTGACGCCCAGCTCCTTGGCCCAATCGGCCCGCAGGTGCGCACCCACGCCCCAGGGATTGGAGTTGTTTTCCATGTTGCGGTAGGCGAGCTGGAGCTCCGGCGCGAAATCCGCCTCCGTGAGGACCTTGTACTGCCGCATGCCGATGATCTTGGGCACATGCTCGATGGAGCTCGAGCAGTTCTCCATGCAGTACATGCAGTTCGTGCAGGCCCAGAGCTCGTCGAGACCGATGGCCTCGCCCACGAGCGTCCTTTCCGCCGCTTCACCCGTCTTTTCGCCCAGGGCCTTGTCTTCGATCATCTTGACGGCATTGTCCACGGGGGCCAGCGCCTGAATGTTGAAGACCTCGCCGGCGGCCTTTTTAGCCTTCACGGCCGCGGGCGCCTTTTCGAGCCAGTGGGTCTTGAGATCCTGGATGATCTTCTTCGGCGACAGCGCCTTGCCGGTCAGATAGGCCGGACAGCCGTCCTGGCAACGGCCGCAGCGCGTGCATGCGTCGGCGTCGAAGACCTGCTTCCACGTAAACTCATCGAGCGTCCCGACTCCGAAGGACTCGGCGTTTTCAAAATCCCGGATCGGCTCGACGTGCCCGACCGGCTTCATGCTCTGCATGAAGTGGTTGGCCGGCGTCGTGATGATATGCCGCAGCCTTGAGAAGGGGATGTAGGCGATGAATCCGAGGGATAAGAACGTGTGGATCCACCACGTGTACTTGTGCATCGACCGGGCCGACTCTTCCTGCATGCCGGCAAAGGCCGAGGCCAGCGTCCAGCCCGCGAACGACCAGACCTCCCAGGGGGTCTGCTGCCAGGTCACGCTGATGCGCAGCGCCTCGATGATGAAACCTGTGATGATGATCGCCGCCAGCAGCACCAGAACGATGGCGTCGTCCGCCTTGTTGTCCGGCACGCCCTTGTAGCCCAGACGGTCCGGCCGGCTCAGATACCGCCGGTCGATCGCCAAAAAGACGCCGAGCAGCACGGCCAGCCCGAACAGGTCCATGAGAAATGAAAAGACCAGATAAAATTTGCCGACCAGAAACGGGATGCCCAGGGGTTCCGCGACGTGGAACTCCGTCGCGTCAAAGGCCGCGCCGAACATCAGCACCAAAAAGCCGAAGAAGATCAGCCCGTGCATGATGCCGGGGTAGAGGTCCTTGAAAGTCTTGACCTGCAGCAGACCTTCTTTGATCAGCAATTTGATGCGCTCGCCCATGTTGTCCCACCGCATCTCGGGCTTGCCCACGGCGGCCCACATCTGCCAGCGCCGGTAGACGCCGTAGGCGAGAATCAGCATCGCCACGCCGGTGAACGCAAAGAGCAGCGGCTCGAAATAAGAGTCGGTATTCCAGAAGACTTCTCTTCCTTCATAGCCGGGCTTGAATTCTGACAGTTTCATAACGCCTCCCTAAAAAACGGGGGGCGATGATCCGCCCCCCTGTTTTTCAACTGCGCATTTACGCTAAGAGTTTCTTGACTTCGCCCGTCAGCGCGGGAACCACCTTGAAGAGGTCGTCCACAACGCCGTAGTCCGCTTTCGCGAAGATCGGCGCTTCCGCGTCCTTGTTGATGGCGACGATATATTTCGAAGAACTCATGCCGGCCAGATGCTGAATGGCGCCGGAGATGCCGCAGGCGATATAGAGGTTCGGGGAAACGACCTTTCCGGTCTGCCCGACCTGATCGACCTGTGCGCGCCAGCCTGCGTCCACTGCCGCTCTCGACGCCCCGACCGCGGCGCCCAAGGCGCCCGCCAGCTCCTCGAGAATTCCGAAGCCCTCGGGGCCCTTCATGCCGCGGCCTCCGGAAACGATCACGTTGGCTTCCGCCACGTCGATCTTGCCGGCCGCTTCCTTCTGGACTTCGAGAACCTTCGTTTTCGCTTCGCCGAGGCCCGGATCGAACTTCACGACCGCGGCCGCTTTGGGGTTTTCGACGATGGTAAACACATTCGGCCGCAGCGACGCCATCTGGGGGTTCGCCATGATGACCACCTCGCCGAAGCACTTGCCGGCGTACATGGGCCGGATGGCCAAAAGCCTGCCGTCGGCGATCTTGACCTCCGTGCAGTCCGTCGCCAGCCCTGTCGCCAGCTTGCCTGCGAGCGCCGCGGACAGATCCTTGCCCTGCGCGGAGGCGCCGACAAGCAGGATCGAAGGATCGTTTTCCTTCACGACCTTGGCGACGGCGGATGCATGGGCATCCGTCGTGTAGGGTTCAAGGGCCGGGCTGTCGGCCACATATACTTTATCCACACCGTATTTTCCAAGCTCTGCGGCCAGGGCTTCAATCCCGCTGCCGCACAGGACGGCGGCGACTTCCTCTCCCAGCTGGTCTGCGAGCTTGCGGGCCGTGCTGGCCAGTTCGAAACTGACCTTGCGCAGCGCGCCGTCTCTCTGTTCTGCAACGATCCATACACCTTTTGCCATATCTCAATTCCTCCAAAGATTTTCTGTATGATAGTGATTAAATGACCTTCGCCTCTTCCCGAAGCAGCTTGGCCAGCTCTGCGGCCTTGCCTTCGGGGGTGTCATCCGCGCAGATAATCTTTCCAGGAGGTCTGGCCGGCGGCGGTGCGAACTTGGCGACTTTGGACTTCGACTCGGCGGCGACACCCAGCGCGGCGGCATTCTTCACATCAACGGGTTTCTTCTTGGCCTTCATGATCCCGGGCAACGATGCGTAGCGGGGCTCATTGAGGCCCTTGGTGGCCGTAATCACGCAGGGCAGGGACGTTTCGATCACGAGCTGCGCGCCTTCGATGGGGCGCACGGCCTTGACCTTGGCGCCGTCGATCTCGAGTTTCGTGACGAGCGTCACGCTGGGGATGCCCAGCAGCTCCGCCAGCACGGACCCGACCTGACCGGAGTCGTCGTCAATGGCGCGCTGGCCGCAGAAAATGATGTCGTAGGGAACGCCCTTGATGGCCGCCGCCAGGGCGGCTGCCGTGGCATAGGCGTCCGCGCCGTACAGGGTCGGGTCATCGACCTGGATGCCCTTCTCGGCGCCCATCGCCAGGGCCGTCCGGATCGTTTCCATGGTTCTGGCCGGACCGACGCAGACGATCGTGACCTCGCCGCCCAATTTTTCCTTGAGCCTCAGGGCCTCTTCCACGCCATACTCGTCATAGGGATTCATGACCCATTTGATGCCGCCCTCTTCGATCCCCGATCCATCACCTTTTACTTTGATCTGGGCTTCCGTATCCGGAACCTGTTTTACGCATGCAACAATATTCACGTCTTCCTCCTTCCCGGACACACAGACTTGCAGTGCGCATCCAGTGTTTTGATGTTCATTTATGGGGGGAATCATGGGGACGGAATATACTTCTGTCCCCATGATTCCATGGGGTGATTCCTTATCGGATTACACTCTGTTTTTGACGATGTCCTCGACCACGGACGGATCGGCCAGCGTCGAGATGTCCCCCAGCGATTCCTTGGAGACGTCGTTGGCCGCGACCTTCTTGAGAATCCGGCGCATGATCTTGCCGCTGCGGGTCTTGGGCAGACCGTCGGCCCACTGGAGTTTCTCCGGCGTGGCGATGGGCCCGATCAGCTTGCGAACGTGGGCGACGAGTTCCTTCTTGAGGTCTTCGGATTTCGCGACGCCGGACTTGAGCGTCACGTAGGCGTAAATCGACTGTCCCTTGAGTTCATGGGGATAACCGACCACGGCGGCCTCGGCCACGCTCGGATGCGCGACCAGAGCGCTCTCGACTTCCGCCGTGCCCATGCGGTGTCCGGACACGTTGATGACGTCGTCGATGCGGCCCGTGATCTGATAGTAGCCGTCTTTGTCCCTGCGCGCGCCGTCGCCGGCCGTGTAGTAGCCCGGGAACTGCTCGAAGTAGGTTTCCTGGAAGCGCTTGGGATCGCCGTAAACGCCGCGCATGAGGCCCGGCCAGGGCTTCTTGATGACGAGCGCGCCGCTCGCTTCGGTTTCGTCGATTTCCTTGCCCTCATCGTTTACCAGGGCCGGCCAGACGCCCGGGAAGGGCAGCGTGGCCATGCCCGGTTTGATGGGAATAGCGCCGGGCAGCGGCGTGATCAGGATGCCGCCCGTTTCGGTCTGCCACCAGGTGTCCACGATGGGGCACTCGCCGCGGCCGATGACGTTGTAGTACCAGTTCCAGGCTTCGGGGTTGATGGGCTCGCCGACCGTGCCGAGGATTCTCAGCGAGGAGATGTCGGCCTTCTTGACCCAGTCATTGCCTTCCTTGGCGATGGCGCGGATGGCCGTGGGGGCCGTGTAGAAGATGTTAACCTTGTACTTCTCGACGACTTTCCAGAAGCGGCTGATGTCGGGATAGTTGGGCACGCCCTCGAACATGACCGAGGTGGCGCCGTTGCACAGCGGCGCATAGACGATGTAGCTGTGGCCCGTGACCCAGCCGATGTCGGCGGTGCACCAGTAAACTTCATGTTCCTTGTAATCGAAGATCATCTTGTGGGTGTAGGCGATGAACACGAGGTAGCCGCCCGTGGTGTGCATGACGCCCTTGGGCTTGCCGGTGGAGCCGGAGGTGTACAGAATGAACAGTGGATCTTCGGCGTCCATCCACTCGGGCTCGCAGACGGCGCTGGCCTTGGCCATTTCCTCATGCCACCAGATGTCGCGTTTGGCGTCCCACTGGCACTTGATCTTGTCGCCTACGCGCTGCACGACGATCATTTTCTCGACGAAATCGAATCCCTTGACGGCGGCGTCGGCGTTGTCCTTCTGCGGAACGGCCTTGGCGCCGCGGAACGTCCCGTCGCAGGTGACCAGCAGCTTCGATTTGCTGTCATCGATGCGGTCGCGCAGCGAATCGGCGCTGAACCCGCCGAAGACGATGCTGTGAATGGCGCCGATGCGCGTGCAGGCCAGCATGGAGATCGCAAGCTCAGGAATCATCGGCAGATAGATCTGGACGCGGTCTCCCTTTTTGATGCCCTGGGCTTTGAGCACGTTGGCGAATTTGCAGACTTCCGCATGCATCTGCTTGTAGGTCAGCGCGCGGTCTTCGCCGGGTTCGTTGCCTTCCCACTGGATGGCGACCTTGTCGCCGCGGGTGGCGAGGTGCTTGTCCAGACAGTTGTAGGAGACATTGAGTTTGCCGCCCTGGAAGTACTTCAGATAGATGGGCCCCTTGCGGATGTCGAAATTGTACTCCTCGACCTTGTCCCATTTCTTGAACCACTCCACGTACTCGCTTGCGATTTCGCTCCAGAACGCATCGGGCTCCTCGATGGAGCGCTTCCAGATCTTGTCGTAGGCTTCGCGGCCGCTGATGTAGGCCATTTTCCTGATGTTTTCCGGGATGGGATAAACATCCTTCAACTGAGTTTTTTCTTCTGCCATGTCGTTCTTTTACCTCCCTTTTTGCTTTGGTTGTGTATTGGTTTTATTCACTTGATTTCTGTTGCGGCTTGTCAAAAAGCTCCTTCAGATGCTGCAAACGGCTACCGGGGATTTGGAGGTTCAGGGCGCCGGGGTGGGCCTGAATCCGGGCTTCAGTGCGCCTAACCGTCAGGATATGACCATGGTTCTAGACGATAGCGCCTCGCAATATCTCAATAATCAGCCTCTGTCAAGAAATATTTCACGGCAAACGGGCATAACCGAAGGACGTGATCGGACCGGCGATAAAGGGGGACGCCATTGAAAGAATATAAGGGTAAAAAAGGGGGACACCATTCGGTGTAAAATGGGGTAAAAGGGGGACACCATCAAAAGTAAAAAGGGGGACACCATCGAATGGTGTCCCCCTTTTTACTTTATTATCCCTTTTTGCTCTATTATCCCCCTTTTCATATTGTTGCATTTTTACCACACCGCGTAAAACAGGAAGGAGCTAGAGGCACACCATTGTACCGGAGATATTCGAGATATGGGGACACCATTCAATGGTGTCCCCATATCTCTCATTGAATGGTGTCCCCCGATCTCCACATCTCATAATTTCTCCTGTCGTCACGACAAATCTTTATAACATATTGATTATTCTCATGATTCAAAAGAATAGAAATAGGGGGACACCATTGAATGGTGTCCCCCTATTTCCTTTTCTATTTCTCCTCTTTTCCCCCGCAATGCCGGCAAACGGCGCCTGTGGCACATGCCTTGCTTGGAAGAAGGCGGACGACAAAACCGTCGAGCGCCGACAAAAATGTCGAAAAAAACGCTTGACAAGCCGGAGGGCCGGTGTTAGCGTCCGGCCAAACTTGGAAAGGGGGGATGCGCGCAAAGGCGGATGTTCAGACGTCAAAGAAGCAAAATGTCAGCAATTTCAGGGTTTGTGGAGAACAAAAGCAAAGGAAAAGGATGATCGGCCGGATGTCATGCCCGTGGCAACGGCGGATCGAAAAAATTTAATCGGACAAAATTTCAGGAGGAAAAAATGAAGAAGTTTTGGATTGTACTGCTTGCTTTGGGGCTCGTCGCAGGGTTTGCGATGTCCGCTTCGGCAGCTGATGTAAAGTTCAGCGGCAGCTACTATGTAACCGGGATCTATGTTGACAATCCCGAATTGCGGACGCAGGCTGCAAGGGCGTTGTCCGCACAGGCGTTTTATCAGCAGCGCCTGAGGATTCAGACCGAATTCAAGGTCGCCGAGGGGCTTTCGCTCGTGACGCGTTTCGACGCCCTCGAAAAACCCTGGGGCCATTGGGCGCCCGGTCTCGCCTGGAGAAATGACGGCGGGACCCCGCGTTTTGACGTGACAAACCGTCTTGCCGATGCGGCTGGCACTGACGCCAGAACCCAGGAAAACATCGAATTCGAGCGCGCCTATATCGATTTCACGACGAAGATCGGCCGCTTCAACGTCGGCTACCAGAATTTCGTCGCCTGGGGCACGATGTTCCTCGACACGCACGTGACGCGCCCCGGTATCAAGTACTTCGTCCCGGTGGGTCCGCTGACCGTCGTCGCGGCCATTGAAAAAACAGCCGATAAGAACGTGGGCAACGGCATCACGGCCGCCGCCGACGCCAACATCTACGACCTCGGCTTCATCTTCAAATTCGGCGCAGGCGAAGCGGGTCTGATGTACCAGTACGGGGACAACAATATCAACCGCAATGCTATACCTGGCGTTGCCGAGTTCTCGACCAAGCTGCACATCTTCAACCCCTACGTCAAGGCGAAGGTCGGCCCGGTCTATGTTGAGGCCGAAGGCGTCTATGGCACCGGAAAAATTGTTGATTCGGAATTGCCAACCCTTCCCAGCGTGGATGGCGAGGCGATGGGTCTTTACATCCATGCCAAGGGCGACGTCGGACCCCTCTATGTGGGCGGCATCTTCGCCTGGATGAGAGGCGACGATCCAGCGACCACCAATAAAGTGGAAGGCACGCTTGCAGCGGCATTGCTGGCGGGTCAGGCCTGGGATCCCTGTTTGATCCTGTGGAATGACGGCATCTACGGCGGCCAGCACCGATTGACGACGCCCGTAGGCGTCTTCTTCGACAATGCGTGGTTCTATCAGGTCTATGGCGGCTTCAAGCCCACCAAACAGGCCGACATCATGATGAGCCTGACCACGGCCTACGCGGACAAGAAACCGACGGTAACCTGGCTGAACGATAACTATGGAACCGAGCTCGACCTGATTGCCAAATACAAACTGTTTGACAATCTCGAGTACATGGTCGGCGCCGCTTACCTGTGGACCGGCGATTTCTTCAAGGGCAGCGTAGCCACGACGCCCATTGACAACAACTTCATGCTCTTCCACAAACTGACACTGGCCTTCTAAGACGGCAACCGCCGCCTTTCGCGCAACACCCCAGGCCCCGGGGCTCACCCCCCGGGGCTTTTTTAATAAGGGGACAGCACCCTTATTTTATCCCGTAAAATGAACACCCTTTTTCTCGATGAAGACTCGCTACCGAATAATTCTCCTGCCGCTGCTGTTCGTTATTACGCTGGGCCTCCCGCCGTTTGCACAACCGGTTCATGCCGTTGAGGCGGCCCCGGCACAGGTAAAAAAACCGTCCACTCCGGCCCGATCCGGCGCCGCGGTCTACGGCTACCGGATCGTCAACGCCTATCCGCACGACCCCGGCGCTTTCACGCAGGGGCTCATCTATCACAACGGGTTTTTGTACGAAAGCACGGGCCTGCACGGCGCCTCTTCATTGCGCAAAGTCGCGCTGGAGACGGGCAAGGTTCTCAAGCGGCGCGACCTGCCGAAAAAATATTTTGGGGAAGGACTCGCCCTGTGCGGCAACCGCTTGATTCAATTGACCTATCAGTCAAGAATCGGTTTCATCTACGACCTGGATCTGCGGCAGGTCGGTTCTTTCAACTACCCGACGGAAGGCTGGGGGCTGACCTGCGACGGAAGCCGCCTGATCCTGAGCGACGGCACGGCGACGCTGCGCTGGCTCGACGCCGGAACCTTCAGGGTCGTCAAGCAGATCACCGTCGTCGACGGGGACCGGCCGGTGAAGCGTCTCAACGAACTCGAATGGGTCAACGGGGAGATTTTCGCCAACATCTGGAAAACCGACCGGATCGCCCGGATCTCGCCCGAGACGGGACAGGTGACGGGGTGGATCGATCTGGCGGGATTGGCACGGCTTGCGCAGGCAGGGGGGGCTGATTCCAGGTCCGCTCCCACTCATGCCACCGACGTCCTCAACGGCATCGCCTATGATGCGCAGGGGGACAGGCTCTTCGTGACGGGCAAATTCTGGCCCAGACTCTTTGAAATCAAACTTCAAAAATGATGAAGTCGTAAAAAAACAGGGGCGCTGTCCCCCTATTCATCAGTGCTTCGCCATGAGGCGCTGCACGGCCTTCTCCAAACCGTCGAGCGTGAGTTCGAACATCGGGAAAATCCGGCGGATGGCCTCGATGGTCCAGGTGTGGCCCCATTCGTCTTCGCGCATGGGATTGAGCCAGACGGCATGGCGGAAGGTCCCGGCCAGGAATTGCAGGCGGTTCGCGCTGGCGCTCGATTCCTTCTGGTCGATGTAGATGGAGCCGCCCGCATGCATGAGCTCATAAGGCGCCATGCTCGCATCCCCCACGATGATGAGCCGCGTTTCGGGGTCCCGGCGGATGAAATCATCCAGGGGCTCCGGCTTGAACCGGCGCTGCGGGTCGGTCCAGACCCGGCTGTAGATCGTGTTGTGGAAATAGTAGATTTTGAGGTCCTTGAACTGCGAGCGGGCGTAGTTGAACAATGTCTGCACCATGCCGATGTAGGGATCCATGGACCAGCCGCCGTTGTCGATCATCAGGACGATCTTGAGGCGGTCGGCCAGGCGGCGGTCGAAGACGATCTCGATTTCCCCGGCGTTCTTCATGGTCTCGTAGATCGTTTTGTCAATGTTGACGCGGTCTTTCGGACCGGCGGGAAGCATGCGGCGCAGCCTTTTGAGGGCCTCCCCCATCTGAAATTCCGTCAGCGGCCCTTCCTGGGAGTAGTCGCGGTAGCGGCGCTCCAGGGCCACCTTGACGGCCGATTTGTTGCGCGATTGCCCGCCCGCGCGCATGCCGCCGGGATGATGGCCCGAATGCCCCACGGGCGACGTCCCGCGCGTGCCGATCCAGCGGTTGCCGCCGTGATGGGCCTCGGTCTGCTCCTTGAGGCGGTCCAGAAAATACTGGATCAGCTCTTCCGGCGTGAGCGTCGCGAGCTTTTCCGGATCCAGCCCGAGGGCCTCGGCAATCGCCTCGGGGTTCCTGAGCCATTCCTGAAGCAGCGCCCGGGCCATTTCCGTCAGCTCGATGTCCTGGGGTTCCGCAAGCGTCACACCGCGAAAATAATGCGCAAAGACCTGGTCATACGTATCGAAGTAGCGTTCGCTTTTGACGAGGATCGCGCGCGCGGCCGTATAGAAATCCTCGATCGAACCGATGACGCCCAGGCTCAGCGCCCGCTGCAGCTTCAGAAAGGACGTCGGCGTGACGGGAATGCCCCGCTCGCGCAAGGTATAGAAAAAATCAACAAACACGAACCGCCCCCTTTTATCTCTGGCGCGCCATCTGCTGGGAGGCCGCGTTGAGGTCGGCGCTCTTTTTGAACAGGATGCCCAAGTAGGGCAGGCTGCCGCGCGACAGGGATTTGGCCTGGAAATCCGGATCGGCCCTGAGCGCCCTGACCCAGTTGATCAGCTCGCGCGTGGCCGGCTTCTTCTCGATGCCGCGCAGCTCGCGCAGGCGGTAGAATGACTCGATGCAGGCGTCGGCCAGATCCCGGCTCAGGTCGGGGTAATGCACCGCAAGGATGAGCCGCATCATGCCGGGATCGGGAAAGGCGATGTGATGGAAATTGCAGCGGCCCAGAAACGGGTCCGACAGGTCCTTCTTGGCGTTGGAGGTGATGACGATCACGGGCCGGTTCATCGCCGTGACGGTCTTGTCGATCTCGATGATGTCGAACTGCATCTGGTCGAGCACGTCGAGCATGTCGTCCTGAAAGTCGCTGTCGGCCTTGTCGATCTCGTCGATCAGCAGGACCGTGCGCATATCCGAAACAAACGCCTGACCGATCTTGCCCATGCGGATGTATTCCTCGATGTCGCTCACGTTGCGGGAGGAATCGCCGAAGCGGCTGTCATTCAAACGCGTCAGCGTGTCATACTGGTACAGCGCGTCCACGAGTTTCATGCTGGATTTGACGTTCAGCACGATCAGCGGCATTTTCAGACTCTCGGCGATGGCGTGAGCCAGCATCGTCTTGCCCGTGCCGGGCTCTCCCTTGAGCAGCAGCGGCATCTCCAATGCCATGGAAACATTGACGATTTTTGCCAGTTCATCGTCAAGAACATAGCGGGAGCCCCCGCGAAAGGAACGGTTCTTGTCATTCATGTCTTGTACTCCTTTATCGGACTGAGGCATGCAAATGCCTGTTTATACGGCGCAAACCGCGCCGGCAGCGCGCAGGGCCGACCGCGGCTGCCCGGCTGATTTCAACCGGCTGTGCTTGTAACCAATCCGGCCGGAAATTGCCAGCGCTTTTTTCCGGTCCGGCGGACCGGATCGTCATGGTTTCCGCCCGGGGGCCTGGAGCGCCAGCCGGAGGTTATGACTGGCCGCCGCGAAATCCGGCTTCAGCCGCAGGGCCTCCCGAAAATGCACGATGCCCTCCTGCGTATTTCCCTGCAGGGCCAGGATCATCCCCAGATCATTGTGGGCTTCGGCGTAATCCGGCTTCAGGCGCACGGCCTCCCGAAGCTGCCCTTCCGCCCCGTGGCGGTCGCCCAGGCCGGCCAGGGCAACGGCCAGGTTGTAATGCACGCCCGCCGTGCCGGACCGAATCCGGAGGGCCTCCCGAAAATGAGCGGCGGCCTCCCGGAATTCCCGGCGGGAGGCCCGCGCCAGGCCCAGGTTGTTATGGGCGTTGAAATAGTCCGGATCGAGCCGGATCGCCTCGGTGTAATGCGCAACGGCCTCGTCGGTTCTGCCGTTTGCAACCAGGGCGTTGGCGTAATTGTACCGGTAATTGGCGTACCTTGGATTGAGCCGGACCGCCTCGGCATAATGAAAGGCGGCTTTCTCCTTCAGACCGGCCTCATGCAGCGCGACGCCGAGGTTGTTATGCGCCAGATGGTTGTCCCCGGTGACAGACAGGGCATGGCTGAACAGGCTGACGCTGTTTCGCCAGTGGCCGGCCTGCATCCACGCGGCGGCGGTGAAGCCGGCGATCACCAGTGCGGCAGCGGCCGTCAGCGCCGCTTTCCCGTTTCGCCGATGCTGCAGCAGCGCCGGGACGCCCCAGGCCGCTGCGATTGACAACCCGATCAGCGGGATGTAGGTGTAGCGGTCGGCCATCGACTGCATCCCGACCTGCAGGACGCCGATGACGGGAACGAGCGTTCCGAGATACCAGAACCAGCCCACGGCCACAGCGGGCAGGCGTTTCACGCAATAGACGGCCAGCGCCGTGATCCCCGCCAGCAGCAAAAACGCGCCGCCGGCCTGCTCCAGCGGCCAGGCGTCCGGATAGGGATAAAAGGCGGCGAGGTTCCGGGGCCAGATCGCCTTGCCGATATAAAGGATGTAGGACATCACGGCGTTGACCAGGCGCATCACCAGGGGAATGCGCTCCATGGACACCACCGCGGCCCCTTGCTGCTGGGCATGGATGGCCATCAGGGAGGATGCCGCCGACAAAGCGAAAAAAGGGATCTTCTCCCCGATGAGCGGCAACAGCCGGGACCACCCAGGCGGGGCGTCCGGGGCTTGCGCTTTGACCGCAGGCGGATTGGCGGCGTGTTCCCTCGCCTTCTTTTTTATCCTGCTTTTTTCCTTCTTCGTCAAATTTTCGGCGGACAGGATATCCGGGCTGCGGACGGATTGTGCGGCCTGCAGGCGCCTGAGCGGCCAGACATCAAGCAGCAGCAGGACAAACGGAAGCGTCACAAGCATGGGCTTGGCCATCAGTCCCAGCGCAAAAAAGAAGAGGGCCGCCAGATATCGGCCCGGGCGTTTCTTTTCCGTATAGAGGACATAAGCCCCCAGCGTGAGCATCCAGAAAAAGGCGCTCAGGACATCCTTCCTCTCCGCGATCCAGGCCACCGATTCGACATGCAGCGGATGCAGGGCAAACACGGCGGCGACGAAGGCGCTGCGCCAGAGCGCGCCCGTCATGCGGTCCAGAATCACAAAGAGCAGCAGGGCGGCGGCCAGATGAAAGCCAAGGTTGACCAGATGCATGCGGCCCGCATGGACGCCGAACAGGTCGACATCCAGCATGTGGGAAAGCCAGGTCAGCGGATGCCAGTTGCTCGCATGGAAGGACGTGAAGGCCCACCGGATGGAGTCGAGCGTCAACCCGGACAAAACATTAGTATTATCAATAATATACATTTTGT
>Ga0351964_1078_pt1 | contig 19074 bp, 19 predicted proteins | sample TotcelT113001N15_FD_205807 | JGI IMG/M metagenome (GOLD analysis project Ga0351964, IMG submission 205807) | Enriched cells from coal bed in the Powder River Basin, Montana, United States - Total cells T11 rep3 HSBNCT.T11.300.1.N15 ... | reverse complement strand
GATGGGGACACCTACGCAAAGGTCCTGGAAACCCATCCCAAGTGGGTCGCCAACGGATGGATAGACGGCTTCTATCCCGTGTTGACGGTACCGTCGGGCGCGTGGTTCGTCGCCGATGTAGGCTTCATCAATGGTGCGACGGGCACAGACGGTGTCACGTTCCGGGTGTGGTTCTGGCAGGATGGTTCCGATATCCCGAACGTGCTGGACGATGTCGATGCCGAGTATGACGGCGACATGGACAGACTTGAGATAAACCTGGCCTCGATAGTCGGCCGGACGGGCCGGATCGGCCTTCAAGTCCTTGCCGGTCCTTCTTCATCCCAGGACTGGGCCGTCTGGGCGAATGCGAAGATGATTCGGTAGTTCGCTTCTGCGGACACTCTGGGTTTTCGGTGAACCAAGGTACCCCCGCCATGACGGGGGTACCTTGCCCGTCCTCATCGAAGTACCGGCGTGCCTCGTCCGTTCCCCCGCGTGGCCGTCAGGGTTGTGAATGCGTTTCCCCTCAACCCCATCCTGCGGGACGGTTTGAAACCGTCCCTGCACTGATGGGACGGGCCGACGCATATACGCCCAACCATCACCCGCACCTCGCCACCAGGTGTGTCCAATCGCCCCGGGAGTACGCATGGCATTCACGCAGCCCTCCTACTTGCCTTCCCGCCGCACGCTAGCTACAATCGGTCCTTTTCGAAGGGCAGCAACAGTAGTGATATCTTATGTCATCTTAGGCATCACCCTCGGGTTTGCTGCTGCGGTGCAGCCGGGACCCTACCAGACGTTCCTCATCTCGCGAACCTTGCAGCACGGCTGGCGAAATACGCTGCCTGCCGTCTTCGCGCCTCCCCTGAGCGATATTCCGGCTATATCGCTGGCCCTGCTCTTGCTGACAAGCCTGCCGGACTGGATGGAGAATGCCCTGTACTTCGTGGGCGGCTTCTTCGTGCTCTTCCTGGCATACGGGGCGTTCAAGTCATTCAGGAACTACACCTTCAACCAGGCGGCCCTGCTCGGATCGAAGCGCCAGAGCTTCTTCAAAGCGCTTACCTTGAACCTGTTGAATCCCAACCCCTACCTCTACTGGAGCCTGGTGTCCGGACCGCTGCTATTGAGAGGGTGGCGGGAGGCGCCGGCCAACGGGCTGGCAATGGTCACAAGCTTCTACGCCACGATGTTCCTCACCTGCGCCGGAATCGTCCTCCTCTTTGCGGGCGTGGGCAGGCTCTTCCCCAAGGTGAACAGGATACTGCTGGGTATCTCGGTTGTTGCGCTGGCCCTCTTCGGCTGCTACCAGCTATGGCTGGGAGTTACGTCTGTGTGGTCGTGATGCCGGCTCGTCCAACACCACGCTGCCCGGAAACACGAGGCCACGCATTCTCTCTCCGGTCGCCAGCGAAGTCGCTTCCACCCACTGGTGGCACACCACCGCGTCCTCACCGGCGACCCGATTGCGCATGGCCGATGCAGGGACGACATGCCTTGCCCGTTGTCATGGCGAAGTGTCAGTCCGAACGCTGGACCACGCAGAACCCATTAACGGGAGGGGCTGGTATCAGCCCCTCCCGTCTGAACGAGGGTGTGATTCCGAACGACACTCCCGACAGTACGCGGGGACACAGGTTCGGCGTCCCTGCGCTCTGCCGGAGTCTATTTCACCGTAACGGTCAGTTCAAATGTCCAGACGCCTTTCTCGCCACCCTCCCAGGGCCGCCCGTACTCCATAGTGAGTGAGGTGGTTCCCTTCTGAAGAGCTTCAAACGTCCAGACCTGGTTTCCCGACGCCCCGACGAGGCCCTGGGTTTCAGGAGCCACGTATTCGCTCGCGGTCTGCTGCACCACGGCGGGATTCCCGATCAGTGCACCCTCCGTCCAGCTGAAGCCGGTGCTGGGGTTCGAGCCGAGGGAGACCGTCAGTACGCCTCCATCGGCAACCTCGACTGCCTTGACTATGTGGTTCGCGTCCATGAACTCATCGACGCTCACCTCGACGTTTGACTCGTCCGCGGGTGATGCCCCTACTGCAGGTGAGCAACCAACCGCTGCAAGCAATACCGTGACCAGCCCGGCCATGACCACAACTCTCGTACCCATCGCTATCTTCGCCTCCGATTCTTCTCCTCGTGTGCCGACCCTTTCACAGTCGTATACGACGCAGACAACGGAGTATCACACCTCTCTTGATGCCGGAATCGAGTTCGGAGTTGCTTGTGGGTCTCTCGCGTCGGGTCCCTGGAGGGGGGCGTTACCTGGCCGGGCACAGAGGAACCTCATTCAAGCTGTCGTGGTGGCTCAACATTGTTCGCGCGAGCTGAGTCGTCGGCGTCCGCAACGGTCAGATAGAACCCGTTCGGCATCTGTCCGGTGCAACCCTCGCGCGGGTGCGACTTTGCCATGAGACATAGCCGGACGCCCGCCACGGATTGACAGCGGCTGACCTTCTGTGCGGCGTCTCGTGGATTCCGGCTCTTTGAGACGGCCTCGGCCTTGCACTGCTACAACTCGTCCAGGTAGTACTCCACCGTGAGCGTCGGCAGATGGATGCCTCCCCAGCTCAGCAGGTCTCTCCTCATGTCTTTGTCCGTCTCCATGTCGGCAAACTGCAGGCGGAACTGGAACCTGTCCTCGCCAAGCCTCGCCTGAAGGGCGTTCCGGATGCCGATCGACTCCACCGGCGCGTCCAGTTCAGGCAAGCTGCACCATTCGTGAATCGCCCCCGGCAGACCCGGCACGCGATACTGGCCCTGAAGAGTGTTATAGGGATGCTCGAACGCACTGAGACAACCGAGATCCGCGAACGGATTGTCGTATGGAGCTTGATAGCCGGACATGTCGACAACGATCCGTGCGATGGTCGCATCATCAGGGATGTCCGAGATGTAGTATGTGAGGAATCCCCTGATGCCCCTGTCGGCCTGGTCGTCGCCCACATACACCTCTCGATAGGGTGCATAGCCGCTGAAACGAACATACCCGGACAGGTCGACACTCGGTGTGAGTACGATGCTCTGCACGGGGTCCACGGTGACAGTCACGCCGGCAGAAGCTGTTCCACCGCCGCCCGTTGCCGTGAGCCGGTACGTGGTTGTTACAACGGGAGATACTACCACGCTCCCGCTCTCCGGCACCGTACCGATACCACGGTCCATGCCCACCGTTGTTGCCCCGGAGACAACCCATGATAGTGTCACGCCCTCTCCCATCCGACTCGTCGTGTTCGAGGTGGCGAAGGAATTTATCTTGGGAGGGGCAACAACCGCAGGGCGTACACTCACGAACTGTTGCACTTCCTCAGACCAGTCACCGTCGTTGTCCTGCACGGCGAAGTACAGGACGTGCTCTCCCTCCGGGAGAGAATCCGTTTCAAATGCGGCCGACCGGCTCAGGTCGCCACCCGCCTCGGAGCGCCAGAGATACCCTACCACCTCACCGTCTTCATCCGTGCCGTAACCACTCAGTTGAACCCACTCGCCGTACGTGACCTCACGGGATATTGTCGGGACGTGAGCCGTTGGCGGCTGATTCGCTTCAGAAGAGGCGGACGAACACCCCGGCATCAACACCAGCGCACAGGCGAACAGCAACGCTCTATTCATCCCCGCACCTCCAGCACTCACTCAGATTCGCGACCTACGAGGAACGGCAGAGACATCTCCTCCCAGCGACGACGCATACGAAGGCATATAGGCCTGTCTATGTGTAGAACGACGAAGGCGCGGCCCCTGTTTACGTCGGGGCGGAGGCTGCGGAGTCAGCTTGTGGCGCACTGTGTGCGTGTCTGCGTGCAGGGACAGGCTTCCACGCCTTCCGGGGCATTGTGGCCGCCCGTTGCCCATCGCACTCAACGTAGCCCGTGTGCCTCCGTGACAGTCGGTGTTCTCGATGTGCCGGGCGCAACTGCATGCCGCGCCCGTAGGTCCGCCTCACACCCGGATCCTGCGTTCCGTCGTGGGGGCAGGTGCCCACGCCTGCCCGTAAGGGGTGGTGTTCGTCGTCGGTCTGCCCGTCCCGCTCATCGCGACTAGGACTTGTTGTAGATGACGGGCATTTGCCCCTTCCACCGATTCCACATCTCGTCGTCTGTAATCAGCTCTGTCATGAAATGGGCCACGTTGATGCGACTGGTCTTCCCGGGGTTGAAGACTGGGTCGCGGACGGGCGATGGATACAGGTCGTACGCGGTGACCCTGTCCTCGCTGGTGAGGCTGTCCGGGCGAACCGCAACCCACTCAATCGCCCCGTTCTCCCTACCGATGCCAGTCCGCAGATACTCGGCTGCCTTCTCGTTGTCTGCCTGAGGAGGCAGTACCAGACGGAGAAGCCCAATGACGCACTTCTGGGCGAAGGACGCCGACTCATCCAGGTCGCGGTTGCGATTGGCGACCGTGTTCATGAGCACAAACCTGACCGGTCGTTCCGCCTCGTTGGCTAGAACGGCCTCGCACAACCGGCGAGCGGCATCGGTTACGAGCCTGCGCGGAGGCCCGAAGATGCCCTTGAGGGTCAGGGTGTGCCCTAGGCAAGAAGCCACGGCGACACAACCGTCCACATGCCGCGCCATCTCGGCGTCGCTTAGACCGAGGACGCTCGCGTTGACCACAGACAGATGAGGGTGATTCCGAACGTCTTCAGGAAGACTGCCCGGCGCCCGCACAATCACCCTGACGTTCAGTCCGCGACCAAGCAACTCCCGCACCAGCAGTCTTCCTGTTGCCCCGGTTGCTCCAACGACAAGAACGCTCATCGGCTGTCTCCTTTGGGATTGCTGTCCTCGACGACCCTGATATCGCACGTATCTTACACTGACAGTTCGCGTAGCGGAGTCATTTGAACCCGCCCGGCGAGAGCCACAGGCGCATTCCTGTCTCTCGTGGGGTGCGGATTTTCGCATCCATTCGCCATCCGGTTGTCGGACGCCCACCGTTGTCGCTTTCCCCCTCCCCCATCACGCCCTTGTACGGTGCAGGCTCTAGCGCCTGCCCGGGCATTGTCACGGCACACTGCCCACCGTTACCATCCTGGTCCGTGTGCCTCCGTGAGGGTCCGTGTCCTCAAAGACACTCAAACCGGATGACACCGCCGACGGGCCGGCACTGCACTCCCCGGACAACCGTACGGGAACGTATGCGAGCAGGATGTGATACGTTGAGAATCACGAACCGGGGGAATTCCCTGACACAATCAATTCGCATGCGTTTCCCAATGAAGGAGGATTAATCAATGAAGAGACTTGTAGTAGTGACCGGGCTCATCACGCTCCTGTTCATCCTGACCGCATCTTCCGTGTTTGCCGGCGGAGACCAGGTGAGGGGTGAGAAGGGAGAGGGGTCGGTGGTTCAGAACCAGGTCCAGGATCCGCCACCCTTCCAGCCGTAGCACTCGTCTATCCCGCATTTCTGTTGCGGTTAGCGCCGTACGGGCGAGGAATTCCTCGCCCGTACTCGCATATTCCTCCGGCGTCGGCACCCGTATGTCACGCCCCTGCTTCTCTCGTAGTGACTGCCTCCCCCGCCTCCCCTCGGATGAGCCGCCTGTCGTGCCCATGAAACCCCGAAATGGTATGGTAGAGGCAGGTCATCCAGAGTTGGAGGGCCTTCCGGAGGTGGCGTATGGGAAAGACAGTAGCTCACATCTGCGTACTGGTTGCCGATATCGACAAGGCAATCGAAGACTACAGACAGATATTCCGCACGGTCTCTCCCGGGCTGGTGCAGCGGGAAGTGGTCAAACAGGAGCGCTGGGCAGGGGACGAGAAATACATCACCGCCTTCTTCGAGGCGCCGGGCGACGGGGTTGATATCCAGTTGCTGCAGCCACCGGACACGGAGTCGCCGCTCTTCAAGAGGCTGGAGAAGGCTGGCGAGGGTGTTCATCACATCGCCTTTTCTTCTTCCCATCTCGAGGACAGCTACCGGCAGCTCAAAGCGGATGGCATCGCCGTCAACGACCATCTGATCCGTGAGCATCCCGAAGGAGACCTCACGACCGATGTCAGGCACTTCTGGATACTGCCGCGCTCGGCCCACGGCGTACTCGTCGAGTTGATGGACGACTACCGCGTCGAGAAAGGCTTGCTGACCGGAAGACGGTGAAAGTTTCGCGCACCATACAACTACCCTGCCTCTCTATGGAGGCTCCCACGCCTGCCCGACCTGGGGGGCGGCGAGGTCCCGAATTGGCGATGAAATGCCCCAACCGCTGCCGTCGGTCCCGTGAGTGTCGCCAGCCGTTCAGTCGCAACGCACAACCGGGAACGCACTAACGCGCAGATCGACCCCAGCCGCCGCGTGTTCCCCGGGGGATGACACTTCTTCCTCCTCCCTCGCGCGGTCTCGATGAAGGGCAGCGCTGTGTATTCTTCAGACGCGGTGCTTGTGATAAGCTGACTCGTCCGCCGGAATGAGGCGGCTGCGCTGCCCAACGAGAAAGGGATGCGAGAAGGCAAGGAGAAGCTGGAACTGCTGCCCGATGTCTACGCCGTGTGCCGGCTGGACAGGGACGCTCCGGCACCCGATTGGGCCACCAGCGGGCTATTCTCCTCCGTCACCCGCACCGTGGCAGAACTCTCAGTGGTGTGCCCGGATGCCTGTGTTCCTGTGGGAGTGAAGAAGGAGAGCGGATGGAGAGTCCTGATGGTTGTGGGGCCGCTGGACTTCTCCCTGACCGGGGTCCTTGCGCCCCTGACCGGCCCCCTGGCCCGGGAAGGTATCAGTGTCTTTGCCCTGTCCACCTATGACACCGACTATCTCCTCGTGAAGGAGGAGCAGTTGGGAAAGGCTATTCAGGTATTGAAAGCAGAGGGTTACGAGGTAAAGGAAGGGTGTGGGGGTTATTCGGAAGAAACAGACACACGCACGTGAATCTTCTGCGCGGCGCCTTGCCCCCAGTCGGGAGTCAGTTAGGAGTTGAGCATGAATGTAGCCGATAGAACTGAGACGTTCCAGGAATCTGTCATCCGCAAGATGACCCGGGTGGCTCAGCGTTACCAGGGAATAAACCTGGCGCAGGGCTTTCCGGAGAAGGACCCGCCGGAAGAAGTGGTCAGAGAGGCCGTGCGGGCCATTCAGCAGGGTGGCAACCAGTATTCCATCACCTGGGGACTCCCGGCGCTTCGCGAGGCGGTGTCCGGGAAGTTCTCCCGTTTCGCCGGTCTGACTGCCGACCCCGAGACGGAGATCACCATCACCTGCGGCTGCAGCGAAGCCATCGTGGCGACACTCATGGGCCTCGTGAATCCCGGCGAGAAAGTGATCGTCTTCGAGCCTTTCTACGAGAACTACCTGCCCGGCATCACCCTCTGCGGCGGAATCCCTGAGTTCGTGCGATTGCGGGATCCGAACTGGTCCCTGGACCCGGACGAACTCAAGAAGGCCTTCGCCAAGAAGCCCAAGGCGCTCATCCTGAACACGCCCTGCAACCCCTCAGGGAAGGTCTTCTCCCGGGAGGAAATGGAGATGATTGCCGGATACTGCCGGGAGTACGGGACTTTCGTTATCACCGACGAGATCTACGAGCACATCCTCTACGACGGCCTGCAGCACGTCCGTATGGCCGCTCTGCCGGGAATGTGGGAACAGACGGTCACCATCAGCGGTATCTCCAAGAGTTACAGCGCCACCGGGTGGCGGGTTGGGTACGTCATCGCCCACCCCCGCCTCACGTCAGCTATCCGCAAGTGCCACGACTACATGGTCGTCTGCGCCCCCACCCCTTTCCAGATGGGCGCGGTCGTGGCTATGGGTCTTCCCGATGCCTACTACATCGAACTGCAGGAGTTCTACCGGGAGCGCAGGGACTTTCTACTCAAGGTGTTTGAGACCCTGTCCATTCCGGTCTTCCGGCCCGCGGGAGCCTACTACATGATGATACGAATCGATGGACTGGGCCGCGGGGACGACGAGGCTTTCGCTATGGCACTGGCGGAACAGGTGGGCCTGGCCGTGGTGCCGGGGTCGAGCTTCTACCATCGCCCCGAGGACGGCCGTGACAAAGTCCGTTTCTGCTTTGCCAAGAAGTGGGAGACCCTCAGCCAGGTCCAGGAAAGGCTGGAGAGGTTCCTGGGACGATGAAGCTTTCACTCCGGGCCACCACCCTGCCGTCATCCCTCCTCTCCAGCGGCTCCGGTCTTCGCCGGCTGCCTCTCTCCTGTAGGGGCCGGTCTCAGATCGGCCCGCCCTCCTCTTGCCGCCCACCCACCCTGTGCGCGGCAGGGTGCGTCGTTGGTTTTTCTACCCGTGTCGGTCCGTGTTCGTTCGCGTGGGTCTGCGGTTCCTCCCGTAATCGGTGCGGTGGAACCAGCCAGCGCGACGCCCACGAAGTCTTGAAGGAGGCCGGACAATGAAAGCATACTTCCACCCTGCTCAGGACCTGCACATCCCAAAGACCTTCTTCTCCCGGGGCAAGATGCGTCAGCCCCAGGAAATACCGGACCGTACCTCGAAGATGCTGGAAGGACTGAAGGTGATGGGCGTGCCGGTACTGGAACCCACCGACCACGGCGCAGGTCCTATTTCCCGGGTCCATGACCTGGGCTACCTGCGCTTCCTGGAATCCGCCCACCGGCGCTGGATGGAGCTGGACGACTGGGGCGACGAGGTGATGTCCAACATTTACGTCCGCTCCCCCAACCACATGCATGGCATTCTCGCCGAGGCCGGCCGCTACATGGCGGACGGAAGCAGCCCCATTGGCGCCAACACCTGGGAAGCCGCCTACTGGTCGGCTCAGACCGCCCTCAGTGCCGCCGATGCCGTGATAGCCGGTGAGCGTACCGCCTACGCGGTGTGCCGCCCCCCCGGTCACCACGCCCGCCGCGATGCCGCAGGCGGCTTCTGCTACCTGAACAACGCCGCCATCGCCGCCCAGCATATGACAGCACGGTTCCCGCGCATCGCCATACTGGATACCGACATGCACCACGGCCAGGGCATCCAGGACATCTTCTATGGACGCAGCGACGTCCTCTACATCTCCATCCACGGCGATACCACCAACTTCTACCCCGGCGTCACCGGTTTCGAGGATGAGAAGGGCGAAGGGGAAGGCTACGGCTACAACATCAACCTGCCCATGCCTCACGGTTCCTCCGAGGACTACTTCTTCGGCAAGCTGGAGGAGGCGATGGCGGCCATCGGATTGTTCCAGCCCCACGCCCTGGTGCTGCCCCTGGGGTTCGATATCTATCAGAACGACATCCAGCACAAGGTCTCGGTGACCACAGAGGGCTTCCAACGTCTGGGCAAACGCATCAGCCATGCCGGACTGCCCATGCTCGTGGTGCAGGAAGGCGGCTACGACCTTGATGCGCTGCCCATTAATGTCCAGCAGTTCTTCACTGGACTGAATGCGTGAATAGAGGTAGTCGCAGGAATACGGGGACATCATTCACCGCTCAGGTGCTGACGATTCCAGAATGGTGTCCCCGTTTTCCCTGGACGTGATGCGGTGGCCTCGCAGAACGCTGAACGCTGGACGCTGGACTCCGCCGCATTGCGGCGGCGAACACAGAATCACCGCGAAATGCGGGGACACCATGGGAAACACCGTACCTGACATGGCCTGGCTCAGTTGATCGGCCCTCCTCGAACAGAACCACGTTCAGATGGTGTCCCCGTATTTCGGCCAACGCAGAACCCAGCACCCAGAACCCCAACCTCTGGCCGGCGAACCCGCAACCTCGATCTAGTGGCGGCGGAACTTGGAATCACCGCAAAATGCGGGGACACCATGGGAAAGACCGTACCTCACATAGCGTGGCTCAGTTGGTCGGCCCTCCTGGAACAGAACCACGTTCAGATGGTGTCCCCGTATTTCAGCCAACGCAACCTGTAACCCCACCGCTTCGCGGCGGCTAACCCAGAACTCAGCATCCAGAACCCCGGCCTCTGGCCGCGAACTCAGAATCACCGCGAAATGCGGGGACACCATGGGAAAGACCGTGGCTGACATGGCCTTGCTCAGTTGATCGGCCCTCCTGGAACAGAACCACGTTCAGATGGTGTCCCCATATTTCGGCCAACGCAACTCGCAACTCAGACCTCCGGTGCTCCGCCGGCGCGCCGGGAACACCGTCTTCTGGACGGCAGGCATCCACGGTCTTCCTCCTGCATCTCGCAAGGATGGTGTAGTATGTTGGACACAATCGGGTTCGTTTCGTGGAGGAGCAGGGTGGCGGAGAAGAACGCACGCAGTGAAGCGACGAGGCCCGCTGATACCCCGTCGGCAGGCTGGAGGGCCAGCATCCTCGGGGCAAGGGACCACCTTGGCAGAGACAACGTCTCGCTGGTCGCCGCCGGAGTCGCCTTCTATCTTTTCCTCGCAGTGTTCCCGGCCATCGCGGCCCTGGTGTCCCTCTACGGGCTGCTCTATGACCCCGTCGATATCCAGCGGCAGATGTCGAATCTGACCGGACTGCTTCCTCCCGCAGCTGTGAGCCTTCTGGAAGACCAGCTCATGCGTATGGCGGGGGCGGAACAAACCCTGGGGCTGGGATTCGCAATCGGTATCGCCCTGGCGATCTGGGGCGCCTCCCGCGGCATGAAGGCGCTCTCCTCCGCCCTGAACATCACCTACGGCGTGGCAGAGAGGCGCAGTTACGTCCGGCTCAACGCGGCGGCGTTCGTCGTCTCTTTCGGCGCCATCGTCTTCGTCATCGTGGCCCTTGGAATCATTATCGCGTTCCCCATTGCGCTACATGCGCTTGGCTTGCCCGAGCTGTCGGGAATCGAACGAGAGTTGTTTCGATGGGTCCCCCTGGGCGTCTTGGTGATGATTGGACTGGCGCTGCTCTACAGGTATGCACCGAACCGCAAGGAGGCGAAGTTCCGCTGGGTGTCGTGGGGTTCCGTTGCGGCCGCGCTTCTGTGGCTCCTGGTGTCCGGCATCTTCTCGCTGTACATCGCCTATTTCGGCAACTACAACGTGACATACGGCTCCCTGGGAGCGGCAATCATCCTGATGCTGTGGTTCTACTGGAGCGCCTATGCAGTGTTGCTCGGGGGAGAGTTGAATGCCGCCATGGAGCGCCGGACAGCGAGGAATTCTACGCCCGAATCAGCCCACCCCGTGGCGGAGCCCCGCGCACAGGATTGATGAATAGACTGTGACACCCCCCGGAACTCCGCGAAAATGGCGTTCGCCGTCGGTCGATACGTGGGTGTCCGTCAGTGTTCTTCCAGGAAATAGGGGACACCATGAGACAACCCGCGAGCATTATTGTGAGACTGGATGAGTCGACAAGGTCCAACGTGGTACGGCATGCAGATGGTGTCCCCCCAATTTCCTCGATGTGCGGCGGCGAACCCAGAACTTAGAACGCAGAACCCCGGCCTCTGGCCGGAGAACTCAGAATCACCGCGAAATGCGGGGACACCATGGGAAAGGCCGTACCTGACATGGCTTGGCTCAGTTGGTCGGCCCTCCTCGAACAGAATCACGTTCAGATGGTGTCCCCGTATTTCGGCCAATGCAACCCGCAGCCGATAACCCCGCCGGTCTGCGGCGGCGAACTCAGAACCCCGGCGCTTCGCCGGTGAACCCAGAACGCAGAACACAGTACTCAAGACTCCGCTGGAATCAGATCTCCTTGAACACCTTGGCCAGGGATGGGCCCAGCACGTGAATGGAGAATTCGTAGAACTGGCCTGACGGCACAACGTGGACGTCCATCCCCTTACTGAGCTTCTCCGCTATCTTCTGAGCTATCTGGTCGGCAGTTTCTGGGTCGGACTTGCTGCTGGACAGGTGTGCAAACGAGTGCAGCACGATGCTCCCGGCCTTGTTCTTGTTGGCCAGCCACCTGATATTGCCCACGGCTTTGTCTACGACATCCGTCTTGTCCTTGTCCGCCTCTTCCACGTGCATGAACACGACCAGTCCGGCAGGCACCGTTGTCTTCTCGGCTTCAGGTTCATCAGGCAGGTGTGGCCTGTACCAGAATTCCCCTGAGTGGAACATCAACAGCTTCATGGTCTAGTCCTCCCCTCGATGGCCCGGCTGTGTCTCTTCGATGTTCGGCAGCACTATTCTTGCCGTGACATCGCCCGGCCCTCGTCCGGTATCCCCGACTGAATCCCGGCACGTCCGATGTCCATCGCGACACTCGCCCTTTCTACCCGGCATGCCCCGTTCGACACCCTGTCTTGCTAACCCAGTGTCACCAGTTTGTCCGAGTCCTCGATCAGGTCCACCAGCTGCGACATCGTCGACACCGGGCACACGCCGCCTGGCTGATGTCGAAAGGTGAGACACGTGCCACAGGCCAAAAGGTTTCCCTTGCCGTTCACGAACTCATCCAGGACTTTGGGCACATCGAAGGCGCCGTCTTTGATGTTCACAATCTCGACACCGCTGCCGAGAAGAAACATCCGTACGTCGTGGCCTCTGCCAAGCGCCTGATTGCCGAGACGCAGTGCGTTCCATGCCGTCTCAGGGTCGTTTGTATTCAGTATGATGCCAAGCTTCACTCGTTTACCTCCGTAATACTGCTGAGTCACATGTGACTCGCAGATGGACGTGGGGCCGGACAGTGCGCACAGGCACACTGCTGCGCCAGCTCTTTGGCAGAATAGCACTCAAGTCCCACCGGGTGCGAATCTCATTGTTCACCGGATACACTGGTGAAGACTGCTACTGAGTCTGGCTACCGTTCATGTGGAGATATCACACCCGTCCTACGTTGTGAGCACATGGGCCGGACCCGAATCGTCGCCCCCGTGGGGATGGCATCCGTCGTCGGTCTGACCGTTCGTGCTGGTCCGAGTCCATCCGTGCAAGTCGGTGTTCTTCCGGTAGGGTGGAGGGAACCCGCAGCCTGCCCCAACTCAACCGGTCCAGCGTGCGATGTTCCCACAATCTAGTGCGCGGGAAGGTCGGCGTGTGCTTCTTGCTTCAGTCCCCACAAAGCCACGAAGTAGCTTCGCGTCCACTCATTGGCTGCCTTCCGGTTGGCGCAATAGACGATACGCAGCGTAGGGTGCAAAGCATGCAGTTCGGCGATGGCTTTGGCGCAGAAGCCCGGCGTATAGTGGTGAAGCTTCTTTGGGTTCAAGAAGTCCATGTATGATGCCTCAATCACCAGGGCATGATTCTGCCGCGCGGCCAACTCTGCAAGTCTCTGGTGAAGCACCGGCATCACCCCGAAGTCGGCAAGTACATTGTCGAATGTCTTGCGTTCCACCACCGCCAGTAGTGCGTTGCCGTCCATGAGTGCATAGTCGCCACAGGTGACTGTCCCACGCTCGGTGACTGCTGCGGGGAAGCGCCATGGGTACTTCTCGTTGCTGTCAATGCGAACGACCATTGCGGAGTCGGCAGGACGTGACACGAGCTTGAACGAGGGACGGTGCTGCTGCATGGCCCGCTGGGTGAGCCAGAAGACCTGCTCATAGCTATCGTCCGGCCGGCCTTTGTATGACTTCTTGAGGAAGAGGAAGTCACAACGTTTGAATCGAGCGCGGTCAAGTATCACGGAGATGCGACGGCCCCGCTCATTGAAGGCAGTGATTTCCACACGCTCGACTTCTACCAGTTCTTCATCCAGTTCCGGCAACTGCGTTTCACGCAGACAAAAGAGGTGCCTGCCGGCGGTCGGCCAGCGGTCCTGAACGCGAAGTACCAGCCATGGCTTGCCATCTCGCGCTATTTGAAGGCGATACGGAAAGCGGTCGTTCTCTGTCCGCTCAAGAATCCATGTTCCTGCAGCCATGGCCGTAATATGTAGCACGTTGACGCCTCGCCTGTCATCATCAGCAAGGCCGGACGCCGTCTTTGCGCAGGACCCGAACTCCCATGCCCACCCGGTGGATAGGCGTTCGTCGTCGGTCCGCCCATCCGTGTCGGCTCACGTTCGCCCGTGTGAGCCGGTGTTCTTTCGGTGGGGCGGATTCAACCCGCAACCCTGAGCCCGTAACTCCGCCGCTCTGCGGCGGCGCACCCAGGAACGCCGGCGCTTCGCCGGTAACCCCCCGCCTCCGGCCGTGCGACGCCCCGCCCGGTCTTCCTGACTTCTCTCAGGAGGGCCCAAACCGGTAAACTGTCAGTAGTTGGATTCACACCGCGGTGAAGGGAGGGGGGCACGTCATGAGTGATCATCACAGCAACAACCAGCACGCGCTATCGGAAGTCGCCTATTTCACTATGGAAGTGGGCATTGAGTCCGGTATGCCCACGTATAGCGGCGGGCTCGGTGTTTTGGCGGGAGACACCCTGCGTGCGGCCGCCGATCTGGCCGTACCCATGATAGGTATCACACTGCTCCACCGCAAGGGTTACTTCCGCCAGCACCTTGATGCCAACGGGAACCAGTCCGAGAGCCCTTCTGAGTGGTCTCCGGAGAAGGTGCTGGAACCAGTAGAACCACGAGCGACCGTGACTGTTGAAGGGCGCACCGTAGCAGTAAGGGCCTGGCGTTATACCGTGAAGGGCGTCAACGGCAGTATCGTACCCATCTATTTCCTGGATACAGCCCTTCCGGAGAACAGCCGCTGGGACCGGGAACTGACCGACCACCTGTACGGTCGGGATGACCACTACCGCCTGTGCCAGGAGGTAGTGCTCGGCATGGGTGGCGTCGCCATGCTGCGTGCACTTGGCCATGAGGATGTGCAGTCCTACCACATGAACGAAGGGCACTCCGCCCTCCTGACCCTTGCACTCCTGGAGGAAATCACCCGGAACGGTGGACCTGCCTCTCCTGGCGAGATGGAGAAAGAAGCGGTTCGCCGCCACTGCGTGTTCACCACGCATACGCCGGTACCCGCCGGACATGACAAGTTCCCATTGGACCTGGCACGGCAGGTACTGGGTGAGCAACGAACCAATATCCTGACTTCCGCTGACTGCTGCCCTGACGGGGCGCTGAATATGACGCATCTCGCCCTGTCCCTGTCACGCTACGTGAACGGGGTGGCTATGCGTCACGGACAGATATCTCGTGACATGTACCCCGACTATCCCATCAACTCCATCACCAACGGAGTGCATGCCGGAACCTGGGCAGCAGAGTCGTTCCAGCGCCTCTTCGACAGCTATATCCCCGAATGGCGCCGCGATTACCACTACCTGCGATACGCGATAACCATCCCACGCGACGACATCCGGCAGGCTCACGCTGAGGCGAAGCGAGGTCTTTTCGCTGAGGTTGAGCGAAGGACCGGTGTCCGCCTGGCTCCGTCCGTAATGACGCTTGGCTTCGCCCGCCGCGCCTCGACGTATAAGAGAGCCGATCTGTTGCTCTCAGATCCTGAACGCCTCAAGAGAATTGTCCGGCAGGTGGGTCCTCTGCAAATCATCTACGGAGGCAAGTCGCATCCCCGCGATGAAGGCGGGAAAGACCTCATCCGTCGCGTTTTTCAGGCCGCCGGGGCTGTCGAAGAGCAGGTGCAAATCGTGTATCTCGAGAACTACGACATGGCGCTGGGTCATCACATCTGCGCCGGCGTTGATCTGTGGGTGAATACCCCGCAGAAGCCCCGGGAGGCCTCCGGCACAAGCGGCATGAAGGCCGCACTCAACGGGGTGCCCAGTCTCAGCGTGCTGGACGGGTGGTGGATTGAAGGTCACCTGGAAGGAGTGACCGGGTGGTCGATTGGTGATAGCTGGCGAACAGCCAGTGATTCTGCGTTGGAGGCTGCTTCGCTCTACGACAAGCTGGAGTACGTGATACTGCCCACCTACTACAACAGACCGGACGTCTTTGCCGGAATCATGGGGCATTGCATTGCGTTGAACGGCTCATTCTTCAACGCACAGCGCATGATGGCGCAATACGTTCAGAATGCGTACGCGCACGCATCAGAGGCGGCCGGCGCGGTCTGAGGGCGAGAGCAGGGTGAACGCGGGGCTCCTCTGTGCTTGGTGTCGCCTTCGATACCGCCTGACTCTCTGCAGCCCCAGAGACTGAGGAAGCGGCATCACGCCCGTAGACGGGCCCCCTACGGCCAACGCAGAAGGCTGCACGCGCCAGGCGCGCGGTGTTGCTCATCGTCGGTCTGCCCGTCCGTGTCGGCTCACGTTCGCCCGTGTGAGCCGGTGTTCTTTCGGGAAACTGGGGGAACTCGTAACCCGCCAACCCGTAACTCCGGCGCTTCGCCGGTGAACTCAGAACGCAGAACCCAGAACCGCAGTCCCTGGCCGGCGGGTGTTCCCGGTACTCTCCACGATTAGGTCGGTATCTGCACAAAGTGATAGCATCCAAGACAGCCACAGGGGCCGTAGAGTCCTACGGTGGTTTTGCCCCGGGGCCTGGCCTTGACGCTCGGGGCTGCCTCGATTTGGCTACATGTCAGTTCAACGAAGAACAGGGGAGAAGCACGAAGATGATGAGGAAGAGGAAGAACCTGCACGTGGCAGGATCAATGTGTGCGATGATGCTGGTTGCGGTTCTCATCAGCGGTTGTACGGCAGGTCCGGTAGAGACAGAACAACCTGCTTTGATAGGGCTGGTGAAGCTCGACACAAATGATGAGCTCAACATTGTGAACTGGACAGTGGACGGCACTCTCGGCGGTCCCAAGTTGGGCTCGTTTGACTGGGAACTGCGCTTGCAGGATGCTCCTTCAAGGATAGTATGGTCAGGAATCGCTGAACAATTCAACGGCATGCCGGATGCTCCGGGCGTGTACTACGTCGATGTCAATCAGAATGGTTCGATTGATGTAGGAGATACGTTCCGAGTGAAAGCGCCGGAAAATGGAGCCTTTACTCTGCTGTGGAAACACAGGACAAGTGGCAACACGGGCGAGTACCACTCACACTATTAGTCGCACACGTGGATTCGCGTCACTCCAGTCAAGTCAGGCGGGGTGTTTCCGGCATTTCCCCAGGCGAACACGCGTGCCACCGCCACACACCGGCTGCCCATTCTCCTTTTCGGCACTGCAACCACAATATCCTCGTGCCGACGCTCTGAGGTCGTGATGTGGCCCCCGAGCATGAGGCCGGCACAAGGGGACACTGTGCCTGAGTAGAACCCGCCAACCCAGAACGCAGAACGCGCTACGCGTCCCAGGTGGCGGTCGTCCTCGGCCTACATGTCCGTCTTGGTCCGTGTCCATCCGTGTGACTCGGTGCTATCATTGCCGCACGACGGCATGAGCTGTGTCAGTAACGGAGAGAGCAGAGGATGAACTACTACGCGCTGTTTTATGACCTTGTGGTGGATCACGAAACACGCAGAAAGCCCTACAGGGAGGAACACCTCCGGCGAATTCGGGAAGCCCAGGCAAGGGGAGAGCTTATCATGGCAGGCGCATTCGCCGACCCGATGGACAGGGCGCTTCTCGTGTTCCGGGTTCCCTCAAGAGCTGTCGTTGAGGAATTCGCCCGAAACGACCCCTACGTCAACACTGGACTGGTCCCGCGGTGGGAGATCCGCGAGTGGACGGTCGTCGGCGGCAGCGAGAAGTAGCAGCGTTGCTCGTCGTCGATCTGCCCGTCCGTGTGAGTCGGTGTTTCCCCGGTGGGGTGGAGGGAACCCGCAACCCGCAACCCATAACCCCGCCGCTATGCGGCGGTGAACTCAGAACCCCGGCGCCTCGCCGGTGAACGCTAAACGCGATCGTCTTCGGCGGGCTTGTACTTCAGCAAGCGGAAGAGTCCTCTGGATGGTTTGTAGACCCTGTCAGGAAATCTCTGGGGAAGCTTCCAGACGCAGCCGTTGACCGTTTTCGGATGAAAGCTGCGGTCTGATCCCTCGATTGACGAGCGCAGTTCCACGAAACGCAGACCCTCCGGATGCTGTTCCAGCAGCTCGAGTGCTTTTGCGTATATGCGTTCTGTGACTGTGGAGGACTCCATACAACAATCCTCAAGACAGATCCTGTCGCCAGGAAGCCCTCATTTCATTGTGCCGCAATAATGGCACCGGGTCACTCCCTGCAGCCCCCACGCCGACAAGCCGGCTTCTCGCCCGGCCCCGGACAACCTGCCCGGCGCGGTGTTGTTCATCGTCGGTCTGCCCGTCCGTGTCGGCTCACGTTCGCCCGTGTGAGCCGGTGTTCTTTCGGGAAACTGGGGGAACTCGTAACCCGCCAACCCGTAACTCCGCCGCCTCGCCGGCGAACTCAGAACCCTGAACTCTGAACCCCGCCGCAGTGCGGCGGCCAGTCCGTAACCCGTAACCCCGCCGCGGCGCGGCGGCGAACTCTGAACTCCGGCTCTATCAGTGAACTCCGGCCTCGGGCTGGCACGACGTCTTCGAGACTCCACAGGGAACTCTAGTACCCACGCCGCTTGTTCACGAGGCATTCAAGTCGTTCCCCTCTCACGTAGTGAGCCAGATTGCGCAGAAACAACTCCTGCACCATGTCAGCGTAAGAGGGCACGTTCCCCCCTATGTGCGGGCTGCACATGATATTGGGTAGTTCCCAGAGCGGACTCTCCTGCGGAAGCGGCTCTTGTTCGAATACGTCGAGGGCCGCCGCTGCTATCCAACCATCTCGGAGCGCAACGGCAAGAGCGGCCTCATCTACCGTGGGACCCCGTGAGATATTGATGAACAACGCATTGCGCTTCATCGCGGCGAACTGGGGCGCTCCAATCAAGTGGTGCGTCTCAGGAGTGAGCGGCGCACAGAGGACAACAAAGTCACTCTCGGACAGGAGTCGGTCGAGTTCCGCCGCCGGCAACAGCAGGTCCACGTGCCGACTCCTTGATGCCGTGCGGACTGTCCTGCGCGTGGCCAGCACTCGCATGTCGAAGGCTTTAGCGATGCGCGCCACGCGTTCCCCTATGCTGCCGTAGCCTATGATGCCCATGGTTTTGCCCCAGAGCACCTCGGTCCAGAAGGGCTGCCAGCGCTCACCGGCAATGCCGGAGTTTGCGAGTCAACCAGTTGCGAGTTGACCGGATTGGCGGCCTCTGTTCGCTCAGCCCAGGTCTTGGGCTGTGGTAGACAGACCTGGAGTCTCCGGAACTTATAGGGAAAGGGGGACATGCCGTGGAGCGCATCAGCGTGCTTGTGAACGACGAGATGACCGAGGATGTACTGCCGCGTGTAGAGGCGGTGGATGCGCAAATCAGCGCGACATACGTCGGCAGGATTCTGACGGCGGAGATAGACGGCGACGCGGATGC
>Ga0351964_1081_pt1 | contig 19354 bp, 12 predicted proteins | sample TotcelT113001N15_FD_205807 | JGI IMG/M metagenome (GOLD analysis project Ga0351964, IMG submission 205807) | Enriched cells from coal bed in the Powder River Basin, Montana, United States - Total cells T11 rep3 HSBNCT.T11.300.1.N15 ... | reverse complement strand
CTTAGAAATTTTGTACTCTTCGACTAGTTCATCTTTCCAGCAATACAAACCAGAGATGATTCATCTCATCGATCAAATAATCAAACATCCTTTGTTTTTGCGCGAGAGGAATGTCAGTATAAAAGTATCCGGACCAGGCGATACGGTTATACAACTCGTATCGGAAGGTGAATGGGCCGAATTTGAATCAAGCAACAATCAAGGCTCCTATACTTCATATTTTGACGTCTTAACGACGATTTTTCTACGACTTGAACGAATGGCGTTGTATAGCGATGATCATCTACATCACAGGATTCATTGTTTGATTTTTAAATATATGTATCGGACTGTACACAGCAACCCTTCTTCGTGGGCTATGGGAGTAATGACCGAAGTACTGAATTGGGCTATTGATTCCAAACAGCCTCTTTGTATGTATCGATGGCTTCGGATTCTCGAACTGAATCAAGACTCTTTTTATACAAATAATCTTAAAGAGTTGGTCAGTGTCTATGTGAAAACAATTGATGAAGTTGTGAAAAATCCTTTTTATAAGATCGCTTGGTTTTATCGGATAGAACCAGATCGCCTAGCTAAACGAGAACTAGGTAAGCATTTACGCATTGAACCACCTGTTCGTTCTCTCCGGAACGACTTTGATCTGATGGATTTGCCTCCTTCTCTAACAGATAATAAAGTCTATCTTTGCGAAGCATTGCTCGAATCGTTTTCAGGGCTTGAATTTATGTATACTTCCGGAAAAGCCGGATCGGATTATTATCGCGTGCTTTGGACGAAGGTCTTTACCCGCTTTGTAGATATTTTGAATAGAACGTGGGACGATTCTTTCGATGAAGCGGGTTATGCGAGAGTGATAGCCCTTCTACAGAAACTTATCGACCAGGCAAAGATAGCCAAATATTCCTATGCTATACGAACGCGCGATCACGACATTTTGAACACAATTTTTGAAAACGTTCCAAGGTTGAACGAAAGGAGCACACAAAAAGACTTCATGGAAGCTGTCGCAAATATCGCTTCGATTATCGAAGTTTTGGATCATCCACAATTCATGCTCAAAGGCCATGATGGATCGAAGACCCTATCGGCGAAGGCCCAGGAGTTCATAAAAGGGCTAGAAAGATCCTCCCTTTTTGATCTTGTACATATCAGTGTTATTGGGGATACCAATCTCATTGTGGATTTTATCTCGAAGGCTATTATCCCCACTTCTTTAGAGCACCTATTGAAATTCCTACAGAAGAACGCTGAAACTTCAGTGGAAGACCGTATCATGATTTTTAAAAAAATCGATCAAGACATCATGGCCAATCTATCAAACAATGAGAAAATATGGGCTCAAAGGCTCTACAAACTGCTTCGAATACAAGGAGTGGACCGAGTATTCTAGTGCTGTTAAAAATATCCTTTGGAGACTTATAGTCCTCGTATTTCAAAAAATTAATACTTTACAGAGAGTTCATTTTATTTATGCCTCTACCCATCTACATATGTGTCTATGCACCACTCAGAGGTGCTGCTTCCACAGTAATTTAACAAAAAGACGATCTTGGGAGGTAAGATGTTTTTCATAAAAAGCGCTACCTCAATTTGAACCTAGCGGTTTGTTAGCTGTTAATACTTAACTTGTTTGATCAAGATTTTAACAGGATAGGTAGGATCGCCTTCGGCGGCAGGATAAAACACACAAGCTGCTTAGATATAAGTGATGAAGCTATTGATATTAATGATAGCTTTTTCTACAAAATGCCTTTATCATGCCGCCGAAGGCGATCCTATCTATCCTGTTAAATTTTTATCACACATGTGAGCGGCTGATCGCGTGAACAGTTTCTGTAAACTTTTTATTTTGTGAAATATGAGTCATAGTCCTTGCGGAAGTCAGTTTGAGCCTATAGTTGACAATCTTTCCACATCGCAGATCAGTAATTGCTGGAATCCATGGCTGTCATATTTTCCGTACGCAAAATCTGGATGAATATAAATCTTTCGCCGTTCCCCTGTAGCCATTCCGGCTGCACCTTTAGCGAATCCAAGAATTGTATCTGAAAGAACCAATGTAATAGGTGCATTAGATGAACGCGAATCTTGCATGACGATTTCTTCACCCTCGCATAACCGGCTTTCGATGAGATGTATTTGAAAAACGGATTCAGGAGATATCTCCATGTCATTTCCGGATTGCAGGACTTTATAATAGACCTTTTTGGGTACAATCTCTACAACATCTTCTTGGACGGCAACTGTTAATAAATAATTTTCCGCAGCCTTCAAATTTAGGCTGGAGCGATAAGTAGATATTTTATCAAGTATAGCAAACATTTGTTGCTGACACGAACTCTTAGAAAGGGAAGGAATTATTCCTTTCTCCAGTTGATCCAAATTTTCCATCACAACATCAAGGTCATAAAAAGGACTGTATTGGCTTAATTGATTCCAAAATATATTGGCTAAGCAAAGTGAAATTTGATTGCGTTCTTCCTTGCTTAAATCAAATGATGTTTGTTTTTCTGTATCATGCATCGTTAAAGCATTCGTGGATTGATATTCAACTAGAGAAAAAGCAAAATATGTCCCTGATAATCCGATAAGGGCGGCGACGAGAAAAAATATCTTTTTCATGATTGTAGTCGGAGTAAAATGATTTCTAAGAAATTTTCGGCAAAATAAATCTCAATTAAATGATCACGGATTGTATCATAGGCTTTTTGTCTGGTAAGGATCTCGTGCTCTCCTTCGAATGCCATATATTTCGGTATTTTTATAGGTGACAAAGTTTCTTCTCTTAAACTAAGCCTCATTGGTTTCAACCGATCAGATAAGTAATTGAGCTGGCAAATCATATCTCCAACCCTGAATTCCTTACAATTTGGATCCGATGGAATTGCTGTTTGTTCGCGAAGATTTGATAAAATATTTTTTGTGCTTTTTGCGTTTAAACCATCTAAGTCAAACGGTCCAGACATAAGGGCATCGGTGAATGCAAATTTGTCTCGGAATCTTTCTGTATTCTTTTCATCATAGCCAAGAAGTAATCCTTGAGCTTGGTGATATAAATTTTTGTTGCACTTGGCTTTGAGGGGCTCAAGCATAGGGGGGTTAAGAAACGTAGGGATATGATCTGCATGTCCAAAAACGATGGACATTAATGGTTGATACTTGTCGTAAAGAACTTCTATTTTTTGTTTATGATACAGAGCAAATCCAATCACTGTATAATCGGGATTTACATAATCTATTAAAATAAAAGAATGTGAAGGAAAATAAGATTTATACTTTTGCCACAACAACCATCCTTTGTGGATCACTGCAAACGAATTGAGAGTTGATTCATCAAAGAAAAAACCAAGCTCTAGATCGATATAAAAGTCGGAGAAAGCCACGGGCTTATCGCCAAAAAGCGTATAGCCAAAATCTCCATCTGCCATTAAATATCGAAATAAGGATTCTAAACCTTGACGATCTTCAACCGGCATGGAAGTCAAAATGTTCAGCAATTTTTCTTTTTTTTTGACTTGTGCATCGTCATCATACTCGGCCATAGCCCCAAAAGGCAAAAAAAAGATGGACAGCACAAAGATTATGATGAACCGTCTATACATTTCTTGATTGCTATGTATCATTTAGGACAAACATATGAACAATATTGACAATAGGGATGATCCCACAATTCATTTTTTCTAGTACATCGTGGACACACCCAATAACCCACACCACATTCATATTCAATAAAAATCCCCTGATAATCCCCGCATAAGCTATTAATGGGAATTATGTCCTCGCTTATTATAGCAAATATTTGATGATTGGAAAAATGGATTTGTGATGAGTCTATAAAGATAGTTTGATTGCCTTGATGTTGATCCGAAGCAATGGAGCATTTCATTATGGCAGCATTTCCGCGACTCATGAGGATGCAGAAAAGAAATGTGATTACATAGGATTTCATAAATGTATCTCAAGTGATTTTTTGATTCTTAAATTTGTATACAAATTTTTATTTTATGTCGATATTTTTTCTGCGACTGTTAAGCCCTACCTGCGAGGCATCGATCGCATGAGAGAGGCTTCGGAAGCAGCACGATAACTTGTGAATGTTTCATTCAGATTTGCGCGGCCGCGGTTCTCTTTTTAGACCGGGCGAGGTATAGCATTTGTGCACAATTTCTAATTCATAAAACTGACAAATTATTTCAAAAAACCCACTTAGCTGACCTGGGAACTCGTTTTTAAGAACCGCGGCAGCGGTGAAATCTTTCCAGGTTTTTTATATAAGGGAGAGCTTTTTGTGACACAAAATGCCTTTATCATGCCGCCGAAGGCGATCCTGCCTATCCTGTTAAATTTTTATCTCTGCAGTTTTAATAGTCCTTCCCGGAAGTCAGTGGAATCGAGGTATACGTGCAATTGAAGTAAGAAAACTGAGGATCCCATTTGCTACAAAACGAATCTAGGATTTTGGAATAAATTTGAAATTTTTGCGGAAATAGTGTAGCATTTCAGCTCTAACCAGCTCTCAGCAACTTGAACATCCCTACGGATAAAAAAATGAGCAAAAAAAGGATATTTGTTACCGGAGCGGCCGGTTTTATAGGATATCATCTGGCCCGTTATCTCCATAAACGTGGCGATCAAGTTGTTGGATTTGATAACTTCAATGATTACTACAATCCACAGCTCAAATATTTACGCGCGCAGCTTCTTTCTAATGAAGGTATTCAAGTAGAGAAAGGAGATCTGTGCGATTTTTCCCTGCTGGAACAATCCATTCATAAGCATCAGCCCACCCATATTGTTCACTTAGCTGCACAAGCAGGTGTGCGATACTCCCTTTCCCATCCCCATGCTTATCTAAAAAGTAATATCGAAGGATTTTTAAACGTATTAGAGTGCTCAAGAAAATACCCAGGCGTCCCTTTGATCTATGCCTCTTCATCCTCAGTTTACGGATTGAATGATAAGATTCCTTTTTCCATTGAGGATAGGACCGATCATCAAGCCAGTCTTTACGGGGTCACTAAAAAAACAAATGAACTTATGGCAGGGACTTATCATCATTTATACGGGCTTCCCGTCACGGGATTGCGATTTTTCACTGTCTATGGACCCTGGGGAAGACCGGATATGGCGTATTTCTCCTTCACTAGGGATATTTTATCCGGAACCCCGATCCGTGTGTTTAATCAGGGGCGCATGCAGCGGGACTTTACTTACATCGACGATATTGTGGAAGGGGCTGCCGCTGCGATAGATTTGGGTGCTCCATGCGAGATCTTCAATTTGGGCAATCATCAACCGGCGCCTCTTCCTGCGATGATTTCGAGCTTGGAACGGCATTTAGGAAAAAAAGCGATTATTGTCGATCTGCCGATGCAGCAAGGGGACGTCGAGATTACCTATGCGGATATTGAATATAGCAAGGCCAAGCTTGGATTTTCCCCTAAGACCTCTTTGGAAGTGGGTTTAAAAAAATTTGTTGACTGGTATCTGGAGCATGCATCTGATGGGAGTATGTAAGACTTTTGCCAATGGCTTAGAGTTTTTCTTTTCAATTATTCCTTCCCCGACTAGTATGGGGTTCTCCGTTGCGAAAAGTTGTCACGGAGCTGGCAGTTCATAATGTGTCAACAATATGTTTACATATAACAGGATGAAATAATGCGATACATGCTTTTCCTGCTTTTGTCTCTTTCCCTATTAACAGCATGCGGCGGCGGTGCGAATTACTGGGTCAAAAAAATTGATTCCCCGGAAGTTACCTACGTTGTGCAAAACTATATGGCAAGAATGAAGCATGACAAGCACCTCCGTTTGGAAATTGCCAGCTGCTATTATAGTGATTACATCAATACAATCCGGCTGGAGTTTATCAGTCAGGACGTGATTGAAGTCGGAGAGGCCAGAGGTCTTTTGGTTGACTTGGTTGAAGGCCTGTTAGCCGAACTTAACCAGAATCCGATTTTGGCTTCGCAGTTTGTAACCTATCCATTCGGTCCTCGGAATTTGGAAATTTTTATCAATTTCGAGAGTTTTCATGGGTACTATATAGATCCTTACTATGTGGGCTGGGTTGCTCTTGATGGCGGTTGGTCTTACTTTTATGCCTTTAACACTCGAGACCAAGATGTGGGCTTCTGGGATTATCGCTGTGAACCCTACTATAAATCCCGCGAATATGTTGTTTTCGAAAGACAGGCTGAAGAGCGATATCTCGATGAGCATGCCAAGCCGACAAATCTTCAAGAGGAACAATATATTTCTCCTCCTCCTTAAGAGTCACGCAGTAATAATTTGAACTGTTTAGGCTGCGTTAAAGCCCCGGGGTTGAATGATCGTAAGTCACCCCATATATTAAATTGGGTGACTTACGATCATTTAACCGCGGAAGCTTTCACGCGGGCCTAAACAGTCAAATGATTACTAGTGACTCGTTAGGTGTTGGTGTGTTTTTATTTTCTACAAATTTCGATATAATAGCGTATAATCTCAACGCCCTTTGTGACGTCGCTGAGAATGGTAGACTGACTGAGTATAATATATTCGGAAAGCAGGATATATTTAAGACGAGAAAATATCTTGATGTCGACTTCGAAAAGCAACGCGATTTGATCACACCCAAGAAGAAGCACTGGCTAAGCTGTTTAACTTGTCCTCTCAAGCCAGGACGTGAAGTCCTTGAATCGGCGGATGAGAGTGATTTCAGAGACGTTATTCGCGACACAGAAAGGCTCTTTCGAGAATGTGTTCAAGATATTGCCAATGATGTGCGAGAATTTGAAACCCAGCTGATGAGCTGCTGTCGTGCAGATCAGAATATAAGCTATTGTTCACCGGAAGTTAGAAAGTCTCTGCAAAGCTGGTATCGGGTCACAAAAAGGTTTTTTTTCTGCCTAAAAACTCCCAGAAGCGATAAGTTGCGAAGAACCGTCTTCGGTTATTTGTGCCAGCCGGAAAAATCATTCTTGCCTAGTGCAGAAGCCTATTCAGAAAATTTTTTAAAACCTGCCCAATGCAGGCACATCATTGTTTTGGAAAACAAAACGGGACAGCCTCTCCCTTACAAATCCCTGACGAAGATCATATTAAATCGATCGTTAGAGAATTCAGAGGAAAGGGCATTGAACAAATGGATTGGCTTGATCAATGATAAACAAATCAAAGTTAAATTACTCCATCGCACGATTACGGCAATCACAAAGCATGTATCTACCTATCATAAGACCGATGCCGATAATAACCTTCTGGATGTCGCTTCAGTTGAAGATGCTTTATATAGCAAAGGTTGCGATACTATCTTTTTGCAAAATGATGAAAAATATATCGAAAAGAGAGAGCTGCTTCTCTATGGCAGCAAAATCCACTTTGGAAATCAACAACTCACTATAAATGGCTCGATTAATCCTAAAGAGCCTTATATGGAAGATCAAACCCGTGTTTTTGATATTCAGGAATATCCCGACCATGTGCTTTTAGTTGGTTTTAATGAGGCCATGGGCTTGAAGGAAATATGGGCTGAAAAGTATGGTTATGGAATCATTACACGTGAATGTATAGAGAAACACGACGGTCTGGCTATTGTGGAAAAGCTAAGCGATCCTCTCCGACACCACAAATGGGTCAGTCAACCGGGAAAAGAGGTCGTTGATCATGATTTAGACGTCCTTAAACCGATTGTGAATATGCTTCTTTGGCTAGCCCCTCAAGAGCGGCCTACTCCTAATAATCTGTCAGTCAATCATTTACTTTTCGATCGAGAAAAAGTGCTAAAATCCACAAAAGTTTTAACTGCAGGCCCTCATAATTTCGATGCATTGGAGAGGTTTGCCTTTGAATGTTCTTTGAACAATAAACGTATTTTCCATTACCTGATGACAAACTCCGGCCTCGGAAAGGATTCTGTGGCTCGCTTCTATCAATCGACAGTCAGATCGGCTACGAAAAATAAAACCTTGGATATCCGGTTAACCGCATTGAGTTTCAATGTGGATGATAAGGCGGTGATGAATAGAGCTGAGGGACTTTATCATAAGATATCAACAATGGCTGGCAATCTCAAAAGAAGAATGGAAAACCTTTGGTGGACCAAACCGCCAAATTGGCAAGAAAAAGAAATCAGCAAAGCCATCCTCCATTACTATGAAAGCATTGGCAGTGCCGGCCTACTATGGGAGACTATGGAAGAGGATATCTATGCAGAATTGAGCCTTCCAAGACCTGTTCTTATGTTGGAACCAGTTGCCCCGAAAAAGATTGCTCCTTCGATTCCCCCAAGTAAACCGGAAGGTGTTGATTTCCCAATGACCAGGGCTAATAGTCTTTATTCTTACAAGATCGAGATGCTTGAACCCGAACAGTCATCACTCCCAAACTACCGCCTCTTTAAGAACGGTAGTTCAAGGGACTCATTAGCGAATGACAAAATTCGTAGTGCTGTGCAAGCGCAAAATACGATCAATATCTGCAGAAAGGTTTATTGAGGCGGTATCGTTAGGCTTAAAATCGGCACGGACGAGTCCAAGCTGACCTAAGGTCTTCTGAAAAAGTTCCACATCGTCAATTTTCTCGCCACGTTTTATTTCTAACTTCGCACGAACGCTCTTTCCAAATTCAGTTTCAAAGAAATTTCGTTCCCCTACGGAGTCCATCACTAGGTTTCGAATATTCTCTGTGTGCGTGCAAAGCCCGATAGTTTTACCTGAGAAATTCTGCAGGGTCTCTGCTGTGATTTTTTTTATTCTTACGTCAAATGCATCATACGATTCAAAGATATATTGTTTCCCATCAATAGCTGGCCATTGCGTATTCATGCAATCATTGAAGTCTTTAGGTATGGCTATCCCAGGAAAATGATCCGCAAAAAGTTCTTGAATGGTTTTAGGCGTCTTTCCATCCAGGTCGCCCATATTTACTTCTTCCCATTCGTTTACAATTATCAGGCGTAAATCAGGATTTTGATCTTTGACAAATTCGTAAATCGGCATAACCGTATTTACAGCACGATTGAGCGGCGAAGTTAGAAATACGTCAAATTTGATAGTAGAAACCGTAGCTTTAAGAGTTTCGATTTGCTTTCTGCCTACCTCAGAAATTTCAAAATTTTTGTGGCTTGTGACCTACGATCCTGGTTTGGATAGACCAAAGCCGTGCCCTCGGTGGATTGAGTATTGGCATGTTTAAAAATTATTAAATTTGTATGTGCTACTGACATAAAATAAAACTCCTCGTCTTGTTATCAGAAAAAAGGTATATCACAAACGATTATTTTTTTAAATGTAGTTTAATAATTATAAATTTCTATATAAAAAATATTTTTTTTTGTTATAATGTTTATTACCAAGAAATAAAAAAATTATTTATTTAGGAGTTTTATGGTTAATTTATTTGATTTATTGCCTAACGAATTAATTGCCAAGATTAGTGATTATGCTGACTCCAAAACGAAAAGAGTGCTTTCATTGTTGGATCGCCGTATAAATGCTATCGTTTTAGACGCGGTAAAATGTATTAGGGTTTTTCCTCCTTATTGCTCTTCATATGGAAGCCATCCTTCTGATATACCACAAGATATCTTGGTAAAAGTTATCGGTCGCTATCCAAAGTTGGAACAGATTATCCTTGGACCACCAAAACATAGGAATGGTATCGGTGAGTTTGGAGTTAAAGAACTACCATATATTCAATCGTTGATTTCACATTTGGAAAGTGACTCTGGGAAAAATCAGTTAAGTTCTGTAAAAAGAATTCAATATAGAGAAATTACTCAGGACTGGCTTCGTGGTTTGGATAAAGAAAAGGCTAAAGAATTAAACAGAGTTTTATTGAATTCCCTCGGCCATAGAGGCTTAGAAAATGTCAGAATAAAAGCTTATCATAATGGATCCATTCTTACCGAAACTGAAATCCAACCTATTTTAAACAAGTCCCCTGATTTGAAAACTTTCATATTTGATGGCCTACAATCAAGTCAAACAGTTTCTCTATCTTTTGCAAACCAGACACAATTAACAAAGGTAAAATTACTGCATTGGAATGGTGATGCTTCAACTGTTGATTCACTTAAAAATTGTAAGGAACTAGAGGAATTAATTATTAATTATGGAGAATATTCCTCTGGCAAAATTACAGCAATTTTGTCAGCGAACCATCCTTGGAAGTTAACACACTTAGAGTTGAAAGGTGTAGATCGACTAAATGACGCAGAATTAGATGCAATTACAAAAAATTTACCAAGCTTGGAGTGTCTTAATATTACATTGAAGGGGATTACGGATGAAGGAATGGAGCTACTTGGTAGAAATTGTCCTAATTTAAAGGCTCTAAAATTTAGTAATGAATCCTTAACGAATTCTGGACTTGATAGGTTAACCCAATATCTTCCACATCTTGAAACAATTAGCTTTGAACTAGCTTACAACATTACAGAAGATGGTATCGCTGCTATTGCCAAGAATTGTAAAAATCTGCGATTAATACAAGTTATTCATTACGATAAAATTGAAAAATCTGGAATTGATGCCTTGAGCGCAAATTGTCAAGATCTAAAAGTTGTGAACTTTAGTCATGGCGGTTCAATTTCTCTTGATGGCTTGTATCAGCTAGTAGCACAAAAGCCAGAGCTGCAGTATGTCGAACTTAATAATGTACGCGATATTGAGGAAGAAAAAATAGTAGAATTTTATCAAGCATTTCCTCAGTTCATAAAAAAGATTCCTTACATTTCAAGTGTAAAGAAGTTGCATAATCTAACGATTTAAATTCTTTGAAGACGAGTTAGTTATTAAAACGATAATATTTTATCTAAAATTTTATTAGAAAAAGTTTGTAAATTTTTACTGTTGAAACTTAGCCTAATTGTCTTAGTCAGCAATTATACTGTTCTTAAATACATGGTAACACGTATTTAAGAACAGTATCGATTACTATACTCCATCTAACCAACCACCATTAAAGTTGGCTCTTCGCAGTCCAGTGACAATAGACTTCTTTCGAAACTGGCATTTTGATGAGATTTTGAGTTAAAAAGAATGCTTTCTTGGGGGCATCATGAAATACAATCAATTACAAGATTTACCAGATGAGCAGTTTCGAGGTTGACGGGAATTAAACGAAAAACGTTCAAGAAGATGCTTGAAATACTAAAAAAAGATGATGAGAGCAAAAAGATCAAGGGAGGACGTAACATCATTTAGCAATGGTAAGAAGCATGATTTCCGTCTTTTCAAAGAGAGCGGGGTTCGTTTGACAAAAGAGCGTAGCGGAATAACGGATAGCGGATATACTGGCATAAAAATTACAGAGCAACACGAAGCTGCCTGAGAAATCGAGTAAGAAGAAGCCCCTAACAGCAGAAGAAAAAGAACAAAATCGACAGATTTCCTCAGAGCGAGTTGTAAACGAAAATGTGATAGGCAGTCTAATCGCAGAAATCGATTCGGACTACGCTTTAACCTCATTGCAGCTATTCATAACATGGAGTTAAACTAATGAATTTAGAAGAATGCAACACAAAGACACAAAGGCACGAAGGCACAAAGAGTGAGGATGAAATTTCGCATCAAATCATCGGTGCGGCAATAGAAGTTCATCGATGTCCTTGTTGAAGATAAAGTCCTTATCGAGGTCAAGGCGACTGAAAAAAATCATCCAATTTATGAAACACAAGTTCTTACATATTTAAGGTTAACCGGTATAAAGTTAGGGCTCTTGGTCAATTTTGGAGCTCCTTATGTAAAAGACGGTGTTTCACGAATAATAAACGGTATCTTATAAACTTCTTTGTGTCTTTGAGTCTTCGTGTCTTTGTGTTCAATTTGCTTGAAGTTTCGAAAGACGTCTAATAAATCAAGATTTGCTTAGGATTGTTTTAGAGGTACTGCTGCCGCAGTATATCAACTTATACTATCTCGGTGGAATGCTTTTTGTGGCTGTTGAGCTCTAAAACAAGATGAAACCGCATGATAGGTGGCATTCCAAAGTTGATGAATTTTAGAACTTTTGATTGTATGTGAGATACCTATAAAAACTGGTAAATGGTCCGAGGCATTATCATCAATATTCCAACCAATTGAATTTTGAATCTTAATTGCTGTATTAAATTGAACTGTAGAGAAAAAAATAGATTTTATTTTTTGCCAAATGGAAGTACTTGTTTTTGTAAAAATAAAATCAATTTCTCGTTCTTGCTCTGTAGAATCTTTAGGATTGACATTTGTGGCAGAATTTGTCCTATGCAATTGAAATCTTTGTTGAGAAAGAACTTCAAATCGGGGATTCCATTTTTCTGGGTTAGCATTCATGTCCGCACCCATAATGTGGAAAGTGCCACTTCCAATCTCGGAAAGTTTTTTAACAATAGCGCGGCAATATAAATCCCCTTCAGCAGCATCTTCATCATCAACTTGTTTTGTAAAATCAAAGCCAGGGACATGGGCTGAAACGAACAGAATTCGTTCTCCGGTAAAAATATCCGTGGCTGTAGCTATAGCTGCATCTTTGCTAAAATGTGGATTAATCTGTACGATAATGGAATGATTCGTGATATCCTTGAACCGGTTTTTATCTAAAGCAATGGCCGTATCAAAGAGTGCGGTGCCGGTGGAATGAAGAATTTCAAAGTTTCGTTCTTTAAAGGACTTGATTAATGGCCTATCTTCATCTGCTACTTCCTGTAAACAATAAGCCTCAGAGGTATTTGCTAGCAATTCAGTAGTTCGATTTTGGACATTATCATACTTTAAAAGGAAGTCGTCTTCTTCTTTTTTGCTTTTAAAACTTAGAGAAGGATCTAAATGCTTACATAGTAGAAAATAATCATCCACGCGAGATCCTAAGTTGTAAGTGCAAATGCTAAATGGTAAATTATTCATTACGATCCTTTAATATTAATTTGAAATTATCTCATGTTTTTGGTCGTTTGTCAATCCTAAACTCATATTTGACAAAATAAAGTTCACAGAAACTGTTCAGTGATCAGCCGCTCACATGTGTGATAAAAATTTAACAGGATAGATAGGATCGCCTTCGGCGGCATGATAAAGGCATTTTATGTCAGAAAAAGCTATCATTAATATCAATAGCTTCATCACTTATATCTAAGCAGCTTGTGTGTTTTATCCGCCGCCGAAGGCGATCCTATTTATCCTATTAAAATCTTGATCAAACAAGTTAAGTATTAACAGCTAACAAACCGCTAGGTTCAAAAAAACAATAACTCTTCATTTTAAATTAATCGATCATTTTTTTAGACTCTTGCAATTTTAAGTTCGGGTTACAAATTGAGGCCTACCCGAGGACTGGCAAATTGCGTCAATATGCTTTGCAAACAAAGGTGCCGTTTCCCCCTCGCGGTCGGCTTCTGCGATGAGAGAAGTAATCATTCGCGTGTGTATAGGTGCAAATGTTCGCTATTTCAATATGATGAGGGAGAATACCGGCATCTTCTAATTGTTTGCGGCTGATCATCCATAAATCGAAATAATTTGGCTTCAACTGATAGCTCCAAAATGATTTAGGGAATTCTGTCTTGTAATGCACAAACTCTGCATGATCGGGTCCTAGGCTGGGAGAGATGCCTACGAGAATATTTCCCGGTTTTGAGCCGTATCGCTTTCCCATTTTTTCTATGGTTTCTTGATAGATGTTCTGTACATTTCCTCGCCAGCCGCAATGGATGTTGGCGAGTGCTTTTTCAATTGGATCATAGAAGATGGCTGCCTGGCAATCCGCATGTGTACATCGTAAAGCTATCCCCGGTAAATCGGTCATTAAGCCATCGCAATCAGTAACGGCGAGGTTTTCCGTTGACGGTACTTCAGCGATCGCCTTGCCATGCACATGATTTCCCGACACAATGCAGCCGGTCCCCAGGATAGTGGCAACTTTTTCATGGTTCTTTACAACATTTATACGATCATCACCGACAGTATAGCTCAGGTTTAAGCTTTCATATGCGCCTGTGCTGAATCCTCCATGCCGTAAAAAAACACCATGCCTCAGTTCAGGAATATCCGATAAGAGTTCGAATTCCAGCCATTCGACCCCATTATGCGTTCGCCTTATCATGCGGTGCCTCTTCTTTATGTTTCTTTATCTGTTCACAGGTAATTTTCCTGCCTGCAACACGATAGAGCAATCCATCATTGTTTGTAGCCATGTCGAGATTTTTAGAGAAGTTTTTTTTGTCTTCTAAGACAACAAAATCAAATGCATGCTTTCCTTTAAACCAGTTTTCTGGTTTTTCGACGACATGGAAAGTGGTCATGATTCCAGTTGATTGCAACAGGCCCTTGTAGGTTTCCAAGGCGACTGTATTTTTTTTGTTGTCAGGTTGACAAATGGTTATGTCTAAATAATCGAAGCCCTTCTCTTTAAGGGCTGCTGTCAGCATAAAAGCTTCATCAACCACTTCTCCAATAAGACTGATGAAAGCATAATTCTCGTAATCATTTGCATTCAATTCGTTGATGCTTTCGAGAATGGCGTTGTTTTGTACCGTTAGTCCCTGATAGCGTACTTGATTATTCGAAGGATCTATTGAATAAGTGTATTTTTCACCCATCCAAAAAACTTTTCCATCCTTGGCTATATAGGAAGAAGCTTTTACTATTTGCCCCCATTCTTTATTCCGGTTAACATACTCTGTAGTGTTACCATTCTCACAACTATTTGAAAGAGTCTTAAAGGGAGGAAAGCCGATTACTGCATGTGCCTTATGATGAAATAACCAGTGTATATTTTTAAAAACTTCAAGTTTAAATTTAACATCTCGCAATGACTGCATAAACTGTGTTAGGTTTCTGAGTTTTATTTGCTCTACTTTTTCATTACAACGTGGGTTTACTATAACTAGCTTAAATTTTCTATATTGGCAATCTAGCAATTTGCCAATAAGGATCCAGGGTGTTAAAAAACCTGGGCTGTTTATGATAAGAAGGGAAACGGTATTCACTTTAGGAACGAGTTTGGTGATGCTAAACACAACCTTTTGTTCGAATAATTCTCTTCGATCAGAGATGGCTCGATTAAATCGAGAAGAGTATTGTCCTATCGACTCTGTCAGGTTCAAAGGCGACAATTCTAGCCTCCCGGGCGATTTATTCGTGGAAGGGAGATAATGTAAATAGCAATTTAAATGATGAATGATTTCGAGGTACAGCTCGTTCACCAGATTTTTTACCTGGCAAATCGCAAGCAACTTTTTCAGCTCTTTTGTTGTTTTGTAAAACGTTTTTGCGGTGGAACTAACCGTGAGGTTGGCCTCATCATTCTGTTTGGGGAATACATCTTCTCTTGGAACGGAGACATCCATGTCTAAGGCAAGATAGTGTTTATATAGTTTATCGGGAACTCCGGGCCTTCGATAGAGAAAAGTTTCCTCATCGTTTGTCAAGTGAACGACCGGACGATTTTGCAAAACACGTTGGAAGTTTGCTTGCAATTCTGCGAATTCGTTCTCTTTCATCAAATTGAGTTCTTGTGCGCTCTTGAATAATGCATCTGTCAATCCTTGAACATTCTCTTCTTCCATTCTTGCAGGAACGATCTCATGAAATGTGATATGACGCGTGGCCTTAGGGGCCGCAATCAAGGGCTTTTCAATGGAGAATGTTGGGTGGTTTTCTTGCGCAGGGACTAGTGAAAAATTTGGAGAGGGGATTCCGCTCATAAGAGTTCTCGCATGGTTGTGTTTCATCGATTCTGGGCTGAAATACAGCGGATTATAGTCATTCAGGACTTCCAGAAAGGACTATAGAGTCGATAGCTTATAAATTTGTAAATGAATAAACAGCATACAGGAAATTTCTAAATTACACAATCTCATTGATATAGCGTCCAGGTGACTGAACATTAAAAGAAATTTTTTATTAAAAGGTCTTTATACGCAGAAGATATAGCTGCTCTCAAAGATTAAATTGATGGATAAAGACTGCGTAACATTGTACATGGCCTGAAAGGCTAAAATCTCATAGACCGGGCCGTGAGGCCTGGGTTACGCAAACAAATAATTGAGGCCTGAAAGGTCGGCATAATGGCTTGGTACCAAAGACGATGTGTATTACAATATTTTGTGTTAAAATTCAAGAAATTGATTTAATGGTCAGTCACCTGATGTAGCGTCAGATTTCTGACGGAATGAATAGCCGGTTTCTCTTAACACTGCAGAGAACAATTCTCGCATGCCTCTCTGTTGGTTCTGTGGCAAGAAAAATACACAAGACATTCGGATCGGTATTAGACATTTTGCATAACCTCAGTTCCTTGCCCATACCCCTGCCCCTGAGCTTTTATCCTGCCGCCGAAGGCGATCATGCCTATCTTGTTAAATCTTGATCAAACAAGTGAGGATGATGCACTTTGATCTTTTGCTTGTGCTGCAGCCGGCCCACATGGAAAAATAACAGGATGGGTATGATCGCCTTCGGCGGCATGACAAAAGGTTTTTCGGGCAAGGGCTGAGGTTATGCAAGATGTATATTGTGTTTAGATAACAAGCTTCTTCAATTTCTGTTTAAAATGTGTATTTTACATTCAAGATATACCGATCGACAATTTGGCCATTTCCTGTTGAACTCGATGTGTGGATATAATCAAAACGGGCTTCCAGGTACTCGTCGTAATCGGTAATGACCGCGCTTCCTCCGTAAATATATTGGATTTTGCCTTGCTGGATCCTATCGTACATGCATCCGAAATGCCCCTCCAATTGCCAATAAGGACAGGTCTTTTTGATGACTTTGTAGAACAGGTAATGCTGTTCAGTCGGCAGCAACGGCAGCGGTTCAAAAGGGATGCCATCGGCATCGATTTTCTTTTTGATGAACTGTGGATAAAGTCCATATAAGGCATAGTTCAAAGCTATGCCAGTCTCAGGGCCAAGGGCTCTGATGAAAGGATTTTGTTGAGACAATGTATAAACAGCTGCTCCTTCCAAGCTATAGGCTGTGGCCGCATCATAGAGATTTTTCATGTGGAAAAGAAGGCCAATCCCTCTGAGGCTGATGACAAAATTATTGCCAATCCTTTGTGTTCTACCAAATACTCCTTTGTCTACATTGCCATACTCAATAGTGGTTTGTACATAGTCCCAGTTAGGCCGGTGATATTCTGCAGACCAATTCCAGAATCCATAGTTGTCGGCAATTGTGAAATCTGTGCCTAATCCCAGCACATGGTTTCCGAAAAATAGCGAGGCCCTTACTGTGATTCCAGTCTCATAAAATTTGGTGAACGTCAAGTAGCCTCTTTCCCGATATCCATCGAAGCAGGATGGATCTCCTTTGGCATTAATATAGTCCTGGAGGATCAGGTTGTCGAATTCACCGTAGAAAGTCACCAAATTGAACGGGGCTATATAGTGTTCGAGCATCACGTGGCCGAACCGTTCTTTTTGGAAAAGCCCTGTGACACGATATTCACCGCCAATCAAGCGTATGGGCCTATGCGGTTTAAAGATGGCCTTTTCAAAGTTAGAAAGATTTTCATTCTCCGGTTCTAGAGCCTCAGCATCCATAATATAGGCTAATGCTTCGGGCCAATATCCAATTGTATTCTGGAGATCGGCAATGGCATTCAAGACGGCAACGGATTGCGGATACAGGCATCTGAGCTGGTAGGCCAATGTCATGGCATTGTCGATCTGATTGATGCTTTTATACAAACGGACGCGCGTCAACATTAAATAGATGACATCCGTAGGCTCCTTTTCCTTGTTTGTCTCTAGTGCCCTATCGATAAGGGCATCGACTTCACACCCGAATAAAATCGCTTTGGCGCATTTGTATTTCTCTAAGGTGATCAGCAAATTGGCGTATTCGATGCGCAGCGATAAATTTGTCGGGTCATCTTCAAACAACATAGAGAAAAGATTCAAAGCTTGTGAATTCATTCCGAGCCGAAAATAGAGCTGCGCTTGAAGGCGCTGATTCTCCGGTCTGGCCGATTCTAAAGAGTCCACCTGGTATAAAGATCTTTGATAAAATCCATTGGCCTGCATGTAAAAGCGTTGGGCTTTCAGGATTTCTGCATATTCGAAATTACTGAGGTAATCCCCTTCGGACTGTAGGTCAAAGTATGCCTGAAAGTAAAATTTCGATGGCGTCAAAGCTCCCTTGGCAAAGTATAGAAGCCCTAGCTCGCGCAAGATCTCCCCATCCGTAGGATCCATCGCATGCGCCAGAAGATAGGCGCGCTCTGCTACCTCTTGCTGTCTCTCATCTCTGGCAATTTGAGCCAGCTTTTTCAAGCGTGGCGCTCTTTTCTCCCATCTCAAGATTTGGGTAATGACCTCACCGATTTTCGCTTGCTGTTTTTTGGCGTCAAGTGCTTGCAGATACAGGTCGGCAATTCCATCGTCATGCAAATCATTCAAGCGTACTGTATCGATCACTCGATCGGCAGCATGAACACCTATCAAACGATTGAGCCATTTGAGTTTCTCAGCACCCTGGTTGCGGGCAGCATGTTCCTGGATCCAAATGATCCCTTCCATTGGCGGATATTCCCCCCAGATGGCCAGCAAAGATTGCACATCAGGTGCATCATAGGGCCTGCCTAGTGCCAGATCTGTGAAAATATCAGCGGCTTCTTTTTTGTATTCATTTTCGAATAGAAGGTATCCTAAGCCTCTTTTGCGGAGATCGGTCATGGCGGGATCTTCTAATTCCTCCAAAATCATATCCTTAAGTTTTCTGCGGTAGAGGAGATCCGTTTTTGCCTCGACGACAAGGGCTTGAAAATAAAGTGCCTTATATTCTTTTCCTTGGTCCAACAAAGGCTCCACGATCTCCAACACTTTGCGTTCCTGTCCATCTACCAAATAAGCATTGGCTAGCAGCAAGCGGTTTTTTTTGGAAGGGTCCCGTTTATTTAAAAGCTCGGCTACGAATAAGGCCAGCGATTTGTTTTTCCGGTCGGCAGCAACATAGAATAGATCAGTCATTATGCTTTCATTTATGCCGGGATGCAGAGATAGCCAGGCTTCCACCTCTGCATTCATACCTTGGGCCGTTGCGAGGAGGGCCCAGGCGGTGTCCTTATCTTCGCTCTTTGTGCCCTCTTTGCTTCTCAATTCTTCGATTTTACCCAAACCCTTTTCTGATAGTCCCGTCTGCAGATATAAACTGGCAAGCGAGTAGAAATCCTTTTCATTAAATGGCGCCCAAGAATCAATTTCAAGCAGCTGTTTCCTGGCCAGCGTTTTATATCCTTTAAGAAAAAAGAGCTGGGCAAGAATTAAATGCTGGGGATTCGATAGCTTTTTTGTGTCCGGGAGGCCATGCAGATACTTCTCCTCATCTCCATTGGCAGGAGCTTCCCCTAGATTGAGAACGAGTGTCAGAAAGGGGTGTTTTAT
>Ga0351964_1077_pt1 | contig 19908 bp, 11 predicted proteins | sample TotcelT113001N15_FD_205807 | JGI IMG/M metagenome (GOLD analysis project Ga0351964, IMG submission 205807) | Enriched cells from coal bed in the Powder River Basin, Montana, United States - Total cells T11 rep3 HSBNCT.T11.300.1.N15 ... | reverse complement strand
CCTAATCAGCATTTTCTTTATAACCCCACTTTACAAAATGCTATGGTAAGAACTGGTCTTAGTGCTATGCAACAATACGAGGTTCTTTACCTTAAGCATTGCATAAGCACAGAAACTAGCCAGAAGCTTAATCTTTTTAAAGAGACCGACTTTGGCTCACTTCCTCTTGAAATAAGTGAGTTTAACTGTACCATTAATACACTTGGCCATCTGTATCACGCAGCACGTGTATTTGAGGGTAATAAAAACCAGCCACTCAACACCCTGGTAGAATTCGGATCAGGATTTGGAAATTTAGCACGGATTTTTAAAATGATGTCACCTACGACAACATTAATCCTTATTGATTTTCCCGAGCTTCTTGCATTACAGCACCTATATCTAAAATCAACGCTACCCGATGTTCAAATAATCACTCATACAAGTATTCCTGAAAATTTTACCCCTCACGCTATACACTTAGTTCCTGTTTTTCTTGTAGAAGATATGAACATAAATACCGACTGCTTTGTGTCTAACTTTGCACTCTCAGAGTCACCTGAATATGTTCAAAAAATTATTACAGAAAAGCGCTTTTTCAATGCTCAGCTTTGCTACATAACCGGACAGCTCTCAGGCTGGGGTGGATTTAATTTTGTTAATGAGTCAATAGTCTTTAAAGCTCTAAGAAGCTATTTTGTTGATATTATTTGCCAACCATTTCATGGTTTATCAGTAGATTTCTTAACAAATTTACCGTCTTACGATGTAATAGCACGCACACAAAAGTAAAAATAGTTTTTTTATGCGTATTTTATTATTTAGAGCAGTTTTTTTCCTGGGTGCCACTTTAAGCTGTATAACTTTGAGTAACAGCACAACGACCAGTGCCAATTCAACCAGTATTTGTGTTTATTCTAAAGATCGACCTATGCAACTCTATGCGTTTCTCGAATCTCTGTATAAATACCTATACGGGAATTTTGCTGTTACGGTAATTTATAAAGCCAGCTCTTTACAATTTAAAGAAGGATACGAAAAATGCTTTCAAGACTTTAAAGAGAAAGAGTTAAGCATTTTAGCTCAAGATAATTATAATCTCAATGACTTTAAGCCACTTACATTTTCCGTGCTTAATAGAACTGATAGTAGTTATATCTTATTTGCTGTAGACGATATAATTATAAAAGACCATATAGACTTGTCTGACTGTATTTATCATCTTAAAAGCAACGGTGCTTATAGTTTTCATTTAAGGCTAGGCAAAAATATTACTTATTCCTATACTGCCCGTCAACCAAGCCTCATCCCTAAACACAGCTTCGTAAATAATACTATTATAAGTTGGCAGTTTGTTAATGGTAATGGCGAATGGTGCTATCCTAATAGCCTTGATATGTGTCTTTATGAAAACAACACTGAACTTAGAAATCTTATCGGTTCACTTGAGTTTTATTCGCCTAATACCCTTGAAGCTGCATGGGCCAATTCTGCTTGGCATACAGGTGTACTTGGCAAATACGGTCTGTGTTATATAGATTCAAAAATAGTAAATGTCCCCCTGAATGTGACTCAGCAAGACTGGGTTACTTCATATAATATGGGTTACTCAGCTGAGTTTCTTCTTGAGCTCTTTAATAAGGGCTTTAAAATAAATATAGACAAGTATTATCAGCTTAACAATTCTGCTCCTCACCATGAAATAAAGCCTACTCTTATTTATCGAACAAAAAAATCTAAAAGAGCTTTGGGTGATAAATTCAAGATAGATTTTTATGAAGCCATGAAGCATAGCCGTTATTTCAACGAAACCCAAGCGGAGAAAGAGCCAAATTGGCAAATGCTTAATAAATGGTACCAAGATGCTCTATCAAAAGAATTCTCGGATACAGACCCCTTTACCATACCACCTATTTTTCATTTAATTTGGTTAGGAAGCAAAGTCCCTGAACGCTATCATATACTCGCACAATCCCTTAAAGAGCTTCATCCGTATGCCCAAGTGCGCATTTGGACAGACAGCGATATACAAGAGTTCAATTTTACAAATAAAAGTGCTCTTGATTATGAAGTAAACTACGGCGCTCGCTCTGACGTATTTCGCTATGAGATACTCAATAAATATGGTGGTATATATCTTGATGGTGATTTTGATATCTATCAACCACTAGATGATCTCTTATGTACCTGTTCATTCTTTGCCGGTCTTGCATATGACCGAGAGCTTGTATTGTATAATGGGTTGATTGCAAGCACACCGAGCAATCCTATTATAAAAGCGTGTCTAGAAACAATTAAATCAGAGGGTGCAAAATTTGACCTAGATAGCATTATGATCAGAACAGGTCCTTACCATTTTACAAAGTGCGTACTTAAAGAAGGCCCCCAAGCACCAGGCATAACTGCTATCTTTCCTGTCGCCTTTTTCTATCCATGGCCAAACTATGAATTGCACAATAACCAGCAAGAGCATATCGATAGCTTCAAACAATCCTATTCTTTTACGGTACATAAGTGGGCTGCAAGCTGGCACAGTGCGTTTAAATCTTAAATAAGTTTTTTAATAAGAAGGAATTAGTATGAAGTTCTTAAAAATAGTTGCTTTGCTCTTCATAGCACTTTTTTTTAGCGCACCATTAGATGCTTTATATAACGGCATACGAGCATCAAGCTACCCTTATCTTACAGGAGACACGATTCGTGAACATTGTGAATATATATTTGATGACGATAGCAATTTCGAGCCAGAAGCTATCACTCAGCCAAGCCTTATATTTGTACAAACAGAGTATCTTGCAGATTTTTTTACCGTCAAGCATCCCCACATCACTGCGCCCTATGTGCTCGTAACCCATAATAGTGATCTTGCAGTGCCTGCTAATTTTGTTAATTATCTTAATGACCCTAAACTTATTCATTGGTTTGGCCAGAATCCTTCGCTCGCTAATCATCCCAAATTTACGCCATTACCCATAGGGCTTGCAAATTTATTCTGGGCACATGGAAATATTAGCGCTTTTGATAAAGCAATAAAAAATTACTCTCAAGAATCTCGAGATATTTTGCTGTATCTTAATTTTAGCCAAGTAACTATAACAACTGAAGACCCATCATTTAAACTTTACAAACAAGAACGTGAAGAAGCATTCGATGTTCTTTCCGCTAAGACTTATGTAAAAATAAGTGGTCACAAATCTTTTGAAGAATATCTAGGAGATGTAGCACATTCTTGCTTTGTTGCCTGCCCGCAAGGCCACGGACTTGATACTCATCGTATTTGGGAGGCTTTACTCATGGGAGCATATCCTATCGTAAAATCCTCACCGCTAGACCCACTCTTTAAAGAATTACCTGTACTTATAGTAAATAGCTGGCATGAAGTTACTACTGAGTTGCTTATAAAAAAATATAATGAGTTTTCTTCAGGCAATTTTAATAGGGAAAAGCTTTATGCACCCTATTGGTTTAATGTACTTGATGCACAACTTAAAAACAAACCCGAAAAAACACAATTACCTGAACCTTATAAGTCCCTCAAAACTTTGCCCTATAAAGAACACAGTTTCTTTGGTGAGCAAAATAGAAAAAGTCTAGAAAATATCATTAAATATCTTAAACCACGAACCGTTGTTGAGCTCGGTTCTTGGTTTGGCTCTTCCACCATGTTTATTGCTTCACAACTTCAATCTGATTGTACTCTTTATGCTGTTGATACCTGGCAAGGCTCTCCTGAACATTTTACTAATCCAGAATGGAGCCAGCTTTTATCAACGCTTTATGTACAATTTTTATCAAATATTAAACATAAAAATTTAGCACATATAATAGTACCATTAAGAATGACAACACAAGAAGCTGCACGAGATTTAGAAGTAAAACCTGATCTTGTATATGTTGACGCTGCACATGAAGAAGATGCTGTTTATCGAGATATTATGGATTGGTATCCCAAGCTTAAGGCTGGAGGTATCATGTGTGGTGATGATTGGAGCTATCCATCTGTAGTTCGTGCAGTTATGAGAGCTGCACATGAATTATCACAAGAGGTTGTGACTAACGATAATTTCTGGTCATTTGAGGCAAAACCGAGGCCATTTATCAAATTTAAAGATTATCAGGAAGCTCTCGCACTTGTAAAACCATATCTACCTGCTAATCCTGTTATTCTAGAAGCGGGTGCGTATAATGGAAAAGATTCCGTACGGTTGAGCACCGAATGGCCATTTGGCCATGTTCATACATTTGAACCTGTTCCAGAGCTCTTTCAAGAAGTAGCGCATAGAATCAAACCATACCCTAACATTACCGCTTACCAACTTGCTCTTGCAGATAAAGTAGGTGAAGCTACTTTTTATCTTTCTGAGTATAGTTTTAAACCGGGAGTACCTTCAGAATCAAGCTCACTCTTACCACCAAAAGAACATCTTTCTCGTGTCTCATTTGTACTCTTTAATAATAAAATTAACGTAGCAACAACAACAATAGATGCTTGGGCAGAGCAGAATAATATAAACTCTATAGATTTCATGTGGCTTGATATGCAAGGGTACGAACTTCCAGCATTAAAGGCCGCACCTAAAATACTAGCTTCGACTAAAGCTTTACTGACTGAGATAGAGTTTGTAGAAGCATATGAAGGACAAGCGCTTTACACTGAACTTAAAGCTTGGCTTGAAGATCAGGGCTTTGAGATGATTGCTCAAAACGACCAAAACGGATGGTTTGGTGATGCTTTATTTGTAAGAAAAGAACTACTTAAAAAATAACTAAATAAAAGCGAAAGCGCTGAGCAGTTGAATGCTTTCGCGCTTTCGCTTATTTTGACAAACTTTAAGAAAAAATATGCGAACTATATGCTCTTAAGCGCTCAATCGGCAATCTACCTTTAAAGATAGCAGCCAAAACATTAAACCCTTCTTCATAGTTATCTTTGTAAAGTCGGGTAAGCCCATACCACCAATGATAGGTACCTCTATTAACACCCGATGCCTCTTCCCAGCTTAACTGGTTGTAGAGGCGCTCAATTTCCTGAAGCTCTTCGCCAGTTGCATTAGCTATATTTTTCTCGGTTGTTACAATATCAATAGCTAGATTAGGATCTTCGCTGAACATTCTGCTCAAAGTACAAGCATGCACAACCGGTGAAATTGTTACATTTTCTTCACTAGGGTACGCTATAAGTGTATCTCCGAGAACAGCAAATTGGTACGTATCACTAATTTCTAAAATCAAGTTGATAATCTCTACTAACGGAGGATAAGGAGCATACTCTTGATAAAAGTATCTGATATCATCTACCAAGATTATACTGTTTTTAATACCACTCTTTTCAATAGCACTAATCTCTTCAATAATGGGAGTAAACTTATCGGCAAAAGAAGTTTCTCCACCACTATAATGGGCATCAAGCCAAAAAACCATTTTTTTATCTTTAAGAGTTGCCAAAATATTTTCTAAAAACTTTTCAGACCTTCCCCTAAATGCATGAATTGAAGGGTAAGCTTTAAATTTGGTCAAATTTTTCTCAAAAAGATAGTCGCTTAACTCAACTGTATATATCTCATTAAAAACTTGGCTTGCATTAATAGTAGTAGCGCCATAATAGGTACCCGTCTCTATAAATAAATCTGGCTTAAAAAGCTCCTGTATTCTTTTTAGAAAATCATATCTTAATATGTGATCTTCTTTCATGATTTGTAAGTGAAGAGTGCGCTTACTATCCTCACTTAAAGATTTCGAGGCTACATGCTTAATAAGTTCTTGGCTATCAAAACCGTATAAGCCTGTAAATATAAATATGCTACTTAGAAGACAACTTAACAACAATACATTGAGCTTCATTATAGTAAACCCTTTAAAAGTTCTAGTTTTTATCATTCGGCAATCGGTAACGCAAGGTAATTAGAATAATTATAGTTTTCTAGTTCTTCCTTCCACTCATTTATATAAATTAATCCGTCAGAGGTAATTCTAAAAACAGAGTAATTATAAGCTTGAAGTAAGTTATAAACCTCTCTCAACGTTGTTTTTGAATCTCTATAACAAGCTCCATACTCAAACTGTATAACACGAACAGCTTTGTTTTGTAAAAAAATTGAAGCACCTCTGATAACAGCAAGTTCATTGCCCTCCGTATCTATTTTTAGAAAATCTATATGCTTAAGGCCGAGCTGATTGGCTATGGAATCAATAGTATCCACCTGCACTTCTCTTATACTTGAAGAAAAAGAAAACTGCTCTGAAAGAATTGAGCGAAAATGTAGGCCACTTAAAACAGACATTTCTGGGCAAAAATAAAAGTTACTTACCTCCTTTTTAGAGCCTAGAGCTAAATTATATACATTCATCAGATGAGACGAAAACTGTCTGCTTAATTCTTCGGCATGTTCAGCTATCGGTTCAAAAGCATAAATTGTGATGTTCTTTTTTTCTGAAAAGGCTTGCCTGCTCCACTCTCCTTGAGCAGCACCTACATCAAACACTATACTATCATCCTTAAGAAAGTGGTTTAAGACTAAGTATTCGCCATTAGTTGTGGGTTCACAGTCGCTATATCCAACATCTCTCATAGAAATGCTATTTTTAAAGATCTTAATATCTTCGTTTAAGTCTTGACTTATACATCGAGCATGAGGACATAAAAGAATACTTATAAGCAAGAAAACATTAATCATTTTCTATCCTTTCTTGTCTTATTGAAAAATTACCAAATAATACTCTTTATAATCTAACACGAGCTAGCAGTTTCTCAATTGTTAGATTATACTACGGGGGCACTTATTAAGGGGAGCTCAGTAAGAATATGAAATTACATCGATTATTCTATTTTTTTAAAAGCATTTTAATCTGTATCTTATGTTTAACCATACCTTCTTTAGCAGTCGATAATAAAGAGCATCCCGTACTACTTATTAAAATACCTACTCGTGAGCGACCGCATAAACTTTTCAAGACCCTTGATACTTTGCAAAATTTATCTAGCAAAGAAAATCCTCTTCATTTTTTAATTACGTGCGATAGCGATGACATAAGCATGAATAATATCCACGTAATTAATCGCCTTAAGTCTTATCCCAACTTAAGCTTTAGCTTTAATAACAATTTATCTAAAGTTGAAGCTTATAATCGTGATCTGGAGCTTTACGACTTTGATATTCTTTTAGCCGCTTCGGACGACTTAGAACCGGTAGTTAAAAACTATGATAAAATTATAGTCGAGACTATGCTGAAAAATTTTCCCGATCTAGATGGTGTTTTAAACTTCAGCGACGGTCATGTAGGTGCTGCGTGCAATACGTACCCAATAGTAGGAAAAAACTTTTATAAGAAATTTAACTATCTTTATCACCCGAGTTATAAGTCTCTTTTTGCTAACGAAGAGCTCACGCTAGTCTCCCGCTTACTGGGTAAAGAATTCACAAGCAATACAGTTATTTTAAGACATAATCATCCTGTCTGGGGCCTTGGAGACTGGGATAATCTCTACTACAGGAATGAAGCACTTAAAGAACACGATAGAGCTATCTTTAAAGCTCGTCGCTCTGCCAATTTTTTTATACCAGCTTCACATTTAAATAGCACTAGCTCTACTGAAACACCGCTCTATTTTTGCACAGCAGCAGATAGTAAATATTTCAATATGCTCTTAATAGCCATTGGCAGTATTCATGCTACTAATTTTGCGCATCTTGGCGGTATTGCTGTTGCAAATATTGGTCTGACAGAAGAAGAGGTCAAGCTACTTAACACTATAGAAAAAGTAACAGTGCTTGAAGTAGAGCGCGTACACCCTGATATTATTAAACAAGTTACCGTAAACCAATACGCAAAGATGGTGCCTGGATGGTATGCATGGAAACCAGTAGTAATCAAGCAAGCACTTGAGCTTTTCCCTTACGTGCTTTGGATAGATTCAACAACCTTAATACTTAAGCCATTAGATAACTTATTTGAATACTTAAAAGCTGAAGGCAACTTTTTAGCTACAATTGGCGATGAAACTATTAATGGTCAACTGATGCATCCCGTCTCTTGGAGCGCTACGCAAAAAGTAGTCGATGCGTTTAATTTAAATAATCCCGAAAATAGTTGGATACTCTCACAAGAGCTCTTGCTTTCAACAACTTTTGGGGTAAGCAGGGAAGGCTCAGATAAAGTACTTACGCCACTTTACGAGCTGTCTAAAAAGTTAGATTTGTATGAAGATGATGGCACCACTCCCAATGGATTTGGCACCGGCAGGCATGATCAGACATTACTCAGTATACTTGCTTATAAAGAAAAGCTGTCCATTCTTAAGCAAGATTACACACAGCAGCTTCCCATGTATTTAACTCTTAGGGATCAAACAAAAGCTCCCTTATACATCACCTGGCACAATATTTACGTAAACGAGAAAACTTCGATTTTTAATGCACGAGGCAATGCTATACAGTATAGCCACTATGCAGAATCGATTATTTATAAAAATACATAATAACCTATACATAATAATATCGAGGAGTAGTATGAAGCACAAAAAAAACTCTTCCCATTTAAAGCAGTTATTTTTGCTGTTCTTTTCTTGCTTGCAGCTTAGTATACCAAGTATAGCTACAGATCTCGCCCAAAAGGAACTTGAGTTAGAAAATCATCAAGTCTGGTGGGGAAAAAATTTTAATGATCCATACTGGCTGGGGGGTATTCAAATGGCCTCACGCGCCAGCATGCGTCAACAAGTAAAAGCAAAGGGCTATACTTCTGTTTTAGATACCCCCTGCGCCTATTGCATTGATTTTGATGGGTTACAGGCCGAGGGCCTCTCTGTAAAATATTACGGGGTTGATATAACCAAAAAAATGACGGATGCTTGTTCTGCTCGGGGAATAGATGCACGTCAAGGCTCAATTGAACAAATACCACTTGAAGATTCTTCTGTTGATCTGGCTTATTCTCGTCATATATTAGAGCATCTGCCCTACTATGAAAATGCTATAAAAGACCTTGTACGCGTCGCACGCCAAGAAGTGTATATAGTTTTTTTTATAAAGCCTACTTATTCACCCGAAAATATACATCAAGATTTAGTTAATGGCGATCTGCTCTATCACAATAGATATGATAGAGGTAAGCTAGAACGATTTATCTATTCGCTTGACAAAGTAGATCATATCGAGTGGGAACAGATTGATAACGTTGAAGAGATATTACATATTTATCTTAAGCAGCTACCTGAAAACGCAAGCGCTCCAGAACTAATTAATTGTCCTGTAAAGCCGGTCGATTTTGATAAATCACTTGGTAAAGGACAAATAACTATAGGCGAAGATGGTTTAGCATACGACCTTTTTAATGACTGCTTATACACGGAAAAAGAAAATCAAAAATATGCTGGTATCTGGGACTGGGCAACAAAGCCTAAATCACCTTTCGAGTTTTACAGCTTTCTAAAAAAGCTTTACGAGAAAAACGCTCCCTGGGTTATTAAGCCATCACAGTCTTATAAAATTCCTCGCCATATTCATCAAATTTGGATACAGGGCGAGATGCCTGAACAGTACAAAAAATGGCAACAAACTTGGCAGGAACTCATGCCAGGGTGGAATTATACTCTTTGGACAGATAAAGAAATCCGGAAGTTACCACTAAAAAATCGAGCATTGTATGAGCAAGCTACTAATTATGGTGAAAAATCTGATATAGCACGGTATGAGATACTTAACTTATTTGGAGGCATGTATATTGATACAGACTTTGAATGCCTAAATCCAGAAATATTTGATTACCTCAATCGTTGCTACACGTTTTATACAGGATTGGCCCCACTTGATTGTGCTCATCTAGTATGCGCTAATGGACTCATAGCCTCAGCACCTGGCCATCCAATATTAAAAGAAATGATTGCAAGTCTCTCTGGATCTTATGATGAGCATACCCCTGTACATCTACGCGCAGGCCCTATTCCTTTTACTAAAGTCGTGTGGCGCTGTGCAGATCAAGCTGGTTACGATGATATTATTTTCCCGCCAAGTTATTTTTATCCTGTTGGCATGTTAAATGTGGTAGGTGGCTCGTATACTACACCTGCTCATTATTATCAGTTAATCAAGCCAGAAAGTATCGCTCTTCATTATTGGGGGAGAAGCTGGAGTAGTGCTCCACGCTATTATCCAGAGGCTTCGAGTGCTGCCGAAGAAAGTAGCCCCGAGGATTATCAAAAGACCGATAAGCAGTTTGTTATTATTGTAACAGCCCATAAAGCAAAGCACTGGTATAAAAGAAATTTAGACTCCGTTAAAGCACAGACTTACTCAAACTGGGAGTTAATTTATATAGCAGATGGAGACGACAGCTCAGATGGGACAGGGGACGCCGTTCAAGAGTATATAAAAGAAAATAACTTAGAATCAAAAATAACTCTTGTTTGTAATTCAACAAGAAAAGACAAGTTATGTAACATATATGACACTATACAGCAATGTGATAAACATAAGATTATTGTGATGCTTGATTATGATGATTGGTTATATGACAATAACGTCTTAGACTATTTAAATCAAGTATACAAAAAGCCTTATAAGGGCAACCAGGTATGGCTCACTTATGGTCAATATGCTTTCTGGCCAAATGGAGCAGCTGCAGGTCTTACTTCTGATGAAGGACTTTGCAGAGAAATTCCTGAAGATATAGTTAATTCTAATGGCTTTAGAAATTATGAGTTTGTAAGTTCTCACTTAAAAACATTTTACGCGGGACTCTTCCATAAAATCAAGCGCGAAGATCTTGTGTGGAAAGAATCGCTCTTTATTCCGTATATTGATGATGTTGCTTATATGATGTGCTTGCTTGAGTTAGCTGGCCATCACAGTCGTTTTATACCAAAAACACTATACGTTTACAATGCAGAAAGTAATAGTAACCACTTGAACGCTTGGCTTACAGCCACACTTGATGATCGAACATATCTTTATGAATTTATCAAGAACACACCAAGGTACACGCCTATAGCTTCACCATTCTAATAAACTATAAAGCAGCTCACTTAGCTTGATTTTAAGCTAAGTGAGCTGCTTTATTTAAAAATCTTTATAGAGCAAACTTGGTTGAGTGCCTGTATTGTTTTGATATTTATTGCTTTTATATTCAGTAAAATCGCCTTCAATAGCATGAAAAAATATTTGGCAAATTTCAACACTAGGGTATATTTTTACTGGTTGAACGCAAAACATCTCAAGTGTCCAATACCCCTTAAACCCAACATCACCAAATCCTGCCGTAATATGAATAAATAGCCCCAGCCTCCCAATTGAGGAACGCCCTTCAAGCATAGGTACTAAATTACGCGTAACGGTATACTCGAGAGTTCTTCCTAAATATAAAGTGTTAGGAGCTAGCACTAAGCCCTCTTCAGGGATAGTTATAAGCTTAGTTTTATGTGATTTTTTCATATCAAGCACGGGCTCGTCATAAAGCATAAGCTCGTTATGTAAGCGTAAGTTATAACTATTAGGATTGAGTTGTTTTTCATCAAAAGGGTCGATTAAGATATCGCTACCCAATCTCTTTTTTATCTCTATGCCTGAAATAATCATAGTAATATCTACTTTCTTTTACTTGTTTTCCAAAGCAGCTTTGACGAATCCTACAAAAAGCGGATGTGGTGCAAATGGTTTGCTTTTAAGCTCAGGATGAAACTGACAAGCAACAAAATAAGGATGATCGTTAAGCTCAATAATTTCTGGTAAATTATGTGCCTGATAAACACCAGTAATTAACATCCCTGCTTCTTCAAAGCGAGACGCATATAAAGGGTTAAACTCATAGCGATGCCGGTGACGCTCGGACACATACGGTGCTTGGTACAAGTCAGACACTTTACTGTTCTCTTTAAGCGCGCATAAATAAGCACCAAGGCGCATGGTACCGCCTTTTTTCTGAACATCTTTTTGCTCTACCATTAAATCAACCACAGGGAAGGGCGTTAATGGATTTACTTCTGTTGAATGTGCTTCAGCCATGTTCAGCACATTACGTGCAAACTCAACTACGGCAACCTGCATACCTAAACAGATACCAAAATAAGGGATTTTATGCTCACGCGCATAGCGAGCTGCTAAAATTTTACCTTCGATTCCTCGTTCCCCAAAGCCACCTGGCACTAAAATACCCTGTACGCCTGCAAGATAGTCACTCACATTGTTTTCTGTAACTTCTTCAGCGTTAACCCACTTAATATGCACTTTAGTTTTTGTTGGGATTTGAGCATGTATAAGTGATTCACATACACTTTTGTATGCATCAGGCAGCAAAACATGCTTACCCACTAACGCTATAGTAACGGAAGCTTCAAGACTAGATAGACTTGCAAGTAAATTTTTCCATTTTTCTAAATTGGGCTCTTGATAAGGTAATCCAAGATGACGTAAGAGCACCTCATCAACACGCTCTTGTTTGAAATGAAGGGGTACCTCGTAAATACTCGGCAAGTCAGGAGCAGATATAACGGAGTCTTCTTCTACATTAGTGAACAATGAAATTTTCTTTTTAATATCGACAGGCAATGGGATAGAAGCTCTACCAATGACAATATGTGGCTGAATTCCTAACGATTGCAACTCTTTTACTGAGTGTTGTGTTGGCTTAGTTTTGAGCTCTTCTGCAACTGCAATATAAGGTATATAGGTCAAATGCACGAAGGCACAGCGGACATTGGACCGCTGAAGTCCCATCTGACGTATTGTTTCAAGAAATGGTAAGCCTTCTATGTCACCAACTGTACCACCGATTTCTACAATAGTAATATCAGCACCTTGGCCAGCTTGGTAAATAAAATCTTTTATCTCTTGGGTAAAATGGGGAACGACTTGAACCGTGGCTCCCAAAAAAGCACCGCTACGCTCTTTTTCGAGCAATTGTGCATAGAGTTTGCCCGACGTTGCGCTATTACGTTTACTCAATACCGCATTCGTAAAGCGCTCATAATGTCCTAAATCTAAATCAGTCTCCGCACCATCATCAGTCACAAACACTTCTCCGTGCTGATAAGGGTTCATCGTGCCAGGATCTACGTTTAAATAGGGATCTAATTTTAAAAAATTAACACTATATCCCATGCCCTCAAGCAGAGCACCGATTCCACCAGCTGCGATTCCTTTACCAAGGGAAGAAAGCACTCCGCCAGTAATAAAAACAAATGTATACATGTGAAGTTTTCTCTATTCTTGCTTAAAGTTAAAAAGCTTAAAAGCCCATATTTATTAGTTAGTATATCTTAAACGAGAAAAAAAGTTGATTGTCCCATACCCAAGCTTGCTCACTTGTTTACCCATAAATTTAATTTTACATATTGCTTGCAGTTGAGTATTTTATGGTAGGTCAGTACATTTAGCATTGTTGCTTCACCAGTAAAGGTTTTACTATGCTTCTCTTTAATTTTTTGCTTACAAAGATAGTTTTTAAGGGTGCACTACGAGAGAAAAATAAGCATTTAAAAGTATATAACACGCTCTGCTTTCTATTATTTATGAGTACTTACTGCTCTAATAGTTCAGATGCCCCCTTCATGGAACCAATAAGAAAAGCCTCTATGATCATTTTCTCTTACGATCGTCCGGCACAACTTGCTGCTTTATTGGAATCTATACAAACTCATATAACAAACTTAAACGATATCTATATTATTTATAGGGCTTCTCAAGACTATGAGCAAGCCTACACTGAATGCTTTAATAGCTTTAAAGATCTTCAGCTTACTCTTATGAAGCAAGGGCCTAAGCCTAATGAAGATTTTAAGCCCTTGGTAATGCAAGCTTTAGCATCATGTAAAGAAGAGTATATGCTTTTTACCGTTGATGATTTACTTATAACAGACAAAATCAATCTATCGGAGTGCATTAATTTTATTATAAAATATCAAGCGTATGCGTTTTTTTTAAGGCTAGGTGAAAATATTACCGAATCTTTTATGATAGGAATACAAAACCCCATGCCATTAGAATCTTTATTGCTTGATGACAAGGTATATTTTTGGAAGTTTGAAAAAGGCTATGGTGAATGGGCATATCCACACTCAGTTGACGGAAATATTTATCCAACACGTTTTGTAATTGAATCATTACAAGAGTTTGATTTTGTATCTCCGAATACTCTTGAAGGAGCTTGGGCAGATCCAGGCAGGATACGACCATATCTAAAAGAATACGGTCTTTGCTATAGGGAATCAAAACTAATCAATATTCCCTTTAACGCAGTAAAAAATGATTGGCCGCTTTATTATCCTGTTGCCTCTATACCTACAATAGAACACTGCTTACAAAAATTCATTGAGGGCTACAGAGTCGATATTAACCCTTATTTTAGACTTAAAAACAAATCCCCACATGTCGATCCAAGAACAATAGAACTTTACTGGCGTAAAGAAGAAACAAACTAAAAAGAGGAAGTATGCTTAAATATAATTCTAAAAAACTTAAAACACTTAATTTTAGTATATGTGCTTTAAGTTTTTTTACTAATAACCACGCCCGTATGGATAAGCCTGAAATTATAAGCGAAAATGATAAGCAGTTCGTTATAGTTACTACAGCATTTAAAGCAAAAAAATGGTACCAGAAATGTCTTGATTCAGTTGTAAGCCAAACCTATCCTCACTGGGAGTTAATATATATAGCCGATGGCGATGGATTACCCCAATCAGATGGAACTGGCGATGCTGTTCAAGAGTACATAAAAGAAAACAACTTAGAATCAAAAATTACTCTTATTCGTAATGCTACAAGAAAAGATAAATTATGTAACGTATATGACGCTATACACATGTGCGATAAAAAAAAGATTGTTGTAATGCTCGATTACGACGATTGGTTTTACGACAATACTGTTTTAGAATACTTAAATCAAGTTTACCAGGAACCACATAAAGGTAATGACGTCTGGTTAACCTATGGTCAATGCATATTTTGGCCAAGCGGAGACATAGGGATTGCTCGAGAAATCCCCGAAGAAATAGTAAACACAAATAATTTTAGAAATTATGAGTTTGTAAGCTCTCATTTAAAAACATTTTATGCTGGACTCTTTCATAAAATAAAGCGTGAAGATCTTATCTGGAAAGACTCGTTATTTATTCCCTATATAGATGACGTCGCATTTATGCTCTATTTACTTGAATTGGCCGGTACGCATAGCCGCTTTATACCTCGCATACTTTACGTATTTAACCATGAAAGTGGTTGGAACCATGCAAACACGTGGCTATCTGCAACAGTGAATGATTTCCATCTTATGGATCAATTTATTAGAAGAAAACCCAAATACGAACCAGTTTTATCACCATTTTAAAATCATAAAAGTTATAATTGATTACTTTAATGGACAAAAAAAAAGCTCCAAGAAAAAATCTTGGAGCTTTTTTAATTTAAATCCTGGCACTACCTACTTTTCCAGCCCGTTACCAGGCAAGTATCATCGGCGTTGTAAGCTTAACTTCCGTATTCGGAATGGGAACGGGTGTAGCCTTACAACTGTACGCACCAGGAAAATTTCATAATTTACTGTGCTTTTGAAATATTTGTAGTTATACAAGACTTAGCGTGTTATCTCTAATTTGATATAAGTTTAATCAGTGATTAAAACGTTCGATCTATTAGTACTGGTTAGCTGAACATATTGCTATGCTTACACACCCAGCCTATCAACCTTGTAGTCTTCAAGGGATCTTATGTTTTGGATTACTCCATAAACTGGGGTATCTTATCTTGAGGCGAGTTTCCCGCTTAGATGCTTTCAGCGGTTATCTCTTATGAGCTTAGCTACCCAGCCTGCTTATGGTAAACAACTGGAACACCAGAGGCTCACTCATTCCGGTCCTCTCGTACTAGGAACAAGCCCTCTCAAATACCCTACGCCCACGACGGATAAGGACCGAACTGTCTTACGACGTTCTGAACCCAGATCACGTACCGCTTTAACTGGCGAACAGCCAGACCCTTGGGACCTTCTCCAGCCCCAGGATGCGATGATCCGACATCGAGGTGCCAAACCTCCTCGTCGATATGGACTCTCAGAGGAGATAAGCCTGTTATCCCCGGCGTACCTTTTATCCGTTGAGCAATGGCCCTTCCATTCAGAACCACTGGATCACTAACTCCTGCTTTCGCATCTGCTCGACCTGTATGTCTCGCAGTTAAGCTCCCTTGTGCGTTTACACTCAACCAGCGATTTCTATTCGCTTTGAGGGAACCTTTGAACACCTCCGTTACATTTTAGGAGGTGACCACCCCAGTCAAACTGCCCACCAGACAATGTCCTCCGCCCGGCTTACGGGTCGAAGTTAGATTTTCAAACAGATAAGGGCGGTATTTCAAGGTTGGCTCCATCGAAGCTAGCGCCTCGACTTCACAGCCTCCCGCCTATCCTACACATAGCGGTCCGAAAATCAATGTCAAGTTGCAGTAAAGGTGCACGGGGTCTTTCCGTCCAGTCGCGGGTAAGGGGCATTTTCACCCCTACTACAAATTCACTGAGTCTATCATCAAGACAGCGCCCAAGTCGTTACGCCATTCATGCGGGTCGGAACTTACCCGACAAGGGACTTCGCTACCTTAGGACCGTTATAGTTACGGCCGCCGTTTACTGGGGCTTCAATTCAATGCTTCGCCTTACGGCTGACATCTCCTATTAACCTTCCAGCACTGGGCAGGCGTCAGACTCTATACTTCCTCTTACGAGTTTGCAGAGCCCTGTGTTTTTGATAAACAGTCGCTTGGGCCTCTTTGTTGAAACCTGACCATGCTTCTTTGCTGATTACACAAATTACACTGCAGGCACCTCTTATCCCGAAGTTACGAGGCTAGTTTGCCGAGTTCCTTAATGATAGTTATCTCAACGCCTGAGCATTTTCAGCCCGTCTACCTGTGTCGGTTTGCGGTACGATCACCCTTAAAGCTCACTAGAGGATTTTCTGGGCAGCATGGGATTAGCTGAATACACTAAACCACTAGAGCTTAGCATACACGTCACATCTCAGAGTCTATGATCTAACGGATTTACCTATCAGATCCTCCTAAATGCTTAACTTGGCAAACCAAAAGCCAAGTCAGCCTACCCTTCTGCGTCCCCCCTTCGCTCAAACGCTTAAAGGTGGTACAGGAATATTAACCTGTTCTCCATCGCCTACTCCAATTGGCCTCGGCTTAGGTATCGACTAACCCTGAGTGGATAAACCTTTCTCACGGAAACCTTAGACTTACGGCGAATAGGAATTTCACCTATTTTTTCGTTACTTATACCGACATATTCACTTCTCTAGCCCATCACTCGTCTTTCCAGTCGAGCTCGTATCTGCTAGAGAACGCTCCCCTACCCCTGTATTTAAAAAATACAAGCCATAGCTTCGGTAATTCGTTTGAGCCCCGCTCTTTTTCAGCGCAACAAAACTTGACCAGTGAGCTATTACGCTTTCTTTAAAGGATGGCTGCTTCTAAGCCAACCTCCTGGCTGTCTAAGTATTGTTACTTCTTTTCACACTTAACGAATATTTAGGGACCTTAGCTGATGGTCTGGGCTGTTTCCCTCTCGACTATGAAGCTTATCCCCCACAGTCCGACTCCTGTTTTCAAAAGCTGCGGCATTCAGAGTTAGTAAAAGCCTGGTAAGCTTGCGCCCCCAAAGCTTAAACTGTGCTTTACCACCGCAACAAATCCAACAAGGCTATACCTCAATATATTTCGGGGAGAACCAGCTATTTCCTAGCTTGATTAGCCTTTCACTCCAACCCACACCTCATCCGAGCAGTTTTCAACCTACACCGGTTCGGGCCTCCATCTCATTTAACTGAGACTTTACCCTGGACATGGGTAGCTCGCTAGGTTTCGGGTCTATTACATATTACTAAACGCCCTATTAAGACTCGCTTTCGCTACGGCTCCGTTCTTTCAAAACTTAACCTTGCAATATAAAATAACTCGTCGGCTCATTATGCAAAAGGTACGTGGTTGCGCGTTCGTAAACAGCGCTTCCACCGCTTGTAGACAATCGGTTTCAGATTCTATTTCACTCCCCTCCCGGGGTTCTTTTCACCTTTCCCTCACGGTACTTGTTCACTATCGGTCACCAAGTAGTATTTAGCCTTACCCGATGGTCCGGGCAGATTCTCGCAGAATTTCACGTGCTCTACGATACTCGGAAGTAAAGACTCATAAAATATATAGATTTTAACTTACAGGGCTGTCACCTTCTTTGGCTGTCCTTTTCAGAACGATTCAAATTAAATATATATTATTATGCCAAGAACTGTATCTCTTAGACATCTCTATTCCACGACCCCCTTAATGCAACACATACAGGTTATTACACATTAAAGGTTTAGGCTATTCCCCTTTCGCTCACCACTACATAGGGAATCACTTTGTTTTCTTTTCCTAGCGTTACTTAGATGTTTCAGTTCACGCCGTTCGCTCTTTTATCCTATATATTCAGATAAAAGTGTCATGGTTTTTCCATGACGGGTTTCCCCATTCGGAAATCTTCGGATCACAGCTCGTTAGACAACTCCCCGAAGCTTATGGCAGCCTTCTACCTCCTTCATCGCCTCTTGGTACCAAGGCATCCACCGAAAGCCCTTTTCAATTAATCACTAAACTTACTCAAATTGAGATAACTCAGTAAATTTGTTTGGTACTTGCTACAACTACAAATATTTCAAAGAACACAAATTTTTATTTAATACTAGTATACACTATACAAAGACAAAATCAAATATATGGTGGAGATGATCGGATTCGAACCGATGACCTTCCGCTTGCAAAGCGGACGCTCTACCAACTGAGCTACACCCCCTTTACTTCAAGGAAGCCGGCCTTTTGGTGGGCCTAAGTCGACTTGAACGACTGACCTCCCCGTTATCAGCGGGGTGCTCTAACCACCTGAGCTATAGGCCCGCTTAGTAAAGCCTATATCTATCTATTTATTTATTTAAGGTCTATGATTTTGCGACGCTCTCGAAATTTAATTACACACCAAAGTGTAGATCTTTTACTCCCTCGAAAGGAGGTGATCCAGCCGCACGTTCTCGTACAGCTACCTTGTTACGACTTCACCCCAATCACTCTCCATACCTTCAGCACCCGCCTCCTGTTCGGTTAGCTAAGATGATTTTGGGTACAAACAGCTTTCGTGGTGTGACGGGCGGTGTGTACAAGGTCCGAGAACGTATTCACCGCATCGTTCTGATATGCGATTACTAGCGATTTCAGCTTCATGAGGTCGAATTGCAGACCTCAATCCGAACTTAGAGTAGCTTTCTGCGATTCGCTCATCTTTGCAGATTTGCAGCGCTCTGTACTACCCATTGTAACACGTGTGTCGCCCTGGACATAAGGACCATGCGGACTTGACGTCATCCCCACCTTCCTCCTGGTTTCCCAGGCAGTCCCACCAGAGTGCCTTCTTCACAGAAGTTGCAACTGATGGCAAGGGTTGCGCTCGTTAAAGGACTTAACCCAACATCTCACGACACGAGCTGACGACAGCCATGCAGCACCTGTGTATCTGTCTAGGCTTACGCCTAGAAAACTGTATTTCTACAGCGGTCACATACATGTCAAGCCCAGGTAAGGTTTCTCGCGTAGTATCGAATTAAACCACATGTTCCACCGCTTGTGCGGACCCCCGTCAATTCCTTTGAGTTTTAATCTTGCGACCGTACTCCCCAGGCGGATCACTTAACGCGTTAGCATCGACACTGATCTCGCAGAGCGAGACCAACGTCTAGTGATCATCGTTTACGGCGTGGACTACCAGGGTATCTAATCCTGTTTGCTCCCCACGCTTTCGTGCCTCAGCGTCAGAAATGGACCAAGAAGCTGCCTTCGCCATCGGTGTTCCTCTCGAGATCTACGCATTTTACCGCTACTCCGAGAATTCCACTTCTCTCTTCCATCCTCAAGCACG
>Ga0351964_1072_pt1 | contig 21242 bp, 15 predicted proteins | sample TotcelT113001N15_FD_205807 | JGI IMG/M metagenome (GOLD analysis project Ga0351964, IMG submission 205807) | Enriched cells from coal bed in the Powder River Basin, Montana, United States - Total cells T11 rep3 HSBNCT.T11.300.1.N15 ... | reverse complement strand
ATCTTCCTCAGGCAGGTGAGCTTTTCGAGATAATACCAGCTCAAGAATTTAAAAAACTACGCAATGTTTCGCAAGTTAAAGTACCAACAACTCAGGCAAGTCGCTCAACTGCGCACCATGAACAAGCTATTAATATAATTTTAAAAGCGGATAACGACTCGTCTCGCCAAGCGCTTCTTGACGCTCTTGAGAAGATTAACCAAAAAGCTTATCGACCATTGCACGTTATACAGGCGGGAATTGGCACTATCTCTGAAAGCGATGTCCAGCTTGCTCAAGATACACAGGCGATTATCTACACCCTTCATACAAAGTCTGATACTGCAGCTCTTTCGCTTGCTGTTAAGTATAGTGTCCCTATTAAGCATTTCGATATTATTTATAAATTTCTTGAAGATATTGAAATGGTTTCTCAGCAGGGTAGACCAGTAAAGAAAGTGCTTAAAAAGATGGGTGAAGCAACTGTGCTGAAAGTGTTTCCTATAAAAGGAATTGGAACTATAGCTGGTGCTCACGTCAAATCAGGCAAGCTCATAAAAGATGCTCCTGCTACTGTGTGGCGCGGAAAATATAAAGTTGGCGAAGGTGTTATCAAAAGTCTTCAGCGCGAGAAAAGACCTATCAAAGAAGCTACTATTGGTATAGAATGTGCTTTTATGCTCGATGGATTTCAGGATTGGCAGGTAGATGATAGAGTTGAATGCTATCAGGAAGTTCCCGAATAAGTAAATTAAGCAGGTGAGGCTTGCTTTTTATGGAGAAGTTATTACTGCAACTTTTGATTACAGGGCTGATGGCTTGTATTGCAGCGTTATTTCTGACACCCCTCTTTATACGTGTCGCCCTTGCTTTAAATCTTGTAGATAATCCAGATGGCAAACTTAAGCACCATAAGAAGCCAACGCCTTATTTGGGTGGATTAGCGGTTTATTGCAGCTTTTTAATAGCACTTATAGTATTCTTGCCTCTTTGTGGTACAACGTCTTATCTAATTCTTGGCACAACACTTTTGGTGTTATTAGGGCTAATAGACGATTGCTTCCCTCTTGAACCTTACCAAAAGTTTTTGGGTCAGGCCTTTGCAGCTTTGTGTTTTATAAGAGGGGGGCTTTATCTTAAAGAGACGTTTTTGCTTACCTATATGCAAACTACAGGATATTTTTTTTGGGTAAGCATTTCTACCTTTTGGATACTTTCTGTTATCAATGCCTTTAACTTGGTTGATGTTATGGATGGCCTGGCAGGCACATTAGCACTCACAAGCTCATGTGCTTTTCTACTATGTGCCTTAGCAGCGGGTAATTATATAACAGCTTTTTTGATAGCGGCGCTTATAGGTGCACTTATAGGTTTTATGCGCTTTAACCTTCCGCCAGCCTCAATTTACTTAGGGGATGCCGGATCTCTCTTTATAGGAGGAGTTATGAGCGTTATACCTTTTATGATCTCCTGGGGAACCTTTTCTTCTTTAGGATTTTTAGCACCGCCAATTATATTGGCGCTTCCATTGCTAGAAGGCTTTACGCTGATAGTAGTACGATTAATAAAAGGCATCCCCTTTTATAATGGCAGCAGAGATCACTTTTGTCATTACTTGATTGATCAAGGATGGTCCAAATATTCTATACTTGCCTATACCGTTTTAATTAATATGTACCTGTTTGCACTTGCTTATTTTTATTTAATTGGTGCGATACATCTTGCTGGACTTGTAGTAATTGCTATTGCTTTTGTAATAATTTGGTATCTGATTCTATTTCGTGCCCGTTCACCCTTCTCTTAAGCCGCTAAAAAACGCGTTGCGCTTATGTTGTTTTTTTGCAAAAGCAACATTTTTTTAGAAAAAAGCTTTATTTAAGCTGTTTTTTTGTTGTTGCTTTTGCAAGCAATTTTTTTGTATTGTTTTTTCGTGTGTATGAGTAAAAATAAAAGAGCCTCGATATTGGTATCTACCAATCTATGTAAACTCCTTAAGTGCATAGATAGTATTGGTTTAAAGGCGCTGCGTATAAAGTAATGGCTCAAACGGGTTTTTTAGATAAAAGATAAAAAAGATAAATTTTAAACCCATTTGAGCCATTACCCTTTAAGCAATTTTCTTAAAATCTTAATATTTTTCTCATACGAAGCCAAATCATCGCCATCGGAAGGTGTTTCAAGAATTTTAGGGATTTCTGTAAAGCGACGATCGTTCATAATGAGTCGAAATGGTTCGAGACCAAGCGCACCTTGTCCAATATGTTCATGTCTATCTACGCGCGAATCAAATGGTTTTTTAGAGTCGTTTAAATGAAAAGCGAGTAGATTGTCAACTCCGATAACTTTTTCAAATACTTGCCAGAAGAAATTATAAGAATCACTAGTTCCAAAAGTGTATCCTGCAGCAAATGCATGACAGGTATCAAAACAGAAGCCAACCTTTTTTTTATTATCTATTTTTTCACGTATTAAAGCGAGCTCTTCTAAAGTTCTACCCCTGCTTGATCCTTGTCCGGCCATATTTTCAAGAGCTATTGAAGTAATAAAATTTTCTGTTTTTTCAAAGGCGCGATTTATTCCTGTTGCTATAAGCTCTATTGCCTGATCAGGAGATCCCTGGGTTGATGACCCTGGGTGTAAAACAAATTTGGTGATGCCAAGCTCTTGGCATTGTTCTAAGTTATACAGTAAAAGCTCAAGCGATTTATTTCTTGTTTCCTCTTGGGACGATGCTAAATTAAGTAAATAGCTGGCATGTACAATCACCGAGCTACGTTGTATAGATGAAGCTTCAATAGTTTTATGAAACCTGTCGATGGAGTGCTTATCAGATGCTTTAGTTGCCCACTGTCGATTGCTATGAAGAAATATTTGAAATGCGGTGCAACCTATTGATTCAGCCCTTGTAACCGCTTTATCAAATCCTCCTACAATAGAGACGTGTGCGCCTAATAAATTTTTTTCCATAAAATATCTCACTTATAAGATTATGTTGACTATTTTTTAATGCTCAATTGACAAACAAATTAAAACCAGTACATTGAAAATAGTTTTCTTAGACTTTATCAAAAATAATATACGGACTTATTAGTATATAGGCAAAAAAGTAATCAAGCTTTTCTGTTAATCTCGAGGTTTTTCTTATGCAACCCTTTTCGCCCGTGCAGCTTATAGCATCCCTTTTTATTGCTTTGGGAATAAGCATCTCTCCTCATTTTTTATACGCAAAAGAACTTTCAACTGCTGCTAGTTCAGAGCGTGTTACTTTGCCTGGTGTTCTTCCAGGTGACAAAGCTGATTTAAAAATTGAAAACGATTCTGATCTTACAACATCGGAAAAAGATCATGCTTATTCTGTTCAAAAACCTGCTCGATTTAGTCCTGCAACTGAAGCAGCAGAGCCCCTTGTTAAGGAAAAACAAACTATACGCTGGGTTTTTGGTGACAGCATAGTTGAAGTCACTAATCGTCTAAGAATAGAAGGTCTCTATGGGGTTAACTTGCGTCTTTTAAATGATGCGAATAATGCCCGAGATCCTAAGCTTGATAAAATTATTTTTCCAGGTAGACACACCTTTGATTCTTGGTTCTTGTACTCTTATGGGTTTCCAAGTAAAGGTTACGACGTAGTTAAAGTGCGTTGTGGTGTACGTAATCGTGGTATCTGGGGCAACGAAATGTCCATCTTGCCAACCAGCCCTTCGAATATAAAACACGTAGATGCATTTTTGGTTGATCCAGGAAATGCTATTCCTCGCCATCTATTCTGGGCTCGTGAGTTGTGGATTGAAATGACCCTTAATGATATATTTGGGGTTGACTGGTGCACGCGTCATACATTTACCGCCGGTCTCTTTCCGTTTTCTCTAGGTCGTGGTATTGCTCTTGGTGATGCTTATGAAATTGATCCGGATTTTGTTGGTTTTTATACCACAAGTGGGATCGATCAATTTGCTCCTGGCTTTAAGCTTTCTGGTGAAATTTTACCAAAAGATGTATTGCGCTATGATCTGTATGTTGAGATCGCTGAAAATCAATCGGAATCGTTTGCTACAGTAAACCAGCCAATTAACAGTCAGAGATTTGGAAGGGCTCATAACCCAGCGCGTGGCTTTGGCATTCTAGATTATATATTAGCTGGTCGTTTAATGTGGAAGCCATACGACAAGGATGATTGCCGTGTATATCTTGAGCCATATGCTCTCTATGCAGAAGACCGTGAGCAGAAAATAGAATTTATCGGTGATGCTCGTTTCCATTTTGGCACGGTAGGTCTTGCTGGTGAATTTGAGTATGGTAATTGGGAAGGTGGCTTTGATACGGCGTTCCAAGTTGGTGGCAATCAAGAGGCATTTGGCTGGGATAGAAATATTATCACAGAAGAAAACAGAAATGGCTTCGATGCATTCGTGTATGACCATATTAAAGAATTACCAGCAGGAACAGAGCCAACCAGAGAAGCTTTAAGAGAAGCGCCTAATGTTCTTGTTACTAAAGAGACTAAAAAGATTGCTAACATAACCTCACGGGTTAACAATGAAGGCGAGCAATTTAATGGTAAATTTGTTGGCACTATAACACGAGATACTAAAACTTTTGATTTATATAATTCTATAAATCGTTTTACCGACCCATTCTGTAATAAAATACAGGGCGGAGCAATGTTCGTGTGCGATGCTGCGTATAATTTTGTACCATCCAAAGTAAAATTAGCAGCGACTGCTGGTTTTGCAACAGGAGACGAAGATCCTAATAAAGATCTAAATCGTATAAATGAAAGCACTCGAAATGGTCAATTTAAAGGATTTGTCGGCTTACAAGAGCTTTATTCGGGTAAACGCGTAAGAAGTCTCTTGGTGATGGCAGGACAGGGCCGCTTCCCGCGACCGCTTTCCATTCCGGATTTTGATGAAGTGAACCAGTTCCCTTCTAATGTAACAAGATTTAGCAACCTTGCTTTAGTTGGTGCCGGTGCACAATTTAGTCCTAAATTCTGCGAAGTGGTTTGGGATATTCGACCAAACGTACTGGCCTTCTGGGCTTACAAGGCACCACAATTTATTCAAAAAATAAGAGATGCTCAAAACAATGTTATTGAGCGCCGAAGAAGAACGGCTGATAATTATTTAGGAACCGAGCTTAATATTACGATTGAGGGAGAAGTTATCAAAGACCTTAAACTCTTTGTTAATGGCGCTCTCTTTATACCAGGCAGTTTCTATTCAGACTTAAGAGGTACGCCGTTAAGCAAAGATGAAAGAACGTTCCTGGAGAGCATTGGAACTCCTAATGAGGGTCTTGTAACTCGCGTTCCTACGCTCGGTGATGATCCTGCATATTTCTTGGGTGCTGGGCTTGAATATAAGTTCTAAAGCGCTGCTTTTAGTAAAGATCTTAAGGGAGTCGGTTTAATGCTGACTCCCTTAGTTTTTTGTTGAGAGCATGTTATACTCAATATAAGTAATTATTTTGTTTCTTAAAAATTTAGAAGTATTTGCAGGGGTATTAAAAGTATGGTTCCTGATTTTTTCAAGCGTACTTGTTTTTGTGCAGAGGTAAATCAACACCAGATAAACTCTGAAGTAACTGTATGTGGATGGGTACATCGTAGACGTGATCACGGCGGTTTGATTTTTGTTGACTTGCGTGATAGAAGTGGGGTTGTTCAGGTTGTATTCAGTAAGGACTTTTCAGAAGAAGCTTTTAAAGAGGCTCAAAGCTTGCGGTCTGAATTCGTAATTTCAATTACCGGCAAAGTCGTACCTCGTGCCTCAGGCACTATAAATCATGATCTACCAACAGGTGCTTTGGAGATACAAGCATACTCTCTTACTATTTTAAATAAAGCTAAAACACTGCCCTTTATGCTTGACGAAGCTCATAATGTTGACGAAGAGCTACGCTTACAATATAGATATTTAGATTTGAGACGTCCGGTTATGATTGAGCGCTTGCGTATGCGCCATGAAATTATTTTTGCTATGCGTGAGTTTTTGCATAACGAGCAATTCTATGAAATAGAAACTCCTGTTTTAACTAAAAATACAGCTGAAGGTGCGCGCGAATTTCTCGTTCCTTCACGTAGTATACCAGGCTCATTTTATGCTTTACCTCAATCACCACAGCTTTATAAACAAATTCTTATGGCGGGTGGGTTAGAGCGTTATTTTCAGGTAGCTCGTTGTTTTAGAGACGAAGATTTGAGAGCAGATCGTCAACCAGAGTTTACACAGCTGGATATCGAGATGTCCTTTATTAAAGAGGCGGATATTCAATCGCTTATCGAACGCTTATTTGAATACATATTCAAAAAACTTTTTGGGATATCTTTACAGTTACCATTGTCACGCATGCACTACGATTTTGCGTTTCAGCATTATGGTTCTGATAAACCCGATGTTCGGTTTGATTTAACTATCACTGACATAACAGATGTTTTTAGTGACACACAACTTGGCTTTTTAAGGACTGTGATTGATAAAAGGGGTAAAATTGGTGCTTTGCATGTGCAAGATTACTCTTTTACTCGCTCAGAACTTGAGCACTGGGTAGAAAAAGCACTTAAAAATGGTGCAAAGGGACTTCTTTGGTTACGTGTTAACGAACACAATCAAATAGAAGCGCCTGTCGCTAAATTCTTGCCAGAAGACTTTTTATCACGTCTTAAAACATACTTTCCTGGGCTTATGCCAGGTGATACACTCTTTATTGTTGCTGGAAATTATAAAGACGCCTGGACGCAACTCGGTCGCCTAAGGCTACAACTAGGACATGCCCTTAATCTAATACCTCAAGATCAATTAGCTCTTTTGTGGGTTACTGACTTTCCATTATTAGAGTGGGATGAAGAAAGTAAACGCTGGAGTTCAGCGCATCATCCATTTACTGCGCCTCAAGAAGGCTGGCAAGCGCAAGCTTCGCCAGGGGATATTAAAGCGCGCTCATACGATATTGTTTTGAATGGCGTTGAGATTGGTGGCGGTTCTATCCGTATTCATACACCCGAACTTCAAAAGCAAATATTTGAATTTCTTGGTTTTGATGAAGCGACTATGCGTTCACATTTTGGATTCTTGTTTGAAGCACAAGAGCTTGGCTTTCCGCCGCATGGTGGCATAGCGCTTGGAATAGATCGTTTGGTGATGCTCTTGTTGAAGTGCGCATCGATTCGAGATGTTATAGCGTTTCCTAAAACACAGAGTGGTTTTGATCCGATGATGCATGCGCCGGCGCCAGTCGAGCCATCAAAATTACTTGATTATCGCTTGGCTATAATCAAGCCACCTAAAAATTAATTCCCCAAAAATTGTTTACAATAAAAAAGAGCAGCTCTTTGACGGAGCTGCTCTTTTTTATAAGTTTCTAAAACTAATTTATTCTTATCTCTCAGAAAGAGCACGAAGCATCCATGCTGCTTTCTCATGTTTTTCCATGAGGTCAGTCAAGAAATTATTAGTCCCAGCATCGGTATCGGCAGTTTTCTTAACTGCAACGCGCACATTGCGAATAATTGCTTCATGGCTATCAAGGAGACGTTTTACCATGGTGCGCGGGTCAGGTATATTGTCGCCATCTTCCCCTATAGTAGCAGCTTTGACAAACTCTGCCTTAGTACCAAGAGCTATTCCGCCAAGAGTGGCTACGCGTTCAGCAACATCATCGATGAAATCAAATATTTTTTCATAACCAGGTAAGCCATTTTTGAATAATTGATGGTAATCGTTAAATTGTGGGCCTACCAAATTCCAGTGGTAATTAAGTGTTTGCTGATAAAGAATGTTTTCATCAGCGAGAATAGTATTAAGCAATCTTATTGATTCTAATCTATCTTCTTTAGAAATCCCAATTGCTGGTTCTATAGGGTGTTCTATGCCCATGTGCTTTTTATGCATGATTATTTCTCCAAGTTCTATAGCGTTTGCATAAACATTTACATTAAGTAAAACTAATAAAATAGTAGTACTTGTTTGCATTGCTCTATATAGCATAACATTCCTTTTTTTAATTAAAAAGCAGTTGTTGCGTCTCTGTTCCTCGTTTGCTCTATACTATAAAAGAACAATTTAGATTTGTGTATAGTTTTTATTAGAAAATTTTTTAAGTGTCGTGTAACCGTAAAAAAAAGGGGGGGGTTATGTGCTTTAAAGACTACATTCTTTTAAGTATATTTTTATTACTTAGTGCAAGTTGTATGCAAGGCTTTTCTAAAGATCTAGAAAAAAACAACTTAAAGCTAGAGCCTGCGGAGCTTTGTGGTCACTTTTATAACAAGACTTATGAATTTGAAAATCAGGTATATCAAATGTGTGGCCAGTCTTGCGATACGCTTCTTAAGAAACGTACCGTATTAGATACATTCTTGAATTCTATTTATTTTACTTATTTATTGGCTAAATTAGCCTTAGTTACAGGAGTTACGGTTGGAATATATTCCTGCTGGGCAAATGAGTATTTACAATATCCTCGCAACTTGATTCCTTGGGGCATGTCGCTTACAGGTTTTTTAGCGGCACAGTTTATGAGTAATCCTTCGGCATTGTGTGCCTTTACTTGCCAAGAGATGCGCGAATACCAAGTGCTCTTTAAAACAGTATTTAATACAACAGAGAATTGCATAAGTGCAGAAGTTTAATTTTATTAAGTTTATAAAAAACAAGAGGGTTTGCTACAAGCCCTCTTCACTTAAGAATTCACTAATGCGTTTTTCAGGTGCGCCTTCTAACCGCTTTTGCTTTTCTATATCACCCAGATAAATTTCTGTTGTTCCGGGATTAGTATGCCGCATAGCAAGTTGCACTTCATAGAGTGAAGCTCCTGCTTTAATAGATAAAACACCAAACGTGTGGCGTAAGCTATGTGCAGTGACGCGCCTGCTATCTATTCCTGCTGCACGTAAATAGCTTTTAATAATACGTGAAAGTGAATGTGTAGTGAGACGTTTACCAGTATTTCTATCGCTTAATGATGCAAAAAGCGGTGCGTTGCCAGCGCGTACTTTTCTACTCTTTAGATATTCTCGCAAGGGCTTTAAAACTTCTGGTGTAAGTACTACGCACTCATCTTTGCCATCTCTTCCTTTGCCTCGAACCCATAAAAGCGTATCATCGCCTTGCGTATCTAAGTCTTGGTAGTCTGCGCGTACGACCTCAATAAGTCGTAAACCTGTTCTAATCAACAAATTAATAAGCGCGTAATCTCTTAGCCCCTGAGAAGTTTTTTTATCGATGGTGGTCAGAATTTTTTTAATATGCGCTATCGTGAGCGCATCTTTCTGGTGATGTTTGACTGCGCGTCGTGCGCCTTTAATCCCCTTGGCGATATTTGGGTATAACTTTAACCCTTCAGCCCACTCAAAAAACTTTCGTACAGCAACGAGATAGCTTGCTCGTGTAGATGGGCGCAAACCCTTAAAATCAAGTTCTTCTTTGTATTTTAAAATTGTCTCACGCGTTGGCTCTTTTATTTTTTGCTCAATAAACCAAGCAAAAAACTGTTTAATCGCGTTTTTGTAGGTGATTCTTGAACCGCGTGTTACGTCTTGTGTTGCGACAAATTTTTCGATTAAATCTAAAAAAAATTCTTGCTGAGCTTGCTTATTCGCTTTTAATTCTGTAGAGCGTTTTGCTGGCGTGCTTGGTTTCATGCCGTAAGCCCTTTGTAATGAGTTAATTCTTTAAAAATTAGTATAAAAACACGCGATTTTATAAGCAAGTGCTCAATAAAAAAGCGTAGTTGTTCCTAAAAACAAACCACGCTTTTTTATCAAAATATTTATTGGCTAATGCACAGAAAGCGTTTTATTCTGCTATTTGCCTGCAAGGAAGTAATTCGCACTCAGGTCTTGAACGGCCAACCCATTCATAGCCCAAAACGCGTCCGCGTCCATCAACACAAAACTCAAACGCATTTTTTTGAGCTTCTGATAGCGAATTACCTTCGCCTCTAAATATTCTCCAAGGACTACCTTCATGCATAAAAGCTGCTTCGCAAATATAGTGAGGATGCTTTTGCTGTGCTATTTGCCTCAAGAGATCTTTTAGTGTTTCATAGCTTTCTTCTAACTGCTTGAGGCGTGCTATAGATTGCTCTGACTGGCTTTGATTATGAGCATATTCTACTGCAGAACATTCTTTTATTTTGCATCGAGCACCCTTGCCTTTGAGAGCCCCCGTGAGGTCTAAATTGCATCGTGAGCGAGCATTGTCTTCTGCTTTGCTTACCGTTTCGCTTTCTGCTCGATAGGTGTCATAGACATTAGTGACATAGCTAGTTTGGGCCTTATTAAGCTCTTCGTTTTCCATATTTGCAATACATTGATAAATTTTTTTAGGAGAAGTTGAAGCTTGCTTTATGAGATTAATAGTCTCTTCTAAAGCTTTAATGCGTGCTTCTAATTTATCGACTTGATTCTGTGAAGAAGTACAAGTGAAATCGTTACTTGCAGCACAAGACCACATTGAAAAGCTGAAAGCTAATAATAAAATTAATTTTTTCATGAGTTTTCTCCTATTTATTTACTCAAATATTTCTTAAGCAACTCGTTAATAATCTGTGGGTTGCCTTTGCCTTTGGTTTTCGTCATAGCTTGACCTACGAAGAAGCCGAATAGCCTATCACGCCCTGCTTTGTATTCCGCTGCTTCTTGAGGGTTCGCTTCTACTATAGCTTTTACTATTGCTTCAAGTTCTTCGCTTGAGCCTACTTGCTCGAGTCCCTTTTGTTTTACAATTTCTTGAGCAGAGGCACCAGTTTTAGATATTTCTTCAAAGACTTCTTGTGCAGCGCGATTATTAATAATACCTGTTTCTAAAAGAGTTATAAGCTCAGCAAGTCTTTCAGGTGTTACTTTAAGCTCATTAAGCGCTACTTTTTGGTCTTTCACAAGCTTCATGATATCGCGCAATATCCAATTGATGAGCTGCTTGCTTTTAGTTTTTTGAGCTGCTTTTTCAAAATAATCTGTGAGCTCTTGATCGTTGATTAAGATATCTGCTTCGTAAGTATTTAAGTTATAATCTTTTTGTAGGCGCTCAAACTTTTCGCTTGGCAACTCTGGCATGCGGGACTTAATAGCATTAATGTGCTCTTGAGTTATAACAACCAACGGCAAGTCGGGATCTGGAAAATAACGATAATCTGCCGCTTCTTCTTTGGTTCGCAAAGTAACGGTTTTATGTTCTTTAGTGTCCCATGAGCGTGTCTCTTGCCGAACCTCTTGACCGCTTTCTAAAAGCGCTATCTGGCGAGCAACTTCGTATTCTACTGCGTCACCTATAAACTTAAACGAGTTAATGTTTTTAAGCTCACACCTTGTTCCTAACTTTTCTTGGCCTTTCTTGCGAACTGATACGTTAGTATCTGCACGCAGAGCGCCTTCTTCCATGTTTCCGGTATTAATACCTAAATACATAACTATAGCGCGAAGCGTCTTAAGATAAGCCTTTGCTTCAAAAGAACTAGAAATATCAGGATGGGTTACTATTTCTAAGAGTGGGGTTCCAGCGCGATTTAAGTCTACAAAGCTTTCATTGCTTTGAGGTGCATGAATATTCTTGCCAGCATCTTCTTCTATATGTATACGCATAATACGTACTTTTTTAGGAGCCCCATCTTCTTTATAGATAGTAATATAACCCTCTGAGCAGATAGGCTTGTCGCTTTGAGTGATTTGGTAGTTTTTTGGTAGATCCGGATAAAAATAATGTTTACGTGCAAACTCGCTTTGAGTATTAATGGTGCAGTTAGTTGCTAGCCCTGCCATTACAGCGCTGTTAATTACTTCTTCGTTAAGAACAGGTAATACCCCCGGATGGCCTGCGCATACAGGGCAAATATTTCTATTGGGCTCTGATGAAGCGCAATTTGGGCTTGTGCAAAAGATTTTGCTCTGTGTTTTAAGTTGTACGTGAACTTCTATGCCGATAGTGATTTCGTATTCAGGGATATACTCAGTATGGTTCATAATTTTATACTATTCAGTGAGAAATTTAAATATGAGAAGTATTTTTGCTTATCGTACCACAAGATGGCTTTTTGGAATAGTTTTTCCAGTAACGTACTATTCAACAACTTAATGCCTCTTATAGTATTGTTCTACTTTATTAGAAGTTGTATACTCTATATATACTCTATTTATATTGAATTTAGTTGTGATTTCTTTCTCATATGTCTTTAAATAACGGTTTAGAGGGCTCTTAATACAGGGCTTAGGCTTTATATATGAATATACAGACTTTTTTTGGTTTGATCTTTAGTTTTTTTTATATCTTTAACGTTTTTGGTAAAAATTGTCCTATAGTAGAACCGTATGCCAATACTTGCACAGAGTGCGTAGCAACTGTAGGCAAAAATGATACGCATGCCAGTTTTATAACTGCAAAGAAAAATCCCTATGCGGGTAAAAGAATTTTTATAGCCTGGAGTAAGGGAGGAGGGGCCCATGAATCTATGTATCGAGCGCTTGACTGCTATTTAAAAGAGCAATGCTCGGTTACAGCTTTTAACCCTATCCAAGACGTTTTACATTCGCTTGATCCTGTTCGTACTTTTACTTTTCAGCGCTATAATGGCGAAGATGTCTATAATTACTTGCTTGTGCGCAATATGCCTCGCGTGATTAATACGTTTGTTTCATGGGGTATTGGGTCTATGCGCCGACAACACCCCATGATGGTACGCCTTTTAAGAGAATATTTTAAAAGCCAAAAACCGGAATTGGTCATATCGGTTGTGCCGGTGCTTAATTCGGCATTAGCTGAAGCGTGTGAGCTGGAAAAAATACCATTTCTATTAATAGCTCCAGATTTGAATATTACTAGCTACTTTATTAAAGATACTAAAAAATCCTGGCAACATGTATATTGTACGTTGCCTTTTAATGATGATCTTGGCTGGCATTCTATAAGACAAGCAGGTGTTAACCCCCATCTTTTTGTAGCTGCAGGTTTTCCACTTAAAGAAAGCTTTTTCGCTCCAAAAGATCTTAAAAGCATCAGAAAAGATTTTAACGTACCAGACAATAAACCTGTTGTTATGATGCTTATGGGTGGAGCAGGATCGCTTAAGCTGATATCTTATATAAAATATATAGCAAGATTGCCATTGCCCTTACATTTGATTATTTGTATGGGACGTGGTAAAAGCGTACGGTTGCAGGCTAAAATAAAAGCGCTGCGTCTTCCTTCGCATATTACCTTCTCTGCTATAGGATTTACCGATCGTATAGCAGATCTTATGGCTGTATCAGATGTGCTTATTAGCAAAACAGGTCCGACAAGTTTGTGCGAAGCTATCCAAATGCGCTTACCGCTTATTCTTGACTGTACGTCTTGTTTGCTTGATTGGGAGAAGCTGCATCCTGAATTTGTCAAAAAACATGATCTTGGCATAGTTCTTACAAGTTTTAAACATCTAGAGAAGGCCTTGCATAAGACGATTTTTGATAAAGAATATCGAAAAAGGGTGAAAAGCAATATGGAGCGCTATAGCAACGATAAGTTTTATGAGATGCTTGACGAGCTTTTAGCACATATCTTCCGTCAACATACACCCTGTACCTGTTAGCATAAAAAATAGCGACCAAAATAGCTTATGCAAGTTTTGGTCGCTGAAAAAGCTAAAAGCTATGAAAAGGCTAACCTGTAGTTATGGTATACGTTGCGCGGCTTATTTGCTCATGTGTGACAAGAATAATTTTGCATCTATAGAGCTTTTCAAGCTGTAAAATAGAATTATACTCGGTTGAGGTTATATATTCCAGCACACTTGGATGAATGGTTACTGTTATGCTGCCGCCAGATCTTTTTCTTTCAAGTTCCGTTCTAAGTGCTCGTAGTATAGCAAAAGCTTCTGTTTGAGCAGAGTTTATACTACCCATGCCATGACACGTTTGACACGTTTGCATCATTTGCTGTATGAGCGTTTTGCCCGAGCGCTTGCGGGTCATTTGCACCAAGCCAAATTCTGAAACTTTAAGAACAACCGACTGAAACTTATCAAGTTCTTTAAGGGTTTTTTCAAGAAACTTATATAACCTTTGACGATGGGCTGCCGAAGCCATATCGATAAAATCGATAACGATCAACCCCCCAATGTTGCGTAACCGCAACTGACGAACTACTTCTTCTGCTGCCTCTAAATTTGTTTTAAGAATAGTGTCTTCAAGTCTTGATTGCCCTATATAGCGTCCGGTATTAACATCAATAACGGTCATCGCCTCGGTTGTTTCAATAATAAGTGAGCCGCCGGACTTAAGATATACTTTCTTTTCAAGAGCCTGGGTAATTTGGCGCTCTAAGTTATATTTTTCAAAAAGAGCTGGAGGCCCCTCATAAAAAACTACTTTATGTCCATGTTCTGGAGCTATGTGTTTTATGAATTTATAAATTTTATTTTGCATCTCAGGCGTATCGCAAACTACCATTTCCACGTCATTATCTAGATAGTCACGAATAATCTGCAAAGTTAAATCTATATCTTCGTAGAGCTTTTCATGTGGCTTGGATTCTCGGTAGCGCTGCATAATAACTTCCCAGGTATCAAGCAGATACGAAAGGTCTTGAATTATCTCTCGCTCATCTTTACCAGACGAGCTTGTTCTGATAATTGCTCCCATTCCCTCAGGCAAACCCTTTACCACAAGATCTCTTAATCTTTGGCGCTCTTCCCGATCTTCGATTTTTTTAGAAATACCAATGCGAGGTATATTAGGCATTAAAACAAGAAACCTACCAGGTAACGTAAAACAGGTAGTAAGCTTAGCCCCTTTTTTATAGACAGGCTCTTTACTTACCTGTACAAGGATCGGCTCGCCTTCTTTAAGTATCTTGCTAATATCAATCTCGTGCTTGTGAGCAGACTCTCCCTTTTCAGAGTGTTTTTCAACATGTTCTGTTTCTTCAAGCTCTTCAAGCTGCTCGCTCATGCGTTTGATAGCAAGCTCTCGGTCAATTTCAGATATATGCAAAAAACCTGCTTTTTCTTGACCTATGTTTACAAATGCTGTTTGTATACCGGGCAAGACTTTAGACACAATGCCCTTAAAATACGATCTTTCAAGGTTTTGGCTTGCGTGGGTTCTAAAGTAAATATTTTCAAGCCGGTCTTGATCAGTGATGGCAATTCTTGTTTGCCAAGTACTTTCGTTTATTAAAATCTTTTTCATGCGCGTAGCCCGCTTTTATCGCTATTTTGTCACACTATTTTATAAATTTTACTCAATTAAGTACCCTTAATGTACTAGCTTCTTGAGGGGATGGTAATCCTTCTACTTATAAGCATACCTCATCTAAATAATAATAAGTAGAAAATTAGAAAAATTTGTGGTACAGTTCAACAAAGTAATGTTTTTATAAAGTCCTTACTCTATAAGAGAAAACAATGAATACGAATAAAACTACTCTTCTTGTTACTATGCTTCTGGTGGCTCTGCCAGCTTGTGATTCTGTGCGTAGAAAAACAACCGTTCCTGTCGAACCTGTTTTCTGTGCTCAGCGTACATGCCCTGTAAATACCGAGTTTATCGAAGAGTCAAGTGAGTCTTCGGTTTGCATAAAGCCTGACAATCGTCTTATCGTTGACGAAGATCTCGAAGGATTTGTGCTTGAAGAAGAAGGAGCTAATCCCTTCACGTCACCTGCAGAATCTTCCGAGTCTCGAGATGTAGCACTAGTAAAACCAGAAACTGCTATTGACGATTCTTGGATTGATCAGCGCCTTGAGCAAATGCAAGAACACGGTCTTAAAACGATTTACTTTGGCTTCAATGACTACGTTATCCGTCCAGATCAAGAAGCAATGCTAGAGTACAATGCTCGTAAAGTTGCTGATCTTGCCCGGAAAGGCCGTACCATAGTAGTTGAAGGCCATGCGTGCAGCTTTGCTGGATCTGCAGTTTATAACATGATGCTTTCCGAGAAACGTGCAACAGGCGTAGCTCAATATCTTATGGAAAAAGGTATTCCAAAAGAGCAGCTTAAGATCGTAGGCCGCGGTAGCGAAATGTGTATTGTGCCAGAAGGTGACATGGATCAACAAGCGCCTAACCGTCGCGTTGAAATTTATGCTCTTAATGAAGAAGCAAATCCTACGGCTTAAATTTAGTACTATAAAAAACTAGTAGTGTAAAAACGGGTGGCTAATAACTACCCGTTTTTTTATTTGCCTACACAAAATTCTCTAAATACCTGATCAAGAGCTGCTTGGCTTATACTTTTTCCAGTGAGACCTGTAAGTTGCTCAAGGGCCTCTCTCAGATGAAAAGACACAAGCTCATAAGATATGCTTGAAGCTGTCAAAAGAGTATTGGCAATTGTATTCAAAAGTTGTTCTACTTCAGTTAATGTTCTAAATTGGCGCTCGTTAAGCAAAAATGGCGTTTCTTGTTTCTTAAAGAGAGTATCTAATTTTTGCGCGATTTCTTCTTTAAGCATGTCAGGCAAATCGCTAGCAGTAACCTGGATTGGTTTTGTTTTTAGCTTATTAATTTCTACTTGAGCGAAATGATGAGCATGTTCAGGTAAATCGCTTTTACTTTGTACCAATACTATTTTATTTTCATAGCGCTCATATAGCTGCTTATAAACACTTAGTTCTTCTTCGGTAAGTGCGCGGCTGCCATCAAAAACCAGTAAGATCATATCTGCTAACTGAGCTTGATCAAAGGAACGCTTTATTCCCTCTTGCTCGACAATATCATCGGTAATTCGTATACCTGCAGTATCAATAAGAGTTATACGTATACCATTAAGAATAAATCCTGCTTCTATGCTATCTCTCGTAGTTCCAGCAACTGGTGTTACAATTGCTCGCTGTTGACCAAGAAGCATATTAAAAATTGAAGATTTGCCAGCATTGACCGATCCTATAAGTGCTATGCGTACGCCCTCTCGTATATGACGATGAATGTCGTATGTCCCTTTGTGAAAAGCGATGCGTTCTAGTAATTTTTCCAAATGTTCTCTGATTTGAATGCCGAATTCAAGCTCTTCATCAAGAAACTCAAAGCTTGCTTCACACCAAGCAAGTGCGCGTAAAAGCTGTTGTTCTAGTTCGTGAATCCAATGGGACAAAGTCCCTTCTAGCTGTGAAAGAGATTTTTTGAGCGCAAGTTGCGTTTGAGCATGAATAAGATCATTAAGCGCTTCTGCTTGTACAAGATCAAGTTTGCCGTTAACAAATGCTTGTTCAGTAAACTCTCCTTGCTTTGCAATACGTGCACCATGAAAGAGCGCTTCATGTATAATAGCTTCGATAATAAATTGATTGTTGTGGCAAGTTATTTCCACTACATGCTCACCTGTAAATGTGCGCGGAGCATGCATTATTGAAAATATAACCTGATCAATTTTGGTATTATTTCTGTCTAATACCCACCCAAAATGGAGCGTGTGACTTGCAGCATCTAAAAGCTTTTTCTGCCCAGGCAATCGAGCAAGTGAATCTGCCACTACCAGTGCCTCAGGGCCGGACAAACGAATTACAGCAAGAGCACCGCTTCCTTGAGGAGTGGAATGGGCAATAATAGTGTTAATAGTCTTCATGAGTGCTATACGAGTGCTATTTAGAACTTTACTATTTATTTATTGCTTATAGCAGTATAGAATTAACTACCTATATATATTTATAAGATAAATACACTTTCGCCTTCTGGAGTGATAACAATTTTATGTTGTTTAAACCCAGTCTTAAATTTTTGCCTTAAAGCGTCCATAAGTAAATGGGATATGCTTGCTAGAATTTTTCTTTCTTTGGCGCTTTCCATATGCAAATATTCAGGAGCTTTGCATTTCATAGTTATATGCATGATTGGCGTAGAAGCGCTAATTGCTATATGTATGTGGGTGCAGTCCATGCTCTCAAGTGTTGACTGTAACCAATCCTGCGTATAGCGTGTTGTGGTGTCGCTCCATAAAAGTTTTATTTCTTTTTTAGGATTAACTTTTGCAACAGGCAATTCGCTTTCTACCACTGAAACTGTGGGCTTTTCGTGTCTATTGCTTGAATTGCTATGGGTATTAAGTGATGCAGGCGAGACTGTTTTGGCTCCGGGCTGTTCATATGAATGCTGTGAAGGTTGCGCTGTCTGGCTTGGCGATTGAGATTGTGCAGGGACCCTTTTTTGCCTAGTGTTTGCACTGCTTGACTCCCTTGGTTCTCTTTTGAAGTGATCTTTATTCGCATCTCGATGACTATCACGATACGAATCGCGCTGGGATTCTCGTCCTTGATCTCGCGAAGGGCTTATAGAGCTAGCTCTAGGGACTCCTTGTGCAACCCCACCATGATCAAAAAAAAGAGCAACTTTTGCAGAACGTGTAGTAAATCCCAAAAAATTTTTTTGAGGCTCTTCAAGTATTTTTACTGAAAACTCTTGGGGTTGACCAGCTTTTACCCACGCTTGTTCTATTGCCTTTGCAATAGATGAAGCTTCATGCATAACAGATTTCATATCTGATTACCTAACCTTATTGCTGACTTGGTTGCTCTAAATTACTGTACTTGTGTACAACTACATATTTCTTTAAATAATGTGTTATACTGTTATTACAAAAGTGAGACTTTGCCTGAGAAGAAAGGAGCATTTTTTTTAGAATAAATATTAGAATCTAGAGCTATCTGGAGCGGGAAACGGGACTCGAACCCGCGACCTTTGCCATGGCAAGGCAACGCTCTACCAACTGAGCTATTCCCGCATTGTTATCATTTAACATAGCATACCTTAGGCTTTTGTCAACAAGCTTTTTTCAGTTTTTTCTGAACTTAAGATTTAATTAAATAACTATTTAAACCGAGGTTAATTTTCTATGTTTGCCTATATCTCTGGTTCAATAAAAGATGTCAATGGCATACGACTTACCGTTTTACCAAAGGGCTTGGAAGGTCTTGGTTTTGAGATACAGGTGCCAGAAGAATATTGCTTTGTAGCAGGACAGCAATGTGCCTTAGAACTTTATACTCATACAACTCAAGAGCAAGGTTCAGTGATATACGGCTTTAAAACCGGGGAAGAAAAACAACTGTTTCAGTTAATTCTAGGTTGTAGCGGCTTTGGGCCCAAGGCCGCCTTATCACTTATTGGTGCCTTCTCACCATCAAATTTTGCTGCTGCAATTTTGGCGTCAGATATCAAACTACTTAGTAAAGTTGAAGGCGTTGCCGCTCGTAAAGCTGAAAGTCTTGTTATGCAACTTAAGGATAAAATTAAGAAGATAAGTTTTAACAGTGAGTTGTCTAGCTCTGAAGCGCCAGCGCTTACGATTAAAAAGCTTAACGAGGTTTTATGCTCACTTGGATACGGTCGATCTGAGATAACTCTAGCTTTTGAACATTTAAGAAGTCAGCAGCTATTAAGTCGACCTTTTGATGAGCTTATTCGAACCTCGTTAAGCTTTTTAGTCAAAAAATAATTTTTTTAGAACTATGTGCTTAATGTTTTATCTAAAGCGGGTGCTTTTTTGATAATAGTTTTGAATTCCGCTTCTGCAAATAGAGGTGTTCTTTTTTCCTCTAAACCTAGCTGAATAATAAGATCTATGAAATCCATAGGCTTAAGGCCAATCTCAGCTGCTTGATGAAAGATGCAAGTAGCAGGTGTCAATCCAGGAAGAGTATTTACTTCAAGTATTATCACTCGATCTTTATTGTTCGCACGCGTAGAAGCTGGTTGATAAAAGCAGTCTATACGAACGTAACCCTTACATCCTAGTGCTTTATATGCTCGTTGCATTGTATCTTTAACAAGCTCGAGCGCTTCTATTGAGAGGGGTGCTGGTGTCTGGTTTTCTCCTGCTCCCGGTAAGAATTTTTCTTCAATAGAAAGTATATCGCTTTGTGCTACAGCCATACTTGGTGGTAATGCATATGGATTTTTGTTGCCAACTACACCAACTGTTAACTCTATGCCTTCTATGTACTGTTCCAGCATCGCATAGTCTTTTCCAAGCGCAAACAGCCTTTTAAGATTATTTATAAGCTCTTGAGCAGAGTTTGCTTTAAATACACCAACACTACAACCGTCATCGTGTGGCTTTATCACGATTGGATAGCTCAGACCTGTGGGGAGGTTTGGTGTTTGAGTAGCACACCACTCGTCAAAAATTGATCGACTGATTAATTTGCTTGAAGGAACGTCAAAACCTTGTTCATGTAAAAACTGAGCTGTTTTGTATTTGTCCATGCAGAGAGCGCTTGCTAAGACCGAAGAGCCATTATAGGGAATATCAAGCGTTTCAAGGGCTCCTTGAACGCAGCCGTTTTCTCCCTCCCCTCCATGTAGTCCAATAAACACAAAATCAGCTTTTCTTTTAAGCTCGCTCCATGTTAATTTCATAGCGGGTGTTAATGCTTCTTCGATTTCAGCGGTAGTATTGCGAACAAGTAGACGTTGATTAATCTCAAAAAGTTCCAAGTTGCTACTTACAAATACTGGTATTGGTTCGTACTTATGGGGCGATAATTTATAGATAACATTTCTTCCTGAAGCGAGAGAGATCTCTCTTTCGTGGGACTTTCCGCCAAGCAGTACAGCTACACGTAACTTAGAGCATTTTTGATCTTTAGTATTCATAGTATCACAAGTCTTATTGTATTGTATGCTTGGTAATAGATTATAGAAATGAAGCTCAGATTCAATTAGATGATTGATAATTTGAGTGGTACTTGTATTAATCTCTGCAGCTTGCAGAAAAATAAATGTTGATGGGTCCATACCGCATAGAGAGTTCGGATCTATAATTACCACACGATTGTCTTTTGTTAAGAACCCATCAATACGAGCTATATTGGTAAAACCAAGCGTGGTCATTACTTTAATGCATGTATCTTGAATAAGCTGTGTTTGCTCGGACGTGCAACGAGCAGGAGTATGCTTCATCGCTTTGCCTGGCATGTATTTTTGCTCGTAGTCAAAATATCCAATATCGGAGTTTAAAATTACTTCACTTGGGGGCAAAGCTTGCAGGTTTCCTGTGTGATAGTCTGTTATTATAATGCAGGTAAACTCCATGCCTTCTATAAGTTCTTCGATAACAACAGATTGCTTGAGTCCTGGTGTAATGCTTGCGGCTCGATTTATCGACTCCTCCAGCGTGTCTTGAGAATATATAACTTCTACGCCAAGACTAGATCCTTCGTGAGCAGGTTTTACAATAAGAGGATATTTATTATTAAATACTTTTATTTCTTCAAGTATGGTTTCAAGCTTTGCATTGGGTTCTATGACGCATGCCTGAGGAACGTCTATTTGAGCAGCTTTAAGAAAATGG